>JABAOH010028963.1_pt3 | contig 17102 bp, 10 predicted proteins | sample 7062181 | NCBI WGS metagenome assembly JABAOH01 (sample SAMN14538630, study PRJNA623070) | marine sediment metagenome | biome: marine biome [ENVO:00000428]; feature: marine pelagic biome [ENVO:01000023]; material: deep marine sediment [ENVO:00002113]; isolation source: pool of 5 deep marine... | reverse complement strand
CGGGATGGGTTGAACTTGGTCTATCTGATCTGGGGATTAATCATGAGATGCCCTACCAACTACATGATCTTTTGAGCGAAGCGCGCTACTTATGGCACGGCCACCGGAACTACGTGGAACTCAATCCCCAGATAGTCCCGGCTCAGATTTTCCGGGTGCGGCACAAAATCCGTACGGAAAGGGATTTCGATTACTTCATGTAGAGGACAGCTACGATGGCATATCGAAATAGGGATAACTTCCGATTACGTGATGACCCCCTTTGGTACAAAGATGCAATCATCTATGAACTTCACGTCCGCGCATTTGCTGACAGCGATGGAGACGGCGTGGGGGACTTCAAAGGGCTTATTGAGAGGCTCGACTACCTTCAAGATCTCGGCGTCACAGCCATCTGGCTTCTCCCGTTTTGTGCATCGCCTTTGAAGGACGATGGTTATGACATTTCAGATTACGCCGACATCCATCCCGCTTACGGGAGCCTTCGTGATTTCAAGGTCTTCCTGCGTGAATCCCATCGTCGGGGCCTTCGGGTAATCACGGAGCTGGTTCTCAATCACACCTCCGACCAGCATCCCTGGTTCCAGCGGGCCCGACGATCCAAGTCAGGGAGCCGGTGGCGTAATTTCTACGTGTGGAGTGATACTTGGGATCGGTATAAGGAGGTACGGATTATATTCAAGGACTTCGAGTCATCCAACTGGTCCTGGGATCCCGTGGCTAATGCCTACTACTGGCATCGCTTCTACTCACACCAACCCGACTTGAATTATGACAGCCCTTCTGTCAGGCGGGCCGTCCTCCAAGCTATGGACTTTTGGTTGGAGCTGGGTGTAGACGGGCTCCGTTTGGATGCCGTGCCATACCTTTACGAACGGGAGGGGACAAACTGCGAGAACCTAGCAGAGACCCATGCCTTCTTGAAGGAGGTGCGCCGCCACATAGACGAGAGATTCAAAAACCGTATAGTACTGGCCGAAGCCAACCAGTGGCCCGAGGACGCTGCAGCCTACTTTGGCAATGGGGAAGAATGCCATATGGCCTTCCACTTTCCCATCATGCCCCGAATGTTCATAGCCATCCGTACGGAAGATCGTTTTCCCATCATCGATATACTTGAGCAAACACCCGTGATTCCTGAGACGTGTCACTGGGCACTTTTCCTGCGCAATCACGACGAGCTGACCCTGGAGATGGTTACGGACGAGGAGCGAGACTATATGTACAGAGTTTATGCCCACGACCCACAGGCGCGGATCAACCTGGGAATCCGGCGCCGCCTCGCCCCCCTTTTGGGCAATCACCGCAGAAAGATTGAACTCATGAAGAGCCTCCTTTTTTCCCTTCCGGGGACACCCGTGCTCTACTATGGGGATGAAATTGGGATGGGGGACAATATCTACCTGGGTGACCGTAATGGTGTCCGTACCCCTATGCAATGGAGTGGCGACCGAAATGCGGGTTTTTCTCAAGCCAATCCCCAACGCCTCTATCTCCCAATCATTCTCGACCCCGAATATCATTACGAAGCCTTCAATGTAGAGGCTCAGCAAAACAATCCCAGTTCCCTCCTCTGGTGGACGAAACGTCTCATTGCCCTGAGGAAACGCTTTAGGGCCTTTGGACGCGGAACTCTCGAGTTCCTCCATCCTGAGAACCGAAAGGTCTTGGCCTTTATCCGTCGATACGAAGACGAATGCATTCTTGTTATTGCTAATCTCTCCCGCTTTGTTCAGTGCGCGGAACTTGATCTCTCGCCACTAAAGGGAATGGTGCCCGTTGAGCTCTTCGGAGGGACACGGTTCCCCCCGATCGGAGAGTTACCCTACTTCATAACCCTCGGCCCCCATACCTTTTACTGGTTCTCCATTGAGCCGCAAACAACCATTCAAGAAATCTATGAGGCCATATCTGCAGCGAATCAACTACCCCTTCTCACTGTGGCTGAAACATGGTGGGAGATCCTCCATGGTGATGCCAGGGTCGATCTAGAAAAAATGTTGCCAGATTTCCTGAAAATGCGTCGTTGGTTTAGGGGAAAGGCTCGCAGAATCCGGTCGGCACGGATCCTGGAGAGTCTTCCGATCGCAAACACCTCTTCAAGAGCAGATATTACATTGGTGCAAGTCGATTATGTGGAGGGGGATCCGGAGATTTACCTCCTCCCCATCACCTTCGCAACTGGGGAGCATGCCGATCATATCCTCAAAGACAACCTGAACTCAGTCATCGCTCGAATTCAGCTGAGAGAAAAGGATGAACAGGGGATCCTCTACGACGCATTGGTGGAAAAGGACTTCTGCGATGAGTTGCTGCAAGCCATTGCCCGCGGCCGCCATCTGAAAGGAACGAAAGGAGAATTGGTGGCCAAACCCACAAAGGCATTCCGCTCAATCCTCAAATTCACCGATTTACCCCCGGAACCCTCGATCCTGAAGGCCGAACAGAGCAATACCTCCGTGGTCTTCAAGGACCGATTCATTCTGAAACTCTTTCGGTCCGTGGAGGGGGGGATCAACCCTGACCTGGAAATCGGCCTCTTTTTGACAGAAAAGAGCTTTCCCCATATTCCCGCGGTTGCGGGTGCTCTTGAGTACCGCCAGGGGCGGAGCGCACCAATGACGCTGGGGATCCTCCATGGCTTCATTTTCAACCAGGGAGATGCATGGGAATATACCCAGGACATTCTGGCCCACTATTTCGAGCTTGTTCTCGCCCGCCGGGCCAATTTGCATGAAGTCTCCCTCCCCCAAGAACATCTACTCGACTTGGTGGAGCGGGATTTCGATCCTACAGCTTCGGAGATGATCGGCGCCTATTTGGAGTCGGCACGGATCCTCGGCCAGCGTACCGCTGAACTCCACCTTGCCCTCGCCTCTTTGGCATACGATCGTGAATTCGCTCCTGAAGCATTCTCTACTCTCTACCAGCGTTCCCTTTACCAGTCTATGCGCACCCTGACCAAGCAGGTCTTTGAACTCTTGCGCCGAGGTTTGAAGGATCTCCCGGTGCCCTTGCGCGGAGAGGCCCAAGAAATCCTTCAGCACGAGAGCGAGGTTATAGGGCATTTTCAATCGATTCTCAACCGAAAGATCTCGGCCATGCGGATCCGCTGCCACGGTGATTACCATCTAGGACAAGTGCTATATACCGGCAAGGACTTTGTAATTTTCGACTTCGAGGGAGAGCCGGCCCGCCCCCTCTCCGAACGTCGACTCAAACGATCTCCATTGAGGGATGTCGCGGGTATATTGCGCTCCTTTCACTATGCTGCTTATGCAGCGCTCTTCAGTCAACAGGCCAGTGGTTTCGTTCGGGAAGGAGATCGCCCCTTCGTCGAAAGGTGGGGGGATTTCTGGTACCGCTGGGTGTGTGTTGCCTTCCTGAAGGCATATCTGCCAATATCATTGGAGGCATCAATCGTTCCTCGAGGGAGGGACGAACTCCAGGCGCTGTTGAACGTCTTCCTCCTGGAAAAAGCTATCTACGAATTGGGTTACGAACTCAACAACCGCCCAAATTGGCTGAAGATCCCCCTTCTGGGCATTAAGGAACAGCTCGGAACCCAGGAGAATTGAGGCTTGAATGACGGGGACGAGGTACGATAAGGAAACCCAACCATCCAGGGGGAAAGGTCAGGGGGACCCGCCCCTCTGCGATATCGGCCTCCTGAAGGATGATGACATATACCTCTTTAAGGAGGGAACCCATCTTCGCCTGTATGAGAAGCTGGGAGCCCATCCCCTGACCCCAGAGGGGGAAGATGGGACCTATTTTGCCGTCTGGGCCCCGGATGCCAGAGGGGTGTTCGTCATGGGAGACTTCAATGGATGGAAGAAGATAACCCATCCTCTGAGCCCCAAGGAGAATTCGGGTATCTGGGAAGGTTTCATCCCGGGTATCTGCAAAGGCGCCCGCTACAAGTATTACATCGTATCCCGGTACAACGGCTATCGGGTGGACAAGACCGATCCCTTTTCCTTTCGCTATGAAGTATCTCCCCAGACAGCTTCGGTTGTCTGGGATTTAGATTACTCATGGGGTGACGGGGAATGGATGGCGAACCGGGGTATCCACAACGCCCCTGATGCCCCCCTGTCGATCTATGAAGTTCATCTCGGATCTTGGATGAGGGTGCCGGAAGAAGCGAACCGGTTTTTGAGCTATCGGGAGGTTGCCCCCAAACTTGCTGAGTACGGAAGAGAGATGGGGTTCACGCATGTGGAATTTCTGCCAATCATGGAGCACCCATTCTACGGCTCCTGGGGGTATGAGTGTCTCGGGTACTTCGCTCCAACCAGCCGGTATGGAGAACCCCAGGATTTCATGTATCTCGTCGACTGCCTCCACCAGCACGGGATCGGGGTAATTCTGGACTGGGTACCTTCGCACTTCCCAAATGATGAACACGGGCTCGGGTTCTTCGATGGAACGCACCTCTTCGAACACGCCGATCCGCGCAAGGGGATTCACCCGGATTGGAACAGCTTCATCTTCAACTACGGTCGTAACGAGGTCCGGAGCTTCCTTTTGAGCAGTGCCCTCCTTTGGCTGGACGAGTACCACGTGGACGGGCTCCGTATGGACGCTGTTGCCTCGATGCTCTATCTGGATTACTCGCGCAAGGAGGGTGAGTGGATTCCCAACGAGTATGGAGGCAGGGAGAACCTGGAGGCCATATCCTTCCTCCGCCGCTTCAACCAAGAAGTCTATAAAAGCCATCCAAATGTCCAAACCATCGCCGAGGAATCGACCGCCTGGCCCATGGTCTCTCGTCCAACTTACGTGGGGGGGTTGGGCTTCGGCATGAAGTGGGACATGGGATGGATGAGCGACATGCTGGAATATATGTCCAAGGACCCTCTCTTCAGGAAGTATTATCACAATCAGTTGACCTTTCGGCTTCTGTATGCCTTCCAGGAGAACTTCGTGCTCTCCCTTTCCCACGATGAAGTGGTGTACGGCAAAAGATCGCTCTTGGGGAGAATGCCCGGCGACGATTGGCAGAAGTTCGCAAACCTGAGACTTCTTTTCGGCTACATGTATGCCCAACCCGGGAAGAAGCTCCTCTTCATGGGTGATGAATTCGGCCAGTGGCGCGAGTGGAACCACGAGGAGAGTCTCGACTGGCACCTCCTCGCCTCTCCACTTCACAAAGGACTCAAGCGTTGGGTGGAGGACTTGAATCGACTCTATCGGGCCGAATCAGCACTCTATGAGCTGGACTTCGACTCTGCCGGATTCGAGTGGATCGACTGCAACGACTCTCAGCACAGTGTCCTCAGCCTGATCCGCAAGGGTCGTTCTTCGGACGACACGCTGATCATCGTCTCTAACTTCACCCCGGTTCCCCGGCTTAACTACCGAGTAGGTGCTCCGCGTGGGGGATATTGGAAGGAGATCTTGAATAGTGATTCAAAGGAATATGGAGGGAGCGGTCACGGCAATCTGGGCGGCGTTGAGGCCTCTCCAATCTCTTTCCACGGCCGACCCCACTCGCTGAATCTCGTCCTGCCACCCCTGGGCGCAGTGTTCCTCAAGCGCGAGGAGGGACAGGCTTGAACCCGGAGGTCAGCTTAGGGGCCATATACCTGGGGGAAGGTCGATGTCAGTTCCGCGTCTGGGCACCGTTACTTCAAAAGGTAGTGGTGCACATCGTCTCTCCACGCGAACGCATCTTACCCCTGACGACGGAAGCGTTCGGGTATCATTCTGCGGTCACCGAGGGCGTAAACCCCGGTGACCGATATCTCTACTGCTTCGATGGCCAGAAGGAACGCCCGGATCCGGCTTCCCGATTCCAGCCGGAAGGCGTCCACGGTCCTTCGGAGGTAGTCGATCCCCAATTCCGCTGGGGGGATGACTCCTGGTTCGGCCTGCCCCTGCGGGAGTACGTCATTTACGAACTCCACGTTGGAACCTTTACCCCCGAAGGAACCTTTGAGGCTATCATTCCTCATTTGGATAATCTCAAAGAGCTTGGCATCACAGCCGTTGAGCTTATGCCCGTGGCCCAGTTTCCGGGGAATCGGAATTGGGGATATGACGGGGTTTATCCCTTCGCCGTGCAGGATTCCTACGGGGGTCCTGAAGGTTTGAAGCGCCTAGTGAACGCATGCCACCGAAGTGGTTTAGCCGTCATATTGGATGTGGTATATAACCACCTGGGGCCAGAGGGCAACTACCTGTGGGACTTCGCCCCGTATTTCACCGACCGATACAAGACCCTTTGGGGTTCTGCGATCAACTTCGATGGCCCTCACAGTGATGGCGTTCGCCGCTTTTTCATCGAGAACGCCCTGTACTGGGTGACGGAATTTCGTCTTGATGCACTGCGAATCGACGCGGTCCATGCCATCCTGGATTTTTCCGCCCATCCTTTTCTCGAGGAGTTGGCGTCGGCCGTCCACGATCAGGCGGAGCGGCTCAAGCGGCAGATTTACCTCATCGCTGAGAGCGCCCTCAATGATACGCGGGTTATCCATTCACGGGAACTGGGGGGATTTGCCGTCGACGCCCAGTGGAATGACGATTTCCATCATGCCCTCCATACGCTGTTGACCGGCGAGCAAACGGGGTATTACCAGGACTTTGGCCAACTTCGGGATCTGGCCAAAGCGTTTCGTGAGGGGTTCGTCTACTCGGGCGAATATTCCTCGTATCGCCAGCGTCGGCACGGAAACTCCTCCCGCGATATCCAGGCCCACCGTTTTGTGGTCTTTGCGCAGAACCACGACCAGGTGGGAAACCGGATGCGGGGAGAACGTTTGAGCGAACTGGTCTGCCTGGAAAGGACAAAACTCGCAGCAGGGGTCGTGCTTCTGTCGCCCTTCATTCCCCTCCTCTTCATGGGCGAGGAATACGGGGAGACCGCGCCTTTTCCATACTTTGTCAGTCACTCAGACCCGACCCTCGTTGAAGCGGTGCGGCGGGGGCGTCGAGAGGAATTTGCTGCCTTCGGATGGGCCGAAGAACCTCCTGATCCCCAAGATGAGGAGACATTCCTGCGGGCCAAGCTCAACCACAGCCTTCGCCATGAAGGGCAACACCGGATTTTAGCTGAGTTTCACAAGGAGGTCATTCAACTCAGGAAAAAGACTCCAGCCCTAGGCCGCCTGAGCAAGGACGATATGGAAGTCCTGGATTATGAGCGTGAGAAGGCTCTGGTTATAAGGCGTTGGAACGGTAATAGTGAGGCAGTCGCGATTTTGCACTTCAATGAGTCGCCGCTAACCATAGGTATTTCTTTAACCAAAGGACGGTGGGCGAAACGGTTGGATGCCGCGGATGAGCGATGGCAGGGCCCGGGGAGCCGGGTGCCCGCTGAAATCATTTCGGACGGAGAAAAAGTTCTCAGCTTTTCCCCGTACGCATTTGTCCTTTTTGTCAAAGAAGAAGGGATGGGAACGGATGGAATGGAACGTCCCCATTGACGGGTTCTTCAAATTGAATCGAGAACCGTCGCCATTTATTCGAAGAGAATAGTATGCGGATCCCTGCAGCATCGTATAGAGTTCAGTTCAATCCCTCTTTTGGCTTTCGGGAAGCCAAGAGAATCGTCCCCTACTTGGCTGAGCTCGGAATAAGTGACCTTTACGCTTCTCCCATTTTCAAGGCGCGAAGGGGAAGTCTTCACGGCTACGATGTAGTTGATCCAAATCAACTCAACCCCCAATTGGGAAATAGGTCGCACTTTGGACAACTCATGATGGCATTGAAAACCCGCGGAATGGGATGGCTCCAGGATATTGTCCCAAACCACACGGCCTTCGACCATGAAAATCAGATGCTCGTGGACGTCCTGGAAAACGGTCAGAGTTCACAGTATTTTCACTTTTTCGATATCGAATGGGATCATCCCTACGAAAGCATCAAAAGAAGGGTTCTCGCACCTTTTCTGGGACGGTTTTACGGTGAATCCCTGGAGGAGGGGGAGATCAAACTGAGATATGTCAAAAATGGGTTTGTCCTCGTTTACTACAATCGCATGTTGCCTTTACGATTAGAGTCCTATGTTCATCTGTTGACCTATCGGTTGCATATACTCAAAAAGAAGCTTGGAGCGGATCACCCTGATTACATCAAACTTCTCGGCATGCTCTATATCCTGAAAACCCTTCCTTCAACTGAGGAAATGAACGACAGATATGATCAGATACGGTTTATTAAGACAACATTATGGGAGCTGTATCAAAAAAATGAGGATATAAGGAAATTCATCAGGGAGAATATAAAGATTTTCAATGGCAAACGGGGAAATCCCGAGAGTTTTAATCTCCTCAATGACCTGCTTTCAGAACAGTTATTCAGACTATCCTTCTGGAAAGTCGCAACAGAAGAGATCAATTACCGACGGTTTTTCAACATCAATGAATTCCTCTCCGTGAGAATAGAAGACGAAGATGTTTTCAATCATATGCATTCCTTGACATTCAAACTCATTGAAGAGGGGAAGATAACAGGACTAAGAATAGACCATATTGATGGGCTCTACGATCCAACAAACTACCTTAAGAGAATCAGACAGAAAGCAGGAGAACTATACGTCCTGGTCGAGAAAATCCTCGATCTTGAGGAGGAACTTCCATCTCTCTGGCCGGTGCAGGGGACAACCGGTTATGAGTTTCTTAATTATGTCAACGGTCTTTTCTGTAAAAGGGAACATGAGAAGGAATTTAACAGGATCTACACACATTTTACGACGCTGAACACCCCTTATGAGGAATTGGTATGTGAGAAAAAAAGATTGATTCTGGGAAAACATATGGCCGGCGATGTGGATAATCTCGCCCACTTCATGAAGGCAATCTCCAGTAGAGACAGGCACGGAAGCGACATAACCATTTATGGCCTCAAGAGAGCTTTGGTCGAAGTGATGGCCCAGTTCCCGGTTTATCGAACCTATCTCGGTAATGAGATCTCCAGGCAAACTGATCGCTCGTATATTGAGGAGGCTGTAGACAGGGCGAAAGGGAGCAGCCCAGGCTTATTGAATGAGCTCCAGTTCATAGAGAGATTCCTTCTCCTGGATTTCGGGGATTATCTCTTGGAGGAAGAGAAAGATCAGTGGACTCAATTCGTTATGAGGTTCCAGCAATTCACGGGACCCCTCATGGCAAAAGGCTTTGAGGATACAACCCTCTATGTTTACAACAGGCTGCTTTCCCTGAACGAGGTTGGAGGATCTCCGAACAAATTCGGTATTTCCACGGGGGAGTTCCACCATTTCCTTGAAAAGAGGGCCAAGCTCTGGCCACATTCGTTCAACGCAACCTCCACTCACGATACGAAGAGAGGTGAGGATGCGAGGGCAAGGATAAACGTCCTCTCCGAAATACCGAGGGAATGGGAAAGAATGATCAAGACATGGAGTAAGGCAAACAGGAAAAAGAAGAGAAAGGTCCTTGGTAGACGCGTTCCGGATAGGAATGACGAATATTTCTTATACCAGACGCTGCTAGGCGCATTCCCGTTCCGTGAAGATAATACCTACGGGATATTCCAGGAGAGAATGAAAGCGTATATCATAAAGGCCGTCCGAGAAGCCAAAGTGCATACCGCTTGGCTCAAGCCGGATACGGATTACGAGAATGCCTTCATTTCCTTTCTCGAGGAAATTCTCAGCCTCAAGGAGGAAAATACATTCCTAAAGGAGTTCTTGCCCTTCCATAGAAAGGTGTGCCACTACGGAATATTCAATTCCCTTTCCCAGATACTGGTAAAGATCACCGCCCCGGGCGTGCCGGACTTTTATCAGGGAACGGAACTCTGGGATCTGACTCTGGTGGACCCCGATAATCGACGCCCGGTTGATTTTGAAAGAAGAAAGGCAATGCTCCGGGAAATCCGAAAAAAGGAGAACAACAATGTCTTGAACCTGATCGAGGAGATGCTCCGTGCGAGGGAAGACGGGAGGATTAAGCTCTTTCTCATATATAGAGCGCTTAAGACGAGAAATGAACATATTGAAGTTTTTCGAGACGGAGCGTATATTCCCTTGGAAGTAGCCGGGAAGCTCAAGGACCACATTTTCGCTTTTGCGAGAAAAAACGGAAGGAAATGGGCCGTGAGTGTCGCACCACGATTCTTAACAACTGTAGTGAGGGAAGGTGATTATCCCTTCGGCGAAAAGATATGGCACGATACACATATCCCCTGCCCCGGCGGAGTCTCTCACGAATGGAAAAATGTGATTACACGCCAGCAGGTGAACAGCGTGGGCAAGCTTATGATAGGAGAGGTTCTTAGACACTTCCCCGTTGCATTGCTTATGAGAGAGGAAACGAGATGAAAAGACGAGCAAGCGGCATTCTTCTCCACCTGACTTCCCTACCCTCCCTTTTTGGCGTTGGAGATTTGGGGCCAGGGGCTTTCCGGTTTGTGGATTTTCTCTGTGAGGCCAAGCAGAGCCTCTGGCAGATCCTTCCCCTGAACCCGACCGATCCGGAGCATTTCAGTTCCCCCTATCACAGTGCATCCGCTTTCGCATGTAACCCACTGCTCATAAGCCCTGAGCTTTTGATCCGGGATGGCTTACTCAACAAGGCAGATATAGAATCTCCTCCTGATTTTCCAGCGGACCGGGTCGATTATCGGGCCGTGGGTGCTTATAAGGCAGAGCTTTTAAAAAAGGCTTATGAGCGTTTCAGAAGAAAAAGGACTCCGTATGAATATGAACGATTCCGTGCCGAGAACTCACCCTGGCTCGAGGACTTTTCGCTCTTTATGACCCTCAAATCCCATTTCGGCGGGAGGGTATGGAGCGAATGGCCTCAGGACATACGGGACAGACAACCAGAGGCGCTGCAATCTGCCAACAAGGTACTCCACGAGAAAGCCGAAAGGGAAAGGTTCCTTCAGTATATTTTTTCCAATCAGTGGAGTAACCTTAAAAATTACTGTAATGCGAAAGGTATTCAAATCATAGGAGATCTTCCGATTTACGTGGAGCATGACAGTGCAGACGTATGGACGAATCCCGAACTTTTTAAACTGGACGACGAAAAAAGGCCTTATGCTATCGCGGGTGTTCCCCCCGATTACTTCAGCGAGACCGGACAGCTCTGGGGCAATCCCGTTTACCGATGGGACGTGTTGAAGGAGCAGGGGTTCGCGTGGTGGGTTCAACGAATTGAGCGGAACCTAAAACTCTGTGATATCGTGAGAATCGACCATTTTCGTGGCCTTGTGGCCTATTGGGAGGTCCCGGCCACGGAGCATACAGCTATTAATGGAGGGTGGATTGAAGCCCCTGCTAAGGATTTGCTCAATCACCTCATGAGGAAATTCCCCTTTTTACCAATTGTTGCCGAGGATCTCGGTGTCATTACCCCGGACGTGAGGGAAACCATGCAGCAGTTCGAGATTCCCGGCATGAAAGTGCTCCTCTTTGCCTTTGGTGAGGATCTTCCCACGAATCCCTATGTACCCCATAATCTGCCTAAGAACTGTGTGGCATATACCGGAACCCACGACAACAATACGATAAGGGGATGGTTTGAAGGGGAGGAAGCACCCGAAGATAAAAAAAGGCTCCTCCATTACCTTGGTAGGGATGTGCCGGGAGAGGAGCTCCACTGGGAATTGATTAGGCTTCTCATGATGTCAGTCGCAAACACGGTTATCTTCCCCATGCAGGATATTCTCGGGCTCGGAGAGGAGGCGAGAATGAATCGGCCGGCAACCTTGGAGGGCAATTGGCAATGGCGGCTCTCACCGGATCTCCTGACACCCGATCTGGCCAGCAGGCTCCTCGAAATGACGGAAATGTACGGGAGATCGTAATGGAGTCCCTTTCAGATTCTCGACTCCTGGAGCACGGCAGCACGGGTGTATCGGCCTGGTAGCTTTGAGGAGCAGCTGAAAGCGAACCGAAGGCCATGATGCCCTGCGAGGACATCGCCAAAAAGGAATTCACTCCGGTCTGGTTTCGAGAGGAGAAAAGATTGCGGCTCTCCACAAGAGGTATCTATTCTTGTAACTTTCGTTCCTCAACTTCAATGGTNNACCAGTTTTGGGGTAAGCGTGGACGTGGTGGTGATACCTTGAAGATTGATAGGCTCTGTCAAGATCTGAACACGCTTTTTCCCTTTGGGTGGAGCCATGACCTGAATCGACTTGGGGTTAACCACAATTTGCCGAAGGGCAAGTCCAGGGGGGAGATTTCCAGAAGTAGCGACTTTGATAGAAACATCAAGAAGAACCATTTTGTGGGTTATGAGCTCAATCTTGCTCGGTTCAATCCCAACAACCGAGAGATTTGAGGGGTGACGAACCTGATCCGGTTTGAGGATGAGTTCTTGCTTTCCCTCTACGACTTTTGACATATCCAACACTATCTTCAAGGTTTGCGGGTTCAAAAGATCAAATGCCTGTCCCGAGCCCATTAACGTGACCGTTGCCTCCTTTGATTTAGGTTCTTCGATGAACCAATCAGGTGGGAGATTCCGGTACTCAATAGGGGCGACAAACCCTCTTCTGATACTTTCGGCCTGATATGCAAAGGCTAACCACAGTCCGCAGGCAAAAAGAACCGCTATAACCCTCTCCCAAGGATTTTTTCCCCACCTATGGAGCCAGGGTTTTTTCCTCACCCTTGGTCCCCTTTCTTGATAAAAATTTTGGAGCATCGTTTTGAGCTGATCGCTGTTATCCAACTTTCTGAGCCGCCCTTCTCTGGCCACGCTAATCGTCCCATGCTCTTCTGATACCACGATAACCAGGGCATCTGAACGCTCCGTCAATCCCAAGGCCGCAGTGTGACGCAACCCGAGATTGCCGATCTTTCTCGTACTCAATGAGAGGGGTAAATGGCAAGCAAATTTGATGATCTGGCCATCCGAAATGATCACCGCACCATCATGCCCTGTGGAATGGTGATCAAAGAGGCTCTCTAACAGGGGCTCGCTTATCTTGCCCTCCAAGGGGATTCCTCCCTTGAGGTGTCGGTCCAGATAGTCCGTTCCCTTCAGAACGATCAATGCCCCGAATCGCTTCAGGGCCAAATTTGCTGTTGTCTGGGTCAGAATATCGATCTCTTTGGGTGAAGACACGGTGGGCCAGCTTTTTCCCATGCCCCCCCACCTTGCTAGCCGCTCAAAAAACAGTCGAAGGTCTTCCTGAAATATTATGATCAGGGCGATGAGGAGGACGGCAAAGAATCCTTGGAAGACAAAGACGGTAAGATAGAGATCAAAGATACGGGCAAGGATATATACTAACCCAAAAATGCTAATTCCAATGAGGACAAAACGCGATGCGGTGCTTCTGAACCAAATCAATACGGCGTAAGTCAGGATTGAAATTATCGCAATGTCAAAGAAATCTGCGACTCTAAAATTCCGGGCTACATCTATGAGGTAATTTACCATCAGTGTAAGTCTGGCCTCATGACGTCTTGGATGGTCACGATAGGAATCTCTTTTCCGATGCTAAGTGGACCAGGGTATTCTTCGATGACCGATAAAGCATGTTCTTATGGCTCCCCGTAATGAAAATTCCCCCTTATTCTCGTCCTGGGATCTAAAGCGGTGTTCCCCGAATTATCCATGGAAGGGAACTCTATTCTGTTCAAAATACAGAATAGCTTCATATAAGGAGATATCTACCATAAGCTTCTGGAAGTTTCCAGATCCCCTCAGTTGAGATTTGATACCATGATGTAATTAGACTCACTAGCTCAAAGAACGATGAAGGTACCGTTAGGCTAAGCGGCAAAGGAGGTGGCAGTGAGGGTCCATTTATGGGGTATATGCGGGTTGGAACTTCGCACTGAACGGTATACCATCATAGATATCTCGGCCGTATCAGAATTAACGGGAGGACGAAAGAGATAAAGAAGACCGTTCCGCCGGTTTCCGCGAACCAATCCTCCGCGTATGCTCTCCATTTCAATTGAGGTCCAGCGTCGATATTCCCGCAGATTTCTCGTCCCACACCTTGATGAGGTAGGCCTTGTGGTCCTCAAAGCTCTGCGCCTGCTCCTCAACCAGGGCCTCGGCTTCTTCCGATGACATCTCCCAACTCTGCCGCACGAAGGATGCCACACGGGCATAGTACAGCGGTGTCATCAGGTCGATCAAATTGCCGCGATTGGCACTCCAGGTGTGGAAAGTGGCTGCCAGCTCGTAGAGGATCTTCACCCATACCTCGGTGTGCAAGTGGAACTTTCGCGACCGTAAGTGTGCGACTTTCCGAACCTCCTCGAAGCATTCCTCGCAGAAGATCTCCTTCCAGAGGGAGGAGAATTGACGGAACCCTACCCTGAACTGTTGGATCATCCCCTCTAAATTCACATCTACAGGCTCGGGTTCAAGGTGGTTTTCATGTCCGAATATTTCTACGGGCGTGCTTTTTCGGATTCCCTTCCAATAGCCCTCATAAATCTCCATAAGGGAGAAGATGGTCCAGATCACCTGACGGAACATGGGACCCAGGTGCTGTCCAGGATCCTTGGCATCATGGATCTTGACCCCCAGGTTGGACTGGCAAATCTTAAAGCCCTGGGTAATTGCGTTGGTAGTCATCCAGATGTCGATTCCGAATCGGGCTACGTCGGTCTCCCAGACATCCTGCTCGGCATAGAACCTGGCAACATCCCGGGAAAAGGCGAAGTCTCCTCCGATGGGCTGTCGAATTCGCCTGCCATATAGGGCTCTGGTAAGATTGTACACGATGTTGTTCGTGATGGTTCCATCGTACTTGTGCCGGAGGTAAATGGGAGCCACGAACTGGTATCCCCTTTCCAAGATGGGATCGATGAGGTGTTGGATCCAATCTGAAGTAATGCTCCTGAGGTCCGAATCCACTACAGCACATGCTCGAACCCTTAACCGATCCGCCGCCTCGAAGACGGATCTCAGGGCAGTTCCCTTCCCAGCTGGACCTCTATAGATGGTGACGAGCTTCTCTTGCCAGGGTTTGATCTGAAACTCCTTGGCGACTTCTCGGGTATCATCTGTGGATCCCCCATCGGCGATGAGAATAACGGATTTTCGGTCACGATAATGCTCTGCGAGCCCGTGGCTGACCATTTGTATCACATGATTGATGGTCCCTTCGCTACAGTAGCAGGGTATTCCAACCATGATATCCGCGGACTCTATCTCCTCGATGCGCTTGAATGCATATGGCCGCAGCGCTGTGTTATAGTGCATGTTTTATCCTCCCTGCAATTCCACCGTTCGCCTTCCATCTCGCTTCTATCCGCCCTGATAACCAGGTATCCTTTTTCCATTGATAGATTTCTTCAACTCATTCTCTCAGGTTGCCGAATTTCTCGCCGCCATTCTGAGGAAGAACACCAATCTAATTATATCAAAATCCATGCCATTCAGTACTGTTGATCGTGCACCACGAGAATCGGTCCGCCCCGTTTTGTCAAAGGGTGCAATCCCCAGCGATAGGAAAAGAATTCCCAACGATTAGGCTGTGGATGCCTTCTGTAGCTCAGTCCAGATTATATCCCCACTCCCTCACGGCATCTTTCAGTCCCGTGTTCGGAAGTTCGATCATGAAAATTTCCCATTCCTCCTGAAATCGAAGATATCTCCCGGGCACGTCCTCCGGATCATCGAATACCGAGCCGAATTCCCGTAACACGACGCCCAATCCCTTGAGGTCGAGGCGAAGGAAGTGGTCGAGGGCGAACAGCAAAAGGGTCAATAGGCCTTTCAGCCTGAGGTCGCCTTTCAGGAAATAGCCGGGGTACGGATCGAGATTTATCTCCGGATATCCTTTAACCTTTGCCCTTTCATAGAGAAAACGCTGTATATCCCCTCTCAGTTCCCCCAAAAGGAAGGCCTCTCCCCTTTCAGGATGCAAGTGCTGAATATTCTGATCCTTATCGAAAAGCACATGGAGACCGAAGATCTCGGCATTGATCTGGTAATCCATGTCCTCCCCCCTGGGGATGAACGGATCAAAGGGCACCTTTTGAAAGAGGATTCTATGGATGGCTAAGTTACCCCCGAGGATAATGGGGGAGCGGATCAATCTGGATTTTGAATCGATGATCTGTTGGAAGACCTGGTTCATCAGGGAGGTCTTGTTCCAGAAAAATTTCCACCATGGGTTGGTCTCCTTCAGGAGGATCGATCCGTCGGGTTCGATATAGAAACCGGCCTTTCCGCTCACTTGAATTCCGTCATAGTCTCGTCCCAGGAATTCCTCCGCAAAGGAGAGAAATCGGGCATCCCTGATGACCTCATCATTGTCCATAAAGAGAATTGCATCGACTCCCAAAAGCTGTGCCACTATGAGCCCGCTGTTGCGAATTTTTGGATAATCGCAGAGATCCAGATGGGGGAACAAATTCTCAAAACGGTTCGCCTGGATGTACCGACCGAAATCCACAAGATTTTTTCGAGTAAAGATAACGGTGGGGATAGTCCCTATGGCGGCCCTCATCACCTGCCTCACCTTTTCATCGGTATGGGAAAGCACTGTCCAGAAATCCCCCTCCTTAATATCGAGGCAGAATGGGAGGACTAGCACGAAATTCCGATCTTCCAGGATATCTAGGCTTTCAATCNNAGATAGGTAGGGATGATAATGGCTTTTCTCATTCTATCCCTATCCCCTCGATCCACCCTGAAATATAGGCCCGTAGAGTTGCTTCGGAGGACATAATCTGTCGACCCAGGGTTATGCCCTCCCCCTCTTTTTCTCTTTCCATTCGGTGGGAGGGTTTGGGTATTCCTTTTCGATCAGTAGATTCGTTCGGTCTTATCGATAAGCCGCCCTCTCAAGTCGTCGAACGTGTTTCCCATAGTATCCCTGATTTTGTTTACCGGCGGTATAAATTCTTCATCCCCGGGGATAAAGGCTTCTCTTATTTTCCGCAATGTCCTCTTGAAAAAAGTCTCCTCCGCAAAGAGATTAGCGGCATGTTCTTTCATTGTTCCGTAAACAACTCTTCTTAATTCCTTATGCTTCACACCTCCTGTTATCAGCCTATTATCATGGGATTGCATCCACCTTTCTATACTGCATCTCTGGAATTCCTTAAACATTTTCGTGAATTCTGCGGAAGAGCTCCACGTTTCCCTGATCTGTTTGCCCAAAAGCTGGAAGGTTGCGGAGATGATGTCCGTTGACATTTT
>JABAOH010019927.1_pt1 | contig 17102 bp, 15 predicted proteins | sample 7062181 | NCBI WGS metagenome assembly JABAOH01 (sample SAMN14538630, study PRJNA623070) | marine sediment metagenome | biome: marine biome [ENVO:00000428]; feature: marine pelagic biome [ENVO:01000023]; material: deep marine sediment [ENVO:00002113]; isolation source: pool of 5 deep marine... | reverse complement strand
CACGTAACCCACCACCAATGGCAACACCACCAGCCCTGCCAGCGCCATGGCGGCGAGTTGGCCGAATGTCACGCAGGTGCTGCGCGACGAACGGGTCCCGCTCGGAACGATGATGACATTCATCTGCCTGACGCGTGCTCCTTCCTGGTGGAACCGCTACCGTTGTGACTTTTAGACAGCAGCCACTGGGTGCAAGAAAACAATCGGTGCGGCTGCCTCGTTATCGTATGTAACCAGCTCCCAAGCACTCCTGTCGGCAACCAGGTGACGCAAAAGGCGGTTGTTCAGGAAGTGCCCTGATTTATGGGCAGTGAACGAGCCGACCAGCGGATGCCCGAGCAAATACAGATCGCCGATTGCATCCAGAATCTTGTGCTTAACAAATTCGTCTTCATAACGCAAGCCGTCTTCGTTCATGACACGATAATTGTCGAGCACGATAGCGTTGTCGAAGCCGCCGCCCTGGGCCAGACCCGCTTGTCGCAAGCTCTCGATATCGCGCATGAATCCGAAGGTACGCGCCCGACTGACCTCCTTGACGAACGAGGTAGTCGAAAAGTCCATACAGGCCACCTGCGGGACCGTGCTGAACAGCGGATGATCAAACTCGATGGCAAACGTGACCTTGAACCCTTCAAACGGTTCAAGCGCCGCCCATTTGTCGCCATCCTCCAGGCGAACCTTCTTCTTGATTCGAATAAACTGTTTGGCGGCTGCCTGCTCGTGGATGCCGGCCGACTGGATCAGAAACACGAACGGGCCGGCACTGCCGTCCATGATCGGTACCTCGGCCGCCGTTAGCTCGACACAAGCGTTATCAATGCCCAGACCGGCAAACGCCGACATCAGGTGCTCGATCGTAGAGACCTTGATTCCGTCGCGTTGAAGGGTCGTGGATAGCCGCGTATCGGCTACATGCTCGGGGCAGGCGCGAATGTCGACAGGGTGGTTGACATCAATACGACGAAAGACAATCCCCGTGTCCGGGGGGGCGGGGCGCAACGTCAGATAGATCTTTTCGCCGGTATGCAGGCCGACTCCGGTTGCCCGGATGACGTTCTTGAGCGTCCGCTGTTTGATCATTTATAGTTTTTAGTCGCAGTCCCTGATAGTCGAGCCATTCCAGGCCCACCCGCTCGACATGCCTGTGATCTAATGCAAAATACACGGCTAGCTGCCGGCCTCGCACGGCACGTGGCTCTCCCCGTGGACGCCCGGTGCCCGTTATTAGAATGTAAAAGCGCATCTCTGTCCAGCACATTCGCCGTTTTCCGGCGACCCGCCCGCGCGCCGCCCCGCCCAGCGTGGCAGCGGTCACCGCCCGGGCCGCGCTTCGCGGCTAGTCGGCCTGCCTGCGCAGGAAGGCCGGGATGTCCAGATATTCCAGGCCGGCCTCGCCCCGCGGAGCCTCGCCAGGGCTGCTGCGGCGATTGCGGATGACCGTGGGGGTGTCCAACTGCTCATAGTCGAGCGGACCCGTGCCGGTGCGGACCACCTGGAAGGGCTGTTGACGCTTCTGTCCCTGGCCCAGCCCTGTGGCGACGATGGTCACACGCATCTCATCGCGCATGTCGGCATCGATGACTGTCCCGACCACCACGGTGGCATCATCAGCAGCAAACTCCTTGACGGTGGAACCGACCTCTTCGAATTCGCCGATAGACATATCTAGGCCGGCAGTCACGTTGACCAGCAGGCCGCGGGCACCGGAAATGTTGATGTCCTCCAATAGCGGGCTCGAGATTGCCGACAGCGCCGCCTCGCTCGCGCGTCCCTCGCCAATGGCCGAAGCCGAACCCATCATGGCCATGCCCATTTCCGCCATGACCGTGCGCACATCGGCAAAATCGACGTTGATGAGGCCCGGCCGTGTAATCAACTCGGCAATTCCCTGGACTGCACCCTGCAGCACGGCGTTGGCCTTGGCGAAGGCATCCAGCAGCGTGGCTTCCTTGCCGAGCACCGTAAGCAGCTTTTCGTTTGGAATCGTAATGATCGAGTCCACATGCTCAGTCAATTCGCGAATACCGTGCTCAGCCACCGACATACGCTTCTTGCCTTCGAACAGAAACGGCCGGGTCACGACCGCCACGGTGAGGATGCCGGTATCCTGGGCGACTTGTGCCACGACCGGGGCAGCGCCGGTACCCGTACCGCCGCCCATGCCGGCGGTGATGAACACCATGTCCGCGCCCGCCAGTACCTCGGCGATGCGTTCGCGGTCCTCGACGGCTGCTTGGCGACCGATGGTCGGGTCAGCCCCACAGCCCAGTCCCTTGGTCAGGTTCGCCCCCAGCTGCAGTACCGTGCGCGCGCTGGTTCGTTTGAGCGCCTGTGAATCGGTATTGGCGCTGATAAATTCCACACCCTCGATGTTCGCGGCGACCATATGGTCAACGGCGTTACCGCCGCCGCCGCCGATACCGATCACTTTGATCACGGCCTGCTGGCCGTAGGTATCCATGAGTTCAAACATTTTGCGCTACTCCTGTCTTAGTGGCTGAGGTAGACATTACAGTTACGATCCGACGTCAGAAATTACCCTGAAACCAACTCCGTGCCCGACCCAACACCCCGCGCAAGCCGTCGGCAGCTCGCGCATGGTCAATGTAATACTTACCCTCGCGGTGACTCGCTCCGTAGAGCACCAACCCGACACCGGTGGCATAAATTGGGTTGTGAATCACGCCAGTCAATCCGCCCACGTACTGCGGCAAACCGAGTCGCACCGGCATATGGAATACTTCCTCGGCAAGATCGATCATGCCTTCCATCTTCGCGCTGCCCCCGGTCAAGACGATTCCCGACCCGATCATTTCTTCGAACCCACTGCGCCGCAGTTCTGCCACCACCAGGCTGTAAAGCTCTTCGATGCGCGGCTCGATGACCTCGGCCAGCGTTTGGCGGGACAGGCTGCGCGGAGGCCGATCACCGACGCTCGGCACCTCTATGGTCTCGTCGCGACGTGCAAGCTCGACGAGAGAACAGCCATACTTCTTCTTGATCTCCTCGGCATGCTGCGTGGGCGTGCGCAATGCCACCGCGATGTCGTTCGTCACCTGATCGCCGGCAATGGGAATGACTGCCGTGTGCCGTATGGCGCCCTCTGTGTACACGCAGATATCGGTGGTGCCACCGCCGACATCGACAAGGCACACGCCGAGCTCCTTCTCGTCCTCAGTCAGCGCCGACGTGCTCGAGGCAAGTTGCTCGAGGATGATCTCATCAACTTCGAGTCCGCAACGGCGCACGCACTTGATGATATTTTGTGCTGCGCTGACCGCCCCGGTAACCACGTGTATTTTCGCTTCCAGGCGCACGCCGCACATACCGATCGGCTCGCGTACACCGTCTTGCTTGTCGATGACATATTCCTGCGGTAATACGTGCAGTACCCGCTGGTCCGTAGGAATGGCCAATGCCCGCGCCGCCTCGATAACACGCTGTACGTCGCCGCTCTCGACCTCTTTGTCCTTGATTGCGACGATGCCGTGGGAGTTGAAACTGGTGATGTGACTGCCCGCGATACCCGCGTAGACCGAATGGATCCGACAGCCCGCCATCAGCTCGGCCTCCTCAACCGCGCGTTGAATCGATTGCACGGTGGATTCAATATTGACTACTACGCCCTTTTTCATTCCACGCGATGGGTGATGACCGACACCAATGATCTCCACCTCGCCCATCGGCGATACCTCTCCGACGATGGCAAGTACCTTCGAGGTCCCGATGTCGAGCCCCACCACCAATCTTTCATCATCCCGCTTTGCCATAGCTAGCTCACCTCATTTATTTTCAGCGTGCTCGAACGAACTCCGCCTGCAGCGGTCGGGCGGGCGGATCGAGCCATTGCACAGATAGACCATTTGTATATCGGAGATCGACCTGCTTAATGCTGCGCTCATGTGCTGCGAGCAAATTCTCATACACTTGCACAAAGCGCTCGAGTTTGTGCTGCGCATTCTCTCGCTCCAAGACCAAGGTCAAACCGTTGCTCAGGCGCATGCGCCAGGTGCGACGTGAGGTCAATGTCACGGCCGCCGGGTGCAAGCCACTTGGCGCCAGGACTTGTACAAACTCCCGGTAACGTTGCAGCACCTGCGGGTGTGTGCCTGGGGGCCCTTCCAGCAACGGCAGTGGTGGTGTCACTACCGCATCACGGATTTCGACGAGCTCACCAATGTGATTCAGGCTCGCATCCTCGCCCCAACGGGCGGCCAGTTGTTGCTCGCTGAAAGCAACATGCAAGTCACGCGGCCACCGGCGCCGCACTGAGGCACGGTAGACCCATGGCAGCGCTTCGAGGCCAGCGACCATCGCCGACAGATCCAAGGCGAAAAAGTTGCCGCGCACATGGTCCTTAACGCTCTCAACGAGCTCTGCCCTAGTCACGTGCTCGAACGAGCCTTCGAAGTGCACGTTTTCCACCGGAAAATTGTCCGAGTGCAGTAGCCAGTCCAATGCCAGTGCCGAGCCGATGAGCGCAACGAGCATCCACAGCAGCTTGACCGCCGCGCTGACGGTGGTGTCCGCGGCTACCGACGCTGCTTGCCCGCGCCGTTTCATCCGCGCCATGGCTGACATCCCGCTTGCATTTGCCTGCTCATGGTTCGCCTACTATGCGTACCTCAAGCTCGAGCGTGACACCTTTGGCACGCTCCACATGTTCACGCACGCGGTCAATCAGGCGCTCGATGTCGGCAGCCCGGGCCTGGCCGCGATTGACGATGAAATTGGCATGCACCTCCGAAACACAGGCGTCACCTTCGCATACACCCTTGAGACCGCAATCCTCGATCAAGCGTGCGGCATAGTTGCCCGTTGGATTTTTGAATATCGAACCGGCATTGGGCATTTGTACGGGTTGCGTCTGGCTGCGGCGTGCGAGCAGCGAGCGGATGCGTGCCTTGCCGTCGGCGACATCGCCCTTGCGCAAGCGCAGGTGGGCGGCGACGAACCACTCGTCCTCGGGTCCCTCGACGCGACGGTAGCCGATGTTGTAGTCAGCAGGTCCGCGCATGCGCAGCTGGCCGTGCCGATCGATGGTTTCAACGCTGTCGACGATGTCCCACGTCTCCCCGCCGAAGGCGCCCGCATTCATTGCCAGCGCGCCGCCGATGGTGCCAGGGATACCGCAAAGAAACTGCGCTCCCGTCAGACCATGGGCCACCGTAAAGCGCGCAACTTTTGCGCTGGCGACCCCGGCTTCCACACGCACCTCTGTCTCGCTGGTCATGCGCAAGCCGCTGAGAGTCCCGCTGGTCGCGATGACCGTCCCGCGTATGCCGCCGTCGCGCACGAGCAGGTTGCTGCCCAGACCCAACCAATAGACGGGCTGCCCGGCGGGCAGGCTATGCAGGAACAAAGAAAGGTCCTCGATATCAGCCGGTATGAAGACATGATCCGCCAGACCGCCCACGCGCCAACTCGTATGCTTGGCCATCGGTTCATGCTCAAGCAGTCTTCCGCGCAAACGCGCCGTGTCGGCAACGCTGGTCATCGGCATTTCTCGACTAACACCTGCGGCAAGGCTGCCGCGATTTGTCCAATGCTGCCCGCCCCCATGGTCAACAGCAGGTCGTTTGGCCGCAGCACCTTGCTCAGCAGCTCGGGCAAGGTGTCGAGGTTTTCGACAAAAATGGGGTTGGCCCCGCCGCGTGCACGGATCGTTCGACACAAAGCGCGGCCGTCGGCTCCAGCGATGAAGGATTCACCGGCGTTATAGACCTCGGTAATGATTAACGGATCGATCTCCTGCAGAACCATGCTGAAATCATCCAGCAGATCACGTGTGCGGCTGTAGCGATGCGGTTGAAACGCCAACACCAGTCGTCGATCCGGCCAGCCGCGGCGCGCTGCTGCCACGGTCGCGCTGATCTCACACGGATGATGGCCGTAATCGTCGACTAAGATCACGTCACCATCGCCAAGTGTGAGTCGGCCGGTGACCTGAAAACGCCGACCGATGCCGGCAAAGCTCGCCAACGCTTCGATAATGGCGTCCTTGCCAACGCCAAGCTCTCTGGCCACGGCAATAGCCGCGCAGGCATTGAGCACATTGTGCTCACCGGGCTGATTCAGTATCACGCTGCGCCACTGCTCGACACCTTTGATATCGACACTGAACCGCATTTTCATGCCGTCTTGCTCAATGTCGCTGGCGCGCACATCGGCGCCCGGGTGCGTACCGTAGGTGATCAGCGGGCGCTGCACCTTAGCAGTGATAGCGCGCACGTGCGGGTCATCGATGCACAGCACGGCTAAGCCGTAAAACGGGAGACGCTGTAAGAACTCGACAAAGGCCTGTCGAAGACGCGAAAAATCGCCAGCGTAGGTACCGAGGTGATCATTGTCGATATTGGTGACCACTGCCAGATAAGGCTGCAGGCGTAGAAACGAGGCATCGCTTTCGTCGGCCTCGGCGACCAAGTATTCGCCGTGGCCCAGTCGCGCGTTACTGTCGGCGCTGTTAAGCTGACCGCCGATCACGAATGTGGGATCGAGCCCGCCGTGTGCGAGCACGCTGGCAATGAGGCTCGTGGTGGTCGTCTTGCCGTGCGTACCGGCGACGGCAATGCCACGTTGGAAACGCATCAACTCGGCCAACATCTCTGCACGTTGGACGACGGGAATGTTCGCCTGCCGCGCCGCCATCACCTCAATGTTGTTACCGTTGACGGCCGAAGACACGACGACGACATCGACGCCATCGACCAGCGTGGCATCGTGACCGATATGTACCGGCACCCCCAGGGTTGCGAGGCGGCGGGTGTGGCTGTTCTCGCGTAGATCCGATCCCGAAACCTCGAACTGCAGATTGCACAGAACCTCGGCAATACCGCTCATGCCCACGCCACCTATGCCCACAAAATGGATACGCCGAACCCAGTTACGCATGTATCGCCTCCAGGCACAGGCGCCCAATGGTTTCGGCCGCATCCGGGGTGGCACAGCGTCGGGCGTTGAATCCCATGCTCACCAGCAACTGTCGGTGCGTGGCAAAACGTTCCAGCAGCTCGCGCAGCGTCGAGGCGATAAAGCTGTCTTGCGGCACCACGATGGCCGCTTCGCGTTCGGCCAGGAATCTGGCGTTGGCCTCCTGATGCGCGTCGGCTGCGTGCGGATAGGGCACAAGAATAGAGGCGCGCCCGGCGGCACAAAGCTCGGCAATGGTCATGGCGCCGGCACGACAGATGACCAGATCGGCCCAACGATAGGCGGATGCCATATCGTCGATGAACGCCGAGACCCGCGCCCGCGCGGAAACGCCGGCGTAGGCCGCCCGCGTCGATTCCACCCACTTGCGCCCACACTGGTGCCAAACCTCGGTATCGTGCCCGGCCTTCCACGTACGCAGGGCCTCGGGAATGATCGTGTTGAGGATATGCGCACCTTGACTGCCGCCAAGCACGAGCAGACAGAGAGGTCCTTGTTCCGATCCCTTGTCCCTCGGCGGTATGTCGGCGATAGCGCGTCGCACTGGATTGCCCACGTGTCTCGCGTTCGGCACATGCTTGAAGGCATTCGGAAATCCGCTGAGGACGCCATCGCCCAGCCATGCCAGCCAGCGATTGGTCAGGCCGGGAATGGCATTCTGCTCGTGAATCAGCAGCGGTTTGCGCAACAGCCAAGCTGCCAATCCGCCGGGACCGGCGACGAAGCCGCCCATCGCCAATACGACGTCGGGCCGCTGGCGCAGCACGATGCGCAGCGCCTGCGTCAGCGCAAACGCGAGCTTGACGGGTAACAGCAACCACGCCAGCATCCCGCGCCCGCGCACGCCGCCCACCGATATCCAGTCGATATGAAAACCGCCCGCCGGGACGGCGTGTGCCTCGAGCCCGCCGCGCGTACCCATCCAGACCACGTCGATCCCCTGATCCCTGAGATGCTCGGCTACTGCGAGCCCGGGAAAAACATGACCACCGGTGCCGCCCGCGATCACCATAACCTTACTCAATGCACGCCCCACGCATGTCTTCGCGTCTCCCGCTCGATCAGCAGCAGCAACCCGACTGCCATCAGGCTGGCGAGCATGCTGCTGCCGCCGTAGCTCAGAAATGGCAAGGCCAACCCCTTGGTCGGCAAAACACCCATGTTGACGCCCATGCTTATGGCCGCTTGGATGCCGAGTAATAGCGCGATGCCCTGGGCCAGCCGCGCCGCGTACATCAGCCCCATGTCTTGCGCGCGTCGAGAAATCGCAAACGCCCGTGCGACCAGTACTGCGAACAGCGCAAGCACACCGAGCACCCCGAGCAAGCCCAGCTCTTCCGCCGTCACGGCAAAAAGAAAGTCCGTATGCGCAGCCGGCAGGTAGTACAGCTTCTGCACACTTGCGCCAAGTCCTACACCCAACCATTCACCGCGACCGAACGCGATCAACGCCTGCACTAGCTGGAAACCGCTGTCAAAGGGGTCAGCCCAGGGATCGAGAAAGGCGATGACACGCTCAAGCCGGTAAGGCGCGATCAGCGTGAGCAAGCCGACGGTCGCGATGGCTGCCAGCGCGATGAGACCGAAATGCCAGACGCGCACACCGGCCAGAAACAACATCCCTAGCACTGTCGTGCTTATGACCACAGCGGCACCGAGATCTGGTTCTTGCAGCAGCAGTATGCTGACTGCGCTCACCACCAGGCCGCTTATCACGACCCCCTGGGTGAAGTTGTGCAACTCTTCCTGCTTGCGTACGAAGTAACCGGCCACATAAATCACGACAAAGAGTTTCACAAACTCTGAGGGCTGGAGGTTGACGATGCCAAGCCGAAGCCACCGTGCGCTGCCGTTGGCGGTAACGCCGATCCCGGGAATCAGCACGAGCACCAGCAACACGAGGCTAAGCACTAACAAGTAGGGTCCGGCTCGTTCCCACAACCGCAGCGGCGTGCGCATCACCAGATACATCAGGACGATACCTATACCCACCGCTCCAAGCTGTCGCATGAAGTAGTAGGCGCTGTTACCGGCGGTGCGCTCGGCAAAAGAGATCGATGCGGAGTACACCATAATCAGTCCCAGACCAACGAGTGCGGCCACACTGGTGAGCACCCAAGGATCCCATTGCGCTCGCGGCGTCCCAGCGACCCGACTCTTGTGCCTTAATGCGGCGGTGCCCGTCATGCGCCACCTCGTCGGGCTAACAACGCCCGTACCGCCGCTGCGAATGTCTCGCCGCGGTGCTCGTAGTTTCTGAACATGTCGAAGCTGGCACAGCCTGGCGAGAGCAGTACGACATCTCCGGCACGCGCCAGCGCCTGTGCACGCGAAACCGCGTCCTCCATGTCAGCAGCTCGCGCCACGGTCACGACATCGTTCAGCGCGTGTTCTATGACGCTGGCGTCGCGCCCGATTAAGATCACGGCACGCACGTGTGTGCGTAGCACATGCCTGAGTGCGGCGAAATCGCCGCCCTTGCTTTCGCCGCCGGCGATCAGCACCACCGGGCGCGTCTGCCCAGCCAGGGCCGCCAGCAGCGCACCGACGTTGGTGGCCTTGGAATCATTGACCCAGAGCAGGCCGTCGCGCTCGGCCACGACTTGGCCGCGATGGGGCAAACCGGCGAAGCTAGCGAGCGCACCCACGATAGCGTCGACGGGAATATCGAACGTGTCTGCCAGCGCCATCGCCGCCAGCGCATTGGCAAGATTGTGGCGGCCTTGCAGCTGCACTATCGCGCTTGGCGCCCAGCCCTCGTTGCCTTTAGCCAACCATTCACACCGATCCTTTTCGATCAACCCGAAATCCGTCGCCCGTTGCGGCGGCCGCAAGGCAAATTGCACGGACTTGCGATGGCTATCCCCCATCGCCATCACCGCGGGGTCATCCGCGTTTAGAACCATGACCCCATCGCCGCTAAAGATCCGCGCTTTGGCCCGCGCGTACTCCTGCATGCTGCGGTAACGGTCCATGTGATCCCGGCTGATATTGAGTACCGTGGCAGCACGTGCATTGAGACTGTGCGTCGTCTCCAGTTGAAAGCTCGAGAGCTCAAGCACGAAGACATCCGGCCGCTTGTCATCCAGCAACGATAAGGCCGGCGTGCCGATGTTGCCGCCAACGCGCGCGTCCAGACCGGCTTCTGCCAACATGGCGCCGACCAGCGCGGTGACGGTGCTTTTACCGTTCGCACCGGTTACCGCGATCACCGGCGCCGATGCCGCTTGCGCGAACAACTCGATGTCGCCGATGGCACGCGCGCCTCGCGCGATTGCCTGGGCGATGACCGGTTCACGCAGCGACACGCCTGGGCTCACGACCAGGAGGCCCGGGTCGCGAAACAGCGCCGGCTCATACGTGCCCGTGTGGCATTCGATCGCTGGTGCAGCTGCGCGCAGGCTGTCGAGCATCGGCGGCCGATCCCGGTTATCCACGACAGTGACTTGATAACCGAGACGGGTCAGGTAGCGCGCACAGGAGAGGCCGGTTAGCCCTAGACCGACCACCAGTGCCCGCTGCAATTCAAACTGTGTCATGCGCAAAGCCTGCATCGTCAACGGATCTTCAGTGTCGCCAGCCCAACCAGCACCAGGATCACCGTGATGATCCAGAAACGCACGATGACGCGCGGTTCGGGCCAGCCCTTGAGTTCGAAATGGTGATGCAACGGCGCCATGCGGAAGATGCGTCGCCCCATGAGCTTGTACGACGCGACCTGCAACATCACCGACACTGTTTCCATCACAAACACCCCGCCCATGACGAACAAAACGATCTCTTGGCGCACCACCACGGCGACTACGCCGAGCGCAGCGCCGAGCGCCAAGGCCCCCACGTCGCCCATAAAAACCTGTGCGGGATAGGTGTTAAACCATAGAAAACCGAGCCCGGCGCCGACCAGCGCCGCGCAAAAGATCAGCATCTCCCCCACACCGGCTACGTACGGGATGCCCAGATAGCTGGCGAACTGGATGTTCCCCGTGACGTAGGCGAATATCCCAAGCGCACCCCCGACCATCGCCGCTGGCAAGATCGCCAGCCCGTCCAGGCCATCGGTTAGGTTGACGGCATTACTCGAGCCGACGATCACCAGATAGGCAAGCAATACGAACCAAGGACCAAGATTGAGGGCAACGTTCTTGAAGAACGGCACGATCAGCGCCGTTTCCACCGGCGCCTTGGCGCTATAGTAAAGGAATACTGCTACGGCTAGTCCCGCTACGGTCTGCCAGAAGAACTTGGCGCGCGCTCCGATGCCGCGCGGGTTCTTGTTGATTAACTTCTTGTAGTCATCGACCCAACCGATGATGCCAAAGGACACCGTCGTGAATAGCACCACCCACACGAAACGATTGCTGAGATCCGCCCACAACAGGGTAGCCAACACGACGGCCACGATGATGACCGCTCCGCCCATGGTTGGCGTGCCGGCCTTTGAGACGTGCGTTTCTGGGCCATCGAGTCGTACGGTCTGGTGAATCTGCCGATATCCTAGGCGGCGGATCATTATCGGTCCGACGACAAAACACACGGCCAGCGCGGTGAGCACGCCGAGAATCCCGCGAAACGTCAGGTAGCGAAACACGTTGAAAAACGAAAACTCGCGGGTCAGTTGCTCAAACAGATATACCAGCATCTAGTTTCGTGCCTCAGTATTCATTCGGCACACGCATCCGCTGAGTGCCTAACCGTTATCGCCTGTACGACTTGTTCGAGATGTACGACGCGAGATCCTTTCACTAACACCGTGGTATCCGCGCTCAGACCTTCACGCAGCGCCTCGATGAGTGCCTCGCGACTCGGAAAGTGCTTACCGCCCTTGCCAAAGCTCTTCACCGCCAGCCGACTGAGCTCGCCGAGCGCATACAGGCGAGAGATCCCCAGATCCTTTGCCAGTTTGCCCGCGCGTCGATGGATTTCCGGTGCGGCATCGCCCAGTTCCGCCATATCGCCGAGCACGAGCACGGTCTCGCCAGGATAGTCTTTCAACACCGCAATCCCTGCCGCGAGCGATGCAGGATTGGCATTGTAGGTGTCGTCGATGATGGCGGCACCGTTGCTGCCGGCTTTGAGCTCGAGGCGCCCGGAAACGGCACGTAAATTTTCCAACCCGCGCTTCACGCGTGCCAGATCGACACCGCCCGCCATAGCGGTGGCCGTGGCTGCTAGCGCATTGCTGACGTTGTGCTGGCCAAGTAGCGACAGTCGCATGTGCATGTCTCCCTGTGCTGTCTGGAGGCGGATCGTGCTTCCCGTTCGGTCGGTTTGGTATTCGGCGCTCACATCGGCCTCCTGATGCAGGCCAAAAGTGAGGCAGCGCCGGCCGCGGGCACATTCGCGCCAGAGATCGGCGTAAGGGTCGTCGGCATTGATGACGGCGATGCCGTCGCTGCCCAAAGCCGCGAACAGTGCTCCTTTTTCGCGGGCGACGTCCTCGACGCTACCGACCCCTGCGAGATGGGCCTGCCCTGCGTTTGTCACCACAGCAATCGTCGGCTGGACCATGCCAGCGAGATAGGCGATCTCGCCGCGCTGGTTCATACCAAGCTCGACAACGGCATAACGATCCTCGGCGCGCAATCGCAGCAAGGTTAGCGGCACGCCGATATCGTTGTTGAGATTGCCGCGTGTGCTGCAACCGCGCCCGGTCTCGGCCATGATCGCGGCGAGCATCTCCTTGACCGTGGTCTTGCCGTTGCTGCCGCTGATAGCGAACACCGGTATATCAAATTGCCGCCGCCAGAAAGCAGCCAGCGTTCCCAAGGCAAGACGGGTGTCCGCCACCTTTATATGAGATAGCCCCCCACCAGTGTCTCGCGTCAGCACCGCACCGGCAGCACCACGATTCGCGGCCTCGGTGAGGAAGTCGTGGCCGTCGAAGTGCGGGCCATGCAAGGCAAAAAAGATCTCGGCAGGCTTAAGCGTGCGTGTATCGGTGCTCACACCGGTGAACTGGGCATCGGCACCGACCAAGGTGCCGCCCATAATCTGCGAAGCCCTTGCCAACGACATCACGCAGCTTCCCCCAGCACTGTGCGAACAGTTTCTCGATCACTATACGGGACACGGCAATCGCCGACCTGCTGATACGCCTCGTGTCCCTTGCCGGCAATCAACACCACATCGTCCTGTCCTGCTTCACCAATCACGGCACGAATCGCAGCCGTCCGGTCGCGGATCACCCGCGCCGGTCCGTGCATACCGGTCGCAATCTCCTCGATGATGCGATCGCCGGACTCATTGCGCGGGTTATCGTCAGTAAGTACCACCACATCGGCAAGCTCCTCAGCCAACCGGCCCATCTTCGGGCGCTTGCCTCGATCGCGCTCGCCGCCGCAACCAAACACGCAGTACAGACGCGCATGGGTGTGTTCACGTAGTGCACATAGTACCTGTTCCAATGCATCCGGTGTGTGGGCATAGTCGACCACCACCAGCGGCAAACCCGCTTGACCTCCGAAGCGCTCCACCCGACCGGCAACCGCTTTCACGCGCGCGAGGCGCGCAGTGGCCGCCTCGAGATCAACACCACAAGCGAGCAACACGGCCAACACCGCTAGCAGGTTGCTGGCGTTGAAACGGCCGTACAAAGGAGAGCGCAGCTGCGTGGACCCTTGCGGCGTCACGATGTCGAGCTCCAGACCGTCGCGCCCGGTGCGCAGTTCGCGTGCGTACACATCACCCTCGCTCAAGCCGTAGCTGACGGTGTCCATACGCCCAGACAGGCGAGCACAGAGCGTGCGGCCGAAAGGATCTTCGATGTTGACAACGGCCGTTTTTACACTTTCTACCTCGAACAAGCGGGTCTTGGTCAAGGCATAGCTGTTCATGTCGCCGTGATAGTCCAGATGGTCACGCGACAGATTGGTAAATACGGCGATGTCAAACGCCACCGCCGACGTGCGCGACTGATCGAGCGCATGCGAGGACACTTCCATGCTCACGTGGGTAGCGCCCGCTTGCAGGAACTGTTTCAGCAAACGGTGTATCGCGATGGCATCCGGCGTAGTTAGCGCAGCATCGTCGAGCGCAGCGGGAAAGNNATGAGCGCGCAACGGTTCGGCAATACATCGAGCGCCTGCGCCAACAAGTGTGCGCACGTGGTCTTACCGTTGGTGCCGGTGATCCCGATCACGACCAGGCGCTTTGAGGGTGACTCGAAGAAACGATCGGCGATTATGCCGATCAAGGGGCGCAGGTTGCTCGCGCGTAGCACGGGTACCGCCGACTGCGCAAGCGAATACTCACTGTCTTCGCAAAGTACCGCCACCGCACCGCGCGTGACCGCATCGTCGATAAAATTGCGTCCATCGGTGCAGCTACCGGGAATTGCAACAAAGAGATCGCCGTCTTTGACCTCGCGACTGTCCAAGGTCAGCCCGGTGATTTCGCGATCCTGGTTCGCCGCGACTGTAACCAGCCCGCGCAGGAGCGCGCTCAGCGCGCGCGGTACCATCGGCTCTGCCTGGACATTGGCTGTCATGTTGCAGAATTCCCGCTCACTGGTGTCGCCCAGCGCATGTGCTCGCGCGGCGTGTCCGGCGTTATGTTCAATAGCCGCAGCGCGCCGCTCATCACGCGGCCGAAAACGGGTGCCGCCGCTTGTCCACCAAAGTGGGCGCGCTCACTCGGCTCATCGACGGTCACCACCATCACCAAGCGTGGTTGCGAGGCCGGTGCCATACCGGCAAAGGAAGCAATGTAGCGGTCGTCGGCATAGTCGCCGGCAATCAGCTTGTGCACGGTGCCGGTTTTACCGGCGACGCGGTAGTGGCTGACGCGCGCTTCGGTACCGGTACCGCTGTCACCCACCGCGAGCTCAAGCATGTCGCGAATATGTCTGGCTGTCTCGCGCGACATCACGCGCTCACCCTGCGGCAGGCGCTCACGACGTAACATCGTCACCGGCACGATCACACCGTCGTTGGCCAGCGCCGCATACGCCCGCGCCAGCTGGAGCGCGGTGACCGAGATACCATAACCAAACGACACGTTGGCGTGATCGATGGCGACCCAACGGCTCGGCAAGTTGAGTAGGCCGGCGGATTCCGCCGGTAATTGGCTGCCGGTGCTATCGCCGAAACCCACGCGCCGAAACAAGCCCCAGATGTGCTCCTTGTCGAGGGACAGCGCAATCTTTGCCGCCCCGACATTGCTCGAGCGTTCAATCACTTGGGCAATACTCAATACCCCGTAGTTGCGCGTGTCGTGTATCGTCTTCGCGCCGACTCGCAGGCGACCCGGTGCCGTATCAATCAGGCTGTCAGCGTTAAAGCGGCCACTCTCGAGGGCAGCGGCGATAGTAAAGGGCTTCATCGTTGAACCAGGCTCGAACACATCGGTCACGGCGCGGTTGCGAAACTGGCCGCTGCGCAGATTCGTACGATTGTTGGGATTAAAGGCCGGCTGGTTAACCATGGCCAAGACCTCGCCCGTACGTGCGTCGAGCACAATAGCCGTGCCGGCACGCGCACCGTGCCCATCTATAGCCGCCTTGAGTTCTCGGTAAGCGAGGTACTGGATCCGCCGGTCGAGACTGACCACCACGTCGCGCCCCGGTATCGGCAGAGAAACGATCTCCACCGTCTCCACCACGTTGCCGTGCAAATCCTTAAGGACGCGTCGCGAGCCCGGCGTGGCCCGCAATACATGATCGTAGGCGAGCTCCAACCCTTCCTGACCTCGATCGTCGATGTCAGTGAAGCCAATCGCGTGACCGCTGACACTACCCGTGGGGTAATAGCGTCGATACTCGCGCTGCAGGTATACACCCGGAATATTCAATGCGGCCACACGCTCAGCCACCGTTGGCGTCACGTGCCGCTTCAGATACATGAACTCGCGATCTTTGTACCGACTTACGAGCTCCGAGACCTCGGTAACTTTCAAATCGAGCAATGCGCCAAGTGTGCGCCAGCGACCTCTTGCCTCGGCAAATGTCGCCGGATGGGCCCATACCGACTCGACTGGCGTGCTAATGGCTAAGGGCTCGCCGTTGCGGTCGATGATCATGCCACGATGAGCGTTGTCGGTGACGGTGCGCAGGTAGCGTGCATCGCCCTGGCGTTGCAGATAGTCAGCACTCAGGACCTGGAGGTAAATGGCACGTAGCGCCAGCAGCCCAAAGCCGGCCATCAGCGCCGTTAACACGACCCAGTACCGGAGTGCACCACGATATGCCGATCTCGACTGAGTCAACGTGACATCCCCCCGCGCAAGTCAATCACTACAATCTGATTTGACTCGGGTATCGCCATATCGAGTTGTTTGTTGACGCGCGGCGGTCTCGACGCGACGGTGTTCGGACCAAGCGCCCTCTTCCAGCAACAGCTTGCCCCACTCGGTGTTGAGCGCATCCCGTGCGACCTGCAGTACCTGTAGCTGGGCCGACAACAACCTGGCCTGATGGCGCAAGCCCACAACCAATAGCGCAGACACAAACACCGCCACCACGACTATTGTCATTAGGCTACGCATAGGCAGCTGCCGTCCTTTCGGCGACGCGCATAACAGCACTTCGTGCTCGCGGGTTGCTGCGTACTTCGGCGGCACTTGGGCGCACGATCTTGCCGACAAGCTGCAGCGCCGGTGATGTCTCTGTCGCGCCCTCGGCTGGCGTTGACCTTTTTCGTGCTCGCTCGCGCATAAACTGCTTGACCACGCGGTCCTCAAGCGAGTGGAAACTAATCACGACTAATCGCCCGCCGGGCGCTAGCGCCCGTACTGCTTGCGGCAGCGCGGCGCGCAATTCTTCGAGTTCTCGATTTATGATCAGGCGCAGCGCAAGAAAAGTCCGGGTGGCCGGATGCTTGCCCCGCTCACGCGTAGGCACGGCCTGACTGACGAGCTGTGCCAATTGCACCGTCGTTGCAATAGGATTGCGCGCGCGTTCGCGCACGATGGCACGTGCGATGCGCTTGGCGTAACGCTCCTCGCCTAGCTCCTTCAGCACCGAAGCGATGTCTCGTTCGCTAGCTCTGCTCAACCAGTGCGCAACCGGCATCCCGGTGTCGCGATCCATGCGCATGTCCAGAGGGCCGGGCTGCTGGAAGGAAAAACCACGTTCGTGGTCATCAAGCTGTACGGAGGAAATCCCTAGGTCAAACAAGATACCGCTCACTTGTCCGCCCACTCCTGCGCTGCTTATGTAGCTCCCCAATATC
>JABAOH010055378.1_pt1 | contig 17109 bp, 13 predicted proteins | sample 7062181 | NCBI WGS metagenome assembly JABAOH01 (sample SAMN14538630, study PRJNA623070) | marine sediment metagenome | biome: marine biome [ENVO:00000428]; feature: marine pelagic biome [ENVO:01000023]; material: deep marine sediment [ENVO:00002113]; isolation source: pool of 5 deep marine... | reverse complement strand
TAAACATGTGCTTTACTTATGAAAAGCTTTTGCGGGGGGTCCAGGGGGGCGGTTTTCTCAAAAAGAGCCCCCCTTTTATTTATGGCTATTTTTAAACCAATTGATCAATGATAGAAGTATCTCAAAAGGAAATTCCCTTTTAAATTCAATTCGTATTTCCAGCAGTAGACTCTCCAATTCATCCAGCTCTTCCTGTACATCTGTCCATGTCCATACGTTCCTTATCTGCTCCACTGCCAACAGGCTTTTGTGCAGGGCTTTATAAACCACCTGGGAAGTCAGATAAGCATCGAGTAAATGAAAATCGTCTTCATCGTCAACAAACTCATAAAGGGACATCAAGGTCCGGTGAAGTTTAACAGGGATAAGAGTAGAATAACTCTCCAGGTCTGCCCTGGCTTCCTCTAACCCTGATAAAACCAGGGAGGCCGCCGGGTATGTCTTAAGAAAATCCATGGCCTTTGACATGTAATCATATGCCAACCGGTGGGCAGGTTTTTTCTCCACCTCTTCCTTTATTTTTCGATATTTATTTGCAAACTCGGAATCTTCGTCTTCCGGGGAAATTTCAATATCATTTTCATCCATGAAGGTTTGCAGCATATCCCTGGTTTTTTTAAAATTGTCCTGCAGTACCTCTACCCAATCCTTACCTTCTTGCTCTGCTTTCAACTCTTCCTGGTAAACCGGGCATTTTGCGATGAATTCACAGGTTTCACATCGATAATCGCAGTAATTATAATGTCCGTAAGGAAATTCGTCTTCTTTATTCATATGCTTATTTTATCTGGATTATAGGAATAAGGTGCCCGTCGAAAACATCAAAAAATCTTCTAATTAAAAGGGACCGACGCCTAAAACACCCGGTCCCCTTTTTCATTCATCACTTAACGCACCAATTCAACGCTTAGTACCGACTACATTCCCCTCTGGATTGTCAGTTTATCCTGTTTCGTATAACCAGCAGGAACAGAATAGGTCCCGGCAGGTGCGGCTTTCTTCGAAATCTCCACTACCTGGCTGGTGGCTTTTACTTCTTGCCCCATCATATTCATGGTCATTTCCACTGCCACTTGAAAACCCTGGACCTTTTTGAATTCTTTTAAAGCGTTTTCATCCAGACCCATGCTGCCCGACAATTTCATAACATGAGGAAACATTTTATCACTGAAGGCTTTCCAGTCGAAAGGAACATCTGTGGTGACCCAGGATTTCATGTTCATCGACATCATCCCCCCTCCCATCGTCATATTAATATCATATCCTTTACAATTCCAGTCCCCGACCTTTTTGGATTCACCGGTGGGTTTGACTGCTACGGTCATTTTCATCATCTCCATCATTCCCGCCATCTGTTCCGGGAGCAATTTCGACATGTCGAGAGGTAGTTTGGCTTCCACATAGGATTTGCTGCCATGGTAGATCACATATATTACATTCTTGCTTAAATCGAGCACCATGGTTTGACCTTCCGCTATTTGCGCAAATTTGTTATCGCCGAGCCACTGTTCCGAAACTTGATCTTTTGCCGGCTGCTTTTGTCCCATCATCTCAAACGCATCGGTGTGAGTTTTTGTCTTGATGTAAACATCCGCATTTAAAAATGCAAATGAAACGATAACCAATGTTACAACTAAAATTAATTTTTTCATAATGTCTCCTTTTTTTTATTGAATAGGACATATTATAAGACTTAAAACGTGTTTGTCAAGGGAAAAAATTTTTAAACGTGAAATTTAAGGCAAAATAAAAAATAAAAAAAAATTGACAAATAAAAAAAATTATACTATACTACTGACCAGTGGTCGCTATCGACCGACGGTCGGTCTAGACCAACCGTCAGTCATACTGCCGCGGAATTACTAAAACACGGAGGTTAGTTATGGTGCGAATAAGCAAAGAATATGACGAACGCCTGAAAGAGCTCCTGGATTCCGCCCAGCAGCTCTTTTTTGAAAAGGGCTACCAAAAGACCTCTGTTAACGACATCATCGAAGAGGTTGGTGTTGCCAAAGGCACCTTTTATCACTATTTCAAAACAAAAAGCGATCTCCTGGATAAACTGGTTGAGCGGTTCACAGCAGGCATACACGTTGAAACAAAAAAACTGGCGGAACGAACCGATTTGAATGCGTTGGAAAAGATGAACGAATTTTTTGCTTTGGGCCGCAATTTCAAAGCCAGGAACATCGAACTGATGAAGTTGTTACTTAAAGCATTATATAACGAAGAAAACCTGGTTATGCGTCACCGGATGATCCGGAATAGAATTAAATTGACCCTCCCGGAATTTGTTAAAATTATAGACCAGGGGATTAAAGAGGGTGTCTTTAACGTCACCAATTCCCGGGAACTGGCAGAGCTCATATACTACCTGGGGATCAATATTAATGAATTAGCGGGTGAACTGATGCTGACATTGAGTGAGAACCCGGAAAATATTGACATCATTGAGGGAAAAATTAAGGCGTATGAATCCAGTATCGAGAAAATCCTGGGAGTAGCTGAAGGCTCAATATCCATCGCAGATCGAGATTATATTAATATGTTCAGGCTTGAAGAGGAAGACAAAAAATGAAGTGGCATTTTTTCTTAAAAGGAATATTATTTATATTTTCCCTTACTATATCAACAATTTTTCTAAAGGCCGACAGTAATAGCAGCACTGATATATTCGGTTATTTGGAAAACCGGTTTTTCCTGGTGGGGAACCGGGATGTCAGTTGGGATGACTTTAATGAAAAATTCAAGCTGGGGGATTACAACCGATTGAGATTAAAACTAGAAGCGTCTCCTTCGGAAAAAGTGACGGTTAATATGGCGGTGGACTTTTTTACCTTTCATGGTCTAATGACCAGTCCGTTGGGGACTTACGGGACTAGCGGGACTAGCGGGACTTCCAACGGAGAGAGTAATATTACTAGTAAAGATGTGAAAATTGACCTGGATCGTGCTTATGTGGACCTTTATTTCAAGCATTTTGATATATCCATTGGCAAACAGCGGGTTGCTGTGGGTGTTTCGTATCTCTGGGCACCGTTGGACGTTTTCAACCGGGTGAACATTCTTGAACCCAAAGAGGAAAAACCCGGGACCAATGCTTTTAAACTATATATCCCGCTGGGCAGTGCGTCAGGTCTTACCGGTATTTTTTCACCGGAGAACGATTTCAGTTCATCCAAAAGCGGTTTCCGGGCAAAGACCCAGGTTTTGGGAGTGGATGCGGCATTGACCCTTATCCGCTGGGGGGAAAGAGAAACATCCATATACGGATTGGATTTAAGGGGTGAAAATTTTATCGGCTGGTGGATCGAAGCCGGGTATTTTGTTTCAGCGGACAAAAAGCATAAAAAGATCGTGCTGGGATTTGATTATACCTTCCCTGTGAACAGGGGGCTGTACTGGCTGAATGAATTTTATTACGATTCCAGCGGAGAAAAAGACAGCTCAAACTATGATTTTCAACTGCTCTTTTCCGGTGATCGCTTCACATTGGGACAGAAATATTTCTTTTCCATGCTGCGGTACAGTTTCTCTGATTTTTTATCCGGGTCGTTTACTTATATTGGCAACTGGGGTGATGGTTCCTATATCCTTAACCCCGTGGTTCAGTACGAAATTTCGCAAAATGTCCTGGTTTCTACGGGTTTTTATTTTCCCCTGGGACCGGAGAACAAAGAATTTACCATGAGCAACCGGAATATCTTTTTTATCTGGTTAAAAATAAACTTCTAAAAGGAGGTAAAAATGTCGTTAGTGAGATTGGACAATGTGTTTAAGATTTACAAGACCAACGGTATTGATTTTCCGGCATTGGGAGGGGTATCCTTTTCGGTGGAAGAAGGGGAATTTCTCTCCATTGCCGGCCCATCAGGTTCGGGAAAAACCACCATATTGAATATCATTGGCTGTTTGGATAAGCCGACAAAAGGGCATCTTTATCTGAATGAAACCGATGTAAGTACGAAAAAAGGCTCTGAACAGGCAATGATACGACGGCGGAATATTGGGTTTATTTTCCAAACCTTCAACTTGATCCCTATATTGACGGCGTTTGAGAACGTAGAATTTCCCTTGATTTTAAAAGGAGATACCGGTCAAAAGGAACGGCGGACAATGGTGGAAGAAATTTTAACCGAGGTAGGATTAAAGGACTTCATGCACCGCAAGCCTTCACAGATGAGCGGCGGGCAGCAGCAGCGGGTAGCCATTGCCCGGGCCCTGGTGAAAAAACCCCAATTGATCCTGGCGGACGAACCCACCGCCAACCTGGATTCAAAAAACGGGCAGGAAGTCCTGGAATTAATGCTGCAACTAAACCAGAAAACCGGTGCCACCTTTATCTTTTCTACCCATGACAAAATGGTAATGGATTTTGCCAAACGGCTCATCCTGCTCAAAGACGGCAAAATCACGTCGGATGAAGAGAGGAGGTAAACATGTGGACCCTGTTTAAACTTGCATTTCGAAATATCTTTCGGTTTAAACGCCGGACATTTATTACCTTATCGGCGATATCCGTGGGCCTGGGCCTGCTCATCCTCAGCATATGCCTGATGAACGGAGTAGATAAACAATCCATCAGCAATATCATTAATTGTCAGACGTCGCATATTAAAATTTTCAAAGCAGGTTACTTTGAAAAAAGAGAGGAACTCCCCATGGATATTACTATAAAGGACCCGGACCGTATCCGCTCCCTTTTAAAAGATGTGCCGGGGATATTGGGGACAGAGAGCCGGGTTCTTTTTGGTGCCGGTTTGATCAAGGGCATGGATGAATTACCCTGCTTAGGTGTTGCCATTGACCCGCTGGTGGACCCGGGTTTGTTTATTATCAAAGAATCGCTGGTGGAAGGTACCTGGTTGGAGCCTGACGATACCAAAATGCTGGTGGGGAAAAGCCTGGCAAAAGATATCGGCTTGGCCGTGGATGACCTGGTTACCGTACGACTCATCACCTCAACCGGCAAAGAAGACTTTAGCTGGAATGCAGTAGACCTGGAGATTAAGGGAATTTTCGATTCCGGTCACCCCACCGTAGACAAACAGCGGATCATCATTCCCCTGGAACAGGCCAGGGAAAGCTTAAGCCTGGACTCCCAGGTCACGGAAATTGTGGTCCGTTTGAATTCGGATGACGATAAGACAATTGCAACCGCACAAACCAGGATAAAAGAGATACTAAAAACCCTGGAAGATCCTTATGAAGTGGTTACCTGGAAAGACCTGGCCGGTATGTTTTTGACCATAAGCAAAATGAAAACCCGGAACAGTGGGATGATCATTTTCATCATGCTCCTTATCGCCTCCATGGGAATCATCAACACCATGCTGATGTCAGTACTGGAGCGAACCCGGGAGATCGGGATGTTCTCGGCAATGGGTATGAAAAAATCGGAAATCATGACACTCTTCATACTCGAAGGAGGATTCATCGGTGCTGTCGGCGCCCTCCTGGGCTGCATCCTGGGGGGATTAGCCAGTTGGTATTTTGAAGTTCACGGCTGGTCTATCGTCGCCTGGGGAGAAACCTTTCAAAAAATGTCAGAATCTATCTACCCGGTAAAAGATGCTTTTTATGCTGACTTAACCATGGATGTACTAGTAATGACATTCCTATTCGGGGTTGCTATTTCCGTTCTAGCCAGTTTTTATCCGGCCAGGAAAGCGGCAAAACTAAACCCCATCGAGGCATTGAGGCATATATAGCATGGAGCATGGAGCATGGAGCATGGAGCATGGAGTATGGAGCATGGAGTAAAAAATATTCTCTGTGACCTCTGTGGCCTCTGTGGCTAAATGTTAAGGAGAATAAAAATGTTTGGAAATATATTTAAATTTGGTTGGAGAAATCTTACCAGGAACAAAAGGAGAACCTTTTTTACTATCCTGGCCATTGCCGTGGGGGTGATGTCGCTGGTATTTGCCAGGAGTTACATTAAAGGTATTATCAATACTGCCAATGAGGCAATGATAAAAACCGAGATCGGTCACGTCAAGATTGCTCATAAAGAATATCTGCGATTGAAGCGCATCATGCCCAAAGAGTACCTAGTCAGGGATTTAAGCGCTTTAAGAACCGGGTTAACTGCAATGCCCGGTATTGTATCCATGAATGAGCGTATCAAATTTCATGTCCTGTTGAGTCATGGGGATATTAATGAAGCCGCTGTTGCTGTCGGTTTTGACCCGGTTCGGGAAGACAAGAATATGGAGCTTTCCAAAGCCATTGTTGAGGGCAGTTATTTTGGAAATTCACACCAGGGGTTAAACCTGATAATAGGCTACAAACTGGCAGAAAAAATGAAAGTAATGGTTAATGATGAACTGCTCCTGGTCACCACCGACATCAATTACTCCACTTATGCACTTCCTTTTAAAGTCATTGGCATTTTTGAAACCGGTTTTGCTGCCATGGATAAACACCTGGTGTATATTCCCTTGTCAAAGGCGCAGGAGATGCTGGACTGCGGCAATGCAGCCCATGAAATCCTGGTCTTTATAAATGAGCCGGCCAAATCATGGGAAGTCTGTGAAAAAATTGAAAACCTTTTATCCCAAAAGGACCCGGTTCGCGCCATCCAGGTTATCCCCTGGCAAAAAGATGATTTGATCGAAACCCTTCCTGCTTTGGCAGGTGTCTGGGAAGTCATTATCGGGATCATCATGTTCATCGTGGCACTGGTGATTTTAAATACCATGCTGATGGCAGTGATGGAGCGGTACCATGAAATCGGGGTCATTAAAGCCCTTGGATTTAAAAATAGGGAAGTATTTGCAATGATCCTGGTGGAAGCCTTCTACCTGGGCTGCATCGGTGCCGTGATCGGCGGTATATTGGGGGGAACGCTGTCGGCCCTGGTAGAAAATACCGGCATTGATTTTAACCAAATGACAGGGGGAATGATGGAAAAAATAGATATCCCGGTTCCCTTTTTCGGCAGAATCATTTATCCTGACTTCACCCTTGCCATTCTTATCGGTTCAATGGTTTTCGGTATCTTAGTGGCCTTGATTGCCGTACTCTACCCGGCGTTTAAATCCTCAAAAATGCTCCCGGTAGAGGCGTTCCGCTCGGAGTTAAAAGTGTGATGTTTAGCCACGAAGGACACGAAGGGGCACGAAGTTTTATATATTCTTTCTTTGTGTTTCTTCGTGTAACTTCGTGGCTAAAAAAAATAAGGAATAAGAAGTAATAGGAGATTATAAAATGATGAAAAAAATTGGGTTTGTTTTTGGGGTTATTTTAATCATATCTAGTGGTGGTTTTTCCCAGGAGAAACCAACGGCGTTTGACATTATTGATAAGATTGATCAAAACATGGTGTTTGATACAGCGTATACGGAAACCGATATGATCATCACTATCAAAAACCGGACTATTACCAAAAGTATGATCAGTTATGCAAAAGGAAACCAGAAGTCTTACCTTGAATTTTTGAGTCCGGCGCGTGACAAGGGCACCAAAATATTAAAAATTGAAGACATCGTTAAGATTTATTATCCGTCGGCGGAGCGGGTGATGCGGTTGTCCGGTCACATGCTGCGGCGCAGCATGATGGGGTCGGATTTTTCTTATGAAGATATGACCGAGCGGTCAACCAAATTAAAGGAAGAGTACAGCGGTGAAATAAAAGGTGAAGAGACCATTAATGGCAGGCCCTGTTATGTGCTGGTGTTGACCTCGAAAATTCCCAAACAGACGTATTTTACCCGCAAAGCCTGGGTTGATAAAGAGCGTTATATCGGATTAAAGGAAGAACTGTATGCCAAAAGCGGCAAATTATTAAAAGTAATGATCGCTCATGATATTCAATCATACCAGAACCGGTTTTACCCCATGCGGGTCACCATGGAGGACAAGCTCAGGAAGGACTCGAAGACGGAAGTGGTATTTAAAAAGATTGAATTTGATGTATCTATACCTGAAGGAACCTTCAGCGAGCGCCGGTTAATGAAGAAATAGGGTTTTCGGGACAGTCGAGAAAACCTTCGGGCGTATCTGTTAAAATTTTAGCCACAAAGTTACACAAAAACCCTTTAATAAAAAGTTTTGCGGGGGTCCAGGGGGTGGTTTTTCAAAAGAACCCCCTGGTCGTCAAAGGCATATTTTCACAGCAGCCATTGCCGGAGGATATTGTCCTCCGGCAGGACAATTATAACCCAAAATTGTCTTCCTGTAAAACAATATTGAAAAAATATTTGCTTCCGGTTACAGGTGCGGGTTGAGAAATCGCAAATCGTCCTCGGTGCGTGTAAATGTTGTGATAGAATACTCACATAAAATGAGTACGAGTACGAATTACTCATCAAGGTGCCTTTCACTACGTAATGGGACAACCGCGGTTTTGGTGGTAACGAAATTTTCTTTGAAAAAGAAACCAAAAAAGGAAGGTAAGGAAGGATTAGTTTCCAGTCTGTTTTGTCGGAAATTTACAAATTTACACGCACCGAGGACGAATTCCTGCGCTGCCCGGACCCTACAGCCGACCTGGTAGCTAGAATCACCCGAACCTGTATGTCCTGATAATTCTTCATTTCAATTGACTTTCCACTTATGTTCATTGATAATTATAAACCAGACTGCCACCTTTTTCCTTTTTTTCTTTTTTTATGTTATAATGGTTTAAAAATAATCCGTTGTGAGATATAAACAATGTCCGGTATGACTTACACATTAAAAGAACGAATCGGCGATCCATCGCTTTTTTGCGGACGGAAACAGGAAATGGAACTGCTGTTGGAGTGGTCGGAAAATATACCCCGGGAAATTTCGAAATCCCGGGCGCTGCTGGGTAGGCGCAAAAGCGGTAAAACAGCTATTATGCAGCGACTGTTTAATATTTTGTGGAACCGGAATGGCAGGATTATTCCCTTTTATTTTGAAGTACTGGATTTCGATCGTTGGCTCCTGGATTTTTCCGATGATTATTTCCGTACTTTTTTGAGTCAATACCTCTCTTTCAAAACCAGGACTTTACTTCCGGCCGATAACTCTCCACGAAAAATGGCAGAGCTTAAAGACATCGGCAAAACTATCGGGAACCATAATGTTCTAAGAAATATTGAAACCTTCCAGGAGTATTACGAAGCAGGAAAAGTAGACAACGCCATGAATTGGGCATTCGGAGCACCTGCCAGGTTCGCCGGGGAGGAGAATCTCTTTTTCCTGGTAATGATCGATGAAATACAGTTCATGACCAAATATATTTTCCGGGACCGGGAGTACAACGTCCGGGCCCATAATCTTCCGGGTGCATTCCACGGCCTTGTGGAATCGAAAATTGCGCCCATGCTGGTATCCGGGAGTTATATCGGCTGGATGACACAAATGATCCGTACCATGTTCGTCGGCGGCAGGCTCAAGCAAACTGAAATTTCACCAAAACTTACTTTCGCTGAAGGTATGGAAGCGGTTTATAGGTATGCCGAATATTACAGGGTACCAATAACCGACGAAAGTGCTTATGCTATAAATGTTCTAACCCAAAGTGATCCTTTTTATATCGCCGCTTTGTTTAGGAGCGACTGGCCCCACCGGGATTTTACTTCCATTGCCGGGGTAACCAGGACCCTGGAATTCGAAGTTCTAAATAGAAAGGGTGAATTGTTCGCTACCTGGTCGGAATATATAGATTCTACCACAAAAGAGGTCAATGATAAATATGCAAAAAAAATTCTCCTGTTTCTTTCCAGAGAACGCTACAAGGAATTTACCAGGATAGAGATCGGCGATTATCTGGGAGGTGAACTCGATGATGTCCAACTTGAAGATAGACTCAAAACCCTCGAATATGGTAATCTAATTACCAGGGGCACCAGTAATTTTCGTTTCAGCGGTATTCCGGATGACATATTGGACCTTATTTTCCGCCAACTCTACCAGGAAGAGATCGACCAGGTAAAGCCGGATGTGGGTGCCGAACTTGCCGCTAAAGTAAAAGACCTGGAGAAAGACAGGAAATCCTTGCTGGGAAAACTCAAGGAACTTAAGGGAAGGATGCTGGAATTTATTATTTACCGTGAATTGAACAGGTATGTAAGAGAAGACGGAATTATAAAAAATTTCAGGCAAAGACTGCGGCCTATATCCAGGCTAGAAGTACAGCAAGAAAACAAAATGGAAGAGATATTAACCGCTGTAAGTACGAGTAAATTCGAGATGGTATGGATGAATTATTATATCCAGGTCCCGGCAACAACAACTGCTGCTGAAATTGATGTTTTGGTCGAAGGAGCAGAGGAGGATAATTATTGCTGGACCCTGGTATTCGAAATGAAAAACAGGGATGAGAAATACCTTCCCACAATGGCTGAGGCAAAATCTTTTGTTACAAAGCTAAATATGGTAAAGCAATGGCTAGAGCAAAAGGATAAGGAAATTCGCTTTATTTGCCCGGTGTATTTTAGTGCAAATGGCTTTGAACCTGGTATTGAAACATGGCTGCACCAGCACGGCGTTTTTACTACGGATATGGAACGCTGGGAGACTGCCTGAGAATCCCCATAATCCGCAAAAGGTGGATGGCGTCCACACCCTAATTGTTCTTAAGGCGCAACTTCTGTCCGGTTTCTACCTTTTTTTTGGCCTGGTAAAGGGCATTGTCTGCTAATCTTATAATCACATTATAGTTCGCGATTTCTTTTAATTTTTCGGGATTCAGCATAAGCTGAGATTTCCCGCGTCATTAAGGTTGGTCAGAATCCATAGAAGATACCAATCCGCACCTGGTATCCGGAGAGATCCAGTTTAAACCCTCTAACCCAGCGATCTTGATCAGCCCCTTGCCAATAATTTGAAGCATACACCGTGTCTATGGTTCCCCAGTACCGAGAATAAGAATATTCTTTTAAACCCCAATCCCCTTCCCATTGATCGGTTGTGCCATCTTGTATATGTTTTCCCGGACCTGACAGTTTATTCACTACCTGGAGGGCATAGCCCCCCTCCAGGAATACACCGATAGTATTCCTGATTTTGATATTTACGCGTACACCCCCATCAAGGGCATAACCGGTTCCACTGCCTTTCTGTTCCTGGTAATACCCGGTTTGTTCCATGGTATTTCCATTAATGGTTTCCCCGAAAAAATAGTTGATTCCTATTTTACAGGTGGCAAATAACGGACCGCCGGTTACATACGCTTCAACCCCCAGGGAGCCGGTTATCTTCTTTTCAACGTGAATTCCGATCATAGGTATATAACCACCTGTCGATACGGTTAACGGCTGATATTCAACCGTATCGACGATTTCCGCTCCATTATTCAGTCCCAGGGTATATCGATAAAAGACATCGGACGCCTGGCTCTTTGATACGTACTTGAATCCCAGTGAAAGGGCAAACGATTCAAACAAAAAATACTTCAATCTGAATCCAAAGGGAAGCGCAAACGTCATATTTTTAAATTCCCCTTCCCGGATTTTGTCAAAAGAACTTATGTATCCATTATTGACTGCAAAGGTATATAAATCATCATTCCAGAACTCTTCAGATTGTTTATACAATTCATGCCTTGAATTTAAATCCTCCGGATTTAACCATGAACCGCCCCCATAAAGTTCTACCTGGAATCTCCTTTTACCTTTCTCTTCCGGGAAAATAGATATCACCATTAAAACCATTAATATCACTAATAAAAAGACTTTCTTCATGGTTATCCTCCCGTGGAAAATGTTTGAACAATACTCTCCGTTATAATATTACCGCCGACATTGGCCGTGACCTTCCAGTAATAGGTGGTATTGGACTGAAGATTTTCAACGGTTACACGGAAGGTGTTAATAGAAGGATCGGTTTCACCATTGTTTTTGGTCTGGCAAGAAACCAGGAGGATAATCGCCAACAAAGGGATAACAAATTTTATGAAGGATTTTTTCCTGGTACTGAAAGGTATAGCAAAACAAAGGAAACCCAGGCAAAAGAGACCTGCTCCTGTTCCCGCTAAAGACATCATGGAGGTTCCCATTACATCGATGGGTTGACTGTCTGTAAAACCAGGATTGGTTGAATAATACAATTGATAATTACTGTTGGGTTTCCCTTTCCATTCAAATGTTACCGTGGATTGGCTCACCACTTCATTGNNGCTGCGGAGTTCACATATATTCGAATAAGATGTATTATAGCTGTGAACGGCATCCAGTATGGAACGAAAAAGATCGATAGAATATTCATTGGCATCTTTCATCATTTCAACAGCGGTAATGTATCTGCTGCAGGGATACCAGCCCCATTCCGGGTGTAGGAGAAAGAAATTGGTCACCACTTGAAAATCCCCCTGTTTCTTAACCGCATCGATATCTCCTTCGCCCCAGCTTATCACAGCAGACATGCCGGATTTGTCAACAACAAAGACTTGACGGTCTCGGAATCCCGGGTGATTGTATTTCTGAAAAAATGCAATGGCCTCGTCAACATTGGCACACTCTTGCAGCATAATTCCTTCAAGAAAGCCATCCCTGTTGAGCTTATCCGGGTGAGATGTCCATTGAACCTGGGGAACGGTAAACATATCGAAAAAGAGTCCCTGGTCGTTTATTCCTCCCATTGAAAAATTATGTCTGTCAAATCCCACCAGCAAACACCCGTATTTCCCTTGTTCAGCGGGTCGCACCCTGACAACCGTATCCGTATAATTAGCGCCATAGTCTTCATTGTTTCCCACAAGAACTTGCTGGCCGGTTGCTGCCGTAACTCCCGTACAGGGAAATGCCGCAGAGCCCAATAAGAAAAATATCATGAGGATAAATCCTGTTAAATTGGCAATATTTTTCATCTTTTGCTCCTTTTATTAATTTATTTTACATTAACCTATTTTCACTACCGTCATTAAATACCATGTAAAAAGAAGATTGACATATATATAATAATACTCAAATATCTCTTTGTCAACCCCGGTTTTAAAGCAATCTGCTGGCAGAATATTTTTTGCCACAGAGAGCACGTACCAACGAGATCACAGAGAGTTCCCCACTTACCTTACTCACCCTACTCAACTCACTCACCTATCTTCATGGTGGGCCGGAAGAACTTCCATTGGAAAAATTGAAAAAAATGTTGCCCTGTGGGTTGACTTTTCTTTCTTAATAATTTAAAATACCACCGATACTACCACGGAGTTAGAGGATGGATTTTGAATACGACGTATTCATCAGTTACAGGCACCTGGACAATAAGCCTCTAATAGAAGGACAGGAAGGTTGGATTTCAACCTTTCATGATACGTTAAAAACCTGTCTGGGTCAAGAACTGGGCTATGACCCCAAAATCTGGATTGACGAAAAAAAATTAAAAGGGAATGACGAATTCGGTGAAGAGATTATATCAAAGCTTCACAAAGCAAAGATTATATTGTCGGTGGTTTCGCCTGGCTATTTTAAATCCCAGTGGTGCATGAAAGAATTGCGCGAGTTTATAAAGGCAGCCAAAAGCAATGTAGGCCTTCATATCGGCAATATGTCCCGAATTTTCAAAGTTGTTAAAACGTATGTTCCGCATGAAGAACATCCGGATGAAATAAGAGGGTTATTGGGATATGAATTTTATAGTAAAGATGACAGTGACCGTCCGCGTACATTTAGACCGGATGCAAGCTCCAGGTTTCATCAAGAATTCATAGATAAAGTCGAGGATATTTCATTTGATATCCGCGATCTTTTCAAAGATTGGGATAATCGGCGGGAGTCCCCCCCGGAAAAAACAGTTTACCTGGCAGAAACCACCTCTGATCTCAGCGAAAAACGGGAAAAAATCCTTCGCGATTTAAAACAACAGGGGTACTCGATCCTCCCGGATAGACACCTCCCATATCTCTTAAAAGATGGTAATTTTAAAGATCCTGTCCGGGGTTATTTAAAACGTTGTAAACTCTCCATTCATTTAATCGGTAATCAATATGGTCTCGTTCCCGAGGGAGAAAAGCGTTCTATTATTGAGTTGCAAAATGAAATTGCTTCGGAACAATGTGAAAATAACCAATTAAAACGTTTAATATGGATGCCTCCAGGGTTAGATAAAAATAACCTGGATGAAGATCAAAAAAATTATATAACCGCTTTACAAAGCGATGCTTCCCAAGTCCCGGGAACAGATTTATTGCAAACTACACTGGAAGATTTTAAAACCATTATTAAAGAAGAACTGGAAAAAATTAATAAACCCCCGGCAGTAAAGGTAAAGGATGATGACCTGTTGTATATTTATTTAATGTATGATCAACAGGATAAGGAAACGGCTAAACTCCTTGACGACTGTCTTTATGAAGAAGGATTCGAGGTAAAGCAACTGAAACTTAAGTACAATGAAGAGGAACGCCGCAAAAAGCATATAGAGTATCTTCGTCTCTGTGATGCCATGATGATTTATTATAATCGAGCAAGTGAGTCCTGGATGGAAACTATGCTGGACGAGTTGAAGAGAGCTCGCGGGTATAGAGAGGGTAAACCCATACGGGCCAAGGCTCTTTTCATAACCGGTGAAAAAACTGAAGACAAAGAAAGCTTTCGTACTCACGAAGCAGAGATTATTAAAAACTATAAACCTTTTTACTGCCAGGCATTATCGCCTTTTATTCGCCAACTACAGGAAGCCAATGGAGGTGGACGTTGACCAACGTAAGACAGAGGGAAAATCCTTTCCCTGGTCTGCGTCCTTTTGAGCCCGAGGAAAGTTACCTTTTTTTCGGGCGGGATGGGCAAAGCGATGAATTGCTGCGTCGTTTAAGTCAAAACCGTTTCCTGGCAGTGGTAGGTACATCGGGAAGTGGGAAATCCTCGTTGGTGCGTGCCGGACTGCTTCCGATCCTGCGCGGCGGATTTATGGTCAGAGCGGGTTCCAAATGGCGGGTGGCTCTTTTCCGACCCGGGGCAAATCCGATAGGAAACCTGGCAAAAGCCCTGAATGAACCCGGGGGAATAAAGAATAAACGCACTTCGGAAAAGGACCATAAAATAACTGTTCAAACTGCCATTACTGAATCTAAGTTACGCCGCGGTAACTTAGGTTTGGTGGAGGTGGTGCGTCAATCCCGCTTGCCCGAAGGCGAAAACCTGCTGCTGGTGGTGGACCAATTTGAAGAGCTGTTCCGGTTTAAGGATTCGGCCCGGGATGAAAAAGCGGATGACGAAGCAGCGGCGTTTGTTAAACTACTTTTAAAGGCTGTAGGTCAAGAAGAAATTCCTATTTATATAGTAATTACCATGCGCTCGGATTTTTTAGGAGACTGTGCCCGGTTCCGTGATTTACCCGAAGCGATAAACGACAGCCAGTATTTAATCCCCCGTATGACGCGAGACCAGCGCCGCGAGGCCATTAAAGGTCCCGTGGCTGTGGGTGGAGGGAAAATTGCCGAGCGTTTGGTTCAGCGGCTGCTCAATGATGTGGGGGACAACCCGGACCATTTGCCCATTCTCCAGCATGCCTTGATGCGCACCTGGGATTATTGGCAAAATAACGGCAAAGAGGGTGAACCGCTGGACGTGACGTATTATGAAACCATGGGGGGCATGACAGAGGCGCTGAACCGCCATGCGGATGAAGCTTATAATGAATTGGATGAAGGCCAGAAAAAACTGGCGGAAAAACTGTTTCGCTGTATCACGGAATTGGGACATGATAATCGTGAAGTTCGCCGCCCCACGTTATTAAAAGATATTTGCGAAATCGTAGAAACGGATATTGAAGAATTAAAGCCCGTAATCGAGATTTTTCGCAAAAAAGGCCGCTCTTTTTTAATGCCGCCGAAAGATACGGTGTTAGACGGCGATTCCCTGATCGATATTTCCCATGAAAGCCTGATTCGCCAGTGGAAAAAACTGAAGGATTGGGTAAAAGATGAGGCTAAAGACCGGGAGATGTATATACGCATTTCCGGTGCCGCGCAGCGGTATGAAGAAAAAGAAGGGGGGTTTTTGTACGATCCCGACCTGCAATTTGCCCTTGATTGGCAGGCGAAATCCTATAACCAGGCCTGGGCGCAGCGCTGCTTACCAAAATTTAAACTGGATAAAGCGCTGGACTTCCTGGAAAAAAGCAAAAAGAAACGGGATGACGATATAGAAAAAGAAAAAGAACGGCAAAAACGTGAGCTGCAACGCACCCGTACGTTTGCGACCATTTTGAGTGTGGCATTTTTAATTGCTCTTCTTGTTGGTATCTTTGCCTGGCAGCAGCGTAATGAAGCCCGGAAACAGCGTGAAGAGGCCATGAAGAAGAGTAATGAGGCCGAGATACAGAGTATAAAGGCCGACGCAGGGAGCGATCTTGCCAAAGCAAAGAGTAAAAGGGCTGAGCAAATGAGAATCATTGCCGAGACTGAGCGTAATGAAGCCCGGACGCAGCGTGATAAAGCTCAAAAACTAACATACAAGGCCAACTACAACCTGGCCAAAGCATTCGAAGAAAAGGCAAAGAATGCATTGGATGCCGGTGAAAACAGGCAGGCGTGGTTAAATATAATGGCGGCCTTGAAGCAAGAAATACCTGAGGACAGGCTCCACCTGAGGCCGGATTCAGCGGGTGCGTTATTAAACCGGAAAGTGATAAACGCCGCGTTTCGCCAGCGCTGGTTTTCTCCGTCATCACATTCTCACTCACTAGCAGTCACCAGCGTGGCCTTCAGTCCCGACGGCAAGACCCTGGCATCCGGCTCCAGGGATAAGACCATCCGTCTGTGGGATATCCGCACCCAAAAAGAGACTGCCACTTTGAAGGGACATTCTGATGAGGTTTATTCCGTGGCCTTCGGTCCCGACGGCAAGACCCTGGCATCCGGCTCCAAGGATATTACCATCCGTCTATGGGATATCCGCACCCAAAAAGTGACGGCCACATTGACGGGACATTCACAAAATGTGACATCCGTGGCCTTCAGTCCCGACGGCAAGACCCTGGCATCCGGCTCAAAAGATAAGACCATCCGTCTGTGGGATATCCGCACCCAAAAAGAGACGGCCGTCTTAAAGGGACATTCAAGGGGAGTGACATCCGTGGCCTTCAGTCCTGACGGCAAGACCCTCGCTTCCGGCTCTGGTGGGTATACTGTCAGATTACGTTCAGGGGATTTTACCATCCGTCTGTGGGATATCCGCACCCAAAAAGAGACGG
>JABAOH010118872.1_pt1 | contig 17112 bp, 11 predicted proteins | sample 7062181 | NCBI WGS metagenome assembly JABAOH01 (sample SAMN14538630, study PRJNA623070) | marine sediment metagenome | biome: marine biome [ENVO:00000428]; feature: marine pelagic biome [ENVO:01000023]; material: deep marine sediment [ENVO:00002113]; isolation source: pool of 5 deep marine... | reverse complement strand
ATCCTCTCCGGCGCTCACATGACCCTCTTCCCCAAGGTGGTGAAGCTGCTGGCCGAGCAGGGCGCCGACCATGTGCTGGTGACCGGCGGCGGCATCATCCCCTCGGGGGACATCGAGAAGCTGCAGAAGATGGGGGTGGGGCGGCTGTTCGGGCCGGGCACGCCCACCACCGAGGCGGTGGAGTACATCCGCAGCTGGTTCGCCGAGAATCGAGCCGACGACGATGCCGACTGACGCAGAGCCAGGAGGCGGGTCGTGAGCACGGCGCAGGAGTCGCGGATGCGCCGGCTGGCCGAAGAGCTGGAGGCGCTGGAGAGCAAGCTGCGGCTGGGCGGCGGTCCGAAGAAGATCGAGCGGCAGCACGCCGACGGGAAGTTGACGGCCCGCGAGCGGCTCGCCCTACTGTTCGACCCCGGCTCCTACTTTCAGGAGGTGGGGCTGCTCGTCGCTCACGACCGCTACGACGGGGCGGCTCCCAGCGCCGGCGTCGTCACCGGGGTCGGTGTGGTTGAGGGTCGCGAGGTGGTGGTCGTCGCCAACGACGCCACGGTGAAGGCGGGATCCTGGTGGCCGGAGACGATCAGCAAGATGCTCCGCGCCCAGGAGATCGCCATGCGCTGCCACGTCCCCATCGTCTACCTGGTGGACTCGGCGGGGGTCAACCTGCCCTACCAGGGCGGCGTCTTTCCCGGCCACTACGGGGCGGCGCGGATCTTCTACTACAACTCGCTGATGCGCCGCTACCTGCGCGTGCCGCAGATCGCGGCGGTGATGGGCCCCTGCATCGCCGGCGGCGCCTACCTGCCGGCGCTCTCCGACGTGATGTTCATGGTGAAGGGGACCAGCTTCATGGGGCTGGGCGGCCCCAACCTGGTGAAGGGCGCCACCGGCCAGACGGTGGACGCCGAGACGCTGGGCGGCGCCGACACCCACACGCAGATCTCCGGCGTGGCCCATTACGAGTCGGAGAACGATGAGGACTGCGTCGAGAGCATCCGCGATTACATCGCCAATCTGCCGCCCGCCGTCGGCATCCCGGTCAAGCGCACGCAGCCGCAGCCTCCCACCCGGCCGCTCGAAGACATCTACGACCTGATCCCCAGTGATCATCGGGCGGGCTACGACATGCGAGCGGTGCTGGGTTGCATCGTCGACGAAGGCGAATTCCGCGAGTTCCAGCCGGAGCACGCGCGGGAGATGATCTGCGTGGACGCGCGAATCGGCGGCATCCCGGTGGGCATCCTGGCGAACGAGCGCGGGATCATCCCCGACAAGAAGGGCGGCGCTCCGCGCTTCGGCGGCATCATCTATACGGAGAGCGCCGAGAAGTGCGCCTACTACATGGAGACGTGCGATCGTCACCGCCGGCCGCTCGTCTACATCCAGGACGTCTCGGGCTTCATGGTGGGGACCGAGGCGGAACACTCGGGGATCATCCGGGCGGGCGCCCGCATGGTCGAGGCGATGTCCGGGGCCACGGTGCCGAAGATCGTGCTCACCGTGAACCACGCCAGCGGCGCCGGCTACTACGCGATGGCGGGGCAGGGGTTCGATCCCGACTTCATCTTCTCCTGGCCCACCGGCCGCATGGGCGTGATGGAAGGCGAGTCGGCGGTCCGCGCCATCCACGGCCCCGCGATCGACGAGGCGAAGGAGGAACGGCGCGAGCTCGATCCCGAGACACAACGCAAGGTGGAGGAGACGCGGGCCACCTACGAAGAGCAGCTCGACGCCCGCTACGCGGCGGCGCGCGGCTTCGTGGACGCCGTCATCACCCCCGAGCGCACCCGCGACGCCCTGATCCTGGCCCTGCGCGCCGCCCTCCAAAACCCCGGCCCCCATATCGGCCCCTTCGCCCTTCCCGGCTCACTGGAATCGCTCCTCAAGTGAGCGCCGCGGCAAAGAGCGTACGCATTGCCTCCGGGCAGGGGTTCTGGGGCGATTGGCTGGAAGCACCCGTGCGCCAGGTGGAGGCCGGGCCCATCGACTATCTGGTGATGGACTACCTGGCCGAGGTCACCATGTCGATCCTCCAGAAGCAGCGGGGCCGCGATCCCTCTCAGGGCTACGCCCGCGACTTCGTGCCGCTGATGGGCCGGATCCTTGCCCCCTGCATCGAGAAGGGCGTCCGGGTGATCGCCAACGCCGGCGGCGTGAACCCGCTTTCCTGCCGCGACGCCATGCTCGAGGTCGCGCGCGGCGCCGGCCTCGGGGGGCGGGCGCGGGTCGGCGTGATCACCGGCGACGACCTGATGGAGCGCCTCGACGAGCTGCTGGACGGCGGCGTCGAGCTTCGCAACATGGATACCGGCGAGCCGCTGGAGTCGGTGCGTGATCGCATTCAGTCGGCCAACGCTTACATGGGTGCCGGACCGATCATCACGGCGCTGGAGCAGGGGGCCGACGTGGTGATTGCCGGCCGCACCACCGACACGGCGCTCACCTACGCCCCGATGATCTTCGAGCACGGCTGGGCCCGCGATGCCTGGAACAAGATCGCCGCCGGCGTCGTGGCCGGGCACATCAACGAATGCGGCGCTCAGGCCACCGGCGGCAACACGGGCGTTGACTGGCAGTCGATCGACTACAGCGACATCGGTTACCCGATCATCGAGTCGCATCCTAACGGCGAGTTCGTGGTGACCAAGCACACCGGCCTGGGCGGTCGCGTCACCGTGGCCACCGTCACCGAGCAGCTGCTGTACGAGATGGGCGACCCCGCCGAGTACATCACGCCCGACTGCGTCGCCGACTTCCGCACCATACAGCTCCGGAACGATGGCAATGATCGGGTGCGCGTCCACGGGGTGCGCGGCGGGCCGGCCACCGACAAGCTCAAGGTCTCGATCTCCTACCAGGCGGGCTACAAGGCGGTGGGCCGGATGGTCTACTCGTGGCCCGACGCCTACCAGAAGGCGAAGGCGGCGGACCGGACGATTCGGGCGCGGCTGCAGCGGTTGGGTCTGCGCTTCGACGAGATCTATACGGAGTACCTGGGGGCCGGCGCCTGTCACGGGCCGCTGGCTGGATCTCTGCACCCCGACCTGCCGGAGGTCGAGGTCCGGATCGGGGTCAAGCACTCCAGCGATCGCGCGGCCGTCGATCGCTTCACTCGCGAGATCGCCTCGCTCATCCTGGCGGGCCCGCCCACCGCCACCGGTTTCGGCGGCGGCCGACCCCGCGTCCAGGAGATGATCGCCTACTGGCCAGCCCTCATCCCCAAGACGCAGGTGCACCCACAGGCGCAGGTGGATCTGGCGTGAGGATCGTCCGGCTGCTGCAGATCGCTCACGCCCGCTCGGGCGACAAGGGGGACACGGCGAACATCGGTCTAATCGCCTTGAAGCCAGAGTTCTATCCTGTTCTTGTAAAAGAAGTTACGCCAGACCGCGTGAGAGAGCACTTCAAGGGCCTCTGCCACGGCGCGGTGGAGCGGTTCGAGCTACCCAACCTTCGGGCTCTCAACTTCCTGCTGCACAATTCGCTGGGCGGGGGCGGCACCCTGTCGCTTCGCACCGACGCCCAGGGCAAGACGTATGGAGCGGCGCTGCTGCGAATGGAGGTGGCGCTTCCGGACGAGCTGGCGCACCTGCTTGAGGCGGGTTGATGAAGCAGCGTCTCTCATCGACGCGAGTCGAGCACTCGTGGGAGGCTGTGCAACGCGAAGCTGTCAGTGCGAGCCTCCACCTTTGACGGAGACGTGTGTTGGAGATTGTGTCCCGAGTCGTGGCCTGGCTAAGCGAGAACGAGGCGGCGATCAGCGCGCTGGTGGGTCTCGGCGTCATCGCCGGCCTCGTGTACGCGATCGCGGGCAAGGTGATCAGAAGGAGCGGGGCTGGCGGCGCCGAAGCTGCGGTTTCGCAGGACCGGATGGCCCTCGAGGCGCGAGGCGACGCTGGGTCGCTTGCCGCCAGCGGCGGGCCATCAATCGCCGTGATGCCGTTCCAGCCGTTGAGCGCGGAGCCCGAGCACGAGTACCTCGCGGATCAGCTGGCCGAAGACATCATCGTCTTCCTCGCGCGGACGCCCGGGTTTTTCGTTATCGCCCGGTCATCGACGTTCGCCTACAAAGGCACGAGCCCGGACGTCCGAGAGCTCGGCCGAGATCTGGGTGTCCGCTACGTGTTGCTGGGCAGCATTCGTCTGCGGGAAGGCCGGCTGCGGGTCCGAGTGCAGCTTGCCGAGACCGAGACGGCGAGGACGATCTGGACCGAGGTTTATGATCGGTCGCGCGACGAGCTTGGCGCACTCGACGACGAGGTGGCGGCTAGGATCGTGGCCCAACTCGAGCCGCAGTTGAGCCGGGCGGAGGTCGAATTCGAGGAGCGGCGTCGGCCGGACAGCATCGGTGCCTGGACGCTGTATCGACGGGCGCAGGACGTGCTTGTCCGCTCGGGCTGGCACGAAGAGACTTTTGCGGAGGCCGCTGAGCTGCTGCGCCGTGCGGTTGAGACCGACCCGGAGTTCGCCGCGGCTCATGCCTATCTGGCGCTGGTGCTTGCCCTTGGCCGTATGTTGGGTCTGGTCACGGACCGGACGGGCACGCGCGCCGAGGCGATGGCGGCGGCGGATGCGGCGCTGCGGCTGGCGGGATCGTCGGGCGACGTCCAGGGTTACGTCGGGTGCGCGCTGGTGGATATGGGCGAAGCCGATCGAGGCGTGGCGATCCTCGAGCGCGCGATCGAGGCCAACCCCAGCAACGCTCAGGCGTGGGCCGCCCTGGGTGCCGCGCTCATACGTAAGGGCGAGTTCGAGCCTGGTGTGGAGAAGCTCTCGCACGCCATGAAGATCAGTCCCCGCGATCCACGTCTGGCCGTGTGGGGCACGAGCCTCGCTACGGGCCGGGCGTTATTGGGCCAATACGATGAGGCGCTGGAGGAAGCGCGGGCCGCGATGCTTCGTGATGACAGGCTGTTTCTCCCGTATGTCGTGCGGTCGATCGTGCTCGCGCGGATGGGTCGAGCCGCTGAGGCGCGGGCCGCCTTCGAGAGCGCGCAGCGGGTGCAGCCCGGGCTATCAACGGAGGGTTTGGCGCACATTTTTGGCAGTGAGCTTGTCGACGGGCTGAGTCGCCTGTCTAAAGACTAGGTTACCGATGCGTTCATCGTGAGGGCCGAATGGATCCTGCGGGAGATTACGACTTCATCCAGGTCGAGATCGAGGCCGACACTGGAGTGTCGACGATCAGCCTCAACCGGCCCGAGGTGCGGAACGCACTGAGCGCCGGGTTGGTGGACGAGCTGGCGGACGCGGTGGCCTGGGCCGACGCCGACGAGCGGGTGCGGGTCATCCTGCTGCGCGGCGCGGGGAACGATTTCTGTGCCGGAGCCGACCTCAGCTCGCTGTCCGAGATGATGGACGCCGACGTTGAGGAGCAGCTGGCGGATGCGGACGCTCTGGGCGACCTGTTCCTCATCCTACGGCGCGTCGGCGTGCCGGTGCTCGCCGCGGTGCAGGGGCACGCCGTGGCCGGCGGCTGTGGGCTGGCGTCGGCCTGCGATATGGTGCTGGCGGCGGAGAGCGCCCGCTTCGGCTATCCCGAGGTCAAGATCGGGTTCGTGCCGGCGATGGTCATCGCGATGCTGCGCCGCGCGGTGGGCGAGAAGCGCGCCTTCGATCTCGTGACGACGGGGCGTCTCATCGATGCGCGAACCGCGGAGAGGTACGGCCTGGTTCAGCACCGGTTCGCGGATGACGAATTCGAGCGCCGCTGCCGCGAGTTCGCCGAGGAGCTGGCCGAGCGCAGCCCCAGCGCCGTCGCGCTCTCGAAGCGACTGCTCTACCAGACCGAGTTGCACGGCTTCGAGGCGGCCATCCGCGCCGGCGCCGACGTGAACGTGCTGGCCCGGATGACCGAGGATTACCGCGAGGGCGTTCGGGCTTTCCTGGAGTCGCGGCGCAAGAAAGGGGGTCGCTGAGCCCTGCTGCGCCTCAAGCTCGCCCTCATCTTCGTTGGTGCTCCGCTGGCGCTCGCCTCGCGGCCGCTGGAGACGCGCTGGCTGTTCTACCTGGGGCTGGCGCTATTGATCGCGGCGCTGGCGCTGCCGACGTCGCCGGGGCAATCGCCGCGGGAACGTTGGGACAACCTGGTGAGGCACCTGCCGGGAGCCCGCTGGCTGCGACGCCGCGACCGGTAGCCGCATTCGCGCGTCTCCGCGCCGGGTCGGCCCCGCTCAATCCACCCAGGCCGATCTCTTAGCTATCTGTTGGGAGTCTTACCATCACGGCGTGGTATTGTGGCGGCCGTCTTGGGTCGCCGGCTCGATCCAGGCAGCTGGCACGTCCAGTTGGCCGCGTTGGTGCAGCGCGACCGCGGCCGCGGCGATCTCGGGATCGAAGTGGTTGCCGGAGCCCTTCTCGATGATCTGCACCGTCTTGTCGAACCCCAGGCCCGCCCGATAAGAGCGGTTAGAGCTGAGCGCGTCCAAGACGTCTGCGACGGCCAGTAGCCGACCCAGGAAGGGGATGTCGTCGCCGGCCAGCCGATCGGGATAGCCGCTGCCGTCCCAGCGCTCGTGGTGGTTGCGCACGCCGGGCAGAATCTGTTCGAAGCGCGGACTCTGGATGTTGCCGAGGATCTTGACGCCATAGAGGCAGTGCTTCTTGACCTGCTCGAACTCGGCGTCGGTCAGGCGGCCCGGTTTGTTGAGGATCGACTCGGGTATCCCGATCTTGCCGACGTCGTGTAGCAATGCGGCAAGCTCGACCGACTCGATCTCCTCTTCGCTAAGGCCGAGCTGATTGGCGATGCGCGTGGCGAAGGCGGCGACGCGCTCTGAATGCCGGTGCGTGTAGCCGTCTTTAGCGTCGATGGTCGCGACGATCGCCCGGATGGTGTCGAAGAAGAAGCGCTCGAGCTGGGCGCGGAGCTGCGCGCGTTGGATCGCCACACCGGCCTGGTTGCCGATGAGCGCCAAAAGCTCGAGGTCGCTCTCGGAGAAGGCGCCCGTGCGGCTGCGGCTGTCCGCGTAAAGCACGCCGAGCACCGCGTCGTCGGTGGATACGGGTGCGCACAAAACGGAGCGGATCCGCTGTTGGATGATGCTCTCGCCGGTGCGGTAGCGGGCGTCCGCGGTCGCGTCCTGGCTGAGGGTCGAGACACCGTTCTCGAGAACATCATGCACCACGGTCCGGCTCACCGTGATCTCGCCCGGGCCGCCGTTACCTTCGCGGTCGCGGGCGTGCATGACGTGCAGCGGCTGCGACCCGTCGCCGCCATCGCGAAGCAGCAGAGCGGCCCGATCGGCGGAGATCGCGGAGAGTATCGAGTCGATGACGCCGGTGAACAGGTCGTCCAGGTCCCGGGCGCTGGCCAGCAGCTTGGAGACGCGATAGGCCGTCGCCAGGTTGCGTTGGGCACGCGCCAGCTCCTCCAGGTCCCTCTTCTCGGTCTCGTCGGCCACGCCGGGGAAGTGGGTGTCCACGACCTTGCGGACGACGGTGTGCGTGCCCTCATCCCGAAAGGCGAGGATCGCCGCGCCCGGTCCGACGCCGCGCCGGCGCTCCGGCCTGACCCGACACTCGAGCAGCGTCGGCCCCAGCGCCAGCTGGTCCCCGGGTTTCAGCTCCCCCTTCTGAACGGCCTCCCCGTTGATGTAGCTGCCGTTTGCCGACTCGAGATCGGTGACCTCGAGCGTTTGACCGAGGTTCTCGATCGTAGCGTGCCGCCGGGACACGCCCTGGTCGGGGAGTCGGATGTCGCACTCGGGCGCGCGCCCGATCGTCTTGCGCACGCCGTGCGGGACGCCGAAGACGCGACCGGGGTGTTGACCCTGGCGGACGACAAGCTCGAGATCGAACGCGATCATGACTTCGCTCATCGGGGCGTAAGCTCCAGACGGCCCAAATGGATCTCTTGAAAAGCCGGCACGTCGAACAGCACCCGCTTGATGTCGTAACGCTCGGCGTTCTGTGCCGTCGGGAAGAGCTCGAGCGTATGCGTGCCGGCGAACAATACGTATCCGGCCAGCGGTGTGCTCCCCACCTTGGTGCCATCGATAAACACGTCGGCGTACGGCTCGGAGGTCACGGTGACCGATCCGAAGGGCGAGACCTCCGGGTTGGTCTCGAACTGCTCGCCGGGCCGCAGCATGACGTCCCAGCGGCGAAGCGAAAGCACGTACGAGGAGTGCGGGTCGGTGCCGATCAGCTCGAGCGCGTGCTTCTGGTTGGGCTCGATCTCCTGGTCGCGTATCGGCACGACGCCGACGGTGCGGCCGTCGATGCGTAGCTTCACCAGTGACGACGCCATCGCCGGCTTGACGCCCACGCTGAGCAGCGCCGGCGACGCTGGGGCGGCCAGGCTGGAGCCGGTGGCGAAGCGAAGGCTGTCCGGCGCCAGAGCGTTGCCCACCATGTCGGTGATCGCCGACGTCATATGCAGTGAGTAGCGCGCGTTGGGTCGCAGCGCCCCCTGCGGCTGGATCTGCGCGGTCCGCAGATCCTCGACCATTAGAACCCGAGTCGCCACCGGGTTGCCGCGTTCATCGATCAGCTGCACGCTCTGAGAGTTCACGGTTCGTGGGTCCACCTGCTCGTTGAACGTCAGGCTCAGCGTCAGGTCCAGCGGCGTGTTCGCCTGCTCGCGGGCTGGCGTGGAAGCTACCAGGCGCGGCGGCTCCGCGTCGGCGGGCGCCAGGCGCGTGTGAAAGCTGAAGGTGGCCCCCGCTTCGCTGGCGCGAGGGCTCTGCAAGATCGGGCTGCCGCCGGCGCTGAGCAAACCAGCGTCGATACGGATCGTGTACTCGCGGTCGTAGGCGAGGCGCTCGCTGGGGGTGAGGACAATCTGGCGGTTTGCATCGCGGACGGCGATCTCGGCTGCGACGGGCTTCGCATCGCTGTCGAGCAGCTGCACGTTGGCGCGACTCGCCGTGCGTGGGTCGATGGGGGCGTTGAAACCGACGCGCAGCTCGGGCGCCTCGACCGCCGCGCCACCTTCGATGGAAGCATAGGAGAAGCTGCTGGCGTATACGCTGCCCGTCCCGACGTAAGGGACCTGGGCCAGGACAGGGAAGCGCTCCTCGGCCAGAGTGCGGATGCCACCGGTGTCGAGGGCGTAGGCGGCGACGGCCCCGGTCAGGGTGGCGGCGATGGGCAGCCAGGCCCAGGCCCGGCTGCGCCTCTTGGGCGCCCGCGTGGTCGCCGAGAAGATGCTGGCCGGCGGCGCCGGCTCCTCGGGCGCTGCGGCGGCCGCGGGCGGCTGCCGGGACGGAGGGGCCGGCGTGGGCGGCGCCACGGTGAGCAGCACGGTCTTGTGGCCGCCGACGGCGGCGAGGTCGGAGCGGAGCTGTTCGGCGCTCTGATAACGGTCGGGTGGGGACTTCTGCAGGCAGCGAAGGATGATGCGCTCCAGATCCGGCTGCAGCGTCGCGTTGAGCTCACGCGGCCGTCCGGGAAGTTCTTCGATATGCTTGCGTCCCAGCTCGAACCAGTCGCGGCCGGTGAACGGCGCCACGCCGGTGGCCATCTCGTAGAGCGTCACGCCCAGCGAGTAGATGTCGGACCGGTGATCGACGCGCTGGCCGCGCGCCTGCTCGGGCGACATGTATTTCGGGGTGCCGACGTAGACCGTCGTCCCCGTGGCGGCCGTGTAGTTGGTGGCCGCCTCGGCGATTCCGAAATCGGTGACCACGGCGTTGCCGTGCCGGTCGAACAGGATGTTGTCGGGCTTGAGGTCGCGGTGGACGATGCCGCCCTCGTGGGTGTGGGCGAACTGCAGCGCCGAGGCGACATCGATGGCGATCTTGATGATCGCTTCGCTCTCGAGCGGCACGCCGGGCTTCAGCAAGTCCTTCAGTCCGGTTTGGAGCAGGTCCATGGAGAAGAAGACGATGTCGTCGTCCTTCCCCGCGTAGTGGATGGCGATGACGTTGGGGTGGCGGAACTTCGCGGCCCGGTGAGCCTCGCGGCGGAAGTTGGCCTCGAACACCTCATCGTAGGCGAAGGCGGGCTTCAGAACTTTGAGGGCGACGTCGATCTGCAGGTTGGTGTCCCGCGCCCGGTAGACGTAGGCGAACCCCCCTTCACCCAGGAACTCGTCAATCCGGTAGACCGCCACCAGACGGCCGAGAAAGATGTCCCTCTTCTTCAGAGCGCCCCCCTGTACGCCGGTTGCGGCGTACGCGCGTTACGAACGAGGCCCAAAGCTACCGAAGTAGCTGCGGGTCTCGGGGTTATAGATCTCGAGGTCATACAGTCGCTGCAGCCGGGAGATCTCCCGGCCGATATCGAAATTACGACGCAGGTTGAAGATCTCCCGGAAGGTGTCTTCAGCCTGCGTGCGCCGCCCGAAGGCGTAGTAAGCCACCGACAGGATCTGCCAGGAGATGACCTGCTGCTCGGCGCTGAGGCCACCCTGTGTCAGCGCCCGCTCGAAGAAATCGACCACCTGAGAGTAGTTCGCCTGCTTCCACAGCTGGAACCCCCGGCCCAGCCGGGCGCGCGTGGCGAAGACGGTGATCGAGTCAGCGTACTCGTTGCGCATCTCCTCCGGCACCGTCACCGGCATCGACTGCGCGTAGAGCCGCATGAACTCGAGGGCGTCCTCGGGGCTGCCCCCATCGCGCAACTGACGGTAGATCTGGAACGACCGGTTCTTGACCTGCGGTTGCAGGTAATACTGGGGGCTGGGCCCCTGGCCGACCAGAGCGAGGATCTGCTGGCCGGCCTGCCGGGGGTCGCCGAGCCGCATGTAAACATCGGCGAGCATGAACAGGAACTCGACCAGCTCGGCTCGCGGCATTGGGATCTCCACCGCGCGGCTCGCCCAGGTGAGCGCCGTTCGTAGCTCGCCCAGCCGGTAGGCGCTGGCGAATCCGAGACGCAAGATCTTGCCTCGCGCACCCTCATTTGCCTCGACCGCGCCGTCGGCGATCGCGTTCACGCCCAGGGTCGCCTCTTCCAGCGCCGCTCGATAATCGCCGGCTTGATAGGCGGCCAGGGCTGTGAACGTTGCCAGCGGCACCGGGGGCGTCGCTCGCCCACGCACGCCGGTGATGAACAGGGGCGCCACCCGCACGTAGCGCGGCGGCACTTGGGCGACATCGGCGCCCAGCCGATAGGGTGACCGCGGTGTCGTCGCCAGCACGGTGTAGGGTCCGTCAGCCGCGGCGGCGCCGAGAATCTGGTAAGCGCGCACGAAGCGCTCCGGCCCCGACCGCCAACTCATGAACGCGCCGTCTTCCTCCAGCTCCACCTGCAGGCCGCTGAGCGGTGGGAAGTGAACGTCCCAGCGGAACACGGCCGTTCGGCGCGTCCCTTCGTCCGCCACGTAGATGTTGCCCTCACGGTCCACGCGAATGCGGGTGGGCCGATCCAGGCCGCCTTCCTCGCCCAGCTGGACGAGCGTGCGCGCCAACCCCGCCTCGATGACCGTGATCCTCTTCGTCATTGCGTTGATCACGAAGAGGTTCCCGGCCTGATCGAAGGTCATCGCGGCCACCGGCCCCGAGACCAGCTCCGGTGGGAACGGCTGGACTACGGCCTCATCGAAGTCCAGGCGGCCGGCCTCGCTTCCGTCCTCGTTCCAGACGAAGATTCCGCCGTCCGGGTCGACGGCGACTCCGACCGGTCGGCGAATCGGGAAGTTGGCCACGAGGCTGGCGAGGTCGGCGCTGAAGATCTTCAGGCGATCGTTGCCGGTATCGGCAATGACCACGCGGCCGTCGGGAAGCAGGGCACCGCCGCGCGGGTCCTTCAGCCGGCGCTGGTCGCGGTAGTTGTCTCCGTAAGTGCCCAGAAGCGCGCCGCTGGCCGTGCTGTAGACGGCGAAGCGATCGCGGCGCGGGTCGACGACTAAGATCACCGTGTCGGTGAAGATCGCCTCTCCGACCTCACCGATCTGCTGAGAGACTTGGCGCTGAGGCCCGCGCGAGTCCGGCAACAGCGCCCGTACGCTGTCGCCGTACGCCGTCTCGTACGCCACAGCCTTGGCGCTCAGCAGCGAGACGACCCGCCGCTCCGTCTCCATCAACAGCAGCGGCGCACCGTCGGCCGCGTAGCCGACATCGAGCAGCGGTGCCGCCAGCTCGCGCGCCGAGCGGGTGACGCGAACCGGATAGCTAAGATCGGGCACGCGCGGAAGCCCGTCCTCGGTGGTCAGGCGAACGCGCTCGACCTTGCGCGACCTGCGGTCGAGGATCAGCAGGTCCCCGTTCCCGGCCATCACCAGGTCCACCGCCTCTTGAAACGAACCCCGGCCGCTCCCTTTGCCGCCATATACGGCGTCGTCGGCGCCCAGCTCCTGGGGCGCCTTCGGGTTGACGCGCCAGAGGCGACCCGACTGCCGGTCCAGCACGATCACACTGCCCACACCGTTCACGACGGTGGCGACCGGCGCCGACGGTCCGCTTCCCCGAAAGCCGACGCGCGACGCGGTGCCCGGCGGCAGGCCGCCCACCCAGGGCAGCTCGGTGATGGGCGGCAAGACGAAGACCGCGTTCGGGCTTTGCCGATCGGTGACGTAGATCGCTCCGTTATTGCCCACGGCAACCGAAAGTGGATCGGCGATGGCAACGCCCAGCGGAACGTCACGAACGAAGGTCCCGTCGTAGCTGAACACCTGCACGCCGCCTCGACCCCGATCGAGAACGTAGATGAATCCGTTGGCATCCAGGGCGAGGTCGACCGGGTCGGAGAGACGGCCGCCGCGATTTCCACCCTGGCCGATGGCACGCAGGGCTTGGCCGTCGGGCGCGAAGGCCAGCACCCGCTTCTGGCCCGCATCGAGCACGAAGGCCACGCCGTCCGCCGTCAGCGCGAGGGCACGCGGGTCGTCCAGGCGGGGCGGACCGTAGCTGCGTTGCAACCTACCGGTGGAGTCGAAGACGACGACGAAACCGCGTCCGTCAGCGACGTGGATGCGCCCATCCGGTCCCACCGCCAGCGCCGCCGGGCGCTCACTGGCTCCCGGTCGGCCTTTGTCGGGCAGCTGGAAGGAGCCTTCGGCGATGTAGCGCGCCTTGGGCGTGCCCTGGGCCAGAGCGCGGTTCTTTTCCCCACCGACCAGCAGGGCGCCGGTCCAGCTCAGCGTTAGCAGAACGATCGCGGTGCGTCTCATGGCCTCGGTGTCATCGGCTCCGTGGTCGCGTCCGCTATGGCCGGGTCCACCGGCTGGAACACGAAACGGGTGAATCCGGCGACGATCTCGTCGCCTTGGCTCAGCGGCTCGGCCCGGGAGATCGGGGCGCCCCGTAGCAGCGTCCCGTTGGTGCTTCCGAGGTCCTCGATCCACCAGGCCGCATCCTCATGGTGGATTCGACAGTGCCGCCGGCTGACCGTTCGATCGGGGAACTGCACATCGTTGTCGGTGGCCCGTCCGATCAGCGTCTGCGACCCCTCGATGCGGAATGTCTTTCCCGTGTGCACGCCGGCGACGACGCGCAGCCGGCAGCGCACGCGCTGGCGCGAGTCGAGGGTGAAGCGGAACTCGAGGTCGGCCAGCCCGATCCGGTCGCCGTCCGTGAGCGCCTGGCGCGAGCCGGCGTCCAGATCGCGACCGTTCAAGGTCGTGGGGGCGTGATCCGTCATCACCTCCAGCACGTAGCGGGAATCCTGGTGCTCGATGCGGATGTGATGGGCGGCGATTCGGTCGTCGCGGATTCTCAGGGTGTTCGAGCGCGCGCGACCGACCGACATCACGGGGATCCGGAGCGGATACTCCCGGTTCCTCTCCGCGTAGAATTCCCCAATGAGCGCTGCGCCGTTTGAACTTGCGCCCAGTGGTTTGACTCCAGTTGTGGGGGGAGGGCCGCTAGAGCCAGACGCCCCATAATGTTAGGGACATCGAAGCACCTGTCAATTCTGGCTTAGGCGACCGGCGTTCTAGCCGGTAAGTCGCGCCCCTGGCGCGCCTTAGTGGTGGGGGAGAGCGGAGCCGACTCCCAGGCCGGCCACCTCCTCGGCTCGGTATTACCCCCGTTGCCGGCGAAGGTTGCCGCGGGGTAGCCCCGCTGCCAGGTTCGGAAGGTGACGACGATGCGATATGACATTGCGGTTGTTCTGGCGGCCATCTGCCACGCCGTCGGCACGGCCTCCGCTCAGGTCGAGGCTCCGAGGGAGGTCGTATACGCGGTGCAGTACGGCGAGGTGCTCGAGATCGATCCCATCGTCGTCTTCCAGGACGGCGAGTGGCTCGATCCGCGCGGCCAGGGCGGCGAGGATGTGCCGATGCGTTGGCGCGCCTATTACGCCTCCCAGCCCGAGCTTCGGTTGCTCGCCCAAAACGAAGTCATCGCGGTAGGTCACGCCGATTCGTCGCCACCGCCACTCTGTTTCGATCTCTTCGGAGTTCTCCGGGTGGACGAGTCGACGCCGCTTACGCCCGGTTGGACCGGCCTGGCCGCCAGCGGCCGCCCCATCGGTGGGGAGCCGCTGGGGCGACCGGCCACCGAAGCAGAGCGTGAGCGGCTCGGCATGAGCGCGCGACGCCTGGCCCGCTCGGGTGGAGTCGAGGACTCGCTGGTCGTCAAGCTCGAGCCTTTTGGTCCGCCGCTGGCCGTTACAGGGGCCACGGGCGCGGCGCTCGCCACAGCCGGTGCTTTCCGCATCAGTTCCTGGATCACCACCCCAGAGGGTTGGGAGGTGGATCGCCTGGTCGCCGTCTTCTTGATCTTGAAGGCCGACGGCGGCGTGTGGCTGGAGTGGCTGAACGATGCGACGGGTGACGCCGTGGCCTCCCGGTCGCTTGTCGATGTGGTCGATCTGACGATGGACGGGACGCCGGAGCTGGTGGTCAAGTCGCTCGGCTATGAGGGGTGGGGCTACGAGGTCTACGACCTCGCCGACGGCGAGTGGTCGCGGATCTTCACGGGTGGCGGCGGCGGCTGCTGATCCTCAGCGATCGAGCGGCGCTAGCGCCGTTTACACCGGCGATCAGAACCGTTCGTTCGTGATGATGATGAACGGGACCGCCGCGCGGTCCAGGGCCGCGCTGAACTCCGCCACGTCTGTCTCGAAGATCGTCTGCAGCCGCGAGCGCAGGCCGTTCCACTGGGCGTTGAGGTCCTCGAATCGGGTGTAGGCGCCCTCCGTCGGCCTGCCCTCCGGTCCCCCGAAGCTGTAGTTGTCGACGCCGGTGACGTAGTCGTAGAGCGTCAGGTACTGCAGGTCGAGCTTTGGTGGAAACCGCAGGTTGTCCTGATTGCTCTGGTTCCGCATCTGGCGCAGCTCTCCCTCGACTGCGTTCAGGCTCGCCGCGATCGAGTCGGCACTCGCTTTGATCTCGGCCGGGTAGCCGGCCTTCTCGGCTCGCGTTCCGATCGCGATGATCTGCTCTCGTACGTCCCGGATCCGGCGAATCGCATCGTACATGGCGCTGATCGTATCGCGCACCGCCATCGAGAGTCGGAATTGTTCCTCGAACTCCTCCTGCGTCACGTCAGTGAGCCGGGGATCGTTCATCACTTCGATTGACTGTTCCTGCGTCCCGCCAGCCACCGCCAGTCGCACCCGGTAGGTGCCCGGCGGGGCTTTCACGCCGCCGGAGCCGCCCGTGATCACGATGCCACCGAGCGTGTCGGGTCCGGAGTACGTCACATCCCAGGTCAGGCGGTGCATCCCCGCCTTGACCGCGAGCGTGTCTTGCCCCGCCCGCTTCGACGCGGCGGAATCGCTGGAGAAGCGGCGGACGCGCCGGCCTTCTCCATCCAGGATCTCGATGTTCACCTCGTCCTCGGAGTCTCGGGCCAGGTAGTAGTGCAACAGTGCGTTTCCTGGCAGCGGCTCCGGCAGCGGCTCACCTTCCGGCCAGACCTCGGACGTGTTCACTCGGTAGGCGCGCCGCGGCGCGAAGAGGTGTGCTGAAGAGCGCGCCACCTGATCGCTCAATTCGTGCAAGGGCGTCACGTCGTCCAGGATCCAGAACGAGCGGCCCTGAGTGGACAGGATGAGATCTTGGTGCTGCACACGCATGCCGGTGACTGGCGTGATGGGAAGATTGCGCTGAAGCGACTGCCAGTTCCGTCCGTCGTTGAACGAGACAAACACGCCGAACTCCGTTCCGGCATACAGCAGACCGGCGCGATCCGGATCCTCGCGCACCGTCCGCACCGGAAAGTCGGCCGGGATCCCGTTCTTACTGTCCGTCAGCAGCCGCCACGATCCACCGTGGTCGTCGGTGAGGAAAATGTAGGGAGCGAAGTCGTCCTCCCGGTAGCGGTGCACGGCTAGCAAGGCGCGGCCCGGTCTGTGCACCGACAGCTCGATCTCGTCAACGGTACCGCGCCTCGGCATCTGCCGCGGCGTGATCTCTCTCCAGCTTTGCCCGCCATCCCGCGAGATGTGCACCCGCCCGTCGTCGGAGCCCGCCCACAGCTCCTCCGCGGAATGCGGAGAGACGGCGAGCGAGAAGACCGTGTTGAAGACCTCCACCCCCGTGATGTCGTGGTCGATCGGGCCGCCCGCGTAGTCCTGATGCTCCAGCGTGTTCGTGGTCAGGTCCGGGCTGATCGTCTGCCACGACATGCCGCCGTCCGTCGTGCGGTGCACGTACTGCGAGGCGTGGTACACGACGTTCGGGTCGTGGGGCGAGACGACGATCGGCGAGACCCACTGGAACCGATACTTCAGATTGCGGGCCGCCTCTCCATCCTGAGGCTGCGGATAGATCGTCACCCAGCGGCGCTGGTCGGTGTCGCGGTCCCAGCGGTCAATGATGCCGCTGTAGCAGCCGGCGTAGACCCGTTCCGGGTGATCGGGGTGGAGCCCCACCGGTCCGGTCTCGCAGCCGCCCACGTTCCGCCAGTGTTCCTTCGGGTGCAGCGTGTTGCTCGAGTACCAGGCGGGCACGCTGATCACCGTGTTATCCTGCTGCCCGGCATACAGACGATAAGGGAAGTCGTTGTCCACGATGACATCGTAAAACTCCGCCGTCGGCTGGTTCAGATAGGTGGACCACGTCGCGCCGCCGTTCAGCGTCACTTGCGCCCCACCATCGTCGGCCACCACCATGATCCGCGAATCGTTCGGGTTGATCCACAGGTCGTGAATGTCGCCGTGGGGCACGAAGATCGAATCGAACGTCGCCCCACCATCGACCGAGCGCCAAAACTGTACGTTCAGCCCGTAGACCGTGTTCGCGTCCCGCGTATCCGCGACGACATGTGTGTAATAGAA
>JABAOH010008729.1_pt1 | contig 17119 bp, 15 predicted proteins | sample 7062181 | NCBI WGS metagenome assembly JABAOH01 (sample SAMN14538630, study PRJNA623070) | marine sediment metagenome | biome: marine biome [ENVO:00000428]; feature: marine pelagic biome [ENVO:01000023]; material: deep marine sediment [ENVO:00002113]; isolation source: pool of 5 deep marine... | reverse complement strand
TAGAGGTGGAAAACGCTTCTGTCTCTTTTCGAACGCTTTCTCAATGCTCACGCCGGCTTCAAGCTCGCCGGCAATAGCATCGATGAGTTTGCGCATCGACTTTGAACCGACATCGGCGGCAAGCTCTCGCAGCCCTCTTTCCAGAGGGATTCCGGCCTTGGTTATTGAAGCGAGCTGCTGATTGAAAAGTAGAAATTCGTTTCTGCCGACGGCCGTCTTTGGCCTTTTGGGTTTGGCCTTTTCGATGGAATTTACGGCAAGAGCCATCTGTTTGAGCAGTTCGCCGGCCTCGTTGCGAGAGCCGGCTTCAATGGTGCCTTTCATCAGCCGGCCTGCCGATGTCAGTGCATTGTATTNNCTTATGTTCCTTTTAATTACGGAGGACGCACACATATTTTTTCATTCTTTTAGGTTTAGCTCATAGCGGATGGCTTCTTTAGCTGTTGCTCCTTCGGGAGCGGGGCCTTCTAAGACTGCTTTGGAGCCGGTACGGCTATAAACAAACGGTTTCTGAGTAATAGGATCATCGGGAATATTGACTTCGGTGATGTTACTTAGCTCATCTGGAAACTTGCCGTTATGGGCGGCGGCGTAGAGACGCAAGGCTTCAAGGCATTGCAGGGCAGCGGCGTGGCGGTTTAATCTATTCATTGTCAGACGTACCCTATCTTGAGCTGGTTTCAATTGCTTTTCGAACTGCTGGCGGACGAGAAAGTTATACTGCTTGAGGTTTAGGTTTTCTATCTCGAGCTCTATTGTTTTTGTAAGGTCGACGGGCGGCTTCGGCAAAGCGCTCAAGGCCTGGTAAAGGTTAGGTGAATCGGGAGCCTGGATAAATTGTTCAAGCTCTCTGAACATAACGGCCCCGATGGCCACGCCGACCAGACCCTGGGTTAAGTTGGGAGCCTCACCCATGTGTCTTGCCATTGCCAAACCGGTCTGAATAGTCCTGACAGCCTGGTCATACTGCCCCTGAGCGATTTGAAGGCGAGCCTGTACCGCAAGAACAAAGGTTATCTTGCGATATTCAGAGAGATTCTCCGGAAGCGTCCCAGGCTCGAACGGCGGCCAGTTACACTGCTTACATCTGGTAGCTTGTTCGACTAATTGCAGGGTGGTTTTGAGTTGCTGCAGAGTTGATTGCACCTGCTGTCGAGGTAATTTGTCTAATGTGGTCTTGCGCCACGTTCTAATTCTTTCCTCTATCTGCGGGTCTTTAGGTAATGATTGGGCGGCTTTTTCATAGAGGGGCACTGCATCCACATCGGTTTGCTCGTCAGCTTTTGGCAGAAGCAGGTATTTCTGGGCAGGTTCAGGGGCTTTAGACGGCTGGAGCGTCAGTTCGACTATCTTGACGTCCGTGTGGATAGGCTCCGGCGGTTCCGGCTTTGCCTGAGGCGGTAGTTTTGTATCGCCAACCTCCTGCACTTGCCGTTCATTCTCCAGTTCCTCTACCGGCTGTGGTTTAGAGGGTAATAACACAGCTACCAGAATAATCAGGCCCAGAACTAAGACTGCAAGCCCTGCGATTTTCAGCCAAAAAGTGTTCATAATTGTTCACCGGCCTCTGAGCGAGAGCCGGCTTCAATGGTGCCTTTCATCAGCCGGCCTGCCGATGTCAGTGCATTGTATTCGAATGTCGCCATCTTATGTTCCTTTTAATTACGGAGGACGCACACATATTTTTTCATTCTTTTAGGTTTAGCTCGTAGCGGATGGCTTCTTTAGCTGTTGCTCCTTCGGGAGCGGGAGCTTCTAAGACTGCTTTGGCACCGGTACGTTGGTAAACAAAAGGTTTCCGGCTAACAGGGTCATCTGGAACAGGGACCTCGGTGACGTTGCTTAGCTTATCTGGAAATTTGCCATCGTGAGTGGCAGCGTAGAGACGCAATGCTTCAATGCATTGCAGGGCGGTAACATGGCGATCTAATCTGCTCATCAATAGAGTTATCCTTCTTTTCACATCCGGATCTGGCATTTCGAGTTCTATCTGCTCAGTCAGGTCAACCAAGGGTCTCGGCAATCTCTGTAAGGCCAAGTAGAGGCTCGGCGCATCGGGAGCTTGGATAAATTGTTCAAGCTCTCTGAACATAACGGCCCCGATGGCCACGCCGACGAGACCCTGGGATAAGTTGGGAGCCTCACTCATGTGTCTTGCCATGGCAAAGCCGGTCTGCACATTAGCGATGGCCTTATCGTACTGGCCCTGAACAATTTGGAAGTGTGTTTGCAAGGTAAGAATATAGATAATCTGGCGGTATTTACTCAAATCTTGCATAAGTTCGTCCGTAGTTTGATCATCTTCCGCTTCCAGCCACTTGCAATGTTTGCACTTAGCAGCTTGTTCAAGCAATTGCAGGGTGGGTTTGAGCTGCTGTAGAGTCGATCGCACCTGCTGACGAGGCAATTTGTCTAATGGGGTCTTGCGCCACGTTCTAATTCTTTCCTCTATCTGCGGGTCTTTGGACAGTGATTTGGCAGCTTTTTTATATAGCGGCACTGCATCGGCGTCAGTTTGCTCGTTAGCTTTCGGGAGAAGCAGGTATTTTTGCGCGGGTTCAGGAGCCTTAGCCGGGTAAAGCGTTAGGTCAACTGTGCGAGCAGCGGAGCGGCCTGCGTCTGTGGGAGCCGCAACCAACAACAGAATGATAATGTAGAAAAAAGTGCGTTTCATAATGTATCTCCTGCATTTAAAGCAATCAAAAGGTCAGGAGTCATCTGAGACGATTCCACATACTTTGTTCAGTTCGGCCTGTGTTGTGATACCATCACCGACCAGACGCTCACCGTCGGCCAGCATACTGGTATGACCTTTACACATCAGCAAAGCCTCAAGTTCTTCGAGGTCGGCTTTGGCTAAAATGGCCTTTCGCAATTGACTATCAAGTTGAACCATCTCTGCTATTAGTACCCGGCCTTTGTAGCCGGTGTTAAAACAGGCATCACATCCTGTCGCTTCAAAGGTTCCTGTTTTGTTCTTCCTCTTGCATTTCGTGCAAAGTTTTCTGACAAGTCTCTGGTTGAGAACTGCTGAGACGCTTGATGTTACCTGGTAAGGCTCGATACCCATTTCGAGCAGCCGTAGGAACGCCCCCGCAGGGCTGCCGCTGTGCATTGTGCTCATCAGCAGATGTCCGGTTAGTCCTGCTTCGATGGCTATTCTGGCGGTTTCAGCGTCCCGGATTTCTCCAATCATCAAGACCTGGGGGTCCTGCCTGAGCAGCGACCGCAGGCCAACAGGAAATGTCATCTGGCCGTGCGGTGTAATCTGCACCTGTGTGGCGCCGTCAATCCTGATTTCCACCGGGTCTTCGAGGGTTACAACGCTCTTGCCGGGAGAGTTTTTTAGAATGTGCCGCAGAAGAGCAGCGAGGGTGGTACTTTTTCCACTGCCGGCCGGGCCGGTCAGCAGTAAGACGCCCTGGTTTTTGGCGGCAATTTTTTTCAAGGCTGCGTATGTGGGCTTTGAAAAGCCCAACTGGGCCAGTTCCATAAGCTCAATATTTTTGTAGAATAATCGCACGACCGCTCGTTGGCCGTGTATTGTTGGAAAAACCGCCAGGCGCTGGTCCATAATTCGGTCATCCTGGGTCCTGGAGATTTCAATCCGGCCTTCCTGAGGTATATCGTTACGATAGGTCAGAAGCCCGCCAAGTACCTTCAGCCTTGCAATTACATTGTCGGATAAGGGCTTCGGTAGCGTTTCGACGGTGCTCAGGACGCCGTCGAGGCGGAATTTTATCGCTAATTCAGCGCCGGTGGGTTCGAAATGGACATCGCTTGCGCCGGATTTTACGGCTTTTTTGAGCAAATCGTCGACCAGAGATACCACGTCCTGGGCATTTGCTTTTTGTTCGTAAAAGCTGTTCGTATAATCACTTACATCCATATTCTTGTGGTTTGATTCCGGCGAATTCGGCATTTTCCGACCCTTGGTTACAAAAACTAAGACGCAACGGCACCCCAAAACGTTATCTAAAAAAGCGTTTTTTTTGCCCATTATTGTGTAATTTTTGTTAACATATTGTTAGGTGCTGCGTCTTAACAGATAGAAGTGTAAGACAATCGGGATGGGTGTTTATGTTTGGTAAGGCCGTAAGTTACGGATTACTGTGGGATTTTGCCGTTTCTGAAAGCGTCGGCGAGAGCCAGCGGTGGATATTGTCTGCAATGCAAAGCCACGGGCAGGACTTGGTCACGATGCTCTGGCGAATATTAGGCAATGAGCAGGACGTCTGCGATGCCTATCAGAATACGTTTCTGCAACTGGCTCATTACGAAGGGGGGCGAAAACCTGAACATATAAAAGCGTATATTTTCCGTGTGGCGAACAATGTAGCGATCTCGATGTTAAGACGCAGGATTGCTGAAAAAAAGAGAGTGTCCACGGCTGTTAATGCCATAAAGGAAGCAAGCTCGCCTGCGAAGGAGCTTGATTCCAAGTACTTGGAAGAAACTTTAAGATGCTGTATAGCCAGGCTGCCCGAACACCTGCGAAACGTCATAACGCTGCGCGACCTGGCGGAATTGTCGTACGCTCAAATAGGCAGAATGTTAGGTATATCAGCAGCAACGGCGAGGGTTTACAGGTGCAAGGCAATCCAGTTGCTGACGGTATGGATGGGCAAAGAAGATGAAGACAATGAAAAGTAAAAATACGAATAGCAAGTGCAGGCGAATCAGGGCCTGGCTGTATGAAGCTATAAGCAGTCGATTTGGTATCGATGCGGACTGGGTAAAAAAGCATATTGCGGATTGTCCGAGATGCCAGCGGCGGCTGGCTTTGGCTGGTAACGTCAATCTCGCATTGTCGATTGTGAAATCTCAACCTCACAAGCTTGATTTATTGATGCGTGCAAATACCCAGACCATTGGCGTGCTCAAACACAGTCTTCGTCGGGCGCCGAAAGCGCGGAAACTTAGAACAATGCTGCCCGAACCAAAGCTGCTGGAGAGGTGGGGCAAGTACAGATGTTCTGCGGCAAATCTGGCGGCCTGTATTGCAGTCCTGTTTCTTATGAAAATTGGTGTTTTTTCCTCCATGAATGAGTTCCAAACCCAGGGCCAAAAAGTCATCAGGCAATATTACGTCAGCCAGGTGGGCGAGGACCTGGCAGACGAGGTTTTTGCGAAAGGCACGGAGCGACCGTCATCTGCGAATTCTCGCGGAGCTGTCATGGCTTAGTATGTAGTAGGTTCTGCTCGGCGGTCAAGTATACGGCAGACAATTCCGATAATCGTTCCCTTACGGTAGTCATATCCCGTCGCTCAATATCAAAGTTCTATCGGACGTATGAAAGTGCTATTTTTCTGCCGTGAGCCGGTTTGATTGGCCCAAAATTATTACTTATACTTTATATGAGGGTCTTCATAGGCGTTTTGTGTGTCCACCCTGTTGGAAATTACTTCTGATAGTGGACAGCCAGGCTCTTATCGCAGATTTCTAATGGGACCCGTAGGAGGTTAACTGGTGAGGGGGCAAGGACTTTTGACCAGAATGAACGGTTGATGATTGAGATTTGAGATTATGTTTAGAAAATTTACTATTCTTGGCTCAGTGCTATTAATTGCCGGTGCTGCTACGTTAGGATTAATTCTGGTTGAGAAAAGAAAGGAACAGCAAAGGATAGCCGCTTATAAGCTTAAGTACGATTCAGAGACGAGCCAGTATCTTGAGCGATATAATGAGTGGTTGCAGTCGCCCCCGGGGGAGCGGGCCCAATTGCCGTCGGGATTGGACGAATATGGGAAAACCAAAACAAACGCTCAACTACAGATAGAGCAACAGGAAAGACTCAAGGCCGACCTGGATAAATTAGCTGCGGACGAAATGGATGTTTATCCCTTTGCGGATGTTCTCTACGGCGAAAACTGGCAAGACGAGTTGGCCAGGTATAAAAAGCGTAAAGAGCTGAGTGAGCTTATCTTTTCCGCCTCCATTCTTTGTATGCTGGTAGGGGGGGCGATTTTAGGTTTGTCACTATTACTATTGGCGGCACGACTGCTTAATAAGGGCTCATCCCATGTGACGAAATTAGCCGCTACTTATTTGAGAGGTCGAGAAAAGACGAAGGCCGGACAGCCGGCCCAAGCCGATGCAAGTGCAAAAGCGGAGATGAAAGCTCAGGCCAAAGCTGAAAGAAAGGTTAAGGCCGGAGCTGAAAAACTGGCCAAAGCCGAAGAAAAGGCAAGAGTAAAAGCCGAAGCTAAAGAAAAAGCCAGGGCTGAGGTCGAATCGAGGGCAAAAGCCAAAGCTAAAAGAAAAGCCAAGGCTGAGGCGAGGGCAAAGGCCAAAGCTAAAAGAAAAGCCAAGGCCAAAGCTGAAAAATTGGCCAAAGCCGAAGAGAAGGCGAGGGCAAAAGCCGAAGCTAAAGAAAAAGCCAGGGCTGAGGCCGAGGCAAAGGCAAAGGCCGAAGCTAAAAGAAAAGCCGAGGCTGAAGCCGAAAAACTGGCCAGAGCCGAAGAGAAGGCCAGGGCCAAAGCCGAAGCTGCGGCCAAGGCAAAAGCCGAAGCTGAAGAAAAGATGAGGGTTCAAGAGCAGGAAAGCCAAGATAAAAACCATTCAAAAGCACTCAGGGATTCAAGCTGGCAGGATTTCGAAGCGGATTCTGCCGACCAGGCTGAGAAAATTGCCGTTTTACTCTCGGATGAGAAATCCATCGACCTTGAAGAATCGTTAAAAGCCGCAGCGGAAAATGTGAACGTAAGTCTCAAGCTTAAAGATTCGCTCAAAGCCCAAACAGAAAGTTTGGAAAAGCAGATGGCGGAATTCAAGCGGATGACTCAAAGTGTTCAGCAAGCTGCTGTTGAGCAGTCAGACCCGATCGGTAATACACTGACGGAACTGACCGAACAGGTGGCAGCCATTCGTGAATATGCTACAGGCCAGCAGGGCAGACTTGAAAAACTTCAGGATGGGTACGATTGGAACATAATCAAAACTTTTTGCCTGCGTGTTATCCGCTGCATCGACAATCTTGAGAGCCGTATTGGCCGGCTGTCCGAACAGGATAGAAAGGCCGTGCACCTCGAGGAAATAAGGGATGAGCTGATATTTGCTCTGGAATCCAGTGGTGTTGAACAATTTAAGCCCGAGATAAACAGTGATTATCGCGGACAGGAGAAGTACGCAGAGGCCGTTAAAGAGAAGGAATCTTGCAAAGATTCGAAGCAGAAAGGCAAAATTGCAAAGGTCATTAGACCAGGTTATCAATACTTTATTAGCGAGGAGAATGTCAAGGTGGTGCGTCCAGCTCAGGTTAAACTATTTGGTTAGGCAGGAGGCACTCAAGACAGTGGACAGAGGACAGAAGACTGTAGTCTGGTAGTGAAAATGAGGTGTGTAAAATGGCTAATAGTATAGTTGGCATAGATCTCGGCACAACTTTCTCAGCGTTGGCGGTTCTCAATGCTATCGGCAAGCCGGAGATAGTCCCAAATGCCGATGGTGAAAGGCTTACGGCGTCTGCGATTTTCTTTGATGAGGAGAACCCTGATATAATCCGGGTGGGCGTTGAAGCGATTAATTCACGTCGTCTGAATGCTCAAAGGTCTGTTCGTTGGATAAAGCGACACATGGGAGATGCGAAGTATCGCAGGAAAGTTGACGGCAAGGGCTGGACGCCTGTGGAATTGTCCGCATTGATTCTGAAAAAGCTCAAGCAGGAGTGCTCGGGTGAGCATGGTGACATTCGCGATGCTGTTATTTCGGTTCCCGCCCACTTTGATGAAGCTCGTAGAAAAGCGACCATGGACGCAGGGGATATTGCCGGACTGAACGTGATTGGAATTGTCAATGAACCTGTGGCCGCGGCCTTGTATTACGCTACCACACGCAAGGTTTCAGGGAGGGTCCTGGTGTATGACCTGGGCGGAGGAACCTTCGATGTAACCATAATGGATGTCAAGGGACATGATATGGAGATTGTCTGTTCACAGGGTGACCATGCGCTTGGCGGTGTGGACTTTGACCGGAAAATATTGGAGATGCTGGAACAAAACTACAAAGACAAATTCGGCACCGAGCTAATCGGCTCTGACGAAGATAGGGCCAAGTATGAAGATGAGGCCGAAGATATCAAAAAAACGTTGTCTCGGCGTCCTGTCGCGAAAAAGATGCTCTACGGAGCGGCGGGCAATATGAAGGTGGAAATAACCCGCGAGATGTTTGAACAAAGTATTTCATCGTTGATGGCTCGTACGGATATCTTGGTGGAAGTGGCCCTTAAGGAAGCGGGTATCAAGGCTTCGGGAATCGATAAGGTGCTTTTGGTAGGTGGCAGTACCCGGATACCGTTAGTCAAAGAACGCCTGGAGAAGAAGTTCGGATCTGCACCGGAAAAAGCGGTTAATGTGGATGAATGCGTTGCGCTTGGTGCTGCTTTACATGCCGGACTGACGGCCCTAAGAGAAAAACCAGATAAGGTGGCTGCTGGAATTTCCAAGGGGCTGAAGGATATTAACCTCACGGATGTTTGCAATCACAGTTATGGCACTATTTGTGCTCCTATTGACAAGGAAACCGGCCGACGCGTAATTGAAAATCGTATCATTTTGAAGAAAAATACACCATTGCCTTGCGAAAGCTCACAAACGTTCTATACCGTCTCTGAGGGACAAGCACAGGTTGAGGTGACCATCACGCAGGGAGAAGACACCGCTGTCGAGTACGTAAATAAGATTGCAACGCATAAGTTGAAGCTTCCGCCGGGTAGGCCGGCAGACCAACCCATTAAAGTTACTTATAGCTATGATGTGAATCAAAGGATGCAGTGCAAGTTCGAAGACGTCGAATCGAAGGCGGTTCTTGAGGTCGACCTTTCCTTGGATCAGGATGGCAATATGTCAGAAAGCGATACAAAGAAGAAGAAAGGACGATTAAAATCAGTCAAAGTCAAATAGTGCTATGGGTGCGGGTCCCCATCTTGCTGTAAATTGTTAAATGGGGTCTCTCTTTAGGTATGGAAATGGGCGAACTTCTGATTCCAATTTTGATTGTGGTGCTGGCATCTGCAGTCGCTTGTCGCTTGTTGCTCGTTGCTCGTCGCTCGTGCGACGGGACCCGAGCGGTGAGTGTCCTGTCTCGGCTTTTGCACAGAACGAACTCTAAACAAAGTGTGAAGGATTCTGTCCGGTCCGACCCTCGAGGATTTCCCGCCCGTCTTGGCTCGGACAAGACGAGACAGGCAAAGGACGGGTCCCTTGATTGTCGTGTTCAGCTAACAAAGCAAAAAAAGGATAATTGCGTTTTTGATGCTTTTGATGTGGAAATCTGCGGCTCGATTCCTGCCCGCCGCGATACGGACTTTGCGACTTTGAGAGTTTCGATCATGGATATAACAGATGGAGCAGCCAAAGGCGAACCGGTACAAGCGCTGGTTAAACAGTGGCAAATACAAGACTCGTCCCCACAAGGCGGGGGCCCGCCCATATTTTGTTACAACGCCGATCTCGGCAGGCTTCCTCGCCAGGTTACTACTCTTTCAGATTGGATGAGTGTTGCCCAGCTACGCGTTGACTGGTTGAGGTTTGCTCGTAAAGGAAAAAGAAACCTGCAATTCAACACGTCAATATTGTCCCGTGAGAGCGGTAAAGAGCTTGCTTGTGGTGAATGCACGTTTGCTTATGAAAACCCTGACTTTGGCTATATCGATTTAGAGGAAAATAACCGGCGTACAAAAACGCTCGCAGTGGCGCTGGCATTTGCCGTCAGTGCCGCGGATGACAAACTATACGACTGCGAAGTCGAGCTTATAAAGGACTGGGCAAGAGCTAACATTGGCGGGGCTCAAGCGTCTGATAAAGCCCGACGTAAACTCGAGAAGGCATTAAGCGAGACCATTGCTTTTTTCCGTAATGGCAAGCAACTCGACACTTATGAAATTTGCAAAGAGGTTGTTGAAATTGCGCCTCTTGCGGAGCGCTATGACATTCTGGACCTTTGCTTGTATGTGGCACAGGCTAACGGTTCGGTTAGCGCCGAGGAACTGGATGTCTTGAAGGACCTGGCGAACTGGCTCGAGGTTGACACGAACAGATTTCGCGAAATGATGGGAAAAATCCTGCCGGTCAGTATGTGTGAGGTCAAAGATGCAGAAGTTATCCTCGGCGTTACTTCGGATATGAGTGGAGAAAAAGCCTTGGAGCATCTGAATAAGGAATACATTAAATGGAATTCGAGAGTGACAAATTCCAATCCTGAAATTCAATCCCAGGCAGACCAGATGCTCAAACTTATTGCAGAAGCAAGAAGTCGATACGCAGAGCGGAACTGCTCAAATTAAGAATACCGAACGCACCCATTTTGGGGTTCAAGAGCCCTTCGTTGTCGTATTGCTTAGACCCGGATTTCCCATTTGCCTGTGATAAACAGGCAGGAGATTGATAGTGTAGTGCTTAGGGAGGCCGTTCAAGCCTGTTTTTACTATCCTAAGTGGAAGAACACAATGGGCGAAAGGTGCAAGGAGGCTACGAGATTTTGAGGGTAATGACAAAGTTACTTTCGGCAACTTTGGCGGCAAAATCTATAAAAAGGTGTTGCAGATTATTGTAATTTAAAGAAGATTTTGATATCATTGTGGAAATAGAAGGCGGAGGAGTATTTCTAAAAGTGTTAAATGGGAATGTCGGATTACAATTGACAGACGTTTGAGGGAGCTATTAAGGGAGTCGTTGTCTTTAATATGATCGGTACCAAAAAGCACATCACTTCAAGCGGGATCCACATCTTGCTGCTTGTGTCGTTGCTCGTCAACTTTGGTGGCTGCAAGGAAAAAGACCGGGGTCAGGATGTTGAAGAACCGGCGCCGGTTGAGCAGACTGAAAGCATAGTGTCTGCAGACCAGAGTGAGCTGATTGATCCCAACGGTAGAATCAAGCTTCGAATCCTCTGTACCACCAGTCCGGAGGAAGGACGGACCGATGATTTTACTGGATTCCTGAGCAAGCACTTCGTAAAGGCAGCAGCCACGGACTACAAGAATTTTCGCGAAGAACTCGCAAAAGATTTCGATGTTGTTATTATCGACTATGGTATGCGTCGCCTAGGTACACCTGTTCCTAAAATATCTCGAGATTATTCACGTGCGACCGTCACGATTGGAGTCGCAGGTTCTATGGTCTGTCGAAGGCTTAACTTAAAACCGGGATACTTGTGAAACTGCATGGCAAATGCGGCTCATGGTGAGTCGCTCCAACATGAGGTTTATCAGAAGCCTTTTAAGGTCGAGCCCGAGTTTGAATACCGGAAAACACCGGACAATTATCATGACAGACACCTCGGAACCGACAAGTTGCCCGGCAAAATGAAGGTCTGGAAAGTTCAGAATTCCGAGAGGGGCAATGTCGTCAGCCGTGCCTATGGATTTGAAGACTCCCCGGATGCCGAGGCCATTGCGCTGGGATTCAATCGGGGAAAGGAATATGGGGCAATTGGTATCGGTCGGCACGGCAATGTCCTGCAGTGGGGCTATTTTGATCCACCATCCCAGATGACGGAAGCAGGCCAGAAGCTTTTTCTTAATTGCATTTGTTATATCCATCGGTTTGATGGCCAGCGTCCCCTGGTTCACACGATGTCGAGTCACCGGCTCGACGCTATTCGACTTGCCCGTCTGATAGACCGTATTGATGACAAGAAGTTCTTTTCTTGGGCATTTACCTCTGAGCTGATGGAAAAGTACAAGGGAGACCCGGAGGGCTTGGCCGACTATTATAGGCAGAATCTTGAATTCGTATATCGTGACCCTTATCGTCACCTTACTTATCAGGTAGATTCCGACCTCAAAGACCTTGGCCTTAAGTCAAACCGCACCGTAGAGACCCTTGGTAAGTTGATCGAGCTGCTTGGCGATCCCCGGCAATCACAGAAAGCGAGCCGATTGCTGACGCGATACACGAATGAATATAAATATTTCAGCTCTCCTAAGCAGTGGCAGCAGTGGTTCACCGAAAACGAAAACAAATTCTTCTTTAGCGACGTCGGCGGCTATAAATTCTTCGTCGTGCCAGAAGGATATCCTATCGGGCAGATGAATCAGACCGAAATTGGCCAGGCATTGTTTCGGTAGCATGTCTAAGACCTTGTCGATATCGTGTGTGGGTATAAACAAGCAAAGAGATCGCTGGCAATCGGCAGTAAAAGAAATTGGAAGAGAGCGTACCGGTTGTATTCACATTCCAGCTGAATATCCCACCTAAAATTCGAATAATATCAATCAAAACCACCGAAAACAAGTAATGGCGTCTCGAAGGTTCTGTTGCCTGTGGCCAGTTAATACGCTATTATTAGAGCCGGCTTTACGTATGCGATTGTCTGTCATGGGTGGACTTCTAATGGGAGCCCACGGAGATTGCTATGAGAGTTGCAGTTAAGACGGCTTTGGTGGTTGTCATTATTGTCGCAGTGAGCGTGATTCTTGCGGTAATGATAATTGGCCGACCTGAATCCGGCCAGAAGGAAATAATAACGGAGACCGAACGACCAGAAGTAGTTATTGGGGGCCGAAGCAGCTGGCCTGTGTTTGGGGGTGGGCAGAGGCTCTTGGGAAGAGCGTCGGGGGCGCTGCCTGATTCGCTGACACTACTCTGGAAATTCAAAACGGGTGGCGAAATCAAATCATCGCCGGCAATCGATGACAATGTTGTTTTCATAGGCTCATCTGACGCAAATGTTTACGCAATAGGTCTGGAAAACGGGCGGCAAGTGTGGGCGTACCAGACCGCGGGACGCCGTTGAGGCGGCGCCTTGTGTGGTTGAAGGTTCGGTTTTTGTGGGGTCATCGGATAATTTTCTGTATGCGCTTGATGCGAAGAGCGGCTCACTCAAGTGGAAATATGAGACGGGTGGACAGATTCTTGGGGCCGCTAATTGGACGCGTTCGCCGGACGGCCGGAGGACATGGATACTTGTGGGCAGCTATGATAGTAAATTGTATTGCGTGGATTCGATGAGCGGCGAAGTTGTGTGGACGTACGAAACGGACAGCTATGTGAACGGGTCGCCTGCGGTCGGTGAGGGTAAAGCTGTTTTTGGCGGCTGCGATGCGATGATTCATGTTGTGTCACTCGCTGACGGAAGTAAAGGGGCCCAGATCGATGCCGGCTCATATATTGCGGCTTCTGCAGCACTTTTCGAGGGGCAAGTGTATGTCGGCAATTACGATAATGTTTTTATCAAAGCTGACATTGCCGCCGGGGAAATCGTATGGGAGTATACGAGCGGGGAACAGCCGTTTTTTTCTTCGGCTGCGGTTGGCCGAAACGTCGTTGTCGTTGGAGGGCGGGATAAGCATGTACATTGCATCGGGCGCGATGACGGCAAGGCAGTCTGGAAATTTACGACAGGCGGAGAAGTTGACAGCTCGCCGGTTATTTGCGGAGACAAGGTGGTTGTCGGCTCTGAAGACGGGCGGCTTTATATGATAAGGCTCTCTGACGGGACCGAGGTATGGTCGTATGAGATCGGCCAGGCTATTACTTCATCGCCGGCGGTGGTCGAAGGGATGGTTGTGGTCGGCAGCGACGATGGTTCTGTGTATGCGTTCGGTGCCGAGCGATAAAATCGGGGCAAAGGTTTATGAGAATTGTTCAAATTGTACCAGGTTTGGGGGACAGTTTTTATTGTGAGAACTGTCTGCGGGATGTCGCCCTGGTTACGGCGATGCGGAAGCTGGGGCATGACGTCCTGATGGTCCCGATGTATTTGCCATTTCAGGTCGACAAAAGTGAGGGTAGCAGTAATGCACCGATTTTTTTCGGTGGGGTCAATGTGTACCTGCAGCAAAAATCGGCGTTTTTCCGAAAGACTCCTGCCTGGCTCGACCGTTTGTTTGACTCGCCAAGGCTTTTAAGGTGGGTTGGTCGCAAGGCAGGAATGACAAGTGCGAGGGTTTTAGGGGAGTTGACAATATCGATGCTGCGCGGTGAGCAGGGGCGACAGGTAAAAGAGCTGGACAGACTTGTCGAATGGCTGAGTGGGCAGGATAACAAGCCTGATGTCGTGTGTCTGTCCAATATTCTATTAGCAGGACTGGCTAGATGTATTAAGGAAAGACTTGGTGTGCCGGTGGTGTGTATGCTTCAGGACGAAGATGGATTTCTGGATGGATTGGCATCACCATATTCGCAGCAGGCCTGGCAGATAGTTGCGGAGCGCTCAAAGGATGTGGATGGATTTATAGCGGTTAGCAAGTACTATGCAGGTATAATGCAGCAAAGGTTGGGACTTGGCGCAGGGCGCGTACACGTTGCCTACGTGGGCATTTCGTTGGATGGATATCAACCGCGGCAGGCAGGGCCGAAAGTGCCGGTCATTGGTTATCTTTCACGGATGTGTCCTGATAGGGGTTTGGATACGTTGATCGATGCTTTTGTCAGTTTGAAGAAAAATGAGAGATTGAAAAATGCGAGATTGCGGATAGCAGGGGGGCAGAGGGGCGATGACGAAACATTTTTAAATCGGATTCGGCAGCAGTTAAGCTCTTATGGTCTGATAGACGATGTGGAATTTTTACAGGATTTCGGCCGCGATACTAAAATTGACTTTTTGCAAAGCCTGTCAGTGCTGTCGGTGCCGGAAAAGCAGCCGGTCGCTTATGGTTTGTATGTGATTGAAGCTCTTGCGGCGGGTGTGCCGGTGGTAGAACCGGCAAGTGGCGCTTTTCCGGAATTGTTGGAAATGACCGGTGGAGGTGTGCTGTGTGAGCCTAATAGTGCGGCGGCCTTGGCCAAAGCGATGGAACCATTATTACTTGACCCATTATACGCACGGCAGTTGGGTAAACAGGGCAGAGATGCGGTCTTTGAAAAATTCAATATAGAGCAAACTGCTGAAGAAATGGTGCGTATATACGAAAGAGTTGTACAACAGCTCAGGTGAGGACAATTATGCTTGAACTTATTGGCGTGGCGAAAAGCTATCAGTCACCGAGGGATAAACAGGGCGTTTGTGTTTTGAAGGATATAACGCTGAAGGTCGAGAAAGGCCAATCGGTAGTGATAGTCGGACCGTCGGGCAGCGGCAAAAGCACGCTGCTTAATATTATTGGCGCTCTGGACCGTCCGACCGAGGGACAGGTATTGTTTGACGGCAAGGACCTTGCCATGCTGGACGAGCTTGCCCTTGCGAGAGTCCGCAATAAAGAAATCGGTTTCGTTTTTCAATTGCATCATCTTCTGCCGCAGTGCACCGTGCTGGAAAATGTCCTGGTGCCAACGCTTGCCGATAAAAATCACGTCTCGAAAAAAGAGGTTCAGGAAAGGGCAATTGCTCTGCTGGAACGTGTAGGGCTGAAAGACTGGCTGCTGCATCGGCCGGGTGAACTTTCAGGCGGGCAGCGGCAGCGCGTGGCGGTTGTCAGAGCTTTGATTAATCGGCCTAAGCTGCTGCTTGCTGATGAGCCGACGGGGTCACTCGATAAGGATGCCTCGGAGAACATAGCTGAGCTGCTGGTTGAATTAAACCGCAGCGAGCAAGTTACGTTGATTGTAGTGACACATTCGGTTGAGCTCGCACATTGCATAGGGCACGTGATGGAATTGAGAAATGGTGTGTTGAAAGATAGGAGCCAGGGATGAGTTTGTTCGGACTCGCTAAAAGAAGTCTTGGCTTTTATTGGCGGACAAATCTGGGGGTCTTGTTGGCTGCGATGGTGAGCACCGCTGTTTTGGCCGGTGCACTGGTTGTTGGTGATTCGGTGCGTCACAGCCTTGGGATGATGGTTATAGCTCGATTGGGCACAACGCAGTTAGCTGCTGCCAGCCAGAGCAGGTTCTTTAGAGCCGAGCTGGCATACGAGCTGTCAGCAGAGCTTGATACAGCGGTGGCGCCTGTGTTGCAGTTGCGAGGGCTGATTGCGAACAGCGACGGCACAAGGCGGGCAAACAGAATAGAAGTGCTCGGTGTTGATGAGAATTTTTATAGAATTGGAGCAGAGGCAAATCCTTTTGGCGGTGCTTGGAGTGAGGGGATTGTTTTAAATGAACCATTAGCGGAAAGGCTTGGGATTGGAGCCGGGGATGAAGTTGTGCTGCGAATTGGCAAGCCGGGTCTGATGCCGCGTGATGTGCCGTTGACGCCGGATTCGGATTTGTCGATGGCATTTCGATTGGTGGTAAGGGCAGTTGCCGGAGAATCGGAGTTTGGCCGCTTCAGTTTGCAGGCAAATCAAATTGCACCATTGAATGCCTTTGTGCCTTTGCAATGGCTGCAGGAAAGTCTCGGCCGCGGCACCCAGGCAAACATGCTTTTAGTCGCTGGGAGTCCAAAAGACGACATAACCGTTGAAAAGGCCGATGATGCTGTAAGGAAATGTTGGCGGCTCGCCGATGCTGGCCTTGAGCTTCGCGAGCTAAAGCATCGGGGCACGCTTGAAATACGCAGCGGGCGGATTTTCATTGACGAGCCGTTAGGTGAGGCTGCGCTGGGAGCTGTTGATGGGGCTGTTGGAGTCCTGACCTATTTCGTTAACGATTTGCGCCTGGTCGACAGGACGACACCGTATTCGATGGTGACGGCGATGGGAGCTAATAGCCTTATTCCTGTGAATATGCAGGATGACGAAATTCTGATTAGCCGATGGCTTGCCGACGACCTTGGGGCCGGAGTGGGGGACATAGTTGAGCTTACCTATTTCGTCCTCGGGCCGATGAGGAAACTCGTGGAGCAAAAAAGCAGTTTTCGGGTTCGGGGAATACTCGCTATGGAAGACCCTGTAATGGATCGCGAACTTATGCCAGATTTTCCCGGCCTGGCGGACGTGGACAATTGCAGGGATTGGGAGCCGGGGATACCGATTGAACTTGATAAGATACGCCAGCGCGACGAGGATTACTGGCAGCAGTACCGCGGCACGCCGAAGGCGTTTGTTACGCTTGGGGCCGGTCAGGCCATGTGGGCTAACAGGTATGGAAACTTGACTTCGGTGCGCTATCCGGCGGGCATTGAATCCAAAGACGCTATCGCTGAGAGACTATTGAACGCCGTTGAGCCTGATTCAGTTGGGCTGTTTTTTCAATCGGTGCGTGAGAGCGGCATAAAAGCCGGCGATGAGGCAACTGATTTTGGCCAGCTTTTCCTGGGCTTTAGCATCTTTCTTATCATAGCGGCTCTAATTCTGAT
>JABAOH010151110.1_pt2 | contig 17123 bp, 19 predicted proteins | sample 7062181 | NCBI WGS metagenome assembly JABAOH01 (sample SAMN14538630, study PRJNA623070) | marine sediment metagenome | biome: marine biome [ENVO:00000428]; feature: marine pelagic biome [ENVO:01000023]; material: deep marine sediment [ENVO:00002113]; isolation source: pool of 5 deep marine... | reverse complement strand
CGACGATCCGGCGCCGGTCACGATCGACGGCGAGACGGCCAAGGACTTCGACGACGCGATCGCCGTGATCGAGAAGCCGCGCGGCGGGTTCCGTCTGTGGGTCCACATCGCCGACGTGGCCTATTTCGTCGAGGAGGACGGCCTGATCGACCGCGAGGCCCGACGGCGCGGTACGAGCGTCTACTTTCCGGGGACGGTATTCCCGATGTTGCCGCCGAGCCTGTCGGACGATCTCTGTTCGTTGCGTCCGGGGGTCGACAGGCTCGTGCAGACCGTGATCCTGGATATCGACGCGGACGGGGAGCCGACGAAGGTGCGCTTCGCGGACGGCGTCATTCGCTCCGCAGCCCGTCTGACCTATACCCAGGTTGCCGACGCGATCGCCGGGGACCCACGCCCCAAAGGCATTCCCAAGAAGGTCCTTCCGATGATCGGCGCCGCGGATCGACTGCGGATGGCGCTCGAGGAACGACGACGGAAGCGCGGCAGCGTCGACTTCGATCTGCCGATGCCGCAGATCCTGCTCGACGTCGAGGGGGTGGTGACCGGAATCACGGTCGAGCCGCGCAACGCGGCCCACCGGTTGATCGAGGAGTGCATGCTGATCGCCAACGAGGCGGTCGCCGCGCACCTCGAGGATCGCGAGTGGCCGACCCTCTACCGCGTCCACGAAGCACCCGCCGACGACAAGGTCGAGCTGCTCGAGACGTTCGTCTCCGGCTTCGGCGTGCGGTTGCGCAAGGGACAGCACAGGCTGACCCCTGGCGATGTGCGCGACCTGATCGAAGCCGTGGAGGGGCGTCCCGAACAGCCGCTCATCGCCCAGATGACCTTGCGTTCGATGAAGCAGGCGGTCTATACGCCCGAGAACACGGGCCACTTCGGGCTCGCGGCACCGACCTACTGCCACTTCACCTCGCCGATCCGGCGCTACCCCGATCTCGTCGTGCACCGCATGTTGCGTGCGTGCCGCCACCGCCGCCGGCCGGATTCGACGTGGGTCGATCGGCTCGACGAGCTCGGCCGGGAGACTTCCACCCTGGAACGCAACGCGGAGGCGGCCGAGCGCGAGCTGCTCACCTGGAAGAAGGTCGCGCTGATCCGCGACCGCGTCGGGGACATGTTCTACGGGGTCGTGACCGGCGTGCAGCCCTTCGGCCTGTTCGTTCAGTTGACCGAGAACCTGGTCGAGGGGCTGGTCAACGTGGAACGGCTCGGCGACGAGCGGTTCGTCTTCGATCCCGGCGGGCAGACCCTGACCGGACGGCGTACGCGAACCGTGTGGCGTCTGGGGCAGCAGGTCCGGGTCCAGGTCGAGCGGGTCGACCGCATTCGTCAGCGCGTCGACTTCGATCTGGTCACCGAGCGTGTGCGGCGTGAGCCGCGGGGGGGGCGTTCGGCTCGCCGACGCAAGAAAGTAAAACGGCGGTAAAACGAAAAAAGACGGACTTGAAAGGGTCGAGCCGGCCACGGATACTTTTGTCATGAGATCGGGTTCTGTGGTCACCGACATCGCTCTACTGGCCGGCGTCGGGATGCTGCTCGGACTGGGCTACAACGCCCTCGGTCTGCGTGGCGGCAACGATTGGGGCCTGGCCTGGAAGGCGGTCCCGTTGATCGAAACGCTCGGCGGCGAGGTGAAGGCGGTTGCGGCGGGAGCCGGCGACTTCGCGACGCCCCCGGCCCCGGTCTCCGACGATCCGTTGGCGCCCCCGCCCACGGCCCGGCGCGACCTCCCGGTCATCGAGGACTTCGGCCGCCCGATGGAGATCGGGCTGGAAGCCGTGAAACAGCTCCACGAGGCGGACGCCGCACTGTTCATCGACGCACGCGAGGACTGGGAATATGCCGAGGGGCACATCGCCGGGGCGATCAACCTGCCCTACGAGCAGGCGATCACCGATCCGGCGATGCTGGAGCAGGTCGACCAGGGCGGCAGGCCGATCATCGTTTACTGCGGCGGTGGCAGCTGCGAGATCTCGATCCAAGTCGCCTGGGAGTTGCTCGGGGTCGGCAAGACGCACATCGCCGTCTACATGGGCGGCTTCCCCGAGTGGCAACAGGCCGGCTATCCGGTCGACAAGAAGGCCGGCGAAGCATGAAGACGCTGATCGAGAAGCTGTCGCACCCACTGCTCGTTCGGCTGGCCGGGATCGCGATCGGCCTCGTCTTCGTCGTCGCGGGACTGGCCAAGATCGGCGACATGTCCACGTTCGCCACCCAGGTGCACAACTTCCGGTTGACCCCGGTGGCGCTGGAGAACCTGGTCGCCATGACCTTGCCCTGGATCGAGGTGGTCGCCGGGACGGCGCTGATCCTCGGGGTGCGACGCCGCGGCGCGGCCTGGATCTGCGCCGGGCTGATGGTCGTGTTCACCCTGGCCGTCGGCCAGGCCGCCGCCCGGGGCCTGGATTTCGAATGCGGTTGCTTCGGGAAGGGCGACGCCTCGACCGTCGGCGTCAAGAAGCTGATCGAGAACGTCGGTCTGACGGTTGTCGCGCTGATCGCGACGCTCCGACGCCGCAGCTAGTCCGGATTACTTCGACGCCAGCTTGTTGTAGGCGCGCTGAAGCCGCGACTTGGTCCGCCCGACGGTGTTGTCGTGCAGCGCGCTGGTCTTGGAGGCGCGGTCGAGCAGGGAAATCGTCGGCCCCATCAGGCCGGCCGCTTTCTCGGCGTCACCGGCGGCGATCGCGGCGCGGGTGGCCCGGACGGCCGTACGGACCCGGGTCTTGTGTCGGCGGTTTGCCAGGCGCCGCTTCGTGTCCTGCCGGTTCTGTTTGATCGCGCTCTTGTGCGTTGCCATCGGGCGTCCTCAATCCCTCATGAAATGGGCCGAATCAGCGGCCCATGGTAGAGAAGGCCCGAAAACCCGTCAAGAGGCGGACCCGCGGGCTCAAACAGGGGCCCCCAGACTCGCCAGTTTGTCCCGTGCGATCCGCGCCTCGTCCGTCCCCGAATAGCTGCCGTGGACGTAGCGGAGCTGCAGGATGGCGCGCTGGATATCGTTCTGCTCCAGGTAGGCCAGGGCCTTCTTCAGGTTGGCCGAGGCGGCTTTGTCGCTGTCGGGGTAGCGCGAGAGCATGTCGTCGAAGCCGCGAATCGCCCCGCCGAAGTCGCCCTGGCTGAAGCGGCACTCGGCGACCCAGTAGAGCGCGTTGTCCGCGTTGGGCTTGTCCGGGAACTTCTCCTGGTATTCCTGGAACCCCGAGATCGCCAGCTCGTAGTTGCCCTTCGAGTAGTCGGCGTAGGCCGCGTTGTACAGCGCCTGGGGATCCGGCTGGGCCTCGGGGTAGTCCATCTCACCCCCGGCGATCGCCATCGGATCGGTCCGGTTTCCGGCGTCGCCCTCGATCCCGGGCTCGGCCGGCGTGGTTCGCGCGTACTCCCGTGCTTGGGAGGCGTCCTCGGCGACATCCGCCAGCCGCCCGTTGAGATCCGAGACGCGCTGGTCGACGTTCGACAGGTCGCGCTCGATCTGCTGGACCTGAACGGCGAGATCGGCGAAGTCTTCACGGCTGACCGATTCCGGGTCGTCGAGTCGCTCGGCGACCTGTTCCTCGATTCGTCCCAGCTCGCTGATCGCGTCGGCCTGGTCCTGTCGCACGTCGTCGAGCTCGCGCCGCATCTGCGACACGTCCTGCTCGAGCTGCTTCATTTCGTCGGGCAGGATGCATCCTGCCGCCGTCAACGCCGCAATGACGACGATGACCGTCGAGGCCAGGGGAAACCTCATCGATGACTCCTTGCTGTTGGCCCGCCTATTCGAACTTGAACTCGGCCCGCCGGTTCTTCGCCCAGGCGGCTTCGTTGCTCGCCGGGTCGGCGGGGCGCTCCTCGCCGAAGGTCACGATCCGGATGTTGGTGTCTCCGGCGCCGAGCGAATTCAGGAACTCGCGTGTGGCGTTGGCACGTTTCTCGCCCAGCGCCAGGTTGTACTCGATCGTCCCGCGCTCGTCGCAGTGTCCCTCGATGACGATGCTGTGACCCGGGTTCGCGCGCAGCCAGTCGGCGTTCTGCCGAATCGTGGCCCGGGTGGTCTCGGTCAGATCGTACTTGTCAAAATCGAAGTAGACGGTCCTGAGGTGTCCCGCGGCGTTCAGCTCCTGGATCGTCGGCGGGGTGTACTCCTCGATCTTGATCGGTTCCGGATCCTTGTCCTCGACCTCGGTGGGCGGCGGAGGCGGCGGAGGCGGCGCCTCTCTCTCGACGGGAGGCGGCGTCTCCTCGATCGGTTTCGATTTGCACGCGGGGAATCCGACGATCATGGCGACGGCTAGCAGCAGGACGAGAATGCTTTTGCGTTGTGACATGTTTGGGGATCCTATCGGCACACGCGCGTCACCCGACCACCGGGCACGCAGCGGACCGGTTCGATTATAAAGAACGAGTTGCCGGTTTCAAGGTGCATACGAGCATCTTTCCGGCCAAAAACAAGCGTTCCTCAGCGCGACCAGTCGGGCGTGTACGCGTCGCGGCCGGTCGTCAGCTGCCTCGTTTGAGAGCCGTCGGCGCGCATCGTGTAGATGGCGTACCGCCCGTTCCCGCGGTTCGAAGCGAACACCAAATGGCGGCCATCCGGCGACCAGCGTGGGTTTTCGTTGTTTCCCAGCCCGTAAGTCAGACGCGTCGTCTTCTTGGTTTCCATGTCCATGACCATGATCTGGAACACCCCCTCGAGCCGGCTGACGTACGCGAGCTTGCTGCCGTCGGGCGACCAGGCGGGGGATTCATTGTAGGTGCCGTCCCAGGAGATTCGCCGCACGTCGAGCCCGTCGACCCCCATCAGGTAGATGTGCGGCCGGCCCGTCCGGTCCGACGTGAAGGCGATCTCACGGCCGTTGGGCGAGATCGCCGGGGCGGTGTCGATCCCGCCATGGCGCGTCAAACGGCTGTTTTTGCCCGTCGTTCGGTCCAGAAGGTAGATCTCGCTGTTGCCGTCGACGTCCGAGGTGTAGGCCAGCTTCGTGCCGTCGGGGGACCAGTCGGGCGCGGAGCTCAACTCGCCGCCGACGGTCGGCAGGTTCAGCAGTTCGCCCTCGGTGTTCATCAGGAACACCCCCGGCTGGCGCTTGTGCCAGGAGACCCAGGCCAGCTCCGAGCCGTCGGGCGACCAGGCGGGGGACAGGTTGATCGTGCCGCTGGTGGTCAGACGGCGTACCCGCGCGCCGTCGTAATCCATCAAATAGACCTCTTTGTTCTCCCCGTGTTTGGAGACGAACGCGATGCGCGTCATCGCCACACCCTTGCGACCGGTGTAGTTCAGCACGATCTGATCCGAGACCGTGTGCGCGACACGCCGCCGGAGGTCGACGCTACCGCCATAGCGCCAGGCGCGGATGAGACTCTTGCTCTTCACGTCGTAGAGCCGCGCCGTGAGGTCGATGCGATTGTCGGCGACCTTGATGTCGAAACGCACGAACGCATCCTCGACGCCGATCGATTCCCACGCCTCGAAGGGTTCGCCCTTCGAGTCGGGTGACTGGACGAGCCGGTAGAGCGACGGGTCGACGACCTGGAACCAACCGGAGAAGCTCAGGTCGTCTCGTACGGTCTGAACGATCTCGTCGACCGTGGCCTGATGGCCGGCCACCGTGGGCACGGGAAGGCCGACCTTGATCGCCTCGCCGCCGCCACGGATGACACCCCCGATGTCCGGGTCTTCGTCCTGCGCCGCGGCGGGCGCCATGAACAGTGCCAGCGCCAGCAGCGCGATCGTCGAACGGGTCGGTTGATGTCGTTGCATCGTTTCCTCGGGGCCCCTCTCGCTATGGTCAGAAGTCCTCGGGCGTGATTTCGAAGACGTACGCGGCGGTCATGCTCGACCCGCGCCAGGCCGGAGGAAGGCGCGGCAGGGGTGAGGCATCGGCGACGGCACGCAGGGCGGACCGGTCGAGTGCCGGAACCCCGCTCGAGCGAGCGACCTGTAGGCCGGTCACCGTGCCGTTCTTCTGAATGTCGAAACTGATCATGACGGAAAGCGGCTCCCGTAGCCCGGCCAGCANNCGCCCGCCGCCTGGACGCCGCCCGTCGAATCGCCGATGCGCTCCGTGGAACCGGCGCTGTCCGGCTGGTCGCCGGGGTCCTCAACGGGTTCCGGTTCCGGGTCTTCCTTCTCTTCCGTGGGTTTGGCGCGCGGACTGAACTTCACGTCCCCGGCGGCGTCGGCTTCCTCGGGCTCGGGCGGGGGTTTCGGTTTGGGCTTCGGCAGTGGCTCGGGCTCCGGTTCGAAGACTTGGGGCCTCGAAGCAGCCGGCTGGGGTTCGTCTCCGATCTCCGCCACGAGATGAGCCGGAAGAGCGTCGAGGAACTCGTCGCTGAAATTCGGCCGGTCGTTGCCGAACAGCTTCGGAGCCAGGAGCAGAAGAACGAGAGCGAGAACGTGACCGACTGCCGAGTAGGCGTAGAACCGTTGCAGGCGCGCGCGATAGCCCGAGCCGGATGGCCAGACGATCTTGATCCGCGCCACTACCTGCGACCCTCGGGCACGATCTCGCGCGGCACCGTGACCAAAGCGACGTCGGTCATCCCGGCGCTGCGGATCTTGTCCATCACGAGCAACACCTCGCCGTACGGCAGCAGTTTGTCCGCCCTCAGGAAAACGGTTTCATTCGGGCTTTGTTGGGCCAGAGCTTCCATGCGCTGCACGAGCAGGTCGGGATGGATCAGCTTGTCGTTGAGCCGGATGTGGTTTTCGCGATCGATCGAGACGACGACCCGGGACCGGTCGATCTTCTGCGCGTTGACGGTCGCCGGCAGTTCGAGTCGGATGCCGCGCTGGAGCACCGGGGCGGCCACCATGAAGATGATCAGCAGCACGAGCATCACGTCGACCAGCGGCGTGACGTTGATCTCGGCCAGCTGCCGGGGCCTGCGCGATCCGCCGTTGCCCGTCTGCATCGCCACGGCGGTTAGACCCGGCGCCCCTGCAGCCGGTGCAGGAAGTCGGCGCGGAATTCCTCGATCAGCGATTCCATCGAGCGCAGCCGCGCGAGGAAGTGGTTGTAGAAGATGACCGCCGGGACCGCGGCAAGCAGGCCCGCGGCGGTGGCCACCAGCGCCTCGGCGATTCCCGGCGCGTAGGCGGCGATGCTCGCCGCACCCTGAACCCCGATGCTGCGGAAAGCGTTCGTGATGCCGACGACGGTCCCGAAGAGACCGATGAACGGGGAGGCGCTGGCCGTCGTCGCCAGGAACCCCAGGCTCCGTTCGAGCTCCGTGAGTTGGACGCCCGAGCTCTTGCGCAGCATTCGGTCCACCGCCTCGAGCGCCTCGCCGCGAAGGGCCCCCTCTCCGACCGGGTTGAGGCTGATCTCACGGAAACCCGCGCGGTAAACCTCGGCCACAGGGCTCCATTTCAACGCGGCGGTCTCATCCTGGATGGCGGCGAGACCGCCGCCCTGGTGGAAGCGATCCAGGAAGTTGTTCGTCTCGCTCTCGGCTCGCCGAAAACGTTTCCAGCGTTCGGCGATGATGCCCCACGAGATGACGGAGAAGAGCGCGAGCACGAGCAGCGTGGCCCAAGCGAGGGGACCGGCTTCGAAGATCAACGACCAGAAATTCAGACCACGAGGGGCAGCGGCGAGGGGGATGAAGCTCACTTCGACTCCCGGAGCGGTTTGTGGCGTCGCGTGGGGAACGACGCGGAAGAACTCCTTCGGGCCAAACCCACGGTATGCTATCCCAGCCCCACGGGGTCGTCAAAATGCGAAACGCTGCAACGTCCACCGAAAGGGACAGCGAACGACACTCATGCTGCTGACCCTACGCATCCGTCAATTCGTCCTGGTCGACGACTGGACGCTCGAGTTCCAACCGGGCCTGACGTTGCTCACCGGTGAGACCGGTGCGGGCAAATCGATCCTGGTCAACGCGCTGGGTTGGATCGCCGGAGAGCGCGCGGATCGAGGCCTGGTAAGGAAAGGCGCGGATAGCGCCGTCGTGGAGGCGGCGTTCGAGCTCGACGAGCGCTCGCCAGCGATCGATTGGGCGGCGGACCGGGGTTTCGACGAGATCGTCGAGGAGCGTCAGGTCGTCATCCGCCGCGAGGTGCGTGCGGAGGGGAGTGGCAAAATCCGTCTCAACGGGTCGCCGTGCACGCTCGCGATGTTGCGCGAGCTCGGCGGGCGCCTGCTCGAGCTGCACGGACAGCACGACCAGCAGAGCCTGCTGTCCCCGGAGCGGCACCTCGAGCTGATCGACCGTTTCGGCGGGCACGGGAAAGAGACCGCGGCCGTGGCTGCGGCCTTTGGAAACCTCGAGCAGGCGCAAAAAACAAGGCAAAACCTGCAAGATCGCTCCACCGACCGGCTGAGGAGGGCCGCCGAGCTGCGCGCCGACCTGGCGGCGATCGAGACCGTGGCCCCCGAGCCGGGCGAGGCCGAGCGACTGGATACCGAGCGCCGAGTCCAGGCCAATGCGGTGAAGCTCGGTGAGTGGCTGGGTACGGCGCTCGCCGCGGCGCGCGATGGGGAACCGTCGGCCGCGTCACTGGCGGCGATCGCCGAGCGTGCCGCGCGTGAGGCCGCCGAGGTCGATCCGGCGTTGGTGGCCGCCGCCGAGCAGTTTGCGGCCGCCGGCGTCGAACTGGAGGACGCCGCGTCGGTACTTCGCGACTACCGAGCGCACGTCTCCCTCGAACCGGGCCGGCTCGACGAGATCGAGACACGCCGCGGACAGCTGAAGGATTTGTTCCTGCGCTTCGGGCCTACCGAACGGGCGGTGCTGGATCACGCGGAGGTGCTGCGCGAGGAGCTGGACACGCTCGACCAGTTGGACGACGCGTTGGAAGCCGCCGCGGAGGCGGTTCTCACGGCCGAACGCGACTACACGACAGCGGCGACACGACTGACGCGTGCTCGTGAGCGCGCGGCCAAGCAACTCGTGCCCCGCGTCGAAACGGAGCTCGCCGAGCTCGCGATGGCGAAGGCCCGCTTCGACGTCGCATGGAGCCCCACCGATGCGCCGACACTGCACGGCGCAGAGGGTGCCATGTTTCGGCTCGAGGCCAATCCCGGTGAGGGTTTGCGCCCGTTGCACAAGGTCGCTTCGGGGGGCGAGCTGTCCCGTGTGATGCTCGCTCTCCACGCGGTGCTCGAGAACGCGGGCGGCGGCCGTGTGTTGATCTTCGACGAGGTGGACACGGGGGTGGGAGGCGCGGTGGCTGACGCCATCGGCTCGCGGCTGGCAGGCCTGGCCCGGCGCCATCAGGCTCTCTGCGTCACCCATCTGCCACAGGTGGCCGCTTATGCGGACGGGCACCTGCGGATCTCCAAGCGCGACCGGGCGGGTCGGACCCTCGCCTCCATCGAATCGCTGGATCGCGACACCCGCGTCGAGGAACTCGCTAGAATGCTTGCCGGACGTGAGCCGACCTCGGTGTCGCGCCGCCACGCGACCGAGTTGCTGGCGGCGGCGACCGCACAGGCGCGGCGGAGGTAGGGGTTTGAAACGAACAGCCGTCTATCCGGGGATGTTCGATCCCGTGACCCACGGACACCTGGATCTGGCCGACCGCGGCCGGCACCACTACGACCGGCTGATCCTTGCGGTCCTGCGCAACGACGCCAAGGAACCGCTGTTCACGGTGGAGGAGCGGGTCACCCTGCTCACCGAGGCCACCGCCGACTGGGACAACGTAGAGGTCGACAGCTTCGACGGCCTGCTGGTCGACTACGCGCAGTCGGTCGGCGCCAGCGTGATCCTGCGGGGAATCCGTGTCGCCTCGGACTTCGAGTACGAGATGCAGATGGCCATGATGAACCGGCACCTCGCGCCGGAGCTCGAAACGGTGTTCCTCGTCCCCACCGAGGCTTACTCCTACGTCTCCAGCCGGTTAGTCCGCCAGGTCGCGGGATTGGGCGGGAGCGTCGACAATCTCGTCCCCGCCAACGTGGCAAAAGCCTTGAAGCGGCGGTTTGCGCAGGCCTAGAAAAGGTATAATTCCGGCATGAAGTTTTGGGCGATCCTTCCCGTGATCGGCCTGCTGGTCTGTCTGCCCGTCGGGGCCGAGCAGGCCCCCGTCATCCGTTGGGTCGATTTCGACCAGTCGGTCAACCCGATCTCGATCCTGCGCATCACCCGCGCGATCGAGGAGGCGGAGGCCAACGGTGAGCAGCTGGTCATCCTGCGGCTCGATACCCCCGGGGGCATGGTCGCGTCGCTCCATCCCACCGTTCAGGCCATCCTGAACTCCGAGGTGCCGGTGGTCGCCTGGGTCGCCCCGCCGGGGGCTCACGCGGCATCCGCCGGTTTTTTCATCCTCGTGGCCGCCGATGTCGCCGTCATGGCTCCCGGAACACGCACCGGGGCGGCCGCGACGATCGTGATGGGCGGCGAGAACCAGGAAGGCGACGTCGGGCTCAAGAAGATGAACGAGGACGGCGCGGCCCTGCTCCGGTCGATTGCCGAGCGACGGGGCCGGGACAAGCAGGCGTGTGAGGACGCCGTCTTCGCCGCCAAGGCATTCGAGGAATCGGTCGCCCTCGAGAAAGGATTGATCGACTTCGTCGCCGCCGACCGCGACGAGCTCCTGCGGTTGCTGGATGGCCGTGAGGTCCGCCGCTTCGACGGCGAGGTCATCACGCTGCACACCGAGGGCGCCGTCTTCAGCGAGACGGAGTTTGCCGTCAAGCAGGCGTTCCTCGAGTTTTTGGCCGACCCGACCATCGCGTTTCTCCTGTTCACCTTCGGTGGCCTGCTGCTGTACCTGGAGTTCCAGTATCCCGGCACGATCGTCTTCGGTGTCCTCGGTGGGATTTGTCTGCTCCTGTTCGCGATCGCCGCACTGAATCTGCCGGTCTCCGTGCTGGGCATCCTGCTCATCGCACTGTCCGTCACGTTATTCGTCCTCGAGGTCAAGATCGTGTCGCACGGCCTGTTGACGCTGGGTGGGATTGCCGCCCTGATCGCGGGGTCGTTGATCTTGATCGACGGGCCGATCCCGGAGTTGCGTGTGAAGCCGCTGATCGTCATCCCCGTGAGCGTGGCCATCTCGCTGTTCATGGTTGCCGCCATGCGGCTGGCCGTACGGGCCGCACGCGCCAAAGTCGCGACGGGAATCGAAGGTTTGAAGGAGAAGATCGCCACCGTGACACGGACTCTCGGGCCCGAAGGCAAGGTGTTCGTCCACGGTGAGACGTGGGATGCAGTCAGTTGTGCGGGCCACGTGCCGGAAGGTGCCAAGGTCCGTGTCGTGAAGGTGCAGGACATGCTTTTGACCGTCGAGCCGTTGAACGGCGGGGCGGATGAGGTGAACTGATGTCACCGGCAATCATCGGTCTGGGTCTGGCGCTCGTTTTCGTCGTTTTCCTGTTGCTACAGGCGATACGGATCCTGCCCGAGTATGAGCGTGGCGTCGTGTTTCGGCTCGGTCGTCTGCGCGAGCACGACTACGGGCCGGGGCTGTTCCTGCTGATCCCGGTCGTGGATCGGATGGTGCGCGTCTCGCTGCGCACCGTCGTTCACGACGTCCCGCCGCAGGACATCATCACGCGCGACAACGTGTCGATCAAGGTGAACGCGGTGGTCTACTTTCGCGTCATGAACCCGCGCAAGGCGATCGTCGAGGTCGAGAACTACCACTACGCGACGAGTCAGCTCGCGCAGACGACGCTGCGCTCCGTCCTGGGACAGGTCGAGCTCGACGAACTGCTGTCCGAGCGGGAGAAGATCAACCACGAGCTCCAGGCCATCCTGGATGCCCAGACCGACCCCTGGGGCATCAAGGTCTCCGCGGTCGAGGTCAAGCACGTCGATCTGCCGGCGGAGATGCAGCGCGCGATGGCCAAGCAGGCGGAGGCCGAGCGCGAGAAGCGGGCCAAGATCATCCATGCCGAGGGCGAATCCCAAGCCTCCGTGACCCTGGCCGAGGCGGCCCAGCGACTGGCCACGAGCCCCAATTCCATGCAGCTTCGGTACCTCCAGACCTTGACGGAAATCGCGTCGGAACGAAATTCGACACTGATCTTCCCGCTTCCGGTGGAGCTGTTCCGACACCTCCTCCAGCCGGCGGACAAGAGGGCTGCTGATTGACGACGACCACCCGCAAGGCGGTCGAGGACGCGCCTGTCTGCAGGCTGCGTGACGACCCCGAACTGCTCGAGGCGGTCCTCGAGGCGCACCGCTGCCTCGAGATGTCCGAGCTGCTCAGCGTCCTGTTGCGCTACGCCATGGGTTGGAGCGGGGCCACGGTCGGGCTGGCCTGGGGTTCCGCCGGCGAGGGCCGTTCGTTCCGCCGCGCCGCGGCGAGCTTCGGTCGCGACGACCCCCGTTACCTGTCGATTCAGAAGGTCCGCGCGGGGACGCTGCGCGAATGGTTCGGGGATCAGTCCGGGCCGCTCAGGGGGCTCGGGCCGCTGGCCACGATCGTCTCTTCGGGGATCAGTCGTGGCCCGCACGGCCGGGTGATCCCCGTCAAGGACACGGCCAACCAGTGGGCCGGGCTGATCTGGTTGGGGTTCGACGGCGAACCCGACGCCGCCATCTGCGCGCGCCTCGACGAGCTGTTCGATCATGCTCGCCAGGCGGTAGGCCACGCCATGCAGGTCGTCGGCCTGCGGCGATTGATCATCAAGGATGACACGGCGGCCTGTTTCAACCGCCGTTATTTCGAAGAGTTCCTTCCCGAAGAGCTGGCGCGCGCCGCGCGGTTTCGTTCTCCTGTTTCGTTGATTTTTCTGGATATGGACAACCTGAAGGAAGTCAACACGCTGCACGGGCATTCGATGGGGAGTCAGACGCTGCTCGAGGTTTCGCGTCGCATCCGTTCGCGCATCCGCAAGTTCGACAAGCTGTTCCGCTTCGGCGGCGACGAGTTCTGCATCGTGCTTCCGGAGACGGAATGGCACGGCGCGCTGGAGGTGGCGGAGCGTGTGCGCGAAGCGATCATCATGAAGACGTTCCTGCAGGACGAGATCGGTGGCGGCGGTATCTCGATGACGGCATCGTTGGGTATCGCCTCGTTCCCGCTGCATGCCCGTACTCAGAAAGGCCTGATCGCGATGGCCGATCGAGCCATGCAACAAGTGAAGAAGAAAACCAAGAACGCGGTGGGAATCGCCGAGACAACGGGAGAAGACGCCGATGGCGGAACGACAGGATAACGAGGTCCGAGAACTACGGCTCGAAGGAGCCGGTCTCTTTCTCATCGTCGCTTTTTTGGGTGCCGGCCTGGTGGGTGCCTTCTTTCTGGGACGCTGGTATGAGCGATCGAGCGCACCGCCGGCCGCGCTGACCCAGCTCAACTCCGACCCACTGGAGAACGTCGTCCCGCCGGACCGGGTCGAAGACGTCGACGCGTCGGCGAATGCATTCGACACCGTCGACGGCGCGACGGTGGCCGAGCCGGAGCGGCAGGCCGTTCCGCCGGCAGCGCGCAACAGCGAGGTCGCGCAGCAGGAACCTGTCCCGGCCACGGGCCCGGCCGACGCGGGTGACGGGCCGTTCTATGTCCAAATCGCCGCGTTCCGCGATCGCGGTTCGGCGGACAAGGTCGCGGGCGAGCTCACGTCGGGAGGGTACGCCGCCAACGTCTTCTCCGAGGACGGTCCGAGCGGTCAGCTGTACAAGGTTCGCGTGGGCGGTTTCGCGACCCGTGACGAGGCTGCGACGGTGGCCGGCGAGCTGAAGACCAAGGGCCATGCGGGAGCGTTTCCGACCAGGATCGATTAACCCCGCTGTGCTATCTTGCGGCCGAGTTTTCGGAGTGAACGTGGCTACGCCCGATCTACAAGAATTGTCGCAACAAGTCGATGCGCTCGAGGGCAAGGTGGAGTCGCTACGGAGGTTCCTTTGATGTCGAGGCCAAGCGACGCGAGCTCGACGAACTGGAACAACGCCTGACCCATCCCGATGTCTGGGGCGATCCGGACAAGGCGCGACAGATCCAGCAGCGGAGAGCTCGTCTCAGCGAGTCCGTGGAGGCGTCCGAGAGCCTGACCGAGCTGCTCGACGACGCCCGCACGTTCCTCGACCTGGCCCGCGAGGGCGAAGATGTCGGAACCGATCTGCACGAGTCGGTCGAACGCCTCGTGCGGCGGACCGAGGAGTTGGAACTCGACGCCCTGCTGACCGGCGATCACGACGCGTCCAACGCGATCCTCGAGGTGCACTCCGGGGCCGGAGGCACCGAGTCCCAGGATTGGGCCGGGATGCTGCTTCGGATGTATCAGCGGTGGGCCGAGCGTCGGGGCTTCAAAGTCGACTTGCTGGATCTGCAACCCGGCGAGGAGGCCGGGATCAAGAGCGCGACGCTGAGCATCGAAGGCGCCAACGCCTACGGCTACCTGCGGGTCGAGCGCGGCGTGCACCGGCTGGTGCGGATCTCGCCGTTCGACGCCCAGGCGCGCCGCCACACGTCGTTCGCGTCGGTCGACGTCCTCCCCGAGGTCGAGGAGGGCGGCCATGTCGAGGTCGACGAGAAGGACATCCGCGTCGATACGTACCGCGCTTCCGGCGCCGGCGGACAACATGTCAACAAGACCGAGTCGGCGATCCGAATCACGCATCACCCCACGGGAATCGTCGTGACCTGTCAAAACGAACGCTCGCAGCATCGCAACAAGGACGTCGCGATGAAGATCCTGCGCGCGAAACTGGTGGAGGTTGCCGAACGCCAGGCTGAAGAGGCACTCGCCCAGGAGGTCGGGGAGAAAAAGAAGATCGAGTGGGGGTCGCAGATTCGTTCGTACGTCCTGGCACCCTACCGGATGGTCAAGGATCACCGGACGTCGTTCGAGATCGGCGACGCGGACCGCGTGCTCGACGGGGACCTGGACGGGTTCATTCGCGCCGCGTTGACGCACCAAGCGGGCGAGTCGGGGGAGAGGGTCGACGAGGTGGCGGGGTGAGCGAGCTCGACGATCGCGCCGGTGAGGTCCTGCGCACCGTCATCCGGCGTCACATCCTCACGGGAGAGCCGGTAGGTTCGAAGACGGTCACCGACGGCGCCCACCTGGACCTGTCACCCGCGTCGATCCGCAATGTGATGGCGGAGCTCGAGGAACGCGGGTTGCTGCGGCAACCGCACACGTCGGCGGGCCGTGTACCCACGGATCAGGCCTACCGTCTTTACGTCGATCGCATGTTGCGCAAGACGCGCATGCCTCCGAGCCAGGCCCAAGCGATCGACGACGCTCTGGCGGGCAGCCGCGGCGAGATCCCCGATCTGCTTGCCGAAGCCTCGCGCCAACTGTCGCAATTCTCGAACCAAGTCGGTCTGGTCCTGGCGCCCAACCTTCAACGGATCCCGATCGATCGAATCGAGTTCGTACGACTCGACACGCGCCGCGTTGTAGCGATCCTCGTCACCCGTTCGGGGGTCGTTCACAACCGTATGTTCGAGACCGCGGAACCGGCGGCCCAGGAAGAGCTGGACCGCATCGGTCGCTACCTCACCGACGAACTCGCAGGTTTGACGCTCCCGGAAATGCGCGATCGGGTGCTTTCGCGGATGGCGGAAGAACGTGCCGCCTACGACCGCTTGACGCGCCAGAGCCTGGAGCTCGGCCGCCGGGCGCTCGAGTCTCACGAGGAGGAGGCCGAGCTGCTCGTCGAGGGCGCCTCGAACCTGATCGGCTCGCCGGAGTTCTCGGAGCTCGAGACGATGCGCGGCCTGATGCGGACGCTGGAGGAGAAGAAGGCGCTGATCCAATTGTTGTCCCGGGTGATCGACGAGGGCGGCCTCCAGGTGGTGATCGGCGGGGAGAATCCGGACGAGCAACTCAGCAGGTGCTCCCTCGTGGTTGCGGGCTACGGGACGAAGGCGCAAACTCTGGGGACTTTGGGGATTGTCGGGCCTACCCGGATGGAATACGCGAAGGCGATCGCGCTCGTCGGGCACCTCGCCACGGTGCTCTCCCGTCTGATGTCGGGCCCGGGAGATTGACCTTGCGTCTCGCAGGGCCCAGATTCTCCAGGATTGCGACGCCGAGGGAGGTGTCCGCCCGGAGGGTGGCCGATCACCGATGACCAGATCCGAGACAGACGGAAAGATGATTCTTCCGCCGGAAGACGACGACGATATCGAGATCGTCGAGATCGTGGGCCTGGACGAATCCGCGCCGATCGAGATCGAGGGGGAAACAGGGGAGGGCTCCGAAGACTCGGACGACCTGATCCTGGACTTCGACGACGATTCGGACCATGAGGCCGCCGCGAAGGACGAGCGACAGCGCCGTGTGCGGCTGCAAGCGGATTTCGAGAACTACAAGAAACGAACCGAGCGGGAGCGTGATGACGACCAGCGCTACGCCTCCGCAAGAGTGGTGCAGAACCTGCTGCCGGTACTGGACAACTTCGAACGCGCGATCGCATCGGCCAAAGGCGCCGATTCCGGTTCCGCTTTGCACCGGGGTGTCCAACTGATCTTCCGTCAGATCCTCGACGAGCTGCGCCGCGAGGGCCTCCGCTCGATCGATACGGTGGGTGAGCCGTTCGACCCCGAGATCCACGAAGCCGTCGAGACCGAGGAGCACCCGGATCTGCCGCACCAGACCATCACCGAAGAGCTGCAGCGCGGCTACATGCTCAATTCCAGACTCCTGCGTCCGGCCCTGGTCAAGGTCAGCACACAACCGGGCACGCGGGACGCGGATTCTTCATCGAACGAGGGAATCTAGGATGGCCAAGGCAATCGGGATCGATCTCGGAACCACGAACTGTTGCGTCTCGGTCATGGAGGGCGGCAAGGCCAAGGTGATCGCGACGAAGGAAGGCGCGCGCACCATCCCGTCGATCGTCGCCTTCACCGCGCGTGGCGAGCGGCTGGTCGGGCAGATCGCCAAGCGCCAGGCGCTGACCAACCCGACCAACACGATCTACGCGATCAAGCGGCTGGTCGGCCGCAAGTTCGACTCGCCCGAGGTGGCCAAGGCGGCCCAGCTCGTGCCGTACCAGATCGTACCCTCCAAGAACGGCGACGCGTGGATGCGCGTACGTGACAAGGATTATTCACCCCCGGAATTGTCGGCCTTCGTGCTGCAGCACCTCCGGGAAATGGCCGAGGACTATCTCGGCACCGAGGTCAGCGAGGCGGTGATCACCGTCCCCGCCTACTTCGACGACGCGCAGCGCCAGGCCACCAAGGACGCCGGGCGGATCGCCGGCCTCAACGTCCTCCGAAT
>JABAOH010005674.1_pt1 | contig 17129 bp, 8 predicted proteins | sample 7062181 | NCBI WGS metagenome assembly JABAOH01 (sample SAMN14538630, study PRJNA623070) | marine sediment metagenome | biome: marine biome [ENVO:00000428]; feature: marine pelagic biome [ENVO:01000023]; material: deep marine sediment [ENVO:00002113]; isolation source: pool of 5 deep marine... | reverse complement strand
CCCGGAGCTCTCGCTGTCTCACACGATGTGTACTTAGGCGACAATTTTAATGATGTAAACAACGGCGCCGAGAGTACATTCCGAGGCAACCAGGCCGATACGTTTTTCGTTGCGGGCTTTCCCGGATTTCCTTATCCGGATGGCCTTGTTCCGGGCACAACCTATTACTGGCGAATCGACGAGGTCAATGAAACCGAGCCGAACAGTCCCTGGAAAGGTGATGTCTGGAGCTTTAGTATTCCTCCCAAGACAGCCTACTTCCCGGACCCGGCTGATGGTGCCGAGTTGGTAGATACGGGTGTGCAGCTTAGCTGGACGGGAGGTTTCGGTGCGAAATTACACACCGTATTTTTCGGTGAGAATTTTAACGATGTGAGCGATGCCACCGAAGGTCTTCCTCAGGGAACTACGACCTATAGTCCCGGCCCACTTAAATCGGGCAAGACTTACTACTGGCGGGTCGATGAGTTTGATATTATCGACACTTTTAAGGGCAACGTCTGGAGCTTTACTACTGAAGGTGCCGTTGTGAGCCTGAAGCCTTCTAATGGTGCTGTGGATGTAAAGCAGAATGAGATTCTTAGCTGGTCGCCGGCAGATTTTGCAGCTTCGCATGAGGTGTACTTCGGCACTGATAAAGAGGTCGTGCGCGATGCCGATACAGGCTCGCCGGAGTACAAAGGCACCAGGGACCTTGGTTCCGAGAGCTATGACCCCGGAAAACTTGAGTGGGATACCACCTACTATTGGCGTGTTGATGAGGTCAATAGCGCCAACGCAGACAGTCCATGGATAGGCCCTGTCTGGAGCTTTACGACAGCCAACTTCCTTGTTGTGGATGATTTTGAGAGCTACAATGACCTTGATCCCACCGACTCCGATAGCAACAGGATATTTAATGCGTGGATAGACGGATACGATGACCCGACAAACGGTTCTTTAGTTGGTTATGACGCTCCTCCTTTTGCCGAGCAAACTATCGTTCACACTGGCATCCAGTCGATGCCGCTCTTCTATGACAACAGTGTTGGTTACTCTGAGGCGACTTTGACATTGACTTATCCGCGTGACTGGACCGAGAATGGTGTCAACACACTGACGATTTGGTTCAGAGGCAATTCGGATAACGCTGCTGAGACGTTGTATGTTGCTCTCAACGGCAATACGATCGTTACTAATGATAATCCTGATTCAGCACAGTTAACTACCTGGACTGAATGGACTATCGACCTGCAGGCTTTTGCCGACCAGGGCGTGAACCTTGCTAATGTCAATACTATTACCCTTGGTCTTGGTAACAAGCAGAACCCGGTAGCCAGCGGTTCAGGTACGATGTACTTTGACGATATTCGTTTATATCTACCGGCACCGTAAGCTGTTTGATTTAGCTGATAATTGCAGTTGCGTGGTTGGCACATCGGATTTGCGTCGTTTCGGGGCTTATACTGAATCGGTATAGGCTACATTTTCTTGGAGCAATATCAAAGCTGTAAGTTAGACAGGCTCAAGGTTTTCTGTAGGACGGCTCTGAGAGGTGTTTTATCATCCTACAATGGCCAAAGTCAAGCCGAAGGACATCAGAGGTAGGGTAGAGACAAGGTCGCCGATTCTCAGGGCGTAAAACCACTTTTCAGTAGTCTTTAAACTTTCTCATCCATTGGGGCCAGTCTGTGGCTGCGGCCCCGCCGGCTTTGGTCCAGGGGCCGGCGATGTTGAAACTCCTGCTCCACTTGAAGGTCCAGAGCTCTTTGAGTCCGACCTTGCGGGCAGACCAATCACAGAAGACGGTGTTCTGGAATCCGCCGTGCCGGTTTACACAGACGCGTTGCATTTCCTGGGCGTTCACAGTGCCGGTGATGGTGGTGTTGCGTTCGGCTGGCGGGTCGGTGTGACGCGGCCATGCATCGACCCACCACATACCGGTAAACATGGGGACATTGTGGGCGCCCTTGACGTTGGGCGTGCGCCAGTGGTCAGAGGCGGGGCTGCGTCCCCACATGGAAGTCAATCCGGCCGGGACGTTGCACATCCAGCCATTCGGGCCGTAGCTGCCCACGTAATAATCGTCGGTGCCATAGGTGCCCGTCTGCCAGGCGTCGTAGTCCCAATTGCCGATGGTGCTGTTGGTCGGGACCGGCTTGGTGGCCTGCGGGCAGCAACGGATCTTCTCCTCGACTTCGTACAATTCGGTCATGGGGCGGAACCACCAGCGGCCGCTGCCCTGGCCGGACGACGAGCCCCGGTAATGGCCACTAAGCCAGTAGCCGTTGTTGTCATCGCAGTACATCTTCCAGATGAGGCTCCACTGATGCAGGTTAGTCTGGCAGGCGACGGCCCTAGCCTGTTTCCTAACGCGGTTCAGGACCGGCATGAGGATCGACATCAGCAGTGCGATGATGGCAATCACTACTAAAAGCTCTATTAAAGTAAACCCTCTTTGTCTGTTCATAATAATATCGCTATTTCTGTATGAGCAGAACATAAGGCTATCATATCCTTTTTGTTTCTTAAAATCAAAAGAAATGTCCCTCATTTTGCCTTGCATTTGAGAATTTCGACTTCACATTCACCGCACCCAAGCCTCGTAGAGGAAGTACACGGCTTCGGAGGTTCGAATACCCGCTTCGATGTCACCAGACAATTCATAGGACCGCAAATCCGTTATCAGTTCAGTACCTCATTAAGGTGGTTCAGACCAGGCAGGAACTCCGCTCTGAAGTGCTTGCAATAATTACTTCCCAAATCCCCGTAGGTATCCGCTGAGCCCAAAGCCGGCAGTAAGCCGACACTGATTGTCAAAACCGCAAGTTTGTACATTCGAGTCTCTTTTTCCATCTGATTGTCACTCTCAAGTCAAATTTACAAGTAAGTCTGCTCAGCAACGCTGCTGAATTTATTTATTGATATGATAGTCGTTGTGTCTTATAAATACAAGGGTGTGACTTATGTTTTCGATGTTGGTTTTTATAAACAAAGTTATTCTTAAGCGATTCGCTCGCTAAAAGGCGAATCTCTGTTAGAACGATAACTTAATAGTGTGACTTGATAACAATCTATCAATATCAGAGTGCTTATGATTAGAATACTTGTGCATATAATAGTTATTGGATTGTTGTTGGCCGCACCGAATTTAGGCGCAGATTGGCCTCAATGGCGAGGTCCCAATCGAGATGGTATCTGGCATGAAAAAGGTATTGTCGAGAAATTTGAGACTTCACGGCTTGAAATCCGTTGGCAGGCCGCAATTGCTAACGGCTATAGCGGGCCAACCGTTGCCAACGGCCGGGTATATGTCACAGACCGCTTAGCTTCACCTACTCAAATCGAGCGTGTTCACTGCTTTAATGCCATGACCGGCGAGAAAATCTGGGCTCATTCTTATGAATGCAAATACGAAAAAGTCGAGCACAGGAACGGCCCCCGTGCTTCGGTTACTATCGACGAAAACCGTGCCTATTCGCTCGGCACAATGGGACATTTTTTTTGTTTCGATGCGGCGAAAGGAGAAGTCCTATGGAGCAAAGACCTCAATGCCGAGTACAAAATCAAAATGCCCCTTTGGGGTATTGCAGCTTCTCCACTTATTGAAAGCAATCTGGTCGTAGTACAAATTGGCGGCAGGGACAACGCCTGCATCGTCGCCTTCGATAAAGTCACCGGACAGGAAAAATGGCGGGCTCTAAACGACTCCGCCTCATATTCGGCGCCCATCGCCATTGAACAGGCGGGTAAACACGTGCTGGTTTGCTGGACCGGTGAGAGAGTCGTAGGCCTGGACCCTCTGACCGGAGAACTCTACTGGCAACACCCATTCCCCCCGGCCCGCATCAGCCAGAACATTGCCACGCCGGTTATCGAAAATAATTGTCTTTTCGTCAGCAGTTTTTTTGATGGTTCACTACTTCTAAAAGTCAATCCCGACAAGCTCGCTGTGGAAAAGGTATGGCAGCGCAAGGGTCCAAATGAAAGAAACACCGACAGCCTACACTGCTGTATATCCACTCCTATACTTAAAGGGGATTATATCTACGGCGTGGATAGTTACGGCGAACTCCGCTGTCTGGATTTACACACAGGCGACCGCATCTGGGAAAGTCTCGACGCTGTCCCCAAGGCTCGCTGGGCTAACATTCACCTGGTACAACATGAAAACAAGATATGGATGTTTAACGAACGCGGTGAATTAATCATCAGCAGATTGACGCCAAATGGATATAATGAAATCAGTCGTTCAAAACTTATCGAGCCTACACAAGGACAACTCAGACAGCGCGGCGGGGTTTGCTGGTCCCATCCCGCATTTGCATACAAGCACGTTTTCATTAGAAACGACGAAACACTTCTTTGTGCGGATCTTTCGGCAAAAGATTAGACATCGATACCAATTTACCATCAATCATTAGGCAGCTATTTCAGGTCAAATTTCTTCTTGAAGAAACTCAGAGACTTCATTTCGGCATAAGGCAAAAAGAGGAACGAACTATAATGACCCGAAAAAAGATAAATCACTTCCGGTTTGCCAATAGCTTTCCACAATTTGTCGCCGCACTTTTTTGGTACAACTCTATCAAACGCCGCAATATACATTAAGACATTTCTGGCATCTATATACTCGGCCAATTTGAGAGGGTCTGTTATCACCTTATCTGACAATTCAGTATGTATGGTTTCAGACGAGATTCCCTTTTCCATAAATTTTTTAATGAAGTCTTTCAAGTCTTTCTCTCTGGAAAGAAGAGCTATATCTGCAATACTGCCACCGGCAAGACCCAATACACTGCACTTCAATCTTTCATCCACCCCTGATACCAAGCTTGCCTTTATGCCGCCGAGGCTTAAACCTAAACAGCCGAGTCTATTTTCATCAACTTCTTCTCTTTCAACTAAGTAGTCCAGCGCTTGTCTGTTATCCAAAACTGTTTGTCTAAAGTAATCTTCAACCTCCTCCGCAGTCTCGGCATCCTCAAGCTCAGCCTCTCTGTTATGTACAACAGCACAATTGAAACCGTTGGATGCAAAAAGGCGGGCAAAACCTTTAACAGAAAAATCCACTCCACCGGATATCGGCAAAATAAGCACGGCAGGAAATTTTCCGTGTTTCTTTTGCACGTAGCAGTCAATTTTTATATTCTCTGTTCCGAAGACATTTAGTGCCGAAGGAAACTCCACTCTCTCGATAACGTACCGTTTCTTTTCACCAATTTTCTCAACTTTAGCTTCAATAGTTTGCCTGGGATAGCTGTAATATTTCAGCATCTCCGCACTTCTCTCACTTGGACCAGTATAAGCCGGGTCACATCTGTAATGCGCACACGAAGAGAACAATATCAATCCGAAGGCCAATATCGACCCGAACAGAACTTTGAGACTTGTATAATCTTTTGACTTAACGTCAACTATGCGTTCCAATTCCGACATATGGCAAAAGCTCTCCTGTTTTTGTTCACCGAATTCTAAACATTTCACATAACTACACCTTACTTATACAATTCCACCTGTAATTCAGCAAACGAAGAAGTAGATTGTTCTTGGCTTTTTCAGGTTATCTTTTTGCTTTCCGGCCGAGAAGAATGCAAGAAAAAACTATATTTCTTAGCAAGATTTGATATTTTAAGTAAACAAAGGTATAGGAATATAGCTGGGTTAGTGTACGAAGAAGCATCCGTTCATCCGGGAAAACAGGAGAGTAGAAATGAATAAATTTTCAGATGTATTTCTAAGTTTAATTTTCTGTTTGTTGTCCGCGTCCAGCAGTCAATCGATGGCTGGTTCTCACGCTCCTTATCCGGCAAGCAAAATCATTACCAAGCTCACATGGGCCCCGGAAGTATTGAAAATGAAAGGTTGCGTAAGTGGGGACAACTGGCCTATTGCCTGGGTAGATGACGAACTTCAGATTACAGCCTTTTGCGATGGGCAGGGTTTTTCCAGACAGGACCCGGATTTATCATTAGGATTTGCCATGGTTTTTGGGGATCCTCCTGATTTCCGTGCGGAAAACTTCCGGAGTAATGCAGATACACCAAAAGGCGGTGGGCCGACAGGAATCAAGGCCAGCGATATGATTATAGTAGATGGTATTCTTTATATGTTCGTGAGAAACTACAAACCTCCGGGGTCCGATGACTTCACTAATTCTCGATTGGCCTATTCGACCAATCTTGGCGTCAAATGGACGTGGGTTAACTGGCACTTCTCAGATACTTTCGGCTGTCCGGCGTTTGTGCAATTCGGCAAAAATTACGATGGAGCCCGAGACAGTTATATTTATATCATCTCGCAGGCAAATGACAGTGCATACAGCTACTCGCCGAACATCTTGATGGCCCGGGCGAAAAAGGACAGCATTATAGAGAGGAGCTCCTATGTTTTTTTCGCTGGACTCGATGATAACAACAATCCCCTCTGGTCGCCGGACATCTCAAAGCGAAAACCTATTTTTACCGACCCCAAGGGGACGCAACGCGTAGCGATTACTTATAATGCAGCCCTTAGTCGATATATCCTGACTACATCTCATCTTGTCGGCGAGAAGGCAACGCATACCGCAGCTCTGGGTGTTTTTGAAGCTCCGGAGCCGTGGGGACCCTGGTCAACGGTCTACTATGACGACCATTGGTCGGTAAAGGATGGGAAAGACTGTCGCACGTACCATCATAGATTCCCTCCGAAATGGATGGGTACCGATGGTAAAACGATGTGGCTGCTTTATTCGGGTCTTGACTGTGGTTTGTACTCCTTCTGCATGAAAAAGGCTAAACTTGAGATCGCTCCGAGTGAATAGGTGTGCTCGAGGAAAGCTCAGACTAATCATATTTCCAATATAGAAAACTGTGAGATGTGTTTCACTGAATGCCTTTCTTTTTTCGAATACTTGCCTCTATATTTTCCGCCTCGTAACGGGTCCATCCGGAAGGCAGCACCCCAAAGTAGTCCAGACGGTCTGCTTCCGTGATATTTTTTTTCTTAACGACCGCAGGTACACCCTCTGCAAAACAGTTGTCAGGAATCACCTGGTCAACGTGGGTGGCGCTGCCGTTGGCCAGTATGGCCCCACTGCCGATCCTTGTGTTATAGTCACAGCACGCATTAAGTCCGACCGCCCCACCATCACCTACCTGAGTACCGTGCATAGTAGCGCCATGATTGATCCAGCATCCATCGCCAATAATGGACCGGTCCGGCACCTGTGCCCTTGAAGAACCCACTTTGGCAGGTCGTCCACCTTCGATGTTCACATTGTCGTAGATGTGTGTATAATTGCCAATCTTGTTAGTACCTCTTATAGTTACATTACACCGAATCAGGGTATGATGACCGATTGTCACATTTCCGGTGATAATTGTACCGATATCAATTTTAGTGTACGGGCCTATAGTCACCCTTCCTTCTAATATCACTGAAGGATGGACATCCGCACTCGGATGAATGTTAATGTTAATTCCGCTCTTCTTCTGAGCTATCGTCTCGGATGAGCTCGGCAAGAAGGAAACTCCCAAAAGAACAAGAACACTCAAGATGATAGTCGTACTAATTATGGTCTTCCGTTTCTTAATCATTTTTTTCCCTTTCTTTGTTGGATATTGGTCAATATCTCTCATAAGAGTCCGCGTGATCATTCTGCTGACCCTTTTCATCGTCATAGTATGCCTAATGGCGTTGCAATTGCAAGCCTTTATGTTATGCTTTCCAACAGGCAGTCAGCTTGACTTCTGCACCAGCACCTCGATATAAAACGGCCCTTGTGAATTGCCGGACTTGATAGTATACTTATAATATGCTCCCGATAGCTTAAGAACAGCCCAATTGGGAACAGAGTGATTAAAAGCAGTTAGCTGTCAAAACAAATCAAATAAGGAGGCTGAAAAATGAGCACGCAAAATGTTACCAAAACCTGCCCTGAGCGTAGTCGAAGGGATGCGGAAAAGCAAAATCTAACACGTCGAAAATTCCTGACGAAAGGTTGTTTGGCCCTGTCTGGCGCAGGCATAGGCTTAGGCGCGCAGGGGCTCCTGGGCGTAGAAAGCCCAAAACAGATAAAGATGCCGAATATCAATCCGGGATATGTCGGCCCTCAATTCTTCGATGAACGTGAAGAGCAAGCGCTGCTGGAGGTATTGGAAGCCCGGTCTCCTTTCCGTTTTTGGGGATACGGCAAACCGACAAAGGTGCTGCGCTTCGAAGAAAATTTTGCAAAATATATGGGCACCCGCTTTGCGCTGGGCGTGACTTCGGGCACAGCGGCTTTGGATTGCGCGGTGGCAGGTCTCGGTATCGGGCCGGGCGATGAGGTAATTGTTCCGGCTTACACCTGGTGGTCGGATTATACTTGTGTGGTTCACGCGGGGGCTTTACCGGTCTTTGCCGACATTGATCGCACCTTTAATCTCGACCCCAAGGACTTCGAACGAAAAATCACACCCCGCACCAAAGTCGTCATTGCCGTTCACTTGCTCGGTGGGCCTTGTGATATGGACCCAATAATGGATACCGCCCGCAAACACGGGGTGGCGGTCCTGGAGGATTGCGCGCAATGCGTCGGCGGCTCTTATCGCAAAAAAACACTGGGTTCCATTGGTGACGTGGGCATTTATAGTTTTCAGGTCAACAAAATGATTACCTCGGGGGAGGGTGGTGCTCTGGTAACGAGCGACCCGGTCATTTACGAACGCGCGGCGCGTTTCCACCATATGGGCTTAATACACGGGCTCTTTCTTGACCGTGCGGGGCCCAGCAAGGTGCAAACTTTTGCCGGGGAGAATTTCAGGATGAGTGAGTTTACTGGAGCCGTGCTCGGGGCGCAGTTGTCCAAGCTTGATTCCATGATTGCTCAACTGCGCCATAATGCAGAGGCCATCTATAGCGGAATTGAAAACCTTGCCGGCATTCGCCTGCGCCACCGTCCCTACCCCGAAGGTGACATTGGTTACGCTGTTTACTTCGAAATGAAAGATAAAGCAATGCGCAACCGTTGCATCCAGGAGCTGAGGAAACGAAAGGTCCCAGCATCCACACTAACGGGGTCGGTTCTGCTGCCCGTCCATGAATCCGTTATCAACAAACGAACACGACATCCCGACTGGCCGTCGTTTAACAGCCCGGAAGGAAAGAAAATCAAATATGGCCCAGATAGCTGCCAGCAAACACTGGATATTTTCGACCGTTTCGTCCAGGTCCGTGTCGGCGCGAAATACACCCCACGGATTAATGACTATATCATTGATGCCATCCGCCAGGTCTATAACTATCTGGTGTGACCCTATGTGACAGGCCAAGTCCCACAGGCTTTCAAAGAAACCATCGTGTTGACGATAGTGGTCATAATGATTACGAATTGACTACAAGGCTTGAGATTTCAAATAGTAGTATTACAATGCTGTATCATTAAATACAGTCTGTGTTAATAGTGGGACTGAAAGGGAACTTGCAAAATGAAACGCTATCTTGCAATAAAGTCATGGGTATCGATGCTACTGGCTATTTACCTTTTGGCCGGCCCAACGGTAGCAAATGAGAATGATGTGATGACACAGGCCAAAGAGATTCTCGATACGAGCGGCGTGCAAGGTGGTATCGTGGTCCACCTTGGTTGTGGTGACGGGAAGTTGACGGCGGCCCTGCGCGTCAGTGATTCCTATACGGTTCATGGACTCGAAGCAGACCCAGCCAAGGTTGCCGAGGCAAGAAACTATATTAAGGCCAAAGGCATATATGGGCCCGTCTCTGTTGAACAGTTTTCGGGTTCGGTACTTCCATATACGGATAATCTAATCAACCTGATTATCGTGCAGGATAGGGGTGATGTGCCCAGAAACGAGGTGATGCGAGTCCTGGCTCCCGGAGGAGTGGCCTGCGTTCATCGCAACGGCAATTGGAGAAACTTCGTAAAAGCCTGGCCCGACAATATTGACGAATGGACTCATTTCCTATATGACGCAAGTAATAACGCTGTTGCCAACGACTCTGTAGTTGGGCCACCTCGAAGTCTTCAGTGGGTTGCGCCACCGCTGTGGCTTCGAAGCCATGAAACACCATCCGGGATTCAGTCGCCCGTCTCGGCAGCCGGCCGACTGTTCTACTTCTTCGACGAAGGGCTCATCGGTATCACCGATGAACGTCTGCCTGACCGCTGGTCGCTTATCTGCCGAGATGCTTTCAATGGCAAGCTGCTCTGGAAGCGGCCGCTCAAGGCCTGGGGCTGGCGCGAATGGAGCTTCGAGAAATACGCTGGCAAAGACTGGACCACTTTAAGCGGCAGGCGAACCGACGTGCCCGCTGAGAACCAGCGTCGGATTGCTGCCGACGGTGACCGGCTCTACACAACCCTGGCGTACAGAGCTCCCATGTCGATAATGGATGCAGCCACTGGCGATATCATTTCTACGGTTGAAGCAACGCAGGGCACAAGCGAGATACTGGTCAGTGAAGGTATCGCCGTAGCCTATACTCGACAAATCCCGGAAGGCATTGCTCGGCGCAGAGGAGCTAAGGATACCGTTGGAGCAGCTTTGGTTGCTGTCCACTCTCGGACAGGAAAGGTGCTTTGGGAGAAGCAGGTCGGTCAGATCCGCCCTCTGGCATTGGCGATTGACAATGGACGGATCATCTATCTGAGCGGGAAAGACCTCGTCGCGCGCAATTTGAAAGATGGCCGCGAACTATGGAGGATTCAACCGAAACAGACCACGCCGAAAACGCTGCTTACCATTGACAATGTTATCGTCATGCAAGGTGGAAAGTTCGTCGCCGCCTATGATACGACGGACGGCAGTCCGCTCTGGCATAAGACCGTTCCTCCAATCCGCGGTGGCGAAGGGGACGACCTGTTCGTAGTCGAAGGACTGGTTTGGCGGGGGATAGTCAGTGTGGACGACAAGGGCAAGCCGGTGGGCAAAAGCCCGAATGCGCTGGTCATCGGCTGGGACCTTCGCTCGGGCAACGAGAAAAAGCGGATACTCGTCAACAACCTGCGAAGTCCGGAACATCATCATCGCTGCTATCGTAACAAGGCAACCATTCGATATCTAATCAGCTCCTACGAAGGTGCTGAGTTCCTCGACTTCCAGGATGACAACCACGGCCAGAACAACTGGCTTCGCGGTGCATGCAAGTACGGGATGTTGCCGTCCAACGGCATGTTGTATGTCCCGCCGGACCAGTGTTTCTGTCAGCCCGGTTCGAAGTTCCTGGGATATGCGGCAGTGAAGGCCGGCCCGGATGATGCCCCCGAAGCTATCGCCGACCGACGACGCCTTGAGAAGGGCCCCGCTTACGGAAGCGGTGCCGACGCAAAATTCGATTTGGACAGCGACTGGCCCACGTACCGCCACGATGCAGCTCGCAGCGGCACGACCTTTACGAGCGTCCCTTCCAACGTGGCAATCAATTGGAAAGTCACACTAAAAGGCACATTGACAGCTCCCGTGGCTGCTGGCGGTAAGGTGTTTGTTGCCAAGTCGGATGAGCACACCCTATACGCTCTGGACATGGCGGACGGCAGAGTGCTTTGGCACTTTACTGCAAACGGGCGTATTGATTCGCCTCCGACAATTTACAAAGGGATGGTGCTTGTCGGCTCCAAAGACGGATACGTGTACTGCCTGCGAGCTTCGGACGGCCAGCTTGTATGGCGGTTCCTTGCGGCGCCAACAGACAGACGTATTGCCTATTCCGACCAACTGGAATCAACCTGGCCGGTCCACGGCAGTATTCTGGTGACCCGCGACCCTTCGACAAGCTCAGGGCAGGCTGTGGCATACTTCACGGCGGGACGCTCCACATACTTGGACGGCGGAATTCGCGTCTATGGTTTGGAACCTACCACAGGCAAAATCCTCCACAAGGGCCTGTTGGAAGGACCACATCGAGAAGTGAATAAAGATCGCGACCTTGCCTTTTTCATACTGGGGGCCAATTCGGACGTGCTCGTCAGTGAAGGTGGATTCCTCTACATGCGTCAGAAGAAGATGACACCTGAGCTGGAGGAGATTGAAGTTGAGGTCCTTTCGAGCAAAGGTGCACAAGACGTAGGCCTGCATATCTTCTCGACATCCGGTCTGCTGGACGACTCCTGGTACAACCGTACGTTCTGGATGTACTCTAAGCGATGGCCCGGCTTCCAGTTGGCGAACCAGGCCCCGAAGACCGGCCAGCTCCTTGTGGTCGATGACAAGAAGACTTATGCCGTCCGTGTGTTCTATCGTCGAAACGTGCACAGCCCGATGTTCTTCCCGGGCAAGGAAGGTTATCTGCTGTTTGCCGACCTAAACACCAATGAGCCCCAGATTGTCGGTGAGCAAGGGGCAGGCGAACCGGTCAAGTGGCTGCCTCAATCCGATTATTCACGCGCACGCGGTAATGAGGTGCGAAAGCTGGAAAGTGAAGCCTTCGGACTTGACAAAATGATCGGATATACACGAGCAAAACCGCCGGTTTGGATGAAATGGCTGCCTCTACGAATCCGTGCTATGGTCAAGGCAGGCGATACTATATTCATAGCCGGCGCTCCGGATGTTTTTGACTCGAAAGACCCCTACGCCGCCTTCGAAGCGCGTAAGGGAGCCCAGGTTGTGGCCGTTTCGGCCAAGGATGGAAAGAAACTTTCTGAAACACCTCTTGAGTATCCCACCGTGTTCGATGGCATGATAGCAGCAAGTGGCCGCCTGTTCGCTTCCCTACGGGATGGGAGTGTTGTTTGCTTGGCCGGGAAGTAACGGCAGCGCGGCATCAGCAGGAGGCAACGAAGATGACGGTACGAAATAATATACGACGGTCTCAGAGCAGCCGGCGTGACTTTCTGAAGTTGGTGGCCGGTGGTACGGCCGCATTTACCTTCTTTGGAACTGCGGGGCAATATCTACCGGCCGCCGGGAACGAAAAGAGAACGAGGCGTAATATCGTATTTGTGCTCAGCGATGACCATCGCTACGACTTTATGGGTTTCATGAAAGATGCTCCGGTGTTCCTGGAGACGCCGAACATGGACCGTATGGCTCAACAAGGCGCACACCTGGTCAATGCATTCGTCAGCACCTCATTGTGCTCGCCGAGCCGGGCGTCGATACTCACCGGACAATACATGCACCACCATCGCATCGTTGACAATCAGCGGCCGGCGCCGAAGGGTACGGTGTTCTTCCCACAGTACCTGCAAAAGGCCGGCTACCAGACAGCTTTCGTTGGTAAGTGGCACATGGGTCACGACCACGATGCCCCAAGACCTGGCTTCGACCACTGGGCTAGCTTCAAGGGTCAGGGCACCTATTTTGACCCAACCCTTAACATTAATAACAAACGCCAGAAGTTCGAGGGATACACGACTGATATACTGACAGACCTGGCGCTGGAATGGCTCAAGGATGGTAGAGATACCAACCGGCCGTTTTTCCTTTATCTGTCGTACAAGGCCGTCCACTACCCCTTCCAGCCTGCCAAACGTAACCAGGGCCACTACGAAAAGGCCAAGGTTAAACGTCCAGAAACGATGGCCAACACCGAACGCAACTATCAGACGCAGCCGCATTGGGTCCGCGAGCGGCGTTACAGCATCCACGGCGTCGACCACATGGAAACCGGACAGTACGACAATGACCCGGTGCCGTCGTTTGATGAATTGTACCTGCAGTACTGCGAAACCGCGCACGGGCTGGACGAGAATCTCGGGCGTGTGCTGAATTACCTAGACGAGACAGGCCTTAGTAAGTCAACGCTGGTGCTCTACATGGGCGACAACGGCTTCGCACTCGGGGAGCACGGCTTCTACGACAAGCGGGATGCGTTCGAGGAGTCGATCCGCGTGCCCATGCTTGCGTACGCACCGGGGATGATCGAGCCGGGCACGAAGGTCACACAGATGGTACAGAATATCGATATCGCCCCGACGATGCTGGGATCAGCCGGCGTGCAGCCGCCGAAGGAGGCGAAAATGGACGGGCGTTCCTTTCTGCCGCTGCTGCGCGGCGAGTCGATTCGGTGGCGAGACCACATCCTTTACGAGTACTACTGGGAGTGGAACTTCCCCGCCACGCCGACAGTGTTTGCTATTCGCACCGAGCGCTACAAGTACATCTTCTATCACGGTCTGTGGGACCACGATGGATTCTATGACCTGCGGACCGATCCGCACGAGCGACACAACCTTATCAACGTCCCCGCTTACCGCGAGCGTATCGAGGCGATGAAGAAGCAGCTCTTCGACAAGCTCGAGACCAGCGGCGGACTGGACATCCCCGTACGTCGTCCTCTGGGCGAGCGCCTCGACCAGCGCAAACACAAACGCTGACCCGCCCTATCCAGACTTCAGCGAGCTCTTCAAGGGGCGACCTTGTCAGGATATGTACATTGAGGCAGGTGCCGGAATCTTGAATGGATGGACTACTGACCATTGAAAGAACGGTCGAATACTTAAAGATAGAGAGTGCAATATTGAGTAACTGAATCAATTCAGCTTTTTTTGTTCTATATATTTTTGTAGATTGAAACCACACTTAAAACAATGCTGTTTTCTTTTGTCCCAAATAATATCCTCAGCGTTACAAGCCGGGCACTTATTAAAGGTAAAATCTGTGCAGATATGTGGATTTCTGACTAAGGCCCTAATCATGTATGTTTGTTTGCTTGGCATTTTACACACTCCTCAAAAAAAGCACGACCGCCGGATTCAGCAAATCACGATACCCGTAATTACATAAATCCGCAGGATTCTATACTGGTATTATCCCAAACATTGTCCATACTCTATGGCTCGTCGACAGAATTAGCGGGTAGTATCGCTCATTTGAACTCCTCCCGTGATAAGGTTGTCGCTCTAAGATAAAAACGATATTCCAACCGTTTAGTATATCGGCTATTTCTGCGATAGATTTAACTTGATTGGTTATGTTCTGTATAGCTTTTCAGCTAAACGTCCGATAAGTACTCGCCCCCCAGTCACGTAGTCTCTTTAACTTAACTGTTTCTACTATTTTGATGTTCACCATATAAATTTTAGTATTGAATTCTTAGCAATGTTGTGTATAACTCTTTTGGCAGAATATGGAAAAAATACGATTTTTTCTGTTTTTTCTTTACATTTTGCACCTTTTTTGGGATAATATACGTTTAAATAGAAAAAGAAAATTAGGCTGCATATTTCGTGGGAAAGGAATAATTAGTGTAACATTTCTTCTATAAATATTGGTATATACCAAGCGTGTAATGGAGCGAAGGCGAGGAGAGAGAGTTTTGTTTCTTTCCGGAGGTCAGGAGGCTTAGCTATTAAAGACAAGTGGTCTTTCTCTCTCTTCTACAAAGATTGGAATTATTATTATGGATTTAAGGAGGATACACATGAATTTATCAAAAAGGACAACAATCTTAACAGTAACGTTATTTTTGTTCCTGGTGACACCCTGTCTTGCTCAAACCTCTATACAGCAAGAAAGAAAAGCTGAGTTAGAACGGGTTTTAGAAAAACTACGAATAAAGGCAGAAGCCAAAAAATATTTGATTGGGTTGACTTTTCCCGAGGATACAAGTCAACGGTTTTTGGTTAAGGAACTGCAGATAAGCGGCAACGACCTAATCTCAACAGCAGAGTTGCTGGAAGAACTACCTTATGCTTATACAATTTCTGAACAGGTAGATGACACGGTCGTTGAGCAAGTCTATGACTTCCGAGTCATACATGATATAATTTTAAATCCGGGCCAGGAACGTGAAGTTTCACTGAAAAGTATACAAGGCTTAACCAAGTATGTCCTGTCAGTATATCAGGAGAAAGGTTATGCCGGCATCTATGTGTATATTCCAAACGAAGCGGTTCAGGGAACAGCTTTAGTGGATAACGTACTGCCTGTAGAAGTTTTGGAAGGTAAGATAGCAGAGATTGCGGTGGAGAGATATGATTTTAAACGCCAGGAGATGGAAGAAGGATTTTTAAAAGAATCGGCACTTAAATCCTGGTCACCGGTAAAGGAAGGCGAGGTAATCCAAAAGAACAAAGTGGATGATTTTGTCAAACTGCTCAATCTTAATCCTGATAGATATGTATCCGCCGTTATCTCAAGAAGCGCTGACCCGAACGCTTTAAATTTAACGTACGACGTTTATGAAGCGGATCCCTGGCACTGGTACCTGCAAGTAGATAATTCCGGCACAGAGGAAAGACAATGGAGTCCGAGGATAGGGTTAACTAATACTAATTTTACAGGCATAGATGATAGATTTTCTGCCATGTATCAAGCTCCCTGGGATTCAGGTATAACGGAGAACTACGCATTATTCGGGAGCTATGATTTTCCCCTTCTGACACCTCGGCTTCGTTTGAACTTCTACGGCGGATACAGCGAGTTTGATATTACTCCACAAGGCGGTCCATTTAACTTCCTTGGAAGAGGTTCATTCTATGGAAGCATATTGAGTTACAATATCTTCCAGATGGATAACTGGTTTGTTGATGTCACCGGTTCGCTAAGCCAGGAAAACAGCAAGGTCACACCTGCGCTGGGATTAGCAAGCGATGTCGATATGGATTTGTGGGGGCTTGGAGTAAATATCCACCGTTCAGATGATATGTCAAATACATCTCTGATATTTAATAGGATTGAGAGTATGGGTGGTTCCAGTAGAGATGAGTTTGACGACGCCCGGACGAATGCGGACCCTGATTTTACTATTTACAACTTTGGCGCTTCCCACAGTCGGTATCTCGAGACCAGCAAAGTTAATCGAGTCAGTGCCTCTTTCCGATTGATAACATCGGACGAAAGACTGGTCCCTGCAAAAATGACGACCTTTGGAGGATTCTACTCTGTCAGAGGTTATGAGGAAGATGAAATTGTTGCCGATGGCGGTATCCTTATATCCGGTCAGTACGAGTTTGACCTGGTGAAGCACAGCGAATCCCTGGAGAACCGTGAAGCGACATCAGAAGCCAGCTCAGAGGAAACACAAGACAACAAACCATGGCTCAGGAAACTGGCGCCATTAGCCTTTATTGATTTCGGCCGAGCTAAAATAAAAAGTCCCCTCGTGGGTGAGCGGGAAACTCAAGAACTTTGCTCATTAGGCGTGGGTACTATAGCTGAGCTTGGAGATAATTTTAGTGCAGGTATATATTACGGCTGGCCCCTTCGGGGAACTGATGAGAC
>JABAOH010021759.1_pt1 | contig 17135 bp, 11 predicted proteins | sample 7062181 | NCBI WGS metagenome assembly JABAOH01 (sample SAMN14538630, study PRJNA623070) | marine sediment metagenome | biome: marine biome [ENVO:00000428]; feature: marine pelagic biome [ENVO:01000023]; material: deep marine sediment [ENVO:00002113]; isolation source: pool of 5 deep marine... | reverse complement strand
TATGAAAATGAAACCGCCTTCCGGCCCAAAAAAACAAACCCAAACAAACCCAATTTCTTCAATGGCCAAAATCGCTTGCCGGAAAATCTGGCCACACCCACAACCACTAAGTCACAGAATTTGCCTTTCAAGAAGCTGTGGACTTGGATACAATGGCTATTGTCCATTTTGCTATAAGTCCATGCAAATAGAGAAGGACCGAATTTTTGGTAGGGACACCTGCTGGAGCCAACAAGAGGGACCCCGCCTTGCGGGAACCCAAATTAATTCTGGAAATAATGAAAGGATAGCCATGAAAGGGATCAATCGAAGGAAATTCTTGAGCGGAGCAATTGCAGTCGGAGCCGGTCTTGGCAGCGTAGTACCGGCAAAAGATACAGAGGCTAATGCTGCACCAGGAACCGTGAAAAGGGACCCTGCCTTGCGGGAACTCAAAGATGATATTTCTATCGCTCAATGGGCCCTGGTTCGTGAAATACGAGAGGGCAAATGGAAGACTTTGGATTTTCCAAAAATTGCGAGGGAGGATTTTGACATCAATGGAATTGAGTTCGTCAGCACTTTGTTTGAATTGCCGACCTTCTCCTACCTGCGGTACCTGCGGCGCAATGCCGAGAAGTACGACGTCACGATGGTCCTTATAATGGTAGATGACGAAGGAGAGACCTGCCATCCGAGCAGGGCCGAACGGCTTCAGACTGCCATAAACCACCGTAAGTGGGTGGATATAGCGAAGTACCTTGGTTGCCATTCCATCAGGACCAATTGCCGCGGCCCGAAGGATGCCCCTAAAAGTCAGGCGCTTGAGTGGGCAGCCGACTGTTATAATCGTCTGCTGGAATATGCCATACCTGCCGGCATACGTGTGCTGATTGAGAACCACGGTGGGCTGTCAAACGACGCCGATTGGATGGTCTCACTATTCAAGAAGGTTAATAATCCGTATTTCGGCTCATACCCCGACTGGAGAACTCCCGGCGGAGGATTCGACAACTATGAATATCTAAGAAAGATGCTCCCGTATGCCGGCGGGTTGTCATACAGAAACCAGCCGAAAGAGGAGCAGACAGCTAAGATGATAAAGCTCTGCCGGGATTCCGGCTACAGAGGCTGGTATGGTATTGAGTCAAGCGGTCGCCAAGAGATAAAACGCGGTAAAGAGCTGCTTGAGAAGTACCTGTTGGGAAAGGATTGAAAATTTGAATCCCTTACCGACTTAAAATGGCCATATATGTTATAGCTGTTTCGCTTTACTGTCTATTTACATCAATAGAGCACAGTTGCCTGGATGGTAACTCGAATTCGACACGTGTCCTTGGGCCGGTGACATTGACCTTGCGGTGCAGTAGGGTTTGGCGGGACGTTTTTAAAGTCAATCCATACTCTCCTGTTCTTAACAGGTAGAACTCGGCTGCCATCTCACGTGAGTCATCCCCAAAGTGATACAGCTTAGCAGACAAATGGTCGGTTCCCGAGGATGTAACCAAAGCTGCAATCTCACGGGGTGGAGTTAGCCAACGTACGGCATTTAAGGGAAAGTAGTCAATGCGTCCGAGGTCACCGGTGGCACTGGCGTACAGTAATGCCGGATTGGGGCGGTGCAGTGCAGGCCTCGCATAATCGTTGAGATAGTTAGAGGTAAAGCTAAGGACGCGGTCGGTCCAGCGGACCTCACTGGTATAGCCGGGCCAGTTCATACGTAAGGCCTGGGCATGATGTAATAGGTCTCGGGTTAGAGCACCCATTTGTCCGGAGATTCTAAATCTGGTGTATCCATCGGCCTCGGCGAAAAGCATCTCGTCATACCGAGTGTCCTGGGTCAATGATCGATACTTGGCCAGTATCTCTGCCAGGAATCCCATGCGTGCTGCACACCAGCTTAAACTACCGGGTTCAGGTTCATCCTTTGGCAGGTTCTGGCGATAGTTCTCTCGGATTCTGGCCATCGAATGAATTGGTGTCAGGTATTTCTCTTCGCCGGTCATATGGAACGTTAAAAGCAGAGCGCTGGTCAACATGGTCATATTGCCGGGCCAGTCATACAGATGAGCCTGCCTGTCGATTGCAGGGATGTGCCACGGCTCATAAGCACCCCCGGCGTGTCCCTCAGGCCAATGTATCGCCGAGGGGATGATACCGGCCGGTTTGGCCCGTTCGGCCCGGGCAGTCACCTCCACCCATGTATCCATCCATGACGAAAATAAACGTGTCAGTTGGGCTTCCCGCGTACGCAGCCAGTAGACGAAGGTAGGTTGTACCACCCCCGGATGCCATACCGTGTCACAGGCTCGTTGAGGATCGGGATGGACGCGATGGACATTAAAATAGGTTCCCTTAAATTGTAGTGTTCCTCGCTGATTAACACCTGTCCAGACCTTTTCCATTAGCTCTGCGATACGTAAAGCCCGTTGACCCCAGAGTGGATCTTCCGGACGCAGATGGAGCATCGGAGTGATTGTGTCCTTACTATCTTCAGCCGTATGCTCCACATCGCTCATGTACTCGGTGTATCCGTGTTTCATATGAGCTTGACTGAACAGCCCTTGAGAAAACCGTTCCTGACCCTGGGTGACCTTGGGGTCGGCAAAAGCAATCATTACCGGTGACCACCAACGCCACATTTCGCAGTCGTCTCCCCAGCCCCCTCCGAATTCGCCGTTTTCCAGTTGTTGATTATCGATCCACCAGTGGATGATATGCGCCAGTTTTTCCAGGCCCTCCCGTTGTAGATTGGCCCATTCAGGGGCTNNNGGGCAATACGCAGCAGACGCCGACCTTCCCCGCAGTAGGCCTCGCGCAGCTTCTTTGAGTACCTTAAATTACCGGATTGGATCACCTGATGGATGAGTATGCGTCCACGATACATGCACCAGATCGGATAGAGGGGCGATGTCTTTGAGATTCGAGGCAGATAGTACCGGTCCGGTCGAACCTTGCCGACAAAGAAACCGCATAAAAATCCATTCTCGGCGGCACGCTTACGCGGCTCCGGGGGACGATAGGTCTTATTAGCCCAATAATCACAGATGGGCAAGAGACCGTCCAGTTCCTTTTTCAGGCCCGGCTCGATTTCCGGTATTGATGTCACTCGTTTCAGGAGGCGGAATCGAACTTGTTCATCTTCCGCATTGCCCGCCTGGTTTATGAGCTGCAGGGCATTTAGGTCTTCTCTGTCTTCGGATAGGCATGGCAATGCCTGACAATGCAGATATAATAACAGGACTAATCCCAGGCCCAAGGCTGGACAGGATGTTTGCCAGATTGATTGAATCGAACGATACATACAGCGTAAAATGAATGTCATCGTAGTATTGTTGTCCTTTTGCCAAAGTAGCTGGTGACTCATATCTGCGGTTTGCATTTAATTCAAAACCTTCCTATTGTCGAACCTTGTACTTTGTGACTGTTGAGATGAATTCGGCCTTAAATTATAGGCCTCCTCAGCAAATCCTTCACGGACACAAAGCCAACCCATTGCCCCTGCTCGGTAATAACCAAATGCCGGATACGTTTGTCTGCCATAGTGCGATAAATCTCATAGACAGGCGTCTTGACATCCACGGAGACCAAAGGCGTGCTCATAATCTGCTCGGCTTTCATAGAAGCCGGACTCTGATTGGCAGCTATTACCTTGCGGACAATGTCGGCTTCGCTGACAATTCCCACCGCTTTGCCTGGTTGGCCCACCAGAACACTGCCAATGGAGTGCTCCTTCATGACCTGAACAGCTTCTGCAACAGAAGTACCAGGAGCGACGGTAGGCGGGCCTTCCGTCATAAGGCGTCGAATAGGCTCGGCTGCTGTGCGTCTGAGATACACGAACCAATATATGACGGCAACCAGGAAGCCGCCTCCAATAATGTTGCCGATGCTAACCGGCAGCAAGTTGTGCACTAAAAATCCGGGTATAGTTAGTCTGGACAGATCGGGAGCCTGGCCGAGCGCATTCTGGGCCGCTTCCAGAACCTGCGGATTTTGCTTAATTAGCAAGCCTGCGGGAATAAAGTACATATTCGCAACAGAGTGCTCAAATCCCAGAGCAACGAACGCAGTAATTGGGAATATAATGGCTAAGATTTTGTCTGTCACGGAGCGCCCACTAAAGCATAACCAAACGGCTAAACAGACCAGTATATTACAGAGAATCCCCCTGGAGAACGCTTGCCAGAACGCCAAGTTTACTTTACCGTTTGCTATCATAAGCGCCTTTACTCCCACGGACGAATCGGCAGAAGTCCATTGTTTGCTGAGCCAAATTAAAAACACGATGGCCAACGAGCCTACAAGATTGCCTATGAAGACGATGACCCAATTACGCAGGAGCTGTTCTAATGTAATCTTTCTACTGACATAAGCCATTACAATCAGATTATTTCCGGTGAACAATTCGGCCCCTGCAACGATTACTAATATCAGGCCCAAGCAGAAAACCAGACCACCGATGAGCTTTGTCAGCCCCATGCTCAACTGTGAATCGTGAATAACATAAGTGTACAGAACCGCTCCAAAGGCGATAAAAGCTCCGGCCAAGACAGCAAGTGTAAACGTTGAGAGAACGTCCAAGTTGCCTTTAATGATGCCAGCTTTCTCCACACGCGCAGCCATTTGAGCCGGTGCATAGGCGTCAATTTCAAAGCTTTCCATTTAAGTCATCCTTTCATTTTCACTGTCGGGGTAAAACCCGCGGTTTTCGGGCGGGAACGAAAATGCGATATTTAAATTGAGATTTCTTATTTCCGACGCTTAACAACATTGTTGAGCCTATCTTAGGACGTCTCGGCCATAGAACCCACACTTCTTTATTAACAAACGCTCGTCGCAACATAGTCGAGCAACATTCTATCTCAATTTACAGCTTTTTGACAATAAAAAAGACAAAATTGCTGCACGTAACAGGGAATATTCACTGTTCGCGCGGCACGACAGGTCCTCGCCAAACGCTGCCGCCGAACGTGGTGATATACATCAGGCTATGGTCCGATGGGTCAAACACCACGCGCTGAATGTTTGAGAAGGGCAGATCATTGAACGCCTCCCAAGTCCGACCGTTGTCCCGCGTGAGCCATAGGCCGGAACCAGGCGCCCCCTCGGTGAGAGTCATGTAGATCCACCCGTCACATTTCGGATGAAAGTACCCGCCGAAGGTCTGACGACCTTCGCGCCCAATACGCTGCCAGGACCTGCCGCCATTCTCAGAGCGATACAAGCCGCCGGACTTGTCCTGCCGATTCGAATCGCATGTGCCCATAAGGATAATATTGCTGTTCTCAGGATGAACAGTAAAGTCCTTGGGGTACAAAAAAAGCCTGGAAGCATTGACCTTCTTCCAGGTCTCCGCGCCATCCTTGGACCGATATAACCCCACACCCTCACTCATGAGCGGTTTTCCGTATGCCGGACGCTTGGCGCATATCATCGCAAAGACAGTGCCGTCCTTGTGCAGAATCACGCGATAGACTCGAATGTTCTGTGGGTGGCCCAAGCCGTTTTTCTTCAGCGTCCATGTCTTGCCGTCGTCGGTTGATTTGTACACCCCTCTCATGAACACCCCGGCGTACAGCGTACGTGCATTTTTGGGGCTTCTGGGGTCGAGCACAATGGAGGTCACCGGTTTGGTCGGGATGCTCCGAGCCTCGTGCTTCCATGAAGCGCCGAAGTCGTATGAAATACACACCCCTCCGGGACGGTTGTGGCCGTGGCGTTCGGAGATAATGTTATCGTTAGGGATGTCGTGCACATCGGAGAATGCGCCCCACATCTTACCGGGTATGTCCGGGTCGAATGCGATCTCGTAGCATGTATTCCGCCAGGGGGCCCATGAGTGCTTGTCCCACCATATCCATGTTTTGCCGCTGTCGGTAGACCTCGCCAAACCGATGTCTGTGTAAGCGATGTAATGTCGGTTCGCTTCGAAGGGATCAATGTAGTAATGCCATGTCGTGGTGACCACCAGGCCATTGCATATCCATGCGCAGCCGGGTCCGGGCTCCTGGCCAGGAGCGGGGTACGTATGGCCGTTGAACCATGTATTACCGCCGTCGTGCGTGAGATAACATTGACTCCTCACCAGAATCACCCGGTTGGGGTCGGTGTTGCATATAGCAACCCCGAAAGGTGCATCACCTCCCTTGAAGGACTGACCTGTGGATGCAGTGACGTAGTTGGGAGCAACGTTGTATCGCTCGAAACGCGGGTCCATGAAGTACGTGTCGTGCCAAGTCTTGCCCCCGTCGTCGCTGCGATACACCGTGTCATGGTGGGGGGGATAGAATCCGGTGCTTGTGTTCATAACGTACACGGTTAGCGGTTTCGTATCCGTAGTGAGAAGCAGTTTATATTGCGCAATAGAACCGTAAGCCCATCGATCGGCCTTTTTTGTATCTGTGTTGATTCCCCGGCCCATGGCCCACTGCCAGGTCTGGCCTCGATCACGGGAACGATAGATACCCCCTTTGAAGGTTCCGTTGTGATCTTTGCTGCGTACGGTGCAGTAAAGCATGGTGACGCTGTCCGCCGGATTAGAACCACCGGCGAATCCCTGTATCTCCTTCCAGGGCAGGCCATCGGTCTTCTGGGCCCAGCTCTGCCCCCCGTCGTCAGAGCGCCAGATACCCTTATTCGTGGCAGCGAACATAACGAGGCCTTTGCTAATACGGTCGAAATGGAACCCTATCACCTGGCCATCGGGTCCATTGCACGCAGTCCACGTAATACCTGCGTCACGCGACAACCGGCATTGGCCGTTGCGTGTGCCCACGAGCATAACGTTTGGGTCGGACGGATTTATCGCGATTTCACCATAGAGCGGCTCCTTGAGATTACCGATAGGCGCAAAGGTCCTTCCGCGGTCACGGCTGACCCGTAGGCGGCCGCGTGATGAAGCGTATATGATGTCGAGATTTAATGGATGGAAGCCCGGCCGGCATCTTGTGTCGGCTTTGAGCTGGGCATGGTTTATCATACGCCAGTTTCGGCCGCCGTCCTCGGAAATATAGGCCGCGCTCATATCGCAGTTGAGCATCATCAGATTCCGGTCCGCCGGAGAGATAGCAGGCGAAAACATACCGCCTCCACCCGACAGACCAACAGGCTCCCAGGGAACCTGCTTGGCGGCGTTCTCAGAACGGACAGCCTTCTGCCCGCCGTACGCCGACATAACCAGCAGCAGCGACAGTACAAAGTACCTGCCAAACAACCAAAACGCATGGTAGTTCATAGTTTAACTCTTCTTATAATTGACTCTGGAACCTTCCAGCAATAATTTTAGTTTTACATTTGGGTATCGCAGCTAAGAACTTCGCCCCATAAGATTTGCTGACTATTCTGCTGTCCAAAATAACCACAATGCCGGTATCGAGCTTGTTGCGAATCAGCCGTCCAAAACCCTGCTTGAACTTGATGATCGCCGAGGGCAACTGGTAGTCAAAAAAAGGATTGCCCCCCATTTCTCTTATCTGCTCAAGTCGGCCAGCAAGCAATGGCTGGTCAGGCACCGCGAATGGCAACCGAACAATAATTACATTGGAAAGAGTCTCGCCCGGCACGTCAACTCCCTGCCAGAAACTGTCAGTACCAAACAGCACGCTGGCGCCCTCAGCCTTAAAGCAATTCAAAAGGGTAGTCCTGTCAACATCTGCTCCTTGCTGGAGCAACCCGATATCATTTTCAGCCAGCCAGTCAGAAAGCCCGCCGGCTATTTCTTCGAGCATCGCGTAGCTGGTACAAAGCACAAATGCTCTGCCAGCAGTTTTGAGTATATATTTTTTCAACACCTCAGCAGCAGCTCCAGGAAAAGCCGATTCATTCGGATTCGGCAGGTCTTTCTCGATATAAATGGTAACCTGCTTCTCGTAATCGAAGGGCGAGCCGAGTTTAACCGCATCGAAATCATCTAAACCGATTCGGCTGACAAAGAAATCAAAGCCGGCTTTTTCTCCAGCCGTGCCGGTGCTCAAAGTCGCACTTGTCAGTATCACAGATTCATATTTATCAAACAGACACCTTTTCACATCCGGCCCGACATTCACTGCTGCGCTTCTCAAGCGTACAGTTCCGGTTCTATTACTATTCACCTCGACCCAATAGACATAATCCGCCTGCTTCTGCACCAGAAAGTTCTCCAAATCCTGGACCAACGCTCTGCAACGGTCAATGTACCGCATAATCTCAAGTTTTTCATCAACTTCTTCTGATTGCTTTGCAAGCTTAGTTAATTCCGATCCAAGGTCTTTAAAGTATCCTGAGATTGTATCGTCGATAAAATTCTTATGGCATCTGCCTTTGGTCTCTTCTTTTATACCTTCGTACCAGTGACGAACGTGATTCAAGAAAATCCTAACTTCTTTTCTTGTTTTGTTAACCATGTCAACTGCTTTTTGAGCATTCATATTGGCCAAAAGCCCCTTATGTGTTCGTGGATTGTAAAGGCCGTCCAGCAGAAATCTGATTCTATGATTACTGATATTGATTCCGAAATGGTCTTCCGCGACATGTTCGATATTGTGTGCCTCATCAATTACCACAAACCGGTAATCAGGCAGAATCGAGACACCTTCTTCTCTGAGTACAAGGTCACTAAATAAAAGAGCGTGGTTGGCAACAACAATATCAGCCTTCTCTAAACACCGTCTGGCCCGCCAATAAAAGCAGGCTCGAAAATGAGGGCACTTGCGACTGCGACAATTGCCGTGTTCACTTTTGACTCTATCCCAGATTTGATTTTTTGGCAAAAATGACATATCACTCAGCGAACCGTCTTCGGTTTCACTCGCCCAATTGCTTATCAGTTCGAGCTCGGAACCGAAATCATCGAAAAGGCTCCTTTGTCGTCGCAGGGCAAATTCAAGCCTGCGTTTGCACAGGTAATTGCCTCTACCCTTCGCCAGAGCGGCTACGAACGTTTTAGGGATACAATCAGCTATAAACGGTATGTCTTTATTGATTAACTGCTCCTGGAGCGTAATGGTATAGGTGCTAATCACTGCCTTACTGCCCGTGCAGCAAACAAACTCGATAATCGGAACAAGATATGCAAAGCTCTTACCAACACCAGTGCCAGCCTCAACAACCAAGTGCCGACCGTCCATAAGTGCTCGCTGAACAGCATCGGCCATTTCAACTTGTTGAGGACGCACCTCAAATCCTGTCAGGGACCGCGAAATAAATCCCCCCGGGGCAAAAACTTCTTGTATATCTAAAGATGTATAAGGTCTTATCATTATCAGGTGGTTAAAAAGCCCGACTACTCAATTAACTACTATCTGTTGCGGAAAATAAAAAAACTACGATGTCACCCCTGCAAAACCTGTCCTGAGCAAGGTCGAAGAAGCAGGGGTCCAAGGCGAAAAAGCTGGATTCCCGCTTCCGCAGGAATGACAAATCCTGTTTTCAGCAACAGGAACTAACCACTGCTGCGCCGGATGGCCCACATTTTGATAGATATTATGATAATAGGTATTGAAGAACAATCCAAATTTTTTCCTGTCGTTGTCGGCTCTATACTTTTTTTGTTGAAGCCTTATCATAATCGCCTCCATTACAGATTCCATTATACCGCGGCTTTCCACCTTATATACCGGTCTGAATTTCCGGGAGTATTATATCCATGCTGGTTGCCAGCGGGCCGGTATCACAAGAAAATTAAGGGCAAGATTTACTAATTTGGTAATGACAAGTAAGCCGGAGCTTTCTCTATGCGAGGTTTGGGGGTGTGATAGAGCCCAACGAAAGAAATAATCATTGTACCAGCCGAACATATTTGATATTTTTGTTAAGTTGACCAGTTTCTAGGCGCAGCTAACTATTTTAGATGAAAAATATGGAATTAAGTCCCCGCATAAACAATGACTTCTCAAAATAACTTCGAATACAAAACAACAATAGCAGACGAACACTGGCGTAACGAAGAGCTGCAATGGGCGCGGATTCTTTCCTCAGGCGAACCGGCCAGGGGTATGGTCCTGCTTTATATACAAAAGGCGTGCACTGCGTTTCATGAGTTTGAGCCGGCCTGGAAAGAGGGTGCTATAAAACGAGGACATGTTGAATTCTTCCGTCGGCGGTTAGCAAACAGGGTTAGGCATGTATTGGTAACTATGGAGAACAACGGTCTTGATAAAATTAACGGAGCCGCTGAGCTGGCCGAAATTCTACGCTCTATCGAATCAGCAAAAACAGCAGACGAGCTCGTCGAGCTGACTGAGAAAGTACATGTCGTCAACCACTTGTTGTTGGATTCCTTAGAAACAAAGCAGCAGAGAAAATGAGCAACTATCTTGTTGTGTACCGAGTGTGCGGCTTTGCTTTGGATATAACGAGAGGTGTCTTAAAAAGCAAGGACTTAACGGAGGAATAGATTATGAAAGGCTTAACACGTCGGGATTTTGTAAAAAGTTCGATTGCTGGAGGTCTTGCAGTTACACTTCCGTTTTCTCGCGTACGAGGAGCGAATGACCGTATCAATGTGGGTGTGGTTGGTCTTGGCGGCCGTGGCAGGGGGGCCCATATTCCATCCTTCGAGAGCCAGGAGGGTGTGACCGTTGTGGCTGTAAGCGACCCGGATCGAGAACATATGGGTGGCGCAACTAAGATAATCGAATCGAAGTACAACCGCAAGGTCGAGCAATACATTGATATGCGCAGGATGTTCGACCGCAAGGACATCGACATAATCGGTAACGCGACGCAGAACTACTGGCATGGGCTGAGCACAATCTGGGCCTGTCAGGCCGGCAAGCACGTCTATGTCGAGAAGCCGCTGTCGCATTACATCTGGGAAGGCCGGCAGATGGTTAACGCGGCCAGAAAGTACAACCGCATCGTCCAGTGCGGCACCCAGCGCCGCTCGCAGAGCTCCATCGCTCAGGCAATCCAATGGATCCGGGAAGGAAACCTCGGTAAGATCAAGTACATCACCGCTTTTGCCAACAAGCCGCGTTCTTCATGCGGCAAACGTGAGACTCCGCTCCCAATCCCTGATACCATCGACTACGACCTCTGGTGTGGCCCTGCCAGGAAGGTACCAATCTATCGCGACCGGCTCCAATATGACTGCAGCTTCGACTGGAACACCGGCGACGGCGAGTCGTGCAACCAGGGCGTCCACGAGGTGGACGTGGCCCGTTGGTGCCTGGGCGAGAAGATGCTTCCCCGACGGGTAATGAGCATCGGTGGCCGGTTCCTGTTCAACGACGCCTGCAATGTCCCCAACACGCAAATCATCTACTACGACTTTCCGACAGCCCCATTGCTTTATGAGGTGCACAATCTCTATAAGGCCAAGGGCTCAACCGAAATGCCTATGTTTCGCGGCGAGAGGGTGGGCGTGATTGTCGATTGCGAAGGCGGCTCGGTGAGTCTCTATCGCGGCATCGCGTGGGACAACAAAGGTAAGCAGGTCAAGTCGTTCAGCGGCGGTGGCAATCATTTTGTCAATTTTGTCAAGGCGGTTCGCAGCGGCCGACGGGAAGACCTCAACGCCGAGGTACTCGAAGGTCACCTCTCCACTGCTGTTTGTCATACCGGCAACATCTCGTACCGTCTCGGCAAGAAAGTCTCGAAGGAAGAGATGCATAGCCAGGTTCGCCATATACCGGTCTTCAACGACATGTTTCATCGGCTGCTGGAGCACCTTGCGGCCCACGAAATCGATGTTGAATCCAAGACGGTGACGCTCGGGCCTTGGCTGGAGATCGACCGGGAAAACGAGTGCTTCAAGGACAATGAACAAGCCAACCGTTTGGTTCGTGGTTTTTATCGCGAGCCATATGTCGTGCCGGATTTGTCGAGTTGAGCCCAGGGCTGGATTGCGATGGTTCGCCCGCCTTCGAGCCATCCATGCAGCCTTGCTGTGAATAGACCATTTCGCTACTATAAGGTCTATAGTTCATGAAGCATTTTGACGGCCTGTTTCACAACTATATCAGCCGCCTGAGGTGCGAAGGGACTGCTTCTGATTTCGTATCCTCCTTCTATGTAAAGATGCTCCGGGGGAAGATAGCTGGCTGCACCGTTGCAGTGCGAAATTACAAAAGTATGCTTATAGGGTGAAGCAGCTTTAATCGCCATACCGATTTCCGTCAGCACTTCACAGCCAATACCTACAAAGGCGATGTCACCTACCCGTGCGGCGGATATATTCAGCTCGGTAGGGGGGTGATCCTTCTGAATTTTATCTTCGCTTCGTGGTTTGCCCGGAAGTTCAAGCGTTATAAAAGCGGTGGCAATTTCGCCAACTCCGTCCCCGTGCTTTCTTGCGAAAGCAGGAACGGGGATTTCAATATCGCGGAAAACATGCACTACCTCCTCACCCAACAGTGTTCCTAATAGCACCGGCTCGGGAATCCAGCCTGGTTCAGTGTTGAATGCAGGAAGCACTCTGAACCACGGGTCGATATTGCCGGATGCACCTGCAAACCCGGCAGTAATTACATCTTCAGGGTTCCCGCCGGGCGGGGGCCCACCAAGAATCTTCTCAACGAACTGTTCGGCTAATCCAAGGACATCGCCACTGATTGTATAATTCTTACCTCCTAAGCAGGTAGCGTGGCTCGCATAATCAAATAGTGCGGCAATTGTCCCGCCGTCAGCATTTGTTATTTTCACCACTGAAACCTCTTTGTCGGTAGGCCCGTAGGGATTGCGTCCGAGTCTTATTGAGCTGTTTCCTGAGTTATCGAATGTCAACTCACGTCGATTCATACCGACCGGGGAATATCCGATGCCTGCACCGATATTTACCGGCCCCATATTACTTAACGCTTTGCGAATTACTTCTATCAGCTTAATTTTTAGCTGTTCTGTATATTCGAGATTATTCGGATGTCCTTTTTCCTTATCTATAGTCAAGCTTGGCCCGGCGTGTGTATGTATAGCGCTGAGAAAAAGTTCGGATGGCTCAAGCTGGAACTCACCTAAAATAGCTTTCCGCATATACTCAGCCGTTCCACCATAAAAGCCTATCAAATCGCTTGAGGCCAGCACGAGTCGTTTATCATTATTTTTAAATACAACAATTCGGGCAGATAAAGGGTCGTGAACGTCCTTAGATAAGCCTTTACGGGCAGCATAGCCGGCCATCCTAACAGGTTTCTTTGGTGTTATATCAATCTTTGCGATACCTGCCTGCAGAAAATCTTTATTTTCCTTAGATTGGACGGCTGAGGTTGCAAAGAAAAGACAAATAGTGAGAGCTGTGGTGATTACGATAATTCGCTTGAGTGAAAGGACTGATACTTTTTTCATGGTAAACCTCCTAAAACCTTTTCTTTTATTCAAAATTGTTACGACAGAATAACACATTATACTTTCCGAATATACATGTGCAAAGGGACTATATCTCATCCTTTGGGATTTTTTCGCAGGCTTGCTGGCAGCCAGAGCCGTCGTAGATTGGGTTTGTTTTGGCTTTGTTTTTCCGATTTCACCAAGTGTCCACTTTCATATANNTTTTTCCGATTTCACCAAGTGTCCACTTTCATATATTTACTTGTTATAAAAGAGCTTACGTTAATTTATGCGTTCTTGACTTTGGGTTTGTTTTGCATAAAAAGGTCGATTTGTAGAGGATTCTCTACAGTTGTAGAGTGCCTTATAGGCACGTAAATAACTGCTGCCTTATAGGCACGTAAATACAGGGCCTTATAGGCAGGTAAGTTAGTAAAAAGTGAGCTAAAGTGCCTAAAGTGAGCTAAAGTTGGATTCTCGATGCTCATGATTGGTAATTCCCCTAAGGGTTTTCCGTTTCGCTCCAATATTGACTATTTACTATTGACGAATCAGGAATCTGGGCTGGCTGGCTCTAAGTCCTTGTGGCTTAGCCACTTACGACATGCAAACAGAAATGTCATCTTTGCCTACGGGCGGTTTATGTTGGCCTGCTGGCAAACATACTGATATTTTAACAATGTTACAAACATAGTCAACAAAAAAATGAATAAAAAAGCACTTTTTTTGCCCACCTTTTACCAAGTGAGATGCTGGCTGCGGATAGTCAAATAACTACGGGCTTTTTCATGCTCCAAAGCTGTATTCTGGACGCTCACTTTCGTGGCTTGTTCCTCGTTGCTCATTAGTGGAGTCCGGCGAGCTTGAATGAGCGGTAATCTCAGTATATATTTACCAAAAGTGGGAAAATTAGATTGATAATTTTGTTGAGATTTGATATAGTGCTTTTTAGAGAAAAACATCACTTGTGAATCATCCAAATCTTCTTTCGTAAGTTGTTTTCGTACAAAAAGGAGTAATTATATTGCCTAAATATGGGGGGTAGGAGGATAAAAAATGACGGGGGGAGTACAAAAACGAAAAGTCCGGTGGGCAATTTCTATATTCCTGGTCATGCTGTACTTTTATGGGATGCCTGCTCAAGCCCAATACGGCGGCGGTACCGGAGAGCCTAATGACCCATATCTGATTTACACAGCCGAGCAGATGAACGCAATTGGCGCAAATACGAGTGACTATCACAAGCACTTTAAGCTGATGGCGGATATTGATTTGAGCGGCTATACGGGAACAAATTTCAATATTATTGGGCGTTTGTACGGCTCCTTCAGAGGTGTTTTTGACGGCAATGGTCATACAATCTCAAATTTCATCTATAATAATACAGAAAGAGATTACATAGGACTTTTCGGATGCGTTGAGAAACAAAATGTTGAAGAAAATGTTGAAATCAAAAATTTGGGATTGATCGATCCTAATGTTGATGCAGGAACAGCAAATAATGTTGGCTCGCTGGTCGGCCGGCTTCGGCGGGGAACCATCACCAACTGCTATGTTGAGGGAGGCCGCGTTTCAGGAGGGGCGAGGGTCGGCGGACTGGTGGGAGACAATCGGGAGGGCACAATCACCGGCTCGTATGCCAGTAGCACGGTTACAGGGGATTGGCCGGTCGGCGGGCTGGTGGGCGACAATTCTAATGGCAACATCATAACGAGCTACAGCACGGGCACGGTAAGAAGTACTTGGCAAGGGCCGGTGGGCAGGTGGGGAGCGTCCAATCGAGTCGGCGGGCTGGTGGGCATGGGAGCGTCCGGTCGTGTGAAAAGCTCATTCTGGGACATTGAAACCAGCAACCAGAGAATCAGTGCTGGAGGCATCGGTCTGACAACGGCCGAGATGCATGACCCAAACACGTTTATGGATGCCGGTTGGGATTTTGTCGGCGCCCATGATGGGCCCAGTGACATTTGGGCAGAGCCTGCCGGTGGGGGATATCCGATTCTTTGGTGGCAGCTCTCGCCGCCTCCTGAATTGCCTACCTTCTCAGGTGGGACTGGAGAGCCTGAAGACCCCTATCTTGTCTCAACTGCTGCCGACCTGAACATTATCGGGCATAATCCAAGACTGATGAGAGCACATTTTAAGCTGACGAATGATATTGATTTAGCGGGGATTGATTTTTACATCATAGGTAGCGAATCGTTTCCTTATACAGGTGTTTTCGATGGCAATGGTCATACAATCTCAAATTTCATCTATATTAATACAGAAAGAGATTACGCCATAGGACTTTTCGGATGCGTTGAGAAAGAAAATGTTGAAGAAAATGTTGAAATCAAGGATTTGGGATTGATCGATCCTAATGTAGATGCAGGAACAGCAAATTATGTTGGCTCTCTGGTCGGCTGGCTTCGGTGGGGAACCATTACCAACTGCTATGTTGAGGGCGGTAGCGTTTCGGGAGAAGACAATATTGGTGGAATGGTGGGACAAAATGATTATGGCACCATTACCAACTGCTATGTTGAGGGCGGCAGCGTTTTGGGAGAACAACGTATCGGTGGAATGGTGGGACAAAATGATTATGTCGGCAGAATCAGCGAATGCTGTGCAAGCGGCAGTGTTACGGGATACGAGTATGTCGGCGGAATTGCGGGATTCAATTGGGGCACAATCAGCGACTGCTGTGCAAGCGGCAGTGTTAGGGGATACGGGCATGTTGGCGGCCTGGTGGGAGCCCTTAGAGGTTTGGGCAGAATCATCGACAGCTATGCCACCGCTGGCGTTTCGGGAGATAACAATATTGGCGGCCTGGTGGGATATATTTATTGGGGCACAATCGCCAACTGCTGTGCAAGCGGCGTTGTAATAGGAAATACGAATGTCGGCGGAATGGCGGGAGGTCTTGGCGACCTTCCTGGGGACGGGCTTCCTGGGGGCGGGCTCCCCAGCCCTTTTGGACCGAGGGCTGAGATATCCAACTGCTATTCAACCGGCGACGTTACAGGCAATCGCATGGTCGGCGGGCTTGTGGGTTGGCTACGTAATGGCACGATTGCCAATTGCTATTCAACCGGCAGCGTTTCGGGATATGTTCTTATCGGCGGACTGCTCGGAGTTAAGGCATCCTTCATCATATGGCCAGATTTTTCGGGTATTACAGGGGATACAATCTCTGACTTTTACTCAACCGCCAACATTACGGGCAATAGTGGTGTCGGCCAGGTTGTGATAAGAGGAGTTATCCGCGAGGTGGTGAACAGCTTCTGGGATGTGGAGACCTCCGGCCGGGCCACCAGTGCCGGCGGCACAGGCAAGACCACCGTTGAGATGCAGACGGCCAGCACCTTCCTTGCTGCCGGCTGGGACTTTGTGGACGAAACCGCAAACGGCACCGAGGACATCTGGCAGATTTTAGAAGGTGTGGATTATCCGAGGCTGTGGTGGCAGCCGGAGGAGGACGTCGTAGAACAGGTTTCCCTCCCCCTCCGCGGGGAGTCGGGAGAGATGATTTTAGGGTTGGGAACATTAGAGGCGGCCGTCTATTCACCGGACGCGAAGTACATAGCCACAGCCGGTTCTCTGGGGGTCTTCTTATGGGACGCAGAAACCGGCGCTCTTCTCCGCACCTTAATCGGCCATACGGGTGCGATCAATTCGGTGGCGTTTTCGCCGGACGGGACGCGGGTCCTGACGGGGAGCTGGGATGAGACCGCGAAGTTATGGGACGCGGAGACAGGGCAGGATATCCGCACCTTCCGCGGCCATACGGGTGGGGTCGCTTCCGTGGCGTTTTCGCCGGATGGGACGCGGGTCCTGACGGGGAGTTCGGATAAGACCGCGAAGTTGTGGGGTGCGGAGACAGGGCAGGAGATCCGCACCTTCCTGATCGAAAGGGCACGGGTCTGAAC
>JABAOH010022944.1_pt1 | contig 17141 bp, 18 predicted proteins | sample 7062181 | NCBI WGS metagenome assembly JABAOH01 (sample SAMN14538630, study PRJNA623070) | marine sediment metagenome | biome: marine biome [ENVO:00000428]; feature: marine pelagic biome [ENVO:01000023]; material: deep marine sediment [ENVO:00002113]; isolation source: pool of 5 deep marine... | reverse complement strand
ATCAAAATTTAAAATAATTAAACCTTAAAATTTTTTTAACTTTACATTATCATTTTTAATTTTACACTTTAATTTTTACATTTTATGACTGTAGTGTTCATACATATCCTCAGGTTCTTCAGGAAGCACGTCTTCGAAAGAAGAGGGGATGCGAGTTTTTTCTTTGGGGGGTTCTTTGGTTTCTGCATTAAAAGGGGCTTCTTTAACAGCCTCTGGTGTTTCAGAAGTTTCTGCTGGAGGAATCTCTTGTATTAACTCTTGTCTCTCTTTGTGTTCTTCTACCCAGCCCCGAGTGTCTAAGATATAAGCCAATTGATCAAGTTGGCTTTTAGTAATTTCTTCTTTTTCTTCCTCTTTTTTATCCCTTTTTTGAGTATGAATTACTTTAATATCAGCTATTTCTGTTTCTTTTTGCCATATTCTCATATTTGGTCGCCTAGCATATTGAATTAAAGCAATTAGAAATTTTTCAAAAGGCTGGTCATTTACTTTATAGACAGCCAGAGCAACAAACAAAAGGGCTACAGGCAAGGCAACAACGAAAAACAAAGTAAAAGAAATAGAAGCCAAGGTAACATAGAGAATATATACTATAGAGAAACCTATCAGACTTTGAATAAACTGCTTGGCAGTCAATGGTCCAATTATTTTATCTTCTACATCAACATTTTGAGGGACCTTATATTGAAGCATTTATTCTCCTCGTATTATGCTGCTTTTCCATGGGTAGATCTATATTTTGGTTGTCTCTCATACACCCCTATTTTATCTGCAATTGCTTCAATTACATGAGCTTGAGCGTCAGGACTGAAGGTTCCAAAATTTTGCTGTCGACTGTGTCTTGCTGCATATGTTGCTACCCCTCTAGGATCTTTCCCTTGTCGTAGCATTTGTTCTGCCCTTCGATATAATCTCTCAGCAGCCTGTGTTTCTGGAGCATTTGGGTTAGCCACTCCTCCTAACATCCTTAAAATATGCTCTCGACTTAATGTTTGGGCTCCTTCTCTTGTTATATTAACATATGCTTTATTTGCTCTGCTTATTCCTCCAATACCAAATTCCCCAACATCTAATTTGCCCGGTTCAGTTATTCTTGAGACAGCCCCTCTTTCAGTCCATGAAGATGGAGCTTCAGGGCTAGCAGCAATTAATTGTCCTACAGTGGTTGTTGCAGCAAGTTGTGAAGGAAGCTCCTTTTTGACAGATTCAGCAAAATGCCCTAATCCATGTACCCCTGTTCTTCGGAAAATTCGCCTTACTTCATTTGAGCCCAAGTCACGATCTAAATCAATGCCCCTTCCTGCAAGTTGTTCCAACATGCCAAGTTCATCTGATGGCGAATGAGCATGGCTTTGAATCTGTCGGATCAGTTCATTATTGGTTGAAGGCTGGTAAGCTTCTTTTGCCTCTTTTGCTTGTTCAGCGAGTAAGGCCCCTGGTTTTCCTAATCTCCCTCCACTTATAGCATGGAGTGCTCCAGCCACTCTTGCCTCTGCCTTGGCCTCTCTTGGTTTTGTAAATTGTTTTTTAAATCCTTCATAATAAGGTTTCCCTGTAGCTCCCCAGGCAAGCCCCCCTGCTCTCCTAGCCATGCTTACTGCTGCACCCATTATTGCTCCCCCAAGCATAGTGGGAACGGCAAAAGCAGCCAGAACCATTGCTATACAGAAAAATGGAATTAACCAAGCTGAACCTGAAAAATCTCCGGGGAGTGTACTAAATCCTTGGGCCATTCTTGAGCCAATTGCTAAAATTAACGCAGCCACAGGTCCCATAAATATAAATCGAGCATACCATTTCCACCAAGTACTGTAAATTCCTCGGGTAAAAGGCAAAACCATCAAAAGAAAAGCTACTGGAGCAACAATTACCAAAAACCAGACCATTAGAACTCTTATCAAAAGCATTCCAGCCAAAAGAAGACTAGCAATTCCAGCAATTATAGCAAAAATAATAGAGGTTAAGTAAAGACCAACACCTTGTCCAAACTCCTCAATCCCTGTTTTCATTTCTTTGAATAAATATGAACTTATTCCTTCAATTTCGCCAACATTGCTTATAGTAATTACTTCTTTACTTAAAAGATTAGCAAAATCAAGTATTACTCGGCAGAGGACCAAACTAAAATTAACTAATATAACAGCAGCTATAAACCGAGGGAGAATAGCTTTAATGGCATACATATCAATTTGAAGTTGCAGGACATTAGCAAAAGCAATAATCAAAAGACCAATAATAAATAAAGAATTACATATAATACGAATGGCATTCCATATGTCTACAATAGGATTATCATCTCTGCCATCACTATTTTTATCACCCATTTTTGCTAGTTGTTGGGAAGGGATTTCTACAACTGAGTTTATAACATCTTGGCTCCATTGCATCATACCTGAAAGAATTTCGTTGATTCTACCAACCATCCATTTTAAAGCAAAATCTAATAGTGCGCTACTAGTAACCTTTAGCTTTATTTCTATGTTTTCTAAATTTTTATTAACCTCCACACGTTTTTCCCCTACAAGGCCACTTTCGTTTACCCAAAGTCTATATTTGCCTGGCTTAACATTTGTGAATTGAAATCCCCCAGTCCCTTGCCCCAAAATAAAAGAAACAGTATTTTTTGCAATTTCTTTGCCTGTTTCCTCATCTTCTAGGTGAACGTCTAGAGTCCCAGTTTCAAAAAGGAAATCTTCAGGCAAAACTACTCTCCCAGAAATACTATAAGTATTTTTATCTGATTTTTCCCCCATTAAATAGTTCCCCCAATCTGAAAAGTCACTAACATTGTCGATGTATTTTCCTATATTAGCTATTACATATGCTTCTCCTGGACCCATTTTCCCATCCTCATTCCACATTAGCTGATAGACATATCCTGTTGTTTCATCCCCAGGCGGACATATTAATGCGCCTTCGCCAAATTCGCCCGCTTTAACTGTTAAATAGTAGTTTGGAGCACNNTTGGAGCACTTTGGCTTTGGAAAACGAAATAGCATTTGTTATCAGAGTTTGTTGTTCTTGCATAAGTATCCCCCCGGCCAATATATTTAAATTCAGAACCAGCTTCATTAGGGAATCGCTCACCATTTTTATAGATAATAATTACATCAGGTTCTCCTGATTTTGCTTCATATTTAATATTATTTCCCGAAAAGTCGTCTCCTGAATGTCCATAATATTCAGTGGCTGCATATGCGGGTTTTGGATTTTGTAATAAAAATACACTAATGCCGATTACAGCAATTAGTGTAAATGCAATAATTTTTCTTAGGTTTATACTTTTTGGTTTTGATTTTTGTTTTGGTTTCATAATGTCCTCGCGAATTTTCATCCTTCAATTTCTCTCAGGATAAACGAATTTTATATTTATTTTTGCTTGCCCTGAACCGATATCTGGTTCTAGGACTTGCCCTGGACCGAGCTTTGATCTGGTTTGGGGTTTTTATTTAAAAGTGAACTTTTGGCTTATTAGGTTTATTGGTTCCTGCTCACTAATCAATCGCGAATACGAATAATTATTTATTCTTCGACCAAGCGACCAAAGGGAGCGCATGGAGAAGTGTACAATATTATATTTTCAAATGTAGTTCTCGACTCGTCACTTACGTTCCTCGCTCGAACAATATTCGGGAAGGATTTGATATCATTGGAGAAGGATTTGTGATAAACATTTTGAACAAGGCCGAAGGTCGATTGAACAATTTGAACATCTTAATTATTTGTGTTATATTCGTACTGATTTATTAGTGTTGCTTTTTTCCATTAGATTGCCTTATTGTATCATAAAAAGAGGGCCTTGTCAAGACTAATTGTGATTTTTTTAGCCTGACAAGGCCTGTTGGTTGTTAGAAATTTTAATTTTCCACCTTAATCTTGCCCCAAGCCAAGAGGATGAAATTGGGAACTTCAGAGGCAAGTTTTTCTTTATTTCCCCCGTCAGCATCCATTATCCAGATTTCTGTTTTTGTGCTATATCCTTTTTCATCTTTTACATCAGAAGCGAAAGCAATCTTTTTGCCATCAGGAGACCATAGAGGTGTATAATTTTTCCTGTCTTCTTTTGTATCTGTAAGATTTACAGGTTCTGAGCCATCTAAGCCAACTGTCCAAATATTCTGATTATCAGAAAGTATTATCTTTGAACAGTCAGGGGATAGTGTTTCTATTTTTAAATCTTCAATGTTTATAGTTAAATTTAAAGTCTCTATCTTGCCTTCAGCAGTTAGTTTTACATACTCTATTTCATGCCACGATGTATATCCCTCTTTTGTTCTTTTTGACAAAATACACAGATAACCACTGGAGTCAGGATATTTTTCTTTTACCCAAAAATCTGAATTTGGAACTGAGATAGTATTACTGTTTAATTCATTGCCGGAATTATCAAAAACATAAAATTTATGTCCTTCTATTATTTCTTTGCCGACAATTCCCCCTGGTATTCTTTCCAAATAATGAACAAGAAGTTCATAAGATATAAATTTTGAAGAATCTGCAAGCCATAATACCTCAATATCTAAAATTAGAGGGTGGGCATCTATAGTTCCTTCTTTAGCCATTTTTCCTTTGGTTTTGCTTAGAACTTTTTTCAGATCTTTTCCATCTCCATCAGCATCCGTAAGATATAGTGTGTTATCCTTTTCAGAATACATTATTACTTTGGAGCCGTCTGGCGAGATGATAGGATTTTTAAACTTTGGAGCATCAGAAAATTCATCAGGCTTCCAATTTAGATTATGAGATTCTCCTGTCTGGAAAGATCCAACAGTTACTATCCCATTACTTTCTTCTACGGTTTTCCAAGAAGAGTAGCTGGTTGTAGATGATTTAAGTTTAGAATCTTTTATATTTTTGTGTGAGCAGTTGCCGCGAAATCCAACAGGGCAGGGGATTTCTGACATTCCTGTGCCATCGGTTTTTATCTCTTGAAAGCTCAGATTTAATTCATCTGAATATGTGCCTGTAGGGGATTGTTTTTCTTTTACAATAAATAATATTTCCTTTTCTGTTTTTGTCATCGAAGGTTTCTGGATCGGTGTTATTGGTTGTTTCTTTTCTGTTTTTGAGACACTCTTTTTTTCTTTTGAACCACAAGAAGCTATAAAAATCATTAACAAAACTACAAATAGCCCAATCAACCATTTCTTAAAATACATTTCAAGTCATCTCCTTTAAATTGCTCTGGATTCTTCCAGTTCCAAAAATTCTGTTAAATCTTTCCTCCTTTTTAATCAATTTTTTCATTCAATTTGTTAAAGTTCTTTGTTGGTGATTAAGATATAATGATAGCATAGAAAAAGATATTGTCAAGACCAAATGTGATTTTTCAGCAAATTATTTAAATTTTTTAAATAAATCTACTTAACAAATAATCTCGATCGTGATATTTTGTTAAGTTATTATTTAGGTCCTAATAAGGTATTTGGAGTATTAACAAAATAAAAAACACCCACAGAAGTGTAGGTGTTTTTAAAATGGAAACAATTTTTCTTTATGGACCTGTTTCTAAAGCCTTGACGATGTAAGTGACTACTGCATAGGCTAAAAGACAGGCAATTATACCGACTATAGCATATAATATTGTAGTCTTGGCCTTTTCTATAGAATCGGGATTTCCTGCTGAGGTAATATATTGAAATCCACCAATGATTAAGAATAGGACAGCAATAACCCCAATTAGATAAAGAATTACTCTAGCAATATAAGCAATAAGATGAGTTAAATCGGCTCCTTCTGGTGGCCCTAGGCCTGGCCAAAGCACAGGAATTTGAGCAAAAGCAGGAGCAATCATTATTGCTGTTAATGCAAAACATATTGACAAAACAAGGCCAATTTTTAAGAATTTATTCATAATAATACCTTTTTACTAAAAATTAAATGAATTGCTATAAATTTACGACCTTTACCTACATTATAATAAGATATCTGACGAAGTCAAGGAGAAATTCTATATAACCAATAAACAAGTTTTTAATCCCTAGGTTTTTAAATCCTAATTTCTAATATCTAAATTCTAAACAAATTCTAAATTCTAATGTTCAAAACTATTTACTTTTCTCTAGGATTGAACCAAAAATCTTCATTAATTCAGTTGCTTCTTGAATTAAAGCTTCTTTTTCTTTAATATCTTCTTGATGGGGCTCAGTCAACTTTAACCAACACCTACTTTCTTTAGACTCTTTACGACATATTTTAATTCTCATTACAAAATCTTTTTTACTTAAAGATTCATTGGCCTCTATATAATTTGCTCCAACCGACCCTACTGCTTTTACTAATTGTTTACCATTTTCAATATTAGATATAGTTCTTGGTAGTTTATTTACATAGGCATTTACTCTTTTGGCAAACTTAAAAGTTCTTTCTTCTAAATCAAATAGTTTTGAATTTTGTTTTTTGGTCATTTGATATTGTTTAGTATTTCGGATTTGGGATTTGGTATTTTCTTTAATCTATTGTAATTGGGCAATAATGAAGCTTACGAGAGCATAAGAGAGCAGGCAGACCACTATTCCTATTATGGCATATAGGATTGTGTTTTTTGCCTTTTCTATTGCCTCAGGATTGCCAGCAGAGACAATATACTGAAATCCCCCAATAATCAAAAACAAAACAGCAACGACGCCAACCAGTCCCAAAATAGCATTAGTGATTTTTTCAATAAGACTTAATAAATCGGGATTAAGATTCATAATTTCTCCCTTTCTTAAATCTTTATTATTAAAATAGATTATTGCTTAACTTGAACAGAAATATTATTTTTTTAAAATTCGCCAACAATATATTTAACTATGGCATAGGCTAACAAAGCAATGATTATACCTATTACAGCATATAATATTGTATTCTTTGCTTTCTCTATAGCATCAGGATTTCCTGCTGAAGTGATATACTGAAATCCGCCAATAATGATAAACAAAACAGCGATTGTTCCCACCACATACAAAATAGCTTCACTGATTGAGTTTATAATATTAAGTAATCCTGAAGGTACGCCTTCAGGTTTTTCTGGATCTTTAATAGCTAGTGCTGGCGTGGCAATAATTGAAACTAATAAAATTAGGATTATAACTGAAAACATTTTAGAATTTTTTTTCATTTTTTTCTCCCTTGTCGAAACAAGCTATAACCTTTCAAGGATTGTTCCCGCAATCTTTCTCGGTCTTCGCTTATTTCTCCTCTCTGTCAAAATGGTCTGTGCCATTTTGACGGTTATGTTTTTTAATTACTCTTTTCTCCTTACAAGGAGCTTAGCATTCTTTATAGAGGCTGAGGCCCTACCTGCCCTGAACCGATTTCTGATTCAGAGTCAAGAACCGGAGGTAAATGATAGGGCATTATTACAATTTATTTTTATTAATTATTTTATTTCACTGATAATAAATTTAACTATTGCATAAGCTAGGAGAGCAGCAAGTATACCAATAATAGCATACAAAATTGTATTTTTAGCTTTCTCTAAAGCATCAGGATTGCCTGCTGAAGTAATATATTGAAATCCGCCGATTATCAAAAACAAAACAGCAACTGTTGCTATTACAGCTAAAATAGCATTAGTAATTTTTGCAAGTACACCTCCTTTGCCTAGCAGATTTTCAGGAACGCCACTAACATCTGCTGGTGGGTCAATAGCTAAAACTGGTGTGGCAATAACTGAAACTAATAAGATCAGGATTATAACTGGAAGCATTTTAGAATTTTTTTTCATAGTTTTCCTTCTGAGGTCTCTGTTATCCATTCATTACAGAGACTGAAGCCCTATCGTAACTGGAAGTGAATGATAGGGCATTAAATTAGTTTATGTTATTCGTGTAACAACAAAATTTATTACTGCATAAGATAAAATGCAGGCTAGGAGCCCTATTACAGCATATAATATTGTATTCTTTGCTTTTTCTATAGCATCTGGGTCCCCTGCAGAGGTAATATATTGAAACCCCCCAATAATGATAAACAGAACAGCAATTGTTCCTGCTATTGCCAACAGACCATTTGTAAGACTTGTAACTACTTGTTTTATAGGAAGTTGAGGGCCCATCGGTGTAGGCGTAGGCAGTCTATTACTAATAAATGTTACAATAGCAAAAGCCATAATAGAAAGCAGGGTGCCAATCACAGAATATAAAATAGTGTTTTTAGCGCTTTCAATTCCTTCTGGATTCCCTGCAGAAGTAATATATTTGATTCCGCCAATAACCATAAACAAAACAGCAACAGTAGCAACAATAGACAATAGTAAATTAATAATATTTACAATAAGAGTTTTAATGGTATTAATATCAGTCCAATTAACATCTTTCCAGATGTTTTGTGCATATACAACGGGAAAAGAAAAAGCTGTTAATATTATAGAGATTAATAATAGACAGATAATTTTTTTTAGCATTTTTTAACCTTTTAAAATTACTTTTAACTATCTACTAGGCACGAGTATACTTATTATTATATATGCTACAGCCAACAAGATAAGACCTCCAATAGCATATTCTATTGTTTTTTTAGCTTTGTCTATCCCTTCGGGATTTCCTGAAGAAGTAATATATTGATAACCAGCTAATATTATCATAAGTACGCAAAGAGTGGCGATAATTCCTGCTCCCCAAATAACAGCTTCATCAATAAATTGATAAAGATTCATACATTCATTAAATATTGTACAAACTTGACCTTCAGGACATCCTTCGGGCGGACATTGTGCTATTGTAAAATTGGGCAATATAATTGTTATAGTCAAGACCGTCCAAATAATAACTAATTTTCTTTTCATATTATTTAATCCTTCACCTCCGAGTTGTTTTACACCTCGGAGGTGTAATAAATTGACTACTCCTTTAATTTCTTTAAAATCTCTGTTGTCTCTTTGGCGGCGGAGTCAATTGCGGTTTGTGAGGAGTGACCAGCTAAAACTTGATTTATCATATTTTTGAAAATTGTTTCTACTTCAATAGCATTTCCTTTATACCAGCTTTTTGCTTTTTCTATTTGTTGAACAAAAGGACCCAGGAAAGTTTTCATTTTTTGATATTCTATCATATCTAATCTGGAAGAGGGGATCTCATCTCCTTTGGCTTTATAATATTTTCTAAGAGTCTGTTTTTGAGCACAAAATTCAATAAATTTCCAAGCCTCCTCTTGGTGCTGACAGTCCTTGGATACCACCTCTGCCCAGAAATTAGGATAAGTTATTTCATTTACTCCTTTTTGGATTTGAGGTACAGGCACCGTGCCAAAAGATATATCGCTTTGATTTTGGATATCAGGAATTTGATAAGCATAGCCAAAAATCATAGCTACTTGTCCTTTTACAAAGGCTTCTTGGGAAGAAGGCATACTGTTGTTCCAACTATAGACTTCTGTTTGAGAACCATCTGTAAGTTTCACTTGCTTGCCAGGGGAAGCAAAAGCAGTATAAAAATCTAAAGCAGTTGTCCCTGGGTAATAGTCTCCTTCTTCTTGTTTTTCTATGAGATTAAAATAGGCGGTAGTCCTATCATCAGAAACCATTGGAGTATTGTTTTGAAGCATTAGAAGAGAAAGAATATCAAAAGAATGATCTACATTATCGGCTGTGCCTAATGATACTCCTGCTTGAATAATATTATCTCCATCTCTTTTGGTTAATTGCTGAACTTTTTGTATAAACTCATCCCAAGTCCAATCAGATTGAGGTTCTTTAGCAAGGCTTTGTTGAAACAAATGCTTATTAAAAAAAACAGCCAAAGTATCACAACTTAAAGGAATACCGTAAATTTGGCCATCATAAGTAAGCTCTTGAAGAGCAATATCAGCAAAAGCATCTTTGAATTCTTGCTGGGACATTACACCTTCAGGCAGGGGAGCCAATTTTTTATAATGGAAAGGCAACCAGTCATTTTTAATCATCCAAATATCTGGTCCTCGTCCTTCAGCTAAAGCATTGGTTATCTCTTCTTCATAATTTTCATATTCTAATTTCTTATAATGAATTTTTACATTAGAATGTTTTTTTTCATATTCAGAAATTATAGGTTCAAAAATATCTTCGTCATCCCAAAGCCGCCAGCAGGTGAGATTGATATCTTTATCAGATGTAGATTTGCTTGCTCTTCGTCGAATTAAAAAAACCACTCCTACAATTAAAAATAAGATTATAAAACCAATTGCAATTTTCCAAATGTAAGATTTCATAAATAAAGCCCTTAAGATTAAAAATCAAATATCAAATAGCTACTACGTAGAAATTGCTTCGCAGTAAGCAAAATTACATATTAAAATATAAAATCAATAAATTTTTAATTTTGCACTGTCATTTTGCATTTTGATTTTTAAACTTTGATATTATTATAGCTTTAGTTCTTTCAAAAATTTTTTAAATTCCGGGGCTAGATCTTTTCTTTTTAAAGCAAAAACTACTTGNNACTACTTGAGCTTTTAAAAATTCTGTTTTATTACCCATATCATATCTTGTTCCTTCAAATTTGCAAGCATAAATAGGTCTTTTTTTAATTAATTTTAAAAGTCCATCAATGAGACGAATTTCTCCCCCTACAGAAGGGGCAGCTTCTTCTAAAGCTGGAAAAATATCAGGAGTGACAATATATTTTCCTACAATAGCTAAATTAGAAGGAGCATCTTTTGGTTTTGGTTTTTCCACCATATCAAAGACTTGATAAGTGCTATCTTCTAAATATTTTCCTTTGATGACTCCATATTGGGAAACTTGATCTTTAGGCACTTCATATATAGCAATAACAGGATCTTGATATTTTTCATATATTTTTATCATTTGTTTTAAACAGCAGGTCTCTGAATCTACAATATCATCACCAAATAAGACAGCAAAGGGTTCATTTGCTACCACATCTTTAGCACACAATACAGCATGCCCATCGCCCAAAGGCTCTCTTTGACGAATATAAACAAACTGGGCTAACTCAGAGGTTTTTTTAATTTCAGTAAGCAGATCTAATTTGCCTTTANNGCTCTTTTACCTCGCCCAGTAACTAAAATTATTTCCGAAATTCCAGAGGATGTTGCTTCTTCCACTAAATATTGAATCACTGGTTTATCAACCAAAGGCAACATTTCTTTGGGGGAGGCGATGGTAGCTGGGAGAAATCTGGTCCCCAAACCAGCTACTGGGAACACTGCTTTAGTTATTTTCATACACGAAACCTTAAATTAATTTCTAATTTCTAAACAAATTCTAATGCCTACTCTAAAACAGAACGAAGTTCGGTTCAGAGCACCCTGAACTCCAAGCAGTTCAGGGTAAATTAAAATGACCAAAACAAATATTTAGAAAATTTGAGCATTTGAATTTTGATATTGTTTAGTATTTAGGATTTCGGATTTAGTATTTTGTTTTTTAGTCATTGGGGTTTGATTAATCATTAGTAATCGGGCATTAGTAATTCTTTTTAGGATATTTTTCTAACTCTCACTTTCTTAGTTCGGGCTTTGGTTGCTTTAGGGGCAGTTATAGTTAAAATTCCATCTTTAAAAGTGGCTTTAGCTTTTTCTGAAGCTACTGGAATTGGTAGAACGACAGAGCGAGAAAAAGCCCCCCAATAACATTCTTGGCAAAGATAATCTTCTTTTTCTACTTTTTTTTCTTCTTTTCTTTCCCCTCGAATAGTAACCATATCATCAGTTACAGTAATATCCAATTCTTCTGGTTTAACTCCAGCTACCGGCGCCTTGACTATCACTTTGGAATCTGTTTGATAAACATCAACAGCCAGCTGCCCTTCGTAGTTTTCCTCCCATTCTTCAGTTTTAGGCATAATAGTGCTTTCTTCTTTTTTTTGAGGTTTGCCAAATATTTTTATTGATTTCTTTTTGGCCATAGTTTATTCCTCCTTTAAAGTTACAAATTAATTACAAATAAAATATATGGATTATTTCTAATGCGAATTTCTACAAATTATTGGTTTGTGGTTCTTGGGTCAGACAGTCAGTTTGGTTTATAGTAAGTAGTTACTGGTTTCTTATTTATACCCAAAACCTATAAACTAATAACTATTCCAGCTGCCCAGACCCATAACCTCCAACTATTTACTATTTCATTTTGAATATTCTATAATTCCTAAGGCAGCATATTCCTTATTCTTAATTCCCAGCAACTATTGCTATTGCTAATACTTTATGCAGTCTTGACACAATTATACAAAAGTTTTATAACTTTGACAAATTTTTCTTTTTTTAAATATCCATTTTAAAGTTTCTTATATTTTTCTTTTTGGTTCTTTAAAAAGTCTTGACAAAGGCATTTTTTTGCGGTATAATTGAATAATTACAATAAAAAATATAATAGGAAATTATTCAATTACGCTGGAGTGAGGTGGAAGCCCTAATTAATAATTACAATAAAAAATATAATAGGAAATTATTCAATTACGCTGGAGTGAAACAGAAGCACTAATTGAAATAGGAAAAGTTCAAAATGTTAAAGATATTGTCATAAATCCTTCTTGAATGGTAAGATAATCTGCATAGTCAGTATTATAAAAATAAAAATAAAAAATGAGTTATAAAATGAAAAAAATATTCTCTAAGGGGATTATAATTTTTGGTTTGCTAATTATTTTTGTTGGAATAGTAATTTTGGGAGCAATGTTAAACAGTCCCAAACCAGCAGAAATTAAATCGGAGCAGGCAACCTTAACCCATTTTAGAGAAGTAAATTCACACTCTGTATCAGATGAATCTTTGAATGGCGAAGCAGAATCTAATATTACTCTTGATAGGGGAGAAGATGGAAGTTACAAGCCCCAAAAGGTTTATAAGTCAGATATAATAACAAGTAAATTTTCTTTTTGTGCAATTGGTTCCCATTGGCAAGAAGACTTGCCCCAGGGAACTAATTTAGTATTAGAAGTAAAAAGCTATGATGGACTTACTTGGTCACCTTGGTATAAGGTGGAAAGACTAGAAGATTTTCCTGATGATCGAGGCATTCAATTCCAAGGGCAAGTTCCTGGCAATCTTGTTTTTGTTGAAGGCGGTCAAGCTATTCAATATAAAATTACTTTAAGTTCAGAAGATGGTAGGAATACACCTTGTTTGAAACAAATAGACCTTACTTATATTGATTCTACCTCTGGCCCTGATCCAGTTTCAAATAAAATAGGCTCTACCCAAAAGGCTCAAGCTGCTTCTTCGCCCAGTATTATTTCCCGAGCTCAATGGGGATGTAATGAATCATTAAGAAATTGGGACCCAGAGTATAGATCAACAGAAAAAATTATTATTCATCATACAGCAGGCACAAACAACCCTTCTAATCCGGCGGCAACAGTCCGGGCTATTTATTATTACCACGCAGTTAGTTTAGGATGGGGAGACATTGGTTATAATTTTCTCATTGATCAGCACGGCAATATTTATGAAGGGAGATATGGAGGGAATAATGTTGTTGCTGGGCATGCTTATCACTATAATTATGGAACTTGCGGAATTTCTCTTTTAGGCAATTTTGTAAATACTGATCCTTCTGGAGCTGCTGTAAATTCTTTGGTAGATTTAACAGCTTTTAAATGTAACCAGAATAATATTGATCCACAAGGTTCAAGTGATTTTAGAAGAAGTGATGGGCCAATACATTATGGTTTGCCTAATATAATAGGGCATAGAGATGTAGGGGCAACTGCTTGTCCAGGGAATCGATTGCATGCTCGTTTAGGGGAAATTCGTCAAAGGGCTAAAGATAAAGTTTTAGATCTCCAGTGGATTTCTCAAAGTGATTATCCTTCTCTTACCCCGGGAGAAGAGACAACTTTGCAAGTGAAATTTAAAAATACAAGTGGTGAAACTTGGTATAATTATGGCTCTAATCCTGTAAGATTAGGCACCTCTCATCCTATAGACAGAGACAGTGCATTTTATACTTCAGATTGGATTTGTAAAGATCGGCCTACAAATATGGATCAAGCTGAGGTAAAATCAGGAGAAATTGCCACCTTCACTTTTAAAATTAAGACTCCTTTAACCTCTGGAATATATCGAGAATATTTCCAAGTAGTCTGTGAGTGGAAAAAATGGCTTTCAGATGTAGGATTGTATTGGGATATTGAAGTTAAGCCTGGTTTGAAATGGATTAGGCAAAGTGATTATCCTACAATTGTCCCCGGGGAGAAAAAGACTTTATGGGTAGAGTTTGAAAATATAGGAGAAATTCCCTGGGATAAATCTGGCTCTAATCCTGTAAGATTAGGCACCTCCAAACCTTGTGACAGGGATAGTATTTTCCATGATGATAGTTGGATTTCCAACAACAGAGCTTGTACTTTTACTAATGTCAGTAATCCTTCTTCAAGCACTATTCTTCCTGGCCAGACAGCTAGATTTACTTTTACAGTTTCTGCTCCATTTATGCCAGGTGTTCATCGGGAATATTTCCAAGTAGTCTGTGAGCATAAGACCTGGCTTTCAGATCCAGGGCTTTATTGGGATATTACTGTAGAACAGCTAAGGTTTGATACTCAGTGGATTAGTCAGAGTGATTATTTAACATTAGAAACTGGAGAGAGTGCAGATTGTTGGGTTGAATTTAGAAATACTGGAAATATAACTTGGAAAAATTATGGCGAACATCCTATAAATTTAGGCACAGAAAATCCTCAAGATAGAGATAGTTTATTTTTTACACAAGGTGAATGGATTAATCCTCAAAGGCCTTGCAAATTATTGCAGGCAGAAGTTAAACCAGGCGAGGTTGGTAGGTTTAATTTTACAGTTACTGCTCCTTCTACTCATGGTCTATTTAAAGAATATTTTAACCCTGTTTGTGAATGGGTGGATTGGTTTAATAACAATCATGGTTTTTATCTTCAATTTACAGTTGTCCCCGATTTACAAAATCAATGGATAGCTCAAAGTGAATATCTTGCACTTACCCCAAATCAAAAAACTACTCTGTGGGTAGAGTTTAAAAACACAGGTAATTCTCCCTGGGATAAATCTGGCTCTAATCCTGTAAGATTAGGCACCTCCAAACCTTGTGACAGGAATAGTATTTTCCATGATGATAGTTGGGTTTCCAACAATAGAGCTTGTACTTTTACTAATGTCAGTAATCCTTCTTTAAATATTGTTCTCCCCGGCCAGACAGCTAGNNAGCTAGATTTACTTTTACAGTTTCTACTCCTTCTATACCAGGAATATATCGAGAATATTTCCAATTAGTTTCTGAATACCAAACATGGTTGAATGATGTGGGATTGTATTGGGATATTACAGTAGGGAATGGGCAGCCGAATATTCGAGTAGGTTTATATAATACCCATGATTCTATAGTAGTTACAGGCAATGGTTCATATCAGATTTGTGATTTTAATAATAGCCCTTTGGTTACTTTAGGGCCTGGTCAAACTGCTACTGTAAGTGGTCGTTATAATGTACAGTGTTCTAATGGTTATTCTTCTTCTAATTCTACGCCTTTTCGAATAAGGCCTTTAGGTTCTACTATTTTAGAGATTCAGAATTATTATCGCCCAGGCTGGGGAGGAAGAAATGATAATCGATACAGAGGATTGATTGAATATCGTTGGTCAGATGTAGAAGGTACCTACTGGGTAATAAATGAAGTGACATTAGAAGACTATTTGTATGGTCTAGCTGAAGAACCTAATTGGTGGCCTAAAGAGGCATTAAAAGCTCATATAGTAGGAGCGCGTGGTTATGCTTTTTATAATATCCATCATCCTAAGTCAACTTGTTCTCGAAATTTTTTTCATGTTTTTTCTGATTGGCGTTCCCAAACTTATAAAGGCTATGCTTATGAACAGGCCATTGGTTCCCCTAATTATTTGAAAGAGTCTGCCTGTGAAACTTTTGGTCAAATTATTTATTATGGAAATGAAGTAGCTTTAGTTCCTTATCATAGTGATTGTGGGGGGCATACTTCTGATTATCCAGACAAGCCTTATCTAAAGTCAGTTTACTGTCCATATTCTCAAGGGCATTCCCGTAGCGGACATGGCTGGGGATTATGTATGACCGGCGTTAAAGGATTTGCCGACTCAGGACGTGGTTATATTGATATCTTAAAACATTATTTGACCGGAGTAGATATTAGAAAAGCATACTAGTGTAAATTCCCTGCCTGCCGGCAGGCAGGGAAATAACAAAATTTTAATTTTATAGCCCTGATTATCAGGGCTTTTTCTTTTGTTGTCTTAAATAAAATGATAGTATTAAAGTATGCAAAAAGGTTATACCAAGAAAACTTGTGAGTTTTTCTTAGATTTACTTTTCCCTAAAAGATGTATAGGCTGTGGAGAAGAGGGGGGATGGTTATGCAAGAAATGTGAAGATAAAATTATTAGAGTTACTTCTCCCTCTTGCCCCAGGTGTAATCGTTTGACTTCTGGTGGGCAATTTTGTTCTGCTTGCAGGCCATATACAAACCTTTCCGGAGTTTTAGTAGCTGCTTACTATGATCAAGGGCCTTTAAAAGAAGTTATCCATAGTTATAAATATGAATATATTTTTGATTTACATAAATTATTGTCTGGTTTGCTAATTGATTGCCTCATAATGAATCCTTTGCCTAAAAGTTCTATTGTTATTTCTGTTCCTTTACATAAAAAAAGAGAAAGACAAAGGGGTTTTAATCAGTCAGAAATTTTAGCTCATGATATAAGTTTGGAACTTGGTTTAGAAATAAATACTAATGTATTGATAAGACGTAAACATACTACTCCTCAAATTGAGTTATCTGGAGACAAAAGGAGAAAGAATGTTTGTGATGTTTTCAGTTGTACAAATCAAGAAATTATTTTAGGAAAGATAATAATTCTTGTTGATGATGTAGCTACAACCTGTGCTACTTTAGAAGAATGTGCAAAGGTTTTAAGAGCTTCCGGGGCCAGACAAGTTTGGGGTTTGGTAGTGGCTAGACAGTTATAGAATTTTAGCTGAGTAATTAGAGATTCATTTTTATTTCTGATATAATGGTAGAAAAGATAGATTTTATATAAAAATAGTTGTATTTTGGTTTAAGACAGAGGCTGGGATGGGGTGACAGAATAGACTTGCCCGCCAAGGACTGAAATTTAGGCAATGGCAGGTGGGCGATTGCGGCGGTCACAAGCCCTGTACCGAGTGTGGAGGGTTGGCCGAGTGGTTTATGGCGCTGGTCTTGAAAACCAGTTGGG
>JABAOH010007114.1_pt1 | contig 17142 bp, 18 predicted proteins | sample 7062181 | NCBI WGS metagenome assembly JABAOH01 (sample SAMN14538630, study PRJNA623070) | marine sediment metagenome | biome: marine biome [ENVO:00000428]; feature: marine pelagic biome [ENVO:01000023]; material: deep marine sediment [ENVO:00002113]; isolation source: pool of 5 deep marine... | reverse complement strand
CTTCTTCTCCTTTCTGAAAAACCTCTTGGTTTGTCCCTCAGAAAGGATAGCCGTGACTACCTCTTTTGAAAAGCCGTAGTGTCAGATTAGATCCTAACTAACCCAGATTAAACTTATCGGGGGGGCCGTTGGTAAGATCCTCCTCTTCGGTGGGAGTCTTCTGCCAGGTCATATCGCCAACGGCCCTCACCAGATCAGCAATGGCTTTGCCTTTCTGCTGATTTAAGATGGATTAGCTACCCCGCCTTGACCGGCCATTCTTCCGGGTAGGGCCGGTGGTTACCCAGCCAGCCCCCCCAACAGATCCGGACGTGAGCAATTCGCTCATCCGGTTCCTCGGCGCTTCCCGAATCGCCTTAGGGCGAATACAGCGTTGGGTATCTGGCAATAAAAAGCCAGCACGGATAGAAGTTCGTTCGAGGCAGACAGAGGTCTCCCGTTTAAGGAAGCCACTGACGACTGAAGGAGTAACCCATGTCTTAAGCGAGAAAAACAGCTTGACAACAAGCGGCCTCATAGAAGTATTCGTTCCCCATGGGTTCAAAACGACCACCGACAACAAGCAACCTCATAGAAGAAGGATCTTTGCTTAATCCCCCATCAAATCCACTAATCCTCCACAAACTCCAAAGGTTCCCAGTTTCAATGGAATCAAATCCTGTTCTTTTTATGAAATGTTTTCATATCAGTGGCAAAAATTTCCTACCTTGGTTTCGTTGAAATTATCAGCAGGATACTCTGATTTTACATCAATTTCAGATGATTATAGGTGAAAAGCATTGGTACAAGATATGCAAAAATGACTAAAAGCTAACCATCTGTGAGGGTAGAACGGAGAGCCACGGGTTTAGGGAGCAAACACATACTCAGACTTATGAGATTTCACATCATATATCTCCTCGATAGCAGGGTTGACGAAATGAATAGGTGCCCGCCATACCTTGAGATATAAGGATTGTCTCATACAAGAAACAATATCGTAGAAGGGAAACCGATGCATTCCACTGAGATTGAACGGAGAAAATATCCGCGGTTTAACGAGCAGATCCCCATTGATATCGGCCTCATCGATCTAAGAGACGGAAAAACCATCCAGGCCCAACTCAAGGGAGTAACCACGGATATATCCATGGAAGGGCTAGGGTTGGAGCTGGATTATCCGGCTTCAGATGTAGTTTCCTTCGCGCCTAAATTGATGGGAGAGAATAAGGAATTCGATTTGGATTTGAATGCAAACTTGGGAACGAAAGGGTTGAGAGGTATCGGCGAAGTCAGATGGGCCCGGATATATCCCCCATCTCTCTTAAAAATGGGCGTCTTCCTGAAAGAAATGAGGGCCGATGAGAAGGAGAAGTGGACCGATTTTGTGATGCGCCAAAGCAAGGATGTTCCTCAGGATGTTTCATGTGAGCAAAGGTACAGCGGACATAAGTTGATACAATTGTTACACAAATTCATACGAGATCCAATTCAGTCAGATTTATCGATAAATTACATCCTCCCTGGAATATTCGTATGTAGTTCTGTCATTGTTTACTGGTTTGCTGAGATCAGATATTACCATGCAATGATACCGTGGGGGATTCCCATAATCTTATTAATTAGGTCCAGATCCTTTTCAAAGAAGTACCGAAAGTCTAAGTGAAATTCCACATTCTCAGGCCATAGCTGGATCACTGAGCAGAGCTGGGCTACCGTTAATTCGAAATGGATTCACTGTATGGATTAGATAGGAGGGGAAACATGGCGGTAGGTATTCCCGAAATGAGGCCGACCGACATGGTTTTGCCTCTCTGTTTGATAAATTTCAGGTAAAACAATCCGGGATCAGTTCTGACCTTCCTCTATCGCGATAAATAATATGGCGTATTATAAAATAGACAGCCCAAATTCAGGGAAACGGATCATATGGCTTTGGACGGGCATAATTTTACTTTCGATCAGCGCATTGATCTGGATGATGCTTATTATTGCTATAGTAGCTGAGCCTGAGGAGGTGGGCCATGTAATCTTAAGTGGATTAGTCTTGACTATCATTCCTGTAGCAACAGGCATTTATTTTGTGAGGCGTTCCAAAAGGAGGTACAAAAGGAGAGTGTAGATTCGATGGAAATCGGTGATGCAAAATTAACATGCGACTATTGTCTTAAGAAATCAGGGAATCCTCCCAACGGTTGGTGCAAAATAAATAAAGTTGGAATAACTGTATGCCCCAACTGTCAATTAGGCCATTGGGAGGAACTGAAAAAGGCATTTTTAAATGATAACTTGAACATCGAGTATATTGAGTAAATTCAGATCCACACCTCAGGATAAATACGTCAAGCAAGAAGGGAGACAATAGGCCTACACTCAAGGTTCCTTCATCTTTCCTGGGGAGCAAATCTCCTACTCAAAATACTCTGGACATGCCACAAGGAGAAACTACCTACACGACTGATACCAAATATATATGAAGAGGAAAAGCCGAAAGGTCGAACGTCGGATCTTTAAAAGATTAAAGATTCCTATTCCATTAACTATGCGGCTATTGGGGACAACCAAATACCCCCAGCGTATCAAAACGGAAACTAGAGATGTCTCCCTTGAGGGCCTATCAATAGAACTAAAGGTAATCTTGAAAAACGGGAGCCTCCTGATTCAGGAAGGAGAGGAATCCATAAAGCTGATTCCTTTCTTAGTGTTGAACGAAAAGATGGTGGAATTGGACATAAAGATACCTCCAAAGGGCGAAAATATTGGAGCAATAGGGAGAGTTATATGGTATGACTTTGGCTCGAGAGGGACATCATACTATTTTTGCGTAGGGATCTTCCTGGAGAAAATGAAAGTTGAAGACAGAAAAAAGTGGGAAGAATTCGTAAGAAATATTGAACTGAACCCCTAAATACCTACGGAGGCCACAGGGACCTGGAGTTATCCCCTCGTCTATTCTCTCCGATGATTTCAAGATGCAATCGCTCACAGCCTGAGAAGACGAAGCTATCGATTTGCGTTTGAAATATTGACTCTATCCAGAGTCGGCAAATCTCCCTACTTCAGTTAGTATCATTGCGGAGGCAGGGTAAGAGGAAGTAGACAGGGCAGAAAAAGGCAAGTTTATTCTTCCTTCACCCCGTCGCAAAGGCTCATAGCAAACCAGCCCGTTATTTCTATATCGACCATATCTGTCCAATATTAAAGCCAAATCGACATAGCTTGACTATTTTCCCACACTTCCCTAAAATGGATGCCAACAGAGCTCGGTGAAAAAAGCTGAGTCGGTTCAATATATAATTTAGGTGTAACCTAGAGATGAAATTGTGTAATAAAAGCTGATCTAGGTAAAGAAGGCACATAATGGAAACATTGCATCCGGGTGTATATATCCAGGAGGTTTCCAGCGGAGACCGGCCTATTGAAGGAGCTAGTACTTCTACGACGGCCTTTATCGGTATAACAGAAAAAGGGCCTGTGGACCATGCCTTAATGGTAACCAGTTTTGCAGAATTCCAGGCGAATTTCGGAAACTTTCTGAGAGAAAGTTGGCTAGCTTATTCAGCACTACAATTTTTTAATAACGGCGGCACTCGTCTCTATATAGCGAGAGTCACCAGCCACGAAAGCACAGCACCGCAGGAAATTGATTACCAAAACGCGTTTGCCTTAATGGATCCGATCACAGACATCAACCTTGTAGCTGTGCCGGGAATTGGTTCGCCATCAATGGTCAGCTATGGCGCTAACTATTGCCACAAGCGTGGGGATTGCTTCTTCGTTGGAGACATGAGCCTATCTGAGAATACTAAAGAAGAGGTGAACACTTTCACCCATAATATTGAGGTCAAAAGTTCCTATTCTGCTGTCTACTTTCCCTGGTTGAAGATGAAAGACCCCAGCGGAGCTTCACCTGAACCGATAGCAATCCCACCTTCCGGCTCTGTGGCCGGGATCTATGCGCGCACCGATGCTAACCGAGGCGTGTGGAAAGCTCCAGCCGGAAGCGAGGCCAACATCAATGGAGCGGTCGGACTGATGGTAAATATTTCGGGCTCCGAGCATAACAAACTCAATCACATCGGGGTCAACGTCATCAGAGATTTTCCGGCCAGCGGTATCGCCATCATGGGCGCACGAACTCTGGCGACTCAGCCTGTTCTTGAATACAAATATGTTCATGTGCGCCGGACAGCGATTTTTATAGAGCAGAGCATTGATAAAGGCATTCAATGGGCGGTATTCGAGCCAAACGATGAACGTCTCTGGGCCAAGATTCGTCTCAATGTGGTGGCGTTCATGCACAACTTATTCCGCCAGGGGGCTTTCACGGGGAGTTCACCACAACAAGCCTATTTCGTTAGGTGTGATAGGGGAACAACCACCCAGAACGACATCAACCAAGGCATTGTCAATATCCTGGTAGGCTTTGCCCCCTTGAAGCCAGCGGAATTTTTAATTCTCAAATTGAGTCAGAAGGGTTGTCAAATGTAACACGCCTAACAAGGCAAATGCAGCTGACTCGTAAACTCGCGGCTGATTTGCACCGTTAATATCTTTAATTCAAGATGTATCAGAAAATCCAGGCGAGTTGCCAAAAGGTAAAGATTTGAAACGCAAATCGCTAAGGGCAGGAGCTGGTAAAACTATCTAATACAGTTAGAATTATTCCCCCTTCGGCTTCCCCCCGCTTCCCGGATCGCTCTTGGGCGAATACAGCATCGGGTGTCTGGCAAAAGAAGCCAGCACGGATAGAAGTTCGTTCGAGGCAGACAGAAGCCTCACGTTTAAGGAAGCCGCTAGCTCGATTGACGACTGAAGGAGTAACGGATGTCTTAAGCGAAAAAAGGAGCTTGACAACAGGCGGCCTCATAGAAGAAGTCGATAGATCAACAGTCATCTTGCGCGATGTTCCGAACTAACCCAACAGGAAAACATGATTATGGTCACCAGGAGCTTTCCATTCATTCATTTCAATAGAAAGACCTTGGGAAAGGGCGCCAATGGTCTTGCTCTTAAAGGAAAGGAAACATAGATCGGAATACCTTGCATTGTCGGCACGTATTCATCTTCTCGTGCCAGCTTTCTTGCCTCCCGCCTTGACACATAGTCCCATTGACAAACCAGCAAAGATGCCCGGCTTGAAATTCCCATACCGGGCAGTTTAGTCTTGTCTCCACAGGACACTTTTGTGTTATCCAACAGGGCTTGTTCCTTTTACGATGGAAATGGAATCTCTCGGTAGCCAAAAGAATGAGCATCTGTTGTTCGATATACGAAGGTATGTTCCTCCATCCTTGCTCAAAACTCTGTATGGCCTTACAAGAAATACCCAGTAGCTGTCCCATTTGCCTTTGAGTTTTTCCCCAAGAGTCTCGAATCTGGGAAAACTGCCTTCTGTCCATACAGACTCTCCCGCTCGTTTTATCACCACGATACTACAATGTGGCTTAATGCATTGGGTCCTTCAAACGCCGTGCCATGGCAAGAACAATTGGATGATAAGAAGCACCTCATAGTAAATTGAAATAACTTATTGAAAATAAAGAGTTTTCTAGAGATGGTTTTTTACTCGGGGAATGAAGGGTTGGCTTGCTAACGGAAATCTGGTGAAATCACCGAATGGACCTGGTAATTTCACCAGATGGTGTATTCCATTTGGAAGGAGGTATTTCCGATGGCCAAAGACCTCGATCCACTGGCATGTACTGCTCTTTCCGACCATACTGCTAGAAATTCTGCTTAAGACCATAGGTCCTTTGAATCAGTTCCTTAATCAATCGATAGGTGGTAAATCTGTTCATAGCACGTGCCTCTTTGGAAAAGTTTTTAGATTTCTTTGACCCTGGCATATGAACTCGCAAGTTCCTATTCGGAAAAGGGTCATTTTAGCCTGATCTTTCTTCTGAAGTAATCCGTTGAATACAAGATGCATTAGTTACCTTCACTTAAAGGTCTATTNNTTCACCTAAAGGTCTATTCTATCGATTTGTGTTAGAAATATTGACTCTATCCAGACTCGGCGGATTTCCATACTACAGTTAGCAGAGATCGCACACCATGGTCCGGTGTGCGTTACACGCGGAAGAAACTCCCTCTCGCCCCGCCCGGGGCGGAGTAGAGGGTGACTCCTGCGATAAGAACTCATTCAAACCGTCGAGCTTAAACCGGTAGTTTCTTAGGAGAAACATTGTTTTTTTGCTTTTATTGACATATCTTCCAATCCTGCTAGAATGGGTTTACTCGACAAAGCCAAACCATCCGTGAGGGTGGGGCGGAAAGCCACGGGTCTTTGAATCTCTGTTGAAATCTGCAAGTGGCTATTGTCCGATTTGGTTAGTACTCTGGCAGAATTGCTTTAACCAAACACAAGATTAATTCTAAAGACAGCCGGGTTGCCGAAGTGAATGGGTGACCCGGCTTTATTATTTTCGGGGGCCATTACTCGCTTCATTCGCTCAACAGCTGAGTAATATACCAACGTTGTGTAAATTTGCCATTATGAAGAAAAAGAGCGCTTAAACCCATGAGAATAGCAACACGAATTTTCCTATTCGCGATCCTGGTCTTACCGTGGGCTCAATCCGCCTTTACGCAGGAAGAGTTGTGGAGGGAACTAAACCGAAAGGCTGGTGTCCTTTATCAGCAAGGATCTTATTCAGATGCGGTCAAAGTAGCCCAAGAAGCATTGAAGATAGCAATCAACACATTTGGTCCTAATCATCCCCATATGGCGACTTCGCTGAATAATTTGTCCTCCCTTTTTCATGCCCAGGGCAAATATGGCGAAGCCGAGCCCCTTTTCAGGCGGGCACTGGCCATAGTGGAAAAAACCCTTGGTCCAGATCATCCCCGTGTGGCGACTTGCTTGAATAATCTAGCTTTACTCTATGAGACCCGAGACAAGTATAAGGAGGCCGAATCTCTTTCCGAACGGGCACTGAGAATAGTGGAAAAAGCCCTTGGGCCAAAGCATCCCAAGGTGGCTACATGCCTGAATAATCTGGCGTTACTGTATGAGGCGCGAGGCAAGTATAAGGAGGCCGAGTTTCTTTACAAGCGGGCAGTGGGGATAGTGGAAAGAGCCTTTGGGTCAAACCACCCGCATGTGGCGAATTCCCTGAATAATCTGGCCTTACTTTATGAAGCTCAGGGCAAGTATAAGGAGGCGGAGGCTCTTTCCGAGCGGTCACTGAAGATAATGAAACAAGCCCTTGGTGAGAATCACCCGCATGTGGCAACTTCCCTGAATAATCTGGGGTTGCTTTACTATTATCAGGGTGAGCATGCTAAGGCTGAACCTCTCTACGAGAAGGCTCTGAGAATAAGGGAGAAGATCCTTGGGAAGGATCACCCTGACGTGGCGGAATCCCTTAACAATCTGGCGGAGCTTTACACAGAGCAGGGCAAGTATTTCAAGGCTGAGTCCCTTTATAGGCGAGCTCTCGCGATAAATGAGAGGANNCAGGCGGATTGGAAAAGAAGATGAAGCCGAAAGGTTGGAAGCACGTGCAAGGAGCATTCGTTTAGATCAATAAGAGTCACGTGAGATTTCTCCCCGGTGAAGCCCATTAGTCAGGAACGGACCGAATCGTCAGATTTTCGGATGGCTCCCGCCAGTTGAGAGGAATGAATCTGCAATGTAAGCCCCAGCCCCCTTTTTGGATAGAAGATGAAGTGAAAACACCCATTGGGGAGGGTATTAGTGCGATGCTGAAAAAATATCTTTATCCCCTGCTTTTATCCTTGACCCTCCTTCTTCTTCCAGGGTGCGTCTATGTCATCTCCAAAGAGGTCAGAAGGGAGGTGACCAAGGATCTGAGTCTCAGGGAAGTGATGAAAGATCCCGATGCCTATAGGGGAAGGGTTGTTCTCTGGGGTGGGGAGATCATCGAGTCCAAGAACTTAAAGGAAGGAACGCGGGTCGTCGTACTCCAAAAGGATCTGAATAGATGGGGAAGGCCCAAGGAATCGAACAAGAGTCAGGGAAGGTTTATCGTACTCTATCCGGGCTACCTTGATACGGCTATATACCGGAGGGACAGGGAGATCACCGTAGCTGGAGAAGTTATCGGGCAGGAAGTACTGCCCATAGACGAGATCGAATATACCTATCCAGTTCTATCCCCCCGGGGGATCCATCTATGGAGCGAGGAAAGAAAAGCCAGATACCCCTACTACCCCTATCCCTGGTGGTGGTATTACCCTTACTGGTCTTATCGCCGTTTGTATCCGTATTATTGAGGGCGGAAGGGGTTTTTTATTAATGCCCCTAACTTGAAATAAATTCGTCGAGGAGGAAAGAAGTTATGTCAACAATATTTTTCTACGGCCCCAAATTAGATAAGGAAAAAAGCAAGGAAATAATAAGAGACTTCACCGAAACGGCCAGCCGACTAACGGGTATTCAGAATTCTGCGTTTGTAGTCTATCTCAGAGAATCAACTCCTGAAAATGTTGGCGTTGGCGGGGAATTGTTAGAAGATAGATTAAGGAAAAAATAGCACGAAGAAATAAATCCACGGAATATTCTTTGGCGACAGTGCCAAGGGAGGGAAACCTATGGACGTTTTAAGCCTGATTCTGGCTATAATTGCACTCGTCATCGCCATTTTGGCTTACCGGAGGGTTGGAGCGATAGCGGATTTAAAGAAACAGATTGATCAGATTGCCTCTTCGGTGGATCTCAGAAAGTCGATGGACTCTCTCGGGGCAATGACCGATACCCTGAGGGAGAAGACATCTGAGGCCATTGGAAAACTGGAAGCCGCCGTTAGGAGGATAAGGAAAGAGAAAAAACCCCCGGAGGAAAGACCACCGAAAAGGCCAGAGGAGCTGAAGGAAAGAATGCCCACTCCAGAAGATTTTCAGCGGGAGCTGGAAAGTATCTTTACCTTGGCTCAAAAGGAGGCCAAATCCTCTATCCAGGTAAAATCAGGAGACTTACACAGAGCGGTGGGAGGCTATCCTGGACATATTCATAGACTGCCCACATGCTGTCGGGTGATGAAAAGGAACATGAAGCCCGAAGACCAAATATTGCAACAGCCACCAAGTGGAACAGGGGCAACATTGATCATACAATTTAAATTGCCCCGATGAAGAGTAAACTCCTCCTTGCCTAGCACTTAGGGCAAGTCATGTCAACCGAGGCCAATCAATGAGGTTAAGGAAGGACATCGGCTTTTACCAAAGAAATGGAGAAATGAAATCTGGGCAAGTGAAGGGAGAAAAAGACACATTTTGCGGATACTCGCTTCGTATCACCGGGGCTTATATTGGAGGAAGAAAGGAGGAATTCTGACTCTCGTGGATAACATCAGAATTTAAAGAGCTTGATTTCCCTGCAGATCAAAGGTTCGAAATGAAGGTCTTTTATCTTCAGCCAATAACAGACGATATTGTAATTGAGAGACTGCATCACGAGATGGGAGAAGAGATTCTGCATTACGATAGGATTTCTTCTACTCGCAGGAAGAAACCATATGAGACAAAAGATGAACTGGATTTGAGATACCTTGAACATGCAAAGGGAATTATCAATGATGTAGGTGATTTTATTAGAGGTTTTTTACCGAGATTTTTTTCTCCCCAAAGAGCAGATTTTGATTATGTGCGAAAACATAATGTTGAATTCCTGGGGAGACATGAACTCTTAGTAAAAGTTAGAGTAAGAACAGATAAAGGAGAGAAAGAACTCTCCCTGAGTTTCGATCTGCCCTCATTTGTTTATATCCCTAGGATACTTTTTAGAATCAAGGAACAATATGTGTATATCCACAATCATTTGAAATCTAGCATTTCATTTGTGATTGGTAATCGAAAGAATCCTAAAACAGATGATTATTTCATTGATGATGCAATGGAAGAATTGTGGCATCTTGCGATTCATCCTTATCTTATAGAAAAAATAAACAGAACTCTCAAAAGTGAAGAAATTAAACCAAACGATAACATGTCCAAGATTTTGAGGGAAGGAGAATATCTCGCCAAAGCCTTTGCGTTTGCTTCACTCGATAAGTTCAAGGAAAAGAAGGGATACGCTATCCCTAGCAAGAAAATTAAGGACAAGGAAAAAATTTTGGTTGATAAGATCAAGAGTGCCGGAATTAAGGGAGCTTTGAAAGAGATCAGCAAAACTGAAATTTAGTGTTAAGGGAAATTCCTGCTCGTTGCCCAAACAATAAAGCTATCAGTTGCTACGAAAGGTGGTATAGAGTAAGAAGGTGGATAAGGAATAAAGGGCCACGGGAGAAGGGTTACATTTCAACCACAAGTGAATCGGTACTAACTTGGCCTGATCTCTTCTATCTTGTAGACACTGTTTCAATTTGCTACTATGGATTCATGAGATGGTCTAACCAAAGAGAGGTCTAACCCACTTTATATAAGGAGAAGACGACATGGTCTTTACTCCAACTATTATTGTGGTTATCGTTTTCGCCTTTATCATTTTGGCCTCCGCGGTAAAAATCTCCCGGGAATATGAACGAGGGGTCGTCTTCCGACTGGGAAGGCTAGTCCTCCCGCCGAAGGGTCCGGGCATCTTCGTTATCATCCCCGTCGTTGATAGGATGATAAAAGTAAGCCTTCGGACGGTGGTGATGGATGTCCCTCCTCAGGACGTCATTACCAGGGATAATGTCTCCATCAAGGTGAATGCCGTTGTCTACTTCAGGGTGATACAGCCGGACAAGGCTGTCGTGGAAGTGGAAAACTACCTGTATGCCACTTCTCAGCTTGCCCAGACAACACTCAGGAGCGTGGTCGGCCAGGCCGAGCTGGACGAGTTGCTCTCCGCCAGGGAAAAGATGAATAAGGAACTCCAGAGCATCCTGGACAGGCAGACGGACCCCTGGGGTATTAAGGTATCCATGGTGGAGATCAAACACGTCGATCTTCCCGAGGAGATGAAGAGGGCCATGGCCAAGCAGGCCGAGGCTGAAAGGGAGCGAAGGGCAAAGGTCATCAACGCCATGGGCGAATTTCAAGCCGCTGAGAAGATGGCAGAGGCGGCAAAGGTCCTGAGCACCTACCCAGTGGCGATCCAGTTGAGGTTTCTCCAAACCTTGACGGAGGTGGCAGCGGACAGTCCATCGAGGTTAGTCTTCCCGGTACCAGTCGACCTGGTTAAACCCCTCCTTGAAAAATCGGTAAAATAAGGTAGTACCCTCTGTCCGCTTCGGTGAACCCTTGGCCAACTTCTCAAAAATGAGGGAATGAAGAATACCTTAATAAGGGATGATCAGGTAAAGGGCAAAGTAAATATTTCAAGATGGAATCGATGATCCAGCCGCACTCCTGGTTATGCAATATTTCTTCCGCAAATCGATAAGACCAGAGGGTAAGGACAGAAGATCCTAGTCAGGCTCTCGTACCTCCCAGGCCCATGAAGTTGAAAAAGCGGGAGCGGAGGCGATCGTCACAAGGAATGGACGTCCAGTTTGTGGGTAGTGCTCAGGCAGGACGAACGGTCAAGGAATAGGTTCTTAGTAAGATTAGCGTTTTTTACTTTGCTAAGCCGCGGTTACGTAGCCGCTCTTGTTCCCATAACTTGTAATTATCAGGCGGGGGTATTATCGAGGCGTCAGCTCTTAAGTTGAGCTTCACTGCTTCACTGGGACATCCAGTAACACAGAGGCCGCAACCAATGCACTTTGCCAGATCAATTGTTGCCACATCAGCTACAGAACATGCATTCACCTGGCAGCGGTCCTCGCATATTCCACAGCCGTTGCATTCTTCGGCGTCGACGACCGCATAGTAATTTGCTTTGGCAACTGAGTGTTCGATGCCGAATTGGGTAATTCCCCTTAGAATGTAACAACAGCACCCACAACAGTTGCATACATAAAAGAGCCCAGTGGCGACGTTGCTTACGGTATGAACTAAGCCTATTTCTTCAGCTTGATCGAGCACCTTGAGAGCTTCTTCCTGGGTAATGTTGTGTGGTCCCACAGGTCTTTCTTTCATTGAGAAAGTGAGGCAAACTTTCAGGGGAAGGTCGCACTTCCGGTTGCCTACCAAGTCGAGTTGTTTTTTGCAGATGCAATCACGTAATGCGAACCATTTTGCCTGTAAGATTAATGGCTTTATATCATCGTAGGGAAGGATAAGCTCGGTTTTAAGAGCCTGCCGTGCCGGAATAACTCGGTGTAGCGCTGGCTTAGGACGCATTATTCCCTCTGCTCCCCCCTCGTTCCAGTATTGCTCACAAAGATGGGCCAACTCATGGTCCATAACATCCCATTGCTCTTCCCAAAAACCTACAACATATGGAGCCAGCCGGAATCTCCATATTCCATCCCTTTTAGAGCCCCATATGATGCCCCTGTTCAGCATTGCCTTAAGTCTTTGTTCAGTTTCTTCCTTTGGTAGGTTGGCCCTTTCTGCTATTGCCTCGGCTGTCTCACTGGTACCAGTCATGTTACTGGCTACCAGCGCTTCTTCAGGTGAGAATATCTTCTTGAGGATTTGCAACTCAACACCTGACTTAGTTCGGGGGAAACCCCCGGGTAAGAGGTCTAAGGCATGGGCTAATTGTTCATAAGTATCAGCGTTCATCTCTAGGCCCCTTATTTTATTAACTTAGAAATTGATATTGATAAGAATTTCCTGTTTGGTCAGGGGAGTATAGAGGGGTGAGGCTTGTGTGTCAAGGAAAAGGAGGTCACAATATATGGTGGTTTTCCGTTATCCGGCTGTGCGGGAAGGCGTGAGTGATGAAAATGTTGGGGAGGCGGGGCCACAAGCGACTCCGTGTTCTTTATCTAATTCAAGATGAAGTATTGCATGGGGAGAGAAGGGAAAATTACTGATTTGCGTTTGTATTATTTACCATGAAGGATATCCATCCAGCGAATGGGCGGAAGCATAGGAAAGGGTGAACATCCTATCGTGACTTCTCAACTTTAGCCAGTTCCACAACAGTGGATTCTTCTCTAAAACCATCTTCCAAACCTTCAATCTTGACCGGCATGTACGGATCGTCCTCTGTATAGCCATAGACTCCAGCCAGGATTTCCCGTGCCCACCGGTGGATGAGCCTTTTCTTCTCATCCGTCACTGTGCCTGTTTGGATAGCCCAGTATCTATTTGTGTGTCTTCTCAGCCGTATCCACCCATTTCTCAACACTATCCGCAGGATTTCGTCTCTTGCGTTTCCCTCAATGCCGGTCTTTTCCCCATGCTTTATGTAAGTAGATTCTATGTAATTCCTTGAAAGTCCGAACACCTCCGGGCTTGTGATGACAGCTCTGATATGGGTCGTCTTCAACACGGTGACCTCATTTTCTGGAGATATGAAAAAACCCGTTCCTCGTGTCATTACTTTCCGCAGGCTCAGGGTTTACGGAAATGGCCCTCAGCGTTTAGCTAAAGGATGATCAGGCTTCGGGGAATGTGGAGTTATAGTCTCAGAATCCCGCAACAAACCAAAGCCAAAGGGGCGCCCTTTGATCATCATGCAGGGCCTTCCAGGGATTATGAATTCGACCTCTGCATTCTTATCAATATATACTGACTCCCTCCTGGACTTAACGAGGCAAACCCGTAGATTCGCCCTACGGGCATACTCACGGGCCCACTCCTCCGCTTCTTCAGGAGATAGAGTTTCAGGGACTTTGACATCGACATAGAAACCCGCCATCATCCGAACAACAAGTGTCATAGGGACGGGCTCATCCAGCCACCTCTCGTAATCCCTTAGATCCTGGGTTACGGCCTTTTCGACTTCTATGGGATCTAATTTCATTACTTGAATCAGTTGGTTCAACTGTTCTTCTTCGGGATATTCCTCGCCCCTCTCCCATCTCAAGTACTTTCTAACGCCCTTGTTCGTGTTGGTATATCCCAAACTGAGAGCGATTACCTTACACGTGATTTTGTTTTTGAACCGGGATTCCCAGAGCAAGTTCGCAAGGTGAGTCATATCATTTATCCTCCTTTTAGCGATCATTTTTTATCAGTCTTTAGATTTGCTGGACGAAATCACATAAGGCGTCCAGTTCCAATCCGAGCTTCCGTTCAAGCTGACTTATTTGGCTGCTCAAGTCGTTGATTTTCAAGTTGAGCCTGTCGATTTTTGCTTCCACAAAACCTATCCGTTCCGTGAAATACGAAACTTTTTTTCGCTTGCCCTCGTGATCGTAGATGATCTCGTACAGCCTTTCCACACCCATGCCATCGATCTCGTCAAACAGGTTTCCTTTTCCTCGGCAATCCTCTTGAAGATCATGTTTTTGTCGTAGCGCTTCGATTAATGTTTTCTTTCGTTTGCGTTTTTGTTTCACTTTTTTCATACCCTCCTATGCGTTAGAAGTTCGTATTTGATCAGAAATTTACGTCATTTAAGTGGGCAAATTGTGACGCAAATCGTGAATTGAGCCGAGGAAAATCAAGGCTAAAAGGAGGCATGACCTCCCGACATTTGCGTCGTTTTTTATCATTCTTCAAATTTCAACTTATTGATCGCTTCGACCTTCTTGTCGTCACAGGTGTGGAGATATCGTTCCGTAGTCCTAATATGGGCATGGCCCAAAAGGCCCTGAACCGTCCTTAGATCGGCCCCGGCGTCCAGGAGATGAGTTGCGAAGGTGTGGTCTCAGCGTGTGAGGGTTCATGTGCTTTACGATTAAGGCTTTCTTACCGGCTCGTTCGACCAAACAGCCAATCGCCCGTGGTGTGATGGGACGCACTCGGTGAGGCCCGTATTTTCCCAGCGTGTAGAAGATGGGATGATCGGGTTCCGCTCCGTTCTTTCCCGCCTTCCAATAATCCTGGATGGCTTTGAGGGTCTCCAGCTTTAACGGAATCCTTCGAAACTTCTGACCTTTGCCGATGACATCGAGAACCGCTTGATTCCTGTAGGTCTTGATGTCCCGCACATGAAGGTTGCAGATCTCACTTTTTCTTAGGCCGGTTGTGAGGAGGGTTAGCAGAATGGCGAAGTCACGTCGCCCCTGGAGGGTTCGTCTATCGGGGACTCTGAGGATGGCTTGGACTTCATCGCCGGTGAGAAATTCGGTCTCTTTCTTTTTCATTGTTCAACCTCCTTGCTGATTGAACGACTTTCAGCGGTGTGCTACATTGCATATGGGTGGGCGGTCATCCCTGTTCCTTGCAGCCGTGAGCTCGTACCTCATGGCTTTGGGATGGTCGCTCACTCGTTTTTTGTCATCCCCCCTTTCTCTTGGTATCGGTCATTCTTCTGAGACTTTACCCAGTCAATCAGTTCTTGTCGATCAAATAGCCTTTTCCCGGAAACTTTATAACTCGGAATTTTCCCCATTGCTACCAATCGCTTGATTGTAGGAACTTTCAGCCTGATCAGATCTGCGGCTTCCTGAATAGTGAGAAAAATCTTCTCCATTCACCTTTTCGATACTTTTTTATACTATTATGTACCAAAAGATGCTTTTCGTCAAGTAAAAATTTGAAGGAAAAGTGGCTGGAAGGCCAGATATGGAAGGCGACAAAATCGCTGAGGGTGTCTTCAGGAAGTGTCTCCGCCAGATCGGTGTAATGGTTGATTATAACGTGAGGGGAAACAGTTATCCGCTTCATATCTTTCCCGGGATAAATAACACCAATTTATTTGAACAGCATCTGATTAGTATTACTTTTCAGTTAGTCCTAACCCCCTTTATAGTTGAATTCAAAGGGAGTTCGTTGCACTATGAATCCATCTTGTCATCCTTTTCCGATGGTGTTATCTTTTCCTTAGGTTATAAAGGAGTGAAGGTCTTTGATGAAGTTTCTCAAGATAAGAAGGCTATACCTGCCCGCCATTTCCATCTTGGCAATTGTGTTCACCCTCATCGTTATGCAGGCCATATCCACCTACCGGAATATCGATCGGGAAAGGCGTCATTTGGAGGAATTTTTGGAGAGACGTGGGGACAGCCTTCTCCACGCGATCGATGCGATGATTCATAAGGGCGGCATCAAATCGGAAAATTTGGGCTCATTATTCGCCCATGTCGTCGGGGAACATGACATAGCCTACATCGGCCTCGTCGATGAGAAGAGGCGCGTTATCGCCCATGCAAGTCAGATCGGTACGAACACAATGGATAAAGATGATTATTTTGCTTCATTGGAAGGCGAAAGGCCGATAACAAGGGTTCAAAGACTGACCGGAGGTCAGAAAGTTTACCAGTTTATACGCTTCTTTACGACGGCCGGTGAAAGGGGGGTCGATTCTGCAAAAACTCCCGATCCCAAAAGTCGATATACCCTCATCCTGGGAATATGGATGGCGGAATACGAGAAGGCCCGGCGAGAAGATCTTCGGCATGCCCTGACCATGGGGGGGATACTGCTCGTATTGGGCTCAGCCGCCATCTATTTCATCTTTTTAGTCCAAAGCTATTACCTGGTCGAAAAGACCCTGGATGAAATGAAGAGTTATACGGAGAATGTGGTGGAGAATATGCCCAATGGCCTGATTTCCGTCGATGGGGAGGGGAAAATCGTCTCCATAAACAGGAACGCCTCTGAGCTTTTGGAGTTGAAAGGGAGGCGAATCCGAGGCGTATCCTTTGATCAGGTAATCGGACGGGACATTTTCGACTTGCGCGAAACGTTGGAATTGGGGAGGGAGGTCATTGAGAGGGAGGTCTTATGCCGGACTACCGGGGGGAAAGTCGTCCCGGTGGGCATCAGTAGCACCCCTTTGAGGGATGCCGATGGGAAGAATATTGGAGCGGTAACGATACTACGCGACCTGAGGGAGATTCGGGAGTTGCAGGAAAAGGTTCGAAGATCCGAGCGGTTGGCTTCCCTGGGAAGACTGGCTTCGGGAATAGCCCATGAGATCAGAAACCCCCTGAGCTCCATCAAGGGATTTGCCCAATATTTTCAAGGGAAATTAAAACCTCCGAGCCAAGACAGGGGTTACGCCGATATCATGATCAGGGAGGTGGAAAGGCTGGACCGGGTGATCGCAGGACTTCTCGATTTCGCCAGACCCCAGGAGCCCCACCCTGAACCGGTTTCTATCGGGGAGATCCTGGATCATTCGTTAAAGCTGCTCCAATCAGACCTTCAGAGCAAGGAGGTCGGGGTCGAAAGGAATTATGATGATGGGGATATCAATCTCAACATCGACAGGGACCAGATTACCCAGGCCTTCTTAAATATATTCAAGAATTCCCTGGAATCCAT
>JABAOH010002264.1_pt8 | contig 17144 bp, 17 predicted proteins | sample 7062181 | NCBI WGS metagenome assembly JABAOH01 (sample SAMN14538630, study PRJNA623070) | marine sediment metagenome | biome: marine biome [ENVO:00000428]; feature: marine pelagic biome [ENVO:01000023]; material: deep marine sediment [ENVO:00002113]; isolation source: pool of 5 deep marine... | reverse complement strand
GCAACCTGCCCGCTGTCGCGCAGCGTCACCGAGAAGACGTTGTCGAGGTTGTACGCGTTCATCTTCTTGGTGGGACGCTCATTGGCCGGCACCAGCACCTTCCAGGTTTCCTTCATCTCGGCCATGCCGTACTCCGGCGGCATGGGGGGCTCATGCAGCAGAAAGCGCGCCATGAGGTCCACATCATCCTCGGTGAACTCACCCGAGGTGCCCCAGTTCGGCATCCCCGCCGGGGACCCGAAGTTGATGAATACCTTGAGGTAGTCCTTGCCGCGCTGCTGGGTGATGTCAGGCGTCAGCGGCTTGCCGGTGGCTCCCTTGCGCAGCACCCCGTGACAGCCGGCGCAACGCTCGAAGTAGAGCTTCTGGGCCCGTGCGAACTCCTGCTCGCTGAGAGGCGGGGCACCAGGAGTGACAATCTGGGCGCCGCCGACTTCTTCGGCGGGCGCCCCCTTGTAGCGGAGCTCGCCCGGCGTGGTCTTCGGATGAGACGTGGTCTGGGCCTGGGCCACGCCGGAGATGGCGATTAACGCAGTCGCTGCCAGTGCGAGGATGGCGCGCGTGGATGCAAAGCTCATTCTGATGCCCTCCTGAATGGGAAATCGAATCGCGGGAATCTCTACCTGCCTTCTAATACCCTGGCCGGCGAAGGGCATTGATCCGGGTCAAGGCGACTACAGCTTGCGCGTGAAGGGCTGTCCGCGACGCTCGCAGCGCCTGAGCCGCTCCACCATCGGCGGGCATCGACGCGGATTCCAATAGGTCACCTGACAGTCGAGACAGTAATGGCACTCGTTGGCGTCGATCTCACCGGTCGGACGGATGGCCTGGGAGGGGCACTCGACGGCGCAGATTTGACACGGTCGGCCGCACTCCCTGTGGCGACGCAGCCAGGAGAAGATGCGGAAGTGGCTGGGGATGGCGAGCGCGGCGCCCAGCGGGCACAGATACTTGCAGAAGAATTTGCCGTTCACCGCCGACACCAGCACCAGCGCCAGGGCGTAGGCCACGAAGGGCAGCTCGCGCTGGAAGCGCAGGGTGATCGCCGTTTTGAACGGCTCCACCTCGGCGTAGCGAGCGGCATCGGCCATGGACTGGAGGAAAAGCCCGAAAAGCACCAGCAGGATGACGTACTTGATCGCCAGCAGCCGCTCGTGCACCAGCGCCGGTATACGCAGCTGGCGCAAGCCGAGTCGCTGGGCGCCCTTGTTGACCAGCTCCTGCAGTGCGCCGAAGGGACACAGCCAGCCGCAGTACACGCCCCGGCCCCACAGCAGCAGGGTGACCGCGACGAAGCTCCAGAGAATGAACGTGAGCGGCTCGATCAGGAAGGTCTCCCATCGGAACTCGCGCATGATGGCGTCGATGAAAGTCAGCACGTTGATGATGGAGAGCTGCGCGAGCGCATACCATCCGATGAACACCAGGGTGTAGACGAGGAATCCGAGACGCAGGTAGGCGAGCAGCGTCGCGTGCCAGGCGAGCCAGTCCTGCAGCACCAGGATGAGTGTCAGCATCAACAGGCCCACGACCAGCACGCCGATGCGCACCCGGCGCGCCTGCCACACGTCCATCCACAGGGGCTGCGGCTCGGCGGGCTCGACGAGTACCGGCTCGGCGCCGCTCGGCGTGCGGGCCTGGTCGCCGTCGCCTTCGCCTCTCGCCAGGGGCACGCCCCTCGACTCGGCGACCGTGCGTGCCGATCGGGTGATCGATGCGTTGAGCACCATGACGGTGATGGTGGCGCCGCTGATGCCGTCCACCGTGACGTAGCCGGGGCGCGTCTCGCCGCCCACCTTGAAGCGGTCGAAGACACTGCGCCCCGTGTATTGGTCCACATAGCCCTTGAGGTCGCTCTCGGTGACGCCGACCAGGAGGATCGGTTCCTGGTGCGCGAGGATCTGCACCCCGCGGATGCGCCCGGCGACGTCGAAGCCCACCAGAACGCTGATGGGCTTGCCCGAGTAGGCTGGAATGCGCACCACGTCGTCGCTGAGAAAGACGTAGCCGCGCAGCTCGTCGGCGCTGAACACCGGCGCCGCCGGGGGGGTTCCCGAGATCTCTCCGACTCTGTCCGCTTCGGGGAAGAACGACAGCGCGAGCGTCCGGGCGTCGGCGGGCAGGGCCGCGGCCCGGGCCGCGTCGAGCCCCATACCGGCCAGGAGCAGCGCCGCCACCAGGGCCACGCAGGTGCGTGCGTACAGCGCTTTGGTTCGAGCGACGTTTCCGGCCATCGATTTGCTGGGCGCCTTCAGGGCAATGGGAGAAGCGATGTGTGAATGGTCCGGCGACAGGAAGCGCTGGCGCCTTGATCCTCGTCAATTTCATCTGCGCTTAGGAGGGCAAACTAGGCTGTAGTCCCAAGCCAGCGGTGTCTGCACCCATGAGCACGATGATCGACGAAGTATCCGAACTCGCTTCTGCCCGCGATTTGCGCGTCGCGCTGGAGGCGAGCCCGCTGTTTCACGGGCTCGATGAGGATTCCCTGGCCGGCTTGGTGCTTTTCAGCGCGCTGCGCCGCTTGAGAGCGAGACAGACGCTTTACTCGCAGGGACAGTCCGGAGAGGCGATTTTCCTTCTCCTCGAGGGTTCCATGAAGCTCACCCGGCGCAGCGGCGGCGCCCGTGAACACGTCGTGCGGCTGATCCGGCCGGGCGAGGTGCTCGCCGAATCGGTGCTGTTTTCCGACAGGGTATACGCCGCCACCGCCGTCGCCCTGGAGGATTGCCGCGTGCTCGCCATCGATGCGAGGCGCTTCGCGGAGCACCTGCGGCGCGACCCGCATCTGGCCTGGAACGTGCTCGAGCGCCTGGGAAAACGAATCGAGGAGCTGCAGTCGCAGACCGAGCTGCTCGCCACGCACACCGCCGAGCAGAAGGTCGCTGCTTATCTGATGGATCGCTACCGCGCGATGTCGCCCTCCGATGCGGTCGTCGCGTCGTCGTGTCGTCGCAGCGATCTGGCGAGTCTCCTCGCGCTCGCGCCGGAGACCCTTTGTCGGGTCATCACCGCGTTCAAGCGCCGCGGCTGGATTCGAAGCGAGAACGGCCGAATACTGGTGGTCGATGCCGAGGCGCTGTCGAAGGCCGCACCCGGCTGATTTTCAAGGAACGCGTTCCGACGCCATCAGCCTGTCGGCCAGGGCATGCTCGCGATGCTCGTGCTCGTCGAGCCGCTGCAGCACCTGGGAGACCTCGTCGAGGAGCGTCGCCACGTCGCTTTCACGCCCGATTCGGGTGAGCTCGAGCAGGCCGCGAACCGATGACAGGATGGTGCAGTGTTCCTCGATGAGAGTCTTCAATTCGTCGTGGTAGCGTGCGTCGTGTGCGCCCATGCAATCGTAGAGGCCGCCGGGAAACTGCTCATGGGAGAAATGCCTGATGAGCAGGGCATGGAGCTGCTCGAGCAGGGGCCCGAGCCCGACGACCTCGCCATGCGCTCGAATGCGCTCGACCAGAGACATCAGCTCTCGATGCTCCTCGGCGAGTTCGCTGTAGACTTGCTGGAACGAGGGATTCATGATCGGACGATAATTTTCCAAGGCACCGGAGGACTGGTCTCAATGGGCAAGCCCAATCTCGTCGTCGCCGACGTCATGACCAAGGAGGTCTTGACTCTCGAGCGAAACGACAAATTGAGCATCGCTGACGATGTGATGAAGCAGAGACGCATCCGACACATTCCGGTGCTCAATCGAGACGGCGATCTCTGCGGCATTATCACGCAGCGCGACCTGTTCCGAGGCATTCTGCTCAGGTCGCTGGGCTTCGGCAGCCGTGCAGAGGACAAGATGCTAGAGTCCCTCGCCGTCAAAGACGCAATGCACGACAATGTTATCACCACGTCTCCCGATACGCCGCTCGCCGAGGCCGCGGAATTGATGCTTTCGAACAAGATCGGTTGTCTTCCGGTGGTCGATGGTGAGCGCCTGGTGGGGCTCATAAGCGAGGCAGATTTCGTCAAGCAGTTCGCCGGCAAGAGCGAATGTTAGATCAGCCGGCGCGTCGAAGCCGAGAGATTTCTTTGCGTGCCGAATCAAACCGGGAGGTGTCGTCATGTCTGGTCAGATTCTGGTTCCAGTGGACGGGTCGGAGCACGCTTTTCGCGCACTCGAGGTAGCCTGCAGTCTCGCAAAAGCCGAGGACAAAAAGATCAGGCTGGTGCATGTCGTACCGAGCAAGGATATCCCCGAGGCGCTGAAGCGATTCGCCGAGGTTGAGCACATTCACGACTCGGTGGGGCAACTCTATGAATCCGCGATTGCCGAGAACGTCCTCAACGCGGCGCGGGATCAGGCTCTTGCAATCGGTGCGAGCGACGTCGAGTGCTCTGTGGAGCGCGGAGACGCCGCGACGGGCATCCTGGCGATAGCGTCCGACAGTGATGTCGACACGATTGTCATGGGCACCCGCGGGCTCAGTGACATCCAGGGACTCGTTCTCGGCAGCGTCGCGCACAGGGTTGCCCATGGCGCCGATTGCCGGGTCATTGCGGTGAAGTAAGCGGCTCGGCATGGCGGGATCGGCGCTTGCCGATCCCGCCGGCCGCACTCCGGATCGCTTAACGGGGATTTTTCGTTGCTTCGCCTTCGCTTCTTCGAAACGGATCGAGTTCCATCAGGTTGCCCACGCCCATGTGGAGTCACTCTTCGGAAAAGAGCTGGTCGAACATGCGGTCCAGCTCGTCGCGAATCGCTTGACTTGGATTAAATATTCCGCGTGCCGCCCCCGGGCTTGTAGACACCCCGGGAATGGTGTAAACGCTTCTAGCATGGCCAGTGGAGGTAGAGTCGTGCCGGATTCCGACAACGGGCTCAGCGAGTCGCAGATGGCCGCGCTCGAAAGCAAGCTGCGCGAGCGTCAGGCACACCTGCGCGAGGAGCTGCGCGGAGAGCGTGCCGACTCGGAGAGCGAGCGCGACCGCCGCAGCGCCCGGGAGGTGCAGGACCGCGGCGATGAAGCCAACACCGGCCAGTGGCGCGAAGCGAACGCCGCTGTCATAGACCATCACGAGGTCGAGATTCAGGGCATACAGGCGGCTCTGTCGCGACTGGCCTCGGGCACCTACGGCATGTGCGTCGACTGCGGCGAGCCCATTGGCTTCAGTCGGCTGCAGGCCTGGCCTTTGGCGAACCGCTGCGTGGCCTGCCAATCGAAAGCCGAGGGCGGCTGACCGTTCAGGTCACGAGCACGAGGGGAACGGCGAGCGACTCGAGGTAGTCCAACATCGCTTCGTTCTCGAGCGCCTGGCTGTGCTTTGCCAGCACCAGCAGGCTGCTTGCTCCGAGAGGCAGCGACTGCTGCAAAAACGCGCCATTGCCGGCGACTTCCACGAAGCGCAGATCGAGGTCATGGATGGCCGAGCGCGCCTCGTGGGTGAGCGCCTCGGTCTGTCCGGCTGAGCGACTCGGCACCATCACGACCAGAGAGCATGTGAGCAAGCGCGCGAGCCTGGCCGCAACCCGAAGCGCGCGCGCGCTCCCCGGGTCGCCCTCGTAGAGGATCCAGACCGGTTTACGCCGCGGCTGCAGCCCCCGAGGCCGCGAGCCCGCGAGCGGGCTCGCCTGCGCCGGCGGCGTTTGCGAGCGGCCCTCGCAGGGCAGCGTGCGTCTGGCATCGAGCACGAAAGTCACGTCGACACCGGCAGATGCCGCCAGCGCTTCGATGAGCATGCGCCCGCGCACGACCCGCAGCGTCGATCGCGTCGAGGACGCGCGTTGGATGCGCGCCAGCTGCTGGCGCAATCGCCGCGCCTCGCCCTCGAGCGCGCGCTTCAGACGGGCACTGTCGAGATTCCGGGTAACGCCCGAGACGCGGTCGGTCTCCCGGGTCACGGGCAGATCGGCAAGACGGGACAGATCGGCGCTCTCGACGAGCACGACCTCCAGATCGGCACCAACGCTCGCGGCCAGCGCTGCCGCGGTCTCGAGAATCCCGGCGCAACGTCGGCTCGCGCTGAGGGCGACGACGATGGGGCTGACCGTGCTCGATGCGCCCGGCTCAGTCACCATCGCCCGTGCCTTTCTCGCCGTCTTCGGCCTTGCCGCCGAATTCGCGTCGGATCTCCGAGAACTCGACGAGGCGTGACTCCACCCGCGCATTGACTGAATTCCTGGTGAAGCCACCTTTCTTGAGGGGATCGCCCGCGGGGATCCCCGTGAGGATTTGAATGGCCTCGTCGACCGTCTTGACCGCGAAGACGCGAAATCGTCTGTCCCTGACGGCCTGCACGACGTCGCTGCGCAACATGAGATTCTTGACGTTGGACTCCGGTATGATGACGCCTTGCGCACCCGTCAGTCTGCGCGAAGCGCAGACGTCGAAGAAGCCTTCGATCTTCTCGTTGACACCGCCAATCGCCTGCACCTCTCCGTGCTGGTTTATCGAACCCGTCACGGCGAACGACTGATGCAACGGCGCGTCCGAGAGGGAGGAAAGCAAGGCACACAGCTCCGCGAGCGAAGCGCTGTCGCCATCTATCTGACCGTAGGATTGCTCGAAGACCAGGCTTGCCGCCAGAGAAATCGGGTGCTGTCGAGCATAGCGCGACATCAGAAAGTTCGAGATTATCAACACACCCTTGGAGTGAATTGCACCGCCGAGCTCGATCTCGCGCTCAATATCGACGACCTCGCCATCGCCAACACGCGTGGTGGCGGTAATTCGGCCGGGTTGACCGAATATCAGGTCGCCGTGCTCGAGCACTGACAAGCCGTTGATCTGTCCGACGCATTCTCCTTCGGTATCGATAATGACGGTGCCGCGCCGAATCTCCTCCTGTAGCCGCCTTTGCACACGACTGAGGCGATAATGCTGCTGATCCACGGCGTGCTGGACTTCCCGCGCGCCGATGCGCTTTCGATTGGCCTGTTGCGCCCAATAGTCGGCCTCTTTGAGCAGGTTGACCAGGCTGCGCCGATGCAACGAGAGCTTTTCGGCATCTTCTGAAATTCGCGAGGCGCGCTCGATGACGCGCGCTACGGCTCCGCGATCGAGCGGTAACAGATCCTCGTGTCGAGCGATCGTCGCAACCAGCCTTGCGAAATCGTTTTGATTCTCGATGGTGCGATCGATCGTATCGTCGAAATCCGCCGCAACCTTGAAAAGGTTATTGAAGTCCGAATCGAGTTCATGGAGGTAGTAATACAGGTAGCGCTCTCCGATCAGGATCACCTTCACATCGAGCGGTATCGGCTGGGGCTCCAGAGAGGTGGTCGTGACGAGGCCGAGGGAACGCTCCGGGGACTCGATGCGAATTTCCTGGCACTGCAGCGTGCGCTTCAGACTCTCCCATGCGTGGGGCTGCATCAGCACTTTCTGTGCGTCGAGAATCAGGTATCCGCCGTTCGCGCGATGCAGCGCGCCGGGCTTGACCAGGGTGAAGTCGGTCACCAGCGTTCCCATCTGTGCCTGATGCTCAACGTTTCCCACGAGATTTCCGTGACTCGGCAGGGTTTCCAGGATCACCGGCGCGCCGCTGAGTGCGCCGTTGTCCACGATCAGGTTGACCTGGTAGCGCTTCAGCGCCGCCGCCGGCTGGCCCATGCCGGCAGCCGGCGTGGGTTCGCCGCTTGGCAGGAAGTCGTTGAAGTGCTGAACGATGTCGTGCTCCACGGCGTCGAGATGCAGCAGCACCGCTTCGATGCCGGCGTATTCCTCACGCAGGCCGTCGATGAGGTGCCCGACCGCAAAACGGGTGATCTCCCGGTGCAGCTCGCGCAGCTTCTCGCGGGTCTCCTTGTGCCAGCCCTGGAACTGGCGCAGCAGCTTCTGCAGGCTCTCCTGGAGCTCGGCCACGTCTTTTCCGATGCGCGCCTGCTCGGATTCCGGCAGCTGCTGGAACTGCGTCGGGTCGAGGATCTGCCTGGCTTCGCCGATGGGCGCAAACGTGAATCCGGCGGGGGTCTCCACGAGCGCGATGCCGCGACGCATCGCCTCCTCGCGCAACGTGTCGAGCGCACCGGCGCGACGTTCCCGGAACTCCTCCTCGATTTCCGCCAGTCGCGCATGGGTGTCCTCGTTATCGAACGCCGCCGGAACGACGCCTCCGAGCTCCTCGACCAGTGCCTGCATGTCCGTTCGAAAACGCGCGCCGCACCCCGCCGGCAGGCGCACGGCGACGGGCTGACGCGGCTCGCTGAAGTTGTGCAGATAGCACCAGTCCGACGGCACGCCCTGGGATTCGGCGAACTGGCGCACGAGCTCCTCGACACAGATGAACTTGCCGACGCCGGGCATGCCCAGCGCAAAGACGTTGTAACCCCGACGCCGAATGCCGAGCCCGAATCGCAGCGAATCCGCGGCGCGGACCTGGCCTGCCGCGGCGTCGACCGCTTCGAGGTCGTCGGTGGTGGTGAAGCCCAGGGCTCGGGCGTCGCAGGCCCGATACAAGGCCCTTGCTGAGAGTGGCTTTGGTGTTCTCATGATTCTTTTCGGCCGCCGCGCGTCCTTGACCGAGATCACGCCAGCCAACCCGTTGGCCGATTATAGTCGGCTGGCGTCGCGCCGGTTGAGGCTGTCGACGCTTGACAGGAGACCGTCTTTGTCCGTGCATGCGACATGGGTGGTGGTGGCCGATCAGACCCGGGCGACGATTTATGCCGTGCCGAGGGGCATGTCGCGGCTGCGAGAGGTTTTCGAGCTCGAGAGCGGCGGTGAGCGTCCCCCGGGCGGGCGGGCGCGGGCCTGCGCTTTTGCCGCGCAGCTGGCCCTTTACATCGACGAGGCGCAACGCGACGGTCGCTTCGACGAGCTCATCCTGGTGGCGCCAACGGCCTTTCTCGAAGCGCTGCGCGAGAAGCTGAGCAAGGCGGCGCGCGGCGCCCTGATCGGGGAGATCGGCAAGAATCTGGTGGCGGCGGGGCGCGAGACCCTGCAGGAGGAGGTCTTACGGGTGCTCTGAAGCGACGCAAAAAGAACCGACCAAAAAAAAGAGGCGATTCGGGGGAAACCGCCTCTCCAATGACACCTAGAGAGTCCAGGAAGAGATAGACACAAGCATGCGTTTACCGCTGTTCGTTACGCTACCCTCCCTTGGCTCGCTTCGGTATAGGGGATTCTACGTACTAAACCTCGCGCCCATCAGTGAAGCGGCCGGGCCACCCGCGATGGCCGGGGCCGTGCTTCGAGGGTTTCCTCGGCAATGGTTGCCAGCCTTTGCAGGTCCAGGATCCGAACGCGGTTTCGCTGCACGTCGAGCAGACCGCCGTCCTGGAGCCGCGTCAGCACCCGGCTGACGGTCTCGACCGCGAGCGCCAGGTAGCTGGCGATATCGGCCCGCGACATGGGCAGGTTGATGTCCAGCGCGGAAAGTCCGAGATCGTGCTGGCGCCGGGAAAAATGCAGTAGAAACGCCGCCATACGCTGTTCCGCGGTCTTCTGGCCGAGGATCAGCAGCAGCGCCTCGTGGTCGACGATCTTGCGGCTCAGCCTGTTCATGAGCCGTGACTGCACGTCGGGCACGCGCTGCGAAAGCCGGCACAGCTGATCGAAGCGCAGTGGGCAGATACACGAGGTATCCAGCACCATCGCATTGCACATGTGCCCGCCCGACTCGATGGCGTCCAGTCCGACGATATCGCCCGGCGTGTGGAAGCCGATCACCTGCTCCTCGCCGCTCTGCAGGATGACGTAGGTCTTTATGGCCCCGGAGCGCACCATGTAGATATTCTGGAAATCGTCGCTGGTGCGAAACAGGTGGTCACCGCGGTGCAGCACTTTGGGCGCCACCATGACCTCGTCAGCGCGAGCCGGCGCGCAGCCTCCTTCGCCGCATGCGACGCACTCGCCCCGGAATGCACACTCCGCGCAGCCGCTCTCCCTTGCCCTGATTGAGACGATTTGTGCCGTGCTCTGCATGATGCTGTCTCCCTGATTGCCCCTACCCTCGATTTCAGTATCGAAGAGCGCGGACAGCCCGGATATAAGGGATTACCCCTAGGTTCGAGGGGGGAGGCCGCAGAGCGGCCCGGGGACCCCGCCCGGCCGCGCCGAATCAGGTGCCGACGTGGCCCTGGGGCAGCACCATGCGCATCAGCTCGGCGAGCGCGCGCGCCTTCATCTTCTTCATGATGCGGCCGCGATGCAGCTCGACGGTACGCTCACTGATCGCCAGCTCGATGGCGATGACCTTGTTGGCCTTGCCGGCGACCACCAGGTTCATGACCTCGCGCTCGCGCGGTGTGAGCAGGGCGACCCGCTCGGCCACCTGGGCCTGCTGGGTGGCCAGCTCGTGCACCTCGACGTCCTTGGAGATGGCCTGCTGAATCAGGTCGAGCAGCGCCTGCGGATTGAAGGGTTTTTCGACGAAGTCCACCGCGCCTCCCTTCAACGCTCTCACGGCGGCGGGTACGTCGCCGTGGCCGGTCAGCACGATCACGGGGATGCGCACGTCGTCGTTGACGAGCCTTTCCTGCAGCTCCAGGCCGCTCATGCCGGGCATGCGGATATCGGTGATCAGGCAGCCGCGGCGCTCCGGCGTATAGGCGTCGAGAAACTCCTGGGCGCTCGCGAACGTCTCCACCGCCAGGCCGGCGGAGTCGACCAGCAGCGCGAGGCTGTCGCGCACCGCCCGGTCGTCGTCGACGACGAACACCGTACCCGATGCGTTCAAGACGCCGCTCGCCCGTGTATGGGAATGGCGACGTGAAAGACGGCGCCGCCGGCGCCTTGGCTGGCCCACAGCCGGCCGCCGTGGTCCTCTATCATCGTGCGGCTGATGGCGAGCCCCATGCCCAGCCCATCGGGCTTGGTGGTGAAGAACGTCTCGAATACCCGCTCGGGTCCGCTGTCTCCGAGTCCACCGCCGCTGTCCTCGACCTCGAGCACGATACCGGAGTCACTGCCGCTGCCGGTTCGAACCGAAAGCTCGCGTGCCAATGGCTCCACGTCCGCCAGCGCATCCATGGCATTGCGCACGAGATTGAGCACGACCTGCTCCAGCTGAATGCGATTGCACTCCACCGGTGGCAGCGATTCGTCGAAATCGAGGTGAAGTGCGATGTTGCTGGTCTCGAGCTCGTTCTTCACGAGGGCGAGCACGTCGCACACCATGCGGTTGATATCGACCTGCTCGTGCTCGCGTTCGGCCTTACGCGCCAGCCGGCGCAGCTGACGGGTAATCTGACCCGCCCGCTGCCCCTGTGCCGCGATCTGCTCGAGGACATTCTCGAGCTTGTCGCTGTCCGAATCGCCCGATCGCAGCATGCGCAGGCAGGCTTCCGAGAAGCTGACGATGGCGGTGAGGGGCTGGTTGATCTCGTGGGCGATTCCGGAGCTCAGCTCGCCGATGGTCGACAGGCGCGCGGCGTGGGAAAGCTCCTCGCGTCGGCGCCGCGCCTCCTCCTCGGCGCGACGGCGGTCGGAAATGTCGCGCACCATACCGGTGAAAAGCCGCCGGCCACCCGAGTAGAACTGGCTGACCGCCAGATCGATGGGAAAGCGCGTGCCGTCCTTGCGCAGCGCCTCAGTCTCACGGCCGATGCCGATGATGCGCGCTTCTCCGGTTTGCAGATACCTGGAGAGGTAGCCGTCGTGTCTGCTGCGATCGGGCTCGGGCATCAGCAGTCTGACGTTCTGTCCCAACAGCTCGTCCGGTTGGTAACCGAATATGCGCTGAGTTGCGGCGTTGACCGATTCGATGATGCCGCTCTCGTCGATTGTTATGATGCCGTCGACGGCGGTATCCAGTATGGCGTTGAGACGTGCTTCCCGATCCTCGAGACGTTCACGGGCCTGCTTGAGCGCGTCCTCGGCGCCGGGCGGTGCATCCTCGACTCTCGCCGGCGGGCTTCGTCTGCGATTCATAGCTGCGGAACCCTTCACAGAATCCTTCGCGGGGTGCTCGCTGGCGCGATCGAGCCCGCGGCCGACCGGCGCTTTGGCGCGGTCTCGGCGTCGGGTTACAATTTGCCAAGCTCGTTGATCCCGATCAATACCGCCAGGGCGCTCATTCTAGTACGCTGCGCGCCGTTCGGGGAGGCATCCGGGGTTTTCGCGGATCTCCGGCAAGCGGGGGGACTCATGTCGATCGGCCATGTCATCAAGCTTTTTGCCAACCCGAAGTCCGGCTGGGAAGCCATCCACGCCAGCCGTTACTCGATTGGAGGCGTGTTCTTCAAGCACACAATCCTGTTCGCGCTGATTCCGCCCGTCGCCGGATACATCGGCACCAGCCAGGTGGGCTGGCAGGTCGCGGACGGGGAGGTGATCCGGCTCACTGCGGCGAGCGCCGCGAGAATCGCCTTGCTCTACTATCTGGCCATGCTCGCCGGTGTCGGCACCGTCGGCTGGGCCATCCATTGGATGGGCAAGACCTACGGCGCCGACCAGCCCATCGGACAGTGCGTGGCGCTGGCGTCGTTCACCGCGACGCCGCTCTTCCTCATCGGCGCGCTGCAGGTTTACCCCGTGCTGTGGCTGAATCTGATAGCCGGTCTGCCCGTGCTCGCTTTCACCACCTACATATTCTATTCCGGCGTTCCGGTCATGATGGAGATTCCCCCTGAGCGCGGCTTTCTTTTCTCGTCGGCGATGCTCGCATTCGGCCTCGTGACCCTGGTGGCGCTGCTCGCCATCACCGCGCTGCTATGGGGCACCCCGGGAATCGCACCCGCATTCACCAGCTGACGGTGCCGACCACGCTCACGGAGGATTAGATGGCAGAAGCACAAACGTATAACTACAGGGTCGTGCGGCAGTTCGCCGTGATGACCATCGTGTGGGGCATCGTCGGCATGCTGGTGGGCGTGTTCATCGCCGCCCAGCTGGCGTGGCCGGCGCTCAACTTCGACGTGCCGTGGCTGACGTTCAGCCGCCTGAGACCGCTGCACACCAACGCGGTGATCTTCGCGTTCGGCGGATCGGCGCTGTTCGCGTCCTCTTACTATGTGGTGCAGCGCACCTGCCAGGTGAGACTGATCTCGGACCAGCTGGCCGCATTCACCTTCTGGGGCTGGCAGGCTGTCATCGTGCTGGCAGCCATCACCTTGCCTCTCGGTATCACCACGACAAAGGAATACGCCGAGCTCGAGTGGCCCATCGATCTTCTGATTGCGGTCGTCTGGGTGGTCTACGCGGTCGTGTTCCTCGGCACCATCGTCAAGCGCCGCGTCAAGCACATCTACGTGGCGAACTGGTTCTTCGCCGCCTTCATAGTCACCGTCGCAGTGCTGCACGTGGTCAACAGCGCGGCGCTGCCGGTGAGCCTGTGGAAATCGTACTCGGTCTACGCGGGCGTGCAGGATGCCATGGTGCAATGGTGGTACGGGCACAATGCAGTCGGATTTTTCCTGACCGCGGGCTTTCTCGGCATGATGTACTACTTCGTGCCGAAGCAGGCCAATCGGCCGATATACTCGTATCGGCTCTCCGTCGTGCATTTCTGGGCGCTCATCTTCACCTACATATGGGCAGGCCCGCATCACCTGCACTATACCGCGCTGCCCGATTGGGCCCAGTCGCTCGGCATGGTCATGTCGATCATTCTGCTCGCGCCGTCCTGGGGTGGGATGATCAACGGCATCATGACCCTGTCTGGAGCATGGGAGAAGCTTCGCACGGATCCGGTTCTGCGGTTCCTGATCGTGTCGGTGTCCTTCTATGGCATGTCGACCTTCGAGGGACCCATGATGTCGATCAAGACGGTCAATGCGCTGTCGCATTACACCGACTGGACCATTGGTCACGTGCACTCCGGCGCGCTCGGCTGGGTGGCGCTGATTTCCTTCGGCACCATGTACTACCTCATTCCGAGGCTCTTCGGGCGCGAGCTCTACAGCCTGCGGCTGGTCGAGCTGCACTTCTGGATCGCCACCGTCGGCATCGTGCTCTACATCACTGCCATGTGGGTATCCGGCATCATGCAGGGTTTGATGTGGCGCGCTGTGAATCTCGACGGCACGCTTACTTACAGCTTCGTCGAATCGGTGCAGGCCATGCATCCTTTCTACATCATCCGTTTTCTCGGCGGGCTTCTGTTTCTCGTCGGAGCCGTGGTGATGGCGTATAACATGTGGAAGACGGTTGCGGGCGCGAAGACCGTCGACGCTGTCATTCCCGCTCCGGCGCACTGAGGGGTCGCACCGATGGCAAACGGACACGAGAAGCTCGAGACAAACATCGGTTTGATGGTTGTCCTGGTCATTCTGGTGATCAGCGTCGGCGGCATGGTCACGGTCGTTCCGCAGTTCTTCCAGAGCGAGCTGACGACGCCGGTCAAGGGACTGAAGCCGCGCGGTGCACTCGAGCTCGCCGGAATGGACATTTATCTGCGCGAGTCCTGTAACACCTGTCATTCGCAGATGATTCGGCCGTTTCGTGCCGAGACCGAGCGCTACGGTCACTACTCGGTGGCCGGCGAGTTCGTCTACGACCGTCCGTTTCAATGGGGCTCGAAGCGCACGGGACCCGATCTGCATCGCGTGGGCGGGCGCTACAGCGATGCATGGCATCGCGTGCATTTGATCAATCCGCGTGACGTCGTGCCGGCTTCGGTGATGCCGGGTTATCCCTGGCTGGACGAAAATGCCGTGGATGGAAGTCTCATACAGCGCAAGATGCGTGTGCTGCGTGTGCTCGGTCATCCTTACAGCGACGAAGAGATCGAGAATGCTCCGAAGATGCTCGAGGGCAAGACCGAGATGGATGCGATCATCGCCTATCTGCAGAATCTCGGCACTTCGATAAAGACACGCAGGTAACAGCTTGGAAATCAGCGTTTTTCATGGCATCTGGACCGCAGCGCTGCTGGTGATATTCATCGGCATCGTGATCTGGGCATGGAGCGGCAAGAGGAAGCCGGATTTCGACAAGGCGGCGCGCATACCGTTCGACGACGAGCCGGGGCCATCCGATGGCGGGATAAAGAGGAATCAGAATGACTAGCTTTACCGATGGCTTGTGGAACATGCTGATTTTCGTCGGAACCATTGGCGGAATCGTGGGCTTGTTCCTTTTCACCAGGAGCCAATCGGCAGGCCGGCCGCCGGGCGAAGGCGTTCAGAGCATGGGGCACAAGTGGGACGGTGACCTGGAGGAGCTCAACAATCCGCTTCCACGCTGGTGGCTGAACCTGTTCTACATCACGCTCGCGTGGGGCCTGGTCTATCTACTGCTGTATCCCGGCGTTGGCACCCATGCCATGCTGCTCGGGTGGTCTCAGGCCAAGCAGTACGAAGAGGAGATGGCGGCCGCGGACGCGCGTTTCGGGCCGATATTCGAGCAGTACGTCAACCAGGATATCGCCGCCGTGTCGCGCGACGCCGATGCCTTGAAGATTGGACGCAGGCTGTATCTCAATTACTGCGCCGGCTGTCACGGCTCGGATGCCGGCGGCAATCCGGGATTTCCCAATCTGCGCGATGATCACTGGCAATATGGTGGAACGCCGGAGGCCATCAAGACGTCCATCTTGAATGGCCGAAATGGCATCATGCCTCCGTGGCGGGACGCCGTCGGTGAGCAAGGCGTGAGCAACCTGACGCAGTATGTCCTGAGCCTGAGTGGCCGTGAGGCGGACCCGGCTGCGGTGCAGGCGGGCAAAGCCCTGTACACCGCGTCATGTGTTGCCTGCCATGGAGCGGATGGCACCGGCAACCAGCAGCTCGGCGCTCCGAATCTGACCAGCAATGTCTGGCTCTACGGCGGCTCGCCCAAAGCGATAAGCCAAACCATCGCCGACGGGCGTCAGGGTCAGATGCCGGCGCACGCGGACTTTCTCGGCGAAGCCAAGTCGCATCTGCTGGCAGCCTACGTCTACAGCCTGTCGAATAAGTAGGGCGGCTATTGAATCGCCGAGCCGAATCATCGGGCATGCCACTGGTGCAACGCGTCAGCGCCGTGCTGTGGCCCGCCTTCCTGTGCGCGGGCGCAGCCACGGCCGTTTTCTTCACCTTCTTCGATCCGATTACGCTGCTGGAGTGCGAGGGTGAGCCGCCTCTGAGCCGCATGGGAGCTTACAGCCTCGGCTTTTTCATGTTCTGGTTCCTGTGCATCGCGTCGTCGATCGGCACTTCGTACTTTCTCGGACCCCGCACCGGCGATTCCCCGCATACCGCACGCACGCCGTGAGGCCGCCGGCAGTCGAGGGGACGAACGGCCCGGTGAGTTCCAAGGCCTCTGCTAAAGCGCTCGACGAGCGCGTCGAGCAGTCCCTGTACGCGCAGCGGGAGCAAATCTACCCGCGGGAAGTTCACGGCATTTTCGCGACCATGCGGATCCTTGCCGTCGTGGTGCTGCTGGGGCTGTTCTATGGCGTGCCTTGGCTGCACTGGGAAGGACAGCAGCTGGTGGTTTTCGACCTCCCTGCACGGCGCTTCCACATATTCGGGCTCACGCTGTTCCCCCAGGATTTCTTCTATCTCGCCGCACTGCTCATCATCGCCGCTTTGAGCTTGTTCTTCTTTACCGCTTTGGCGGGTCGACTGTGGTGCGGCTATGCGTGCCCGCAGACGGTATGGACCGAGGTGTTCCTGTGGATCGAGCGCAAGGTAGAGGGCGATCGCCGCAAACGCATGAAGCTCGACAAGAGCCCGTGGTCCGGGCGAAAGCTCACCGTCAAGGGTGCCAAGCACGCGATATGGATCGTTTTCTCGTTATGGACGGGCTTCACTTTCGTTGGATATTTCACACCGGTGCTCGATCTCGGCGCCCGCGCTCTGACTTTCGAACTGGGGCCATGGGAAACTTTCTGGATCCTGTTTTACGGATTTGCCACCTATGGAAACGCCGGCTGGATGCGCGAGCAGGTGTGCATTTACATGTGTCCCTACGCGCGCTTCCAGAGCGCGATGTTCGACAGTGACACGCTGGTTATATCCTACGATCCGTCGCGCGGTGAGCCGCGTGGCGCACGCAAGCGCAGCGCCGACCACCGCGCCGCCGGGCTCGGAGATTGTATCGATTGCACCATGTGCGTGCAGGTGTGTCCCACGGGTATCGATATCCGCGATGGTCTTCAATATCAATGCATTGCCTGTGCCGCCTGCATCGATGCCTGCGACCGGGTCATGGATCAGATGGGGTACGAAAAGGGACTCATCCGTTACACCACCGAGAACGCGGTGGCGGGCAGGGCAGTACATACCCTTCGCCCGAGAGTTATCGTCTATGCGGCGGTGCTGATAGCGCTGATCGGCGCCGTTGGAT
>JABAOH010000258.1_pt1 | contig 17156 bp, 15 predicted proteins | sample 7062181 | NCBI WGS metagenome assembly JABAOH01 (sample SAMN14538630, study PRJNA623070) | marine sediment metagenome | biome: marine biome [ENVO:00000428]; feature: marine pelagic biome [ENVO:01000023]; material: deep marine sediment [ENVO:00002113]; isolation source: pool of 5 deep marine... | reverse complement strand
TACGCCTAAATTCCCACGCAGGATAACCTAGAGTGAGGAGAGTGTGTATTTCTTTGCCTTCAGGCACTCCGAGTATGTGGTGCTGGAAATGGGAAAATTCTTCGAGAAGCAGGTGAATGCTTCCAATATGACAAGTACCCAGGCCCATCCGTTCAGCCGCAAGTGTTATATTGTAGGCTGCGTATGTTGCTTCTTCTCTGGCACAAACAGCATTTTTCTCACAATACCCTGCAAGGACTACCGGAGCATTGAAAAAAAATCGCTTTTTCTTTTGCACCGCCAGTTCAATAAGATGATCGACATCCGCAACAGTAAGACCTCCCAGGAATTTTGAAGCATCACGACCCTGTTCTACACTGCGTCTGAGTTCCATAAGGATCAGCTCATTTACCTGTTCTATCTTTTTTGGATCATCTAACACGATCCAGTCCATAAATTGCCGGTTTTCACCGGTGGGAATCCATCGGGAATGAGAAATCAAATCACATATCATTTTGCGCGGTACTGCACGGTCTTGGTATTTACGATACGAGCGGCGAGAGCGGAATGTGTCTATCAATGCATCTATGGAAGGTAGATGTTTTATATCAATCTGCGGGCAATCCTTTAGAGGTATTTTATCATGATTGATTGAATCCGTGGGGCAAACAGCGATACAATGTCCACATAGACGACATTTTTCTGGATGAACGACTACTGGTCCATCTTCTTTCATCTCAAACACATCTCGTGCATAGCAAATATCTGCACAGGCGCCACATTGTATACAAAAAATTTTGTTAATAATAATGTTTACCATGTATCCTCCCAAAAAAGATACCGAATAATAATTCTGACAATTCTTATCTTGAATAAATCAGATCTGTCCTTACCTTTCGAAAAAAGACCAGGACTCAACAAATTCTTAAGTATCGGAAGATGCCCTCTTCAATATCCACGGTGATATCATGGAATTTGGACTAGATCATTTCCGGAGTTTGGGCAATAAGATTCCCAAATACAATAAAAAAACTGAACCAAAAATGTTATTATTCTCGTAGCTGCTCTCCTCTGATTAATTGTTCCGATTCTCCTTCGATTCATGATCATTGCTGCCGAATGAATTCTTCACCTTCTTTCCCGGGGAGGTGAGGAACACGCCGCCGAGCGGTGAGCAAGAGACATTATTTGTATGTATTAAAAGTACCCTCAAGCAGCTCCGGCACCTTCAGTGTTACGGCATTGTACTGGGGGAAGGGATAACCACGGAAAGCGCCACATGCATGAGTTTCTGATTCGGCTCGAATATTACCCTGTGATGCGTACCGTTGCCATCGGCAACGCCTTCGAGCAATTCCCATGCTTTTTATCGCTACAAATGGTCTGAGCCGCCGCTTGCAACAATACCCTCCAGCCGTTAGCTGAGCAGGGAATAACGCCAGCAATCAACGGACGGCTTGCGTTCCTTGCAGTGATTCGTGCAAATCTGGTACAATTTGGATGCGTCAGGTTCACGTACCGTCACCCAATTTTCAACTGAAATATTGCCGTCATACTCAAATACCACCGAACACTGATTATCACTATTGTTCGGCATGGAGATTATCAGGTTTTGAGGAGTTGCAGTCATCCGGGTCTTGAGTACATTTTCCACATCGTTCAGAGCCGCACCCGCATGGGCGGATTCAATCGCTTCCAGGTATATCCATATCCTGGGATGAAATCCACTGATTTGCGCAGCTGGATAATCATTTGTAGCATTGTTATTCAATGTCACACCTTCGGCAGTCATAACCGTGAAACATCCGATGACTCCAGGCCAGTTGATGGTGACAAAACCCAGCTTGCTGCTTCCCGCCGTCGAAACGTAAACGAATACAAATTGCTTTTCAAATACACCCGGTATTTCCTGCCAGTCAAAATTTCTGCCCGTCATGGTGCCGCCTTCGGTCGTTATAGATCCCCATCCCGAGAATATTGAATCAAAATTTCATCCAATCATGAGGTGTCGCACTGATAAAATTTGAATCATCGGCGATGGTGTGAAAGAACGAATCGAAGTCCTCTTTCACTGCCCAATCGAACACATTATAAATCACTTTTTCCACGTTATCTATATCAATCACTTCTGGACAAATAGGTTCTCATACGATCATAAAATTCATCTTCATAATCACATACACTGATACCGAAATGATTTTCAAAAGAATCAGTAAACGATATTCCCTGTCGTAAATCATAAAATAAGCTCAACACATCCTGGTATGATTTTCCCATTCCTTAAAAATTGATAAAGTATTTTCTTCATAAGACTTCCTATTTTTTATCGACCAGGTTCACCAGTGGCAACGGGTGAAGTGGTATTGCCGTTCGGTGTGCTGTGCCTGTTGTATGTTCTTTCCATTCCTTCTCACTCTAAATAAATCTCTTTTCAAATCTAGATTTTATTAAAGCATAAAGATATCCGCTTTTCATTTGTTAAGGGAGTTGGATTAAATAACATGGACATTTGAATTTTAATTGCCTTGTAAAAACAATTATTATAAAATCAAAATGGGTAACTTATTTTATCCTACTCCCTAAACTTCCTGGGAAAACCAATCAATCTCGGAGTTTTATTTATATACTCCTGGTAGGCTTTTCCATATCTAACAAAACAGTATCTTTCTTCGATAAGCGCCTCTTGATAAAAGCATAAAGCCATCATTATGCTAAAAAATATGAATAGCCATGATATAGTGGCGATGCCAGAACCCAAACAGATGAAAAAAGTGGCTGCATACATTGGATGTCGTGAGAACTTATATGCTCCTTTTGTAATTAACTGATCCACGGGTGTCGCAATAAAGTTATAAGTGGCTATTGCCATTAATGTCAAACCAATAATAAAAACAGAATGGCCAATATAAAACCAGATAGTGTCAAGTTGAAAAGGTAAAAAAACAGAATAGCCCATGGCTACTAACCAAATAAAATTACCAATGATGCTTATATATCTCTCAAACTTGTTTCGTCTTGCCTCTGTGGGGATGTGACTTTTTTCCCACACACGCTTGTCGATAAACAATATTGCTAACATCTGTAATAGAAATACACTCATGAATATCCAGGCGTTGCATGTACCTATTTTGAAAGCTGGTATTAAGGACATTTTGTTACTCTATTTTATAGTTAAATTAGATTTTCACACAACGGAATGATATAAAGCCCAGTTCAACCAATTATCATTCTCGTGATGATTACTTAATCGAGTTTGATTGCTTCCGTCCGCGTTCATGAGATAGATTTGAAAATTTACTGCTGCCGAAGGTTTTCTTCACTTTCGTTTTTTTTAAAACGAGGTGAGGAAAACAGCACAAGACCTCAACTACTCGAAAGTGTAAAACAACTTTGTTACTCCAGCTTCAATGAATTAACTGGATTGGTTCGTGCAGCTTTGATCGTCTGGTAACTCACTGTCAGGAGTGCGATAATGAGTGCCAGTACGCCAGAAACTGCAAAAATCCAAACATCAATTCGCGTTCGGTAAGCAAATCCTTGCAACCATTTTTGCAAGCCATAATGAGCGATTGGCCAGGCAACTATATTAGCCAGTAGTATCCATTTCACATATTCACCGGATAACAACAATCCGATATTCGTTATTGATGCTCCGCAGACTTTGCGAATACTAATTTCCTTCGTCCGCTGCTCAGCGGTGAACGAAGCAAGTCCAAACAGTCCCAGACAAGCGATGAAAATAGTAAGGATAGAAAAATAACTGAATGCCTTGTTTGCCTTTTCTTCACTTCTGTATATCCAGTCCAGGTTTTCATCGAAAAATTTGTATTCGAAAATATCATTGGGAAAGAATTCTTCAAATTTTGATCCGATAAATTGCAGCGTCCCTTTGATGTTCTCGGAGGCTAATTTCACCGACAGTTGATACCGATCTCTCGTATTGGTTCTCGATCTAAATGGACAAAGAACCAGGGGACCAATCTTTTCCCGAAGAGATTTGAAATGAAAATCTTTCACGACGCCAATGACTCTAAAATCTTGACCAACACGTTTTCCGACAGCTTCATTGACATCCCAACCGAATAGCTTAACGGCAGTCTCATTGAGGATGCAGCGCCAGAAAATTTGAACATCGTCATCTGTAAAGTTCCGACCTTGTACGAGTTTTATACCATAGGTGTTTAAAAAGTGTTTGTCCACGTCATTGGTATTGATCCAGGCATGTTCCTGGTCGCCCGCTCCCTCCCAAGTATCTAAAAGACCATCATGTGGCGACGGACTGGTGGGCAGGTATCTTGAAATGGAGGCATATAGGATCGATGGGTTTTTACTCAGTTCCTGCCTAAGTGATTCATAATTTCTTAATGATGCCTCGTTCGTTCTTCGATACTCCATGACCACGATGGGTGTTGTGTCATAACCCAAGCTCCTGTTTTTCAAATATAAAGTCTGTTTTCGAATAGCCAGGGTGCTAATGATTAGAATGATAGTAATTGAGAACTGAACGAAAACCAGTGTTCTTCTTATATACCGACCTCCTTTTTTTGTCGGCACTGATTGTCTAAAGACGTGAGACGGTTTAAGCGCTGACAGGAAAAAAGCGGGATAGCTTCCTGAAATAATGCCGACAAGTGTGGCAATCATCACTACCCCCAGGAAAAAAATCCCATTGTTAAGAACATCCCAGGATAAATTCCTTCCCACCATTCGGTTGAATTCGGGAAGTAGTACATAAGATAATATGATTGCCAGGAAAAGAGAAAGATAGGAATGCAGAACAGATTCAGCTATGAATTGACGTACGAGCCTGCCTTTTGTTGCACCGACGACTTTACACACTCCAATTTCTCTCGCGCGTTTTACGGAACGAGCTGTGGCAAGATTCATGTAATTAATACATGCGATGAGCAACACACAAATACCGATAGCACAAAAGATGCGGATTTTGTTGATGTCGCCCTTTTGGCCAATCATATCTGCTTTTGAATAAAAATGAAAGCGCGGCATTGGATTTAAGCAAGGAAAGCCTTTGAATTTTTCTATCCAGTGTTTTCTTAGAATATCGGCTATTTTGTGATTGATGCCTTCGATTGACGCATTCTCGGAGAGGAGCACATACGTGTAGTTGTTGTGCCATTGCCACCAATTTTCAAAATAGTCTTCTCTTACAATGGTTTTGTACGAAGCGTAAGAGACAAGAAATTTGTATTGAATATGCGTGTTTTTCGGGCAGTCTGCGATGACACCTGTGACCTGACAATCGTGGGTATCATTAAACCTTATAACTTGCCCTAACGGGTCCTGGTCCGAGAAATATTTCTCAGCCAGTTCCTGAGACAACACGATAGAAAATGGCTTATCGAGCGCCACTTCTGGATTTCCTTTTATCAATGGATAGCTGAAGATTTCAAAGAAGGCACTTTCGGTCCATAATCCGCCTTCTTCGTAGAACCGTCTTGCTTCATCGGCCATCAACAGTTGACTGCCTATTATATCTGAAAGACGCACATATTGGATGATCTCAGGATAATTCTCTTTCAGTGTTGGACCCAATGGCGTGTTGGAAAAGGCGATATGCCCACCTCCCTCCTCGCGCCAGTCCTGATCGATCCGACAAATTCTGTTATAATGTTTGTGGAACTTATCGAAACTGAACTCAAACTGAATATAGAGGGCAATGAGTATGAATAGGGTTAGACCCAATGCCAGACCGAAGATGTTGATGAATGTATAGATTTTTTGCTTGTTCATATTCCGTAGTACGATACGAAAAAAATGAAGAAGCATGACTTCCTCCTTTGAAAATTTGTTAATGATATTAAACGGTATAGAGGTATAATGGGAATATTTCATACCATATACCTATATATCCTTATACCTTAAATATTTTTTATACCAAAGCTTTGAAATTCCGATACAGTTAAAATGTCAATGTTCTGCTGATCGGGCAAGACGAAGTCCGATGGCATTATAGTCCCGTACATGTGTCTGATATCTAACTATCCATATATAGACGGTGCAAAGCTCTGGTTTATCATACCAATTACCACCACGGATGACTCTTTCCATACGTTTTTCTTTTACATTCGGTTGGTTTGTTGAGCCTTTTTCTCCAGTATCTTCATCGTACCAATCCCAACACCATTCCCAGACATTTCCACTCATATCGTATATGCCCAGTTCATTAGGCTTTTTTGTTCCGACTGGTTGAATCCCTTCTACGAAAGCAGAATCTACTTCACACCACGCAACTTCATCAGCAATATTACTTCCACTATATCGAGTATTTTTACTTTTATTTCCTCCACGAGCCGCATATTCCCACTCAGCCTCGGTCGGCAGGCGGTAACTGTTGATGGTAAAATCACAGATGATGTTTTTATCATCAATTGTATAGCAGGGAGCCAGACCTTCTTTTTCACTTTTTTTATTGCAGAATTCTATCGCTTCAAGCCAGGACATGTGATGGACTGGCAGATTTTCAGATAATGGCTGTATAAACGGACTCCGTTCACAAGGATTGTATCCCATGATTTCTTCCCATTCCTTTTGGGTCACTTCGTATCTCGAAATGTAAAAATCAGAAACTTTTACCCTTTGTACACGATGCCTAGAACTGATTTCTTTGTCAAAAGTATTCCCCATATCAAAGGTACCGCCTCTTACAAAAACAAAATCTTTATCTATATTTTGGTGATTTGCAGTTGACCTTTTATCACAGGAAATATTAAAAAAATAAAAACAATATAGCAAAATGGTTATCAACATAAGATAATTTTTGTTCATTTTAAACCACCTTTTTTCATAATTGACCTCCTCATTTTTTGTTTTGAATCTTAACGCTTCGATTATTTTTCGATTTCAATAGTCCCTCATTTTCTGACGATGGTATAAGATCGCCTGATAAATAATAATTGGGCATGATGAAGTTGACCTTCCTCGTCCCGCGTGAAAATCAAGGTCCACGGCGCCTGTTTGAAATAAAAGAAGTCCTTTGCCACGGGATAGATCTCATCAGGCCCGAATTCCATGATTTTAAGCCGATTGCCTTCTCTCCAGATTTCAAGCATCAAATAATCTCCAAGATAATATTTGCCGATGTACTCATCCAGTTCTACGGGAGAAAGCTCAATTGGATTCGGTTTTTTAAAATACAGATGCTGCGGATATCTTCCCGTATTATCCTGTACCTTTAGAGAAATGCCTCTTTTTTTAAGTAAATCGATCACGTTATCATGACCGCTTCGAAACGCATAATGCATGGCAGTCCAGCCTTCGTTGGTCTTTATCATCGGATCTGAGCCGTGATCCAGGAGATATTCGACCACATGAATACATCCTCGCCAGATGGCAGTATGTAATTCGGTCATACCCCATTGGTTCTGGATATTGAGTTTAGCTCCTTTTTCAACCATCAGTTTGACGATCTCCACATTATCATGATGAACAGCCCAGTTAATCTGTGTCCCCCCGTCTCCGCCGACCATATTCAGGTTCGCACCTTTTTCGATCAAATACTTAGCGACATCCCAGTGGGCACGCATGCAGGCCCAATGCAACGCGGTATACTTATCCTCATCCGTTGCATTAAGTTTCGTGGAGTCCTGTGCCAGTATCGTTTTTACGGTTTGTAAATCACCGTTTTTGGCGGCCTCTACAATCTGCTCTGTTGATGCGATGTTGGTCGTATGAACCATAATAAATATTGCCAATAGGATAACTCGTTTCATAGCTTTTTCCTCCAACTTTTTTGATGAATATATAAATCCAGATCAACTTTATTCATTGCTGCCAAAGTGATCTTCACCTTCGCCTTTCTTTACAGCGAGGTGAGGATTACCTCTCCAGGGGAAATACAACCTATTTACTCAGCTCCGGCTCGGTTCCATATTTTGGTGGATATTTTGACCATAAATTTCTGTTATATTCTGCAGGTTTCAGCCATTTTGCTTTCCAAAGATAAATCGTTAAAGCAAGAACTAACATTCCTGGAATAATCTCACCTAGTACATCTTGCCCATGGATAAAAAAACATTCCGATGGTTTGTAAGTAAACATACTCATTCGCAAAAATTTGCTTTCACTTAAACCCATTCCAAACAGTGGCGCCATGGTCCAGTTCCAGATGAAATGCGCTCCAATACACATCCATAAAGCTCTCGTTTTAAAATATATTACTCCAAGAAAGATTCCAGCAATGATAGTAACTGCAATTGAAAAAATCGTTATGCCTTCATTACTCAAATGTGCTGCACCAAATAATAGAGAATATATACCCAGAGAGATCCAGAAGCTGCTTCCTTCAATCAATGATTGGAAAACATATCCACGGAATAAAATTTCTTCATAGGCTGCGGAGATAATAAGTATAACAAGTACGCTTAATAAGTACTGGAGCAAACTTAATGAAAATCCGTTGAACGAGAAGGATGCACTGCCAGCCAACCATAGAATAAAGACACTTATGATAATCAAAATAAATCCCATCAACATTCCTATCGAAAGTTCCCTCAAGGTTCCTTTATAGAATCCAATCCCTAAAAGGGTAATAGGTCTTTTATCTACCCACCCTAATAGCACAATACCTGGGATGAGTACGGACAGCAATTGAAAAAATTTACTTACTAACCGATTCAATAATAAAATATAATCACTGAGATTTTCACCTTGAATTAACAAGAATGAATTCTCAAATAAATCCAGTAACTTGAAAAGAATTACTACGACTGCAATGTAAATAAAAATCCTCCATCCAGCACGATAATGACCAAACCGATTCTTAAATATTTTTAACTGTCTGAGAATGTTTTTCTGTCGAATAGACATTACATAGATAGCCTCATATAATTAATGGTTCCGATTTTAATTAGATTTATTTCTTGTTCCCAAACTCCAGTTTGGTCTGTCTGCCGCAGGCAGGGAACGCTCATGCTCATGAAACTCTGTTTCCTGTTTGTTTCAGAACAAAGATGTGTCTCATTTAATTATCGATTGATCGTCCAATGCACACTTTTACACTGCTTTCGATTCATCGATGTAAGTAGTCTGAAAGAATCAATTTTCTTTAGCAAAGGAAAAATGTTGTTGGACTACCCTCCATTTCCCATTTCTTTTCTCAAGAACACCGGTCCATCTCACATTCTCCCAGTTTGCCGGCTCACCTTTCCACTCGTTGAAATCATCCACCACACAGTAAAACCAGGCAACATCCCCTGAGCTTGAAAATTGAATTTTCAAATCATGCACTTCATGCCGGAGAGCCTTGAAATGAGGACTGCCCCAGAATGAACTGTCTTTCCTGACATCATTGAATCCAAACTTCACCCGGTTGTAAGGTGTCACACTGATAAAATTGGAATCATCGGCAATGGTCTGGAAGAATAAATCAAAGTCCTTTTTCACTGCCCAGCCGAATACATTGTGAATCGCCTCTTCAACTGCTTTCAGATCATTGGTCTTTTGGGATGCACTTCCCGCAACTTGAGCGCTAATGGCATCCTGAGACATGATCAGAATAATAAGAGTCATTAAACACCCTATAAAATATGTGTGCTTTTTATTAAAAGCTGCTTTCTTCATAATATCTTCTCCTTTGAAAATTTATTCCATCACACATCAGAAGGTGACCTTATCAAAGAAAGTTACCTTCCAACTCTTAATATTTTCATCGTCTTGGGTAACCCAAAGGGTCATGAAGACTCCTATGATTGATTTTCCGCCTTTGCTTTAACTCTTTCGGTTTCAACTCATCGATTATTTTTGCATCTACTCGGAATATTCTTAGACACTTCTACTAATTAAATCAATAGATTAACTCATCAATAACTTTACCGAACTGCTTCACCGGATACTCAAATGCTACACACAAGTCGATACTCACAATTTCTCAACCTCAAATGGAACATTGAACGATTTTGATGGTTCAAGAACGATTTGTTCGTTAATATAGTCAAAAATGAGATTAAACCGCTGTAATAAAGGCAGCCCGATCATCGTGTTTCCGTAAACATCCAAATTTTTCTCGACGACAGTAAAAGCGGTGGGCACATTGTTCAGCATATAATTGCCGAAACGAACGCCTTTGGTCGTTCCGAGATAGCCTTTCTGATTGAACAGCCCTCTTCCGAGCGATGCCTCGACCGCATCAGGAGGAAGCGTGATCCGATCGTCTCTGCCAATGGGCAGGTACAGCGCGTGAAGCCCTCCGAGGTCGATCAGCAGCTCCAATGTTACAGTCTCTCCATTTTGCATCACAATATCCGCAGTCATAGTCCTGGAAGCGAAAGGCCCCGGATGCATGGTGAATGCCCGTCCTGTTCCAGTATAGGTGAATTGCTCCGGCGGTATCAGCTCGATGATAGCCTCGTCGAAATCGATCCTGACAACGAAATGTTTAAAAAAAGTAGCGCTGATCTGACCATCAAATCCTTCCCATGGATTTGGAAGGTTAGGATCATAACGGGTGATCACAGCTTTTTGCTCTTGGAATACCACATCCTTGAATCCGACGGTGATATTCTTAGCGATATCCGCTTTGGTATTGCCGATAGCTGTTTCCCCTATGATCTCGAACCCGAGCGAATCGACCTTAGGACTCCCGAAGAAAAGAAGCTCATCCCATAGCGAACCGTTATCGAGCAGTATGTTGCATACACGATCGTTGATGGTAGCCTTGAAACGGAATTTATTCCGGTAAAATTCGAAAGGAATGATAATCTGTCCGTTTTTTGATAAAATTTCATAAGTTCCGCGAGGTGGACCTAATTTGCCAGTTGAGCGGATTTCCTGTCGATCCTTTTCCTCGTTTAATAAACCTTGTAAACCGCTCTGATCATCCGATTGAAAAAACAGAACAATTAATGCGACGACCCATATTTTTATTATCATTACGGATTTCATATTGTCTCCCATCATTTTAATTCTTTCAGTTTCAATTCTTCAATAATTTTTGCATCCACCCAGGATACATTCCAGACTTCGGGAGATGGATGGTAGGCAAAATTCTACAACCATAGAGCCATTGGTTCAATGTTGACGTGAAATGATTTATAACAAAAATTTTTAATGAATTCAGAGCTTCATGAACATATGTACAGAAACATATGTACAGATTGGTCTGTCCTTCTACTCAAGTAAAGAATGTATCTTTGTTGCTATCTCACGTGCCTTAAGGTTTCTGATGTTGTTTATAATCAATATAAGATGCTGTTTGTCTACATCCCTGTAAATAATACTTGCTGTTCCACCTGTGTGCCAATATACCGTTCTTCTTTCCTGTCCCTTTGTATAATAAGAGATGCATTGCGCATATGCGTAACTCGCGTTTTCCCCCATTTTTATGTGAGGTTTTAAGTATCTCTTCATATAATCAGAACCCAGGAGCTTATTTGTATAAAGTGCCCTGTCCCATAAAAAAAGATCATCAACCGTTGTAACTATACAGCTGGCTCCAAAAGCATTAATAATGTAGTATGGCTGAAGCCGATGGACTAATTGTTTTCCCTCATATCTATAGTCTACCGCTTTTCTCTCTATCACGGTCTCAACATCGTAATAGTGTGAATTCTTCATTCCCAGTGGATCGAAGATCCGTTCCTGAAGCAGTTCCTTTAATATCTTCCCGGACGCTTTCTCCGCTATCGCTCCAAGGATCGTGTAACCACCGACTCCGCTGTAACTGAATTTCTCACCCGGCTCGAACATTGGATCACCACTGAAATACTTCTTTATTACCTCTTCCGGGGAGACGGTGATAATAAGAGGCATACTGTCCATTGGTGGGTCTGGAATCCCGTGTGAGTGGGTGAGCATATTGTGTACGGTGATCTCACCGCCGGTGTCTTTTCTGTAGTAAGGCAGATATTTTGTGATCGGCTCATCAAGATCGATCTTCCCTTCCTGCGCAAGCTGCATAATGATCATAGCGGTGAACTGCTTCGATACCGAATAAATTCGGAATTTCGTATCCACCCTGTTTTTTATACCCCATCCGAAATCGGCATAGCCATAGGCTTTTTTATATACGATAGTTCCTTGTTCCGCTACGAGTACGACGCCGTTGAGGTGACGAGCATCGTGATATTCCTTCACGATCTTATCTATCTTTTCCCACTTCGTTCCTGCAGATAAGGCCGCTGTGGAAAGAATAAGCAGCAAAGCTGCTAGAAGAGTGCCTGGAAAAATTCTATCGTAAGATTGTTTACTCATAAATCTGTCTCCTGAAAGCTTATTTAAGTGCCATTTCCAGCACCTGTCCGAATGCATTGGGAACACCATGAGCAATCCCGATGCAATGAGACTATCGGCCTTCTCCCGAATTAAACCAAAGAAAAGTGAGCCTAAAAAGGCTTGAACACCCATCCAAGGATTGATCGTGTACTGACCTAAAAAAGGATTGAATACCCCGAATTGACCGATATGCGAAAGACCGAACAAGATGGAAACAACAATTAGTCCTGGCACGAAAGGGATACCAAACACTTGCCAGGGGCGGCCAAATTCTCCATTGATTCTTGACTGGAAATACCCCCTATATTTGATCTCTTCACCAAATCCTACCATAAAGAGAAAATAAAAGTCCCAGGCAATGATTCCGGTTACATTAGAACCACGGACTATTGCAACAATGATTGGACAGGAAACCAAAACAACCAGTATGAACAGCTTATAAGCAATGCGAAATTTGAAATCCTTTTGTCGGTCCTCCCTTTTCTGGGACAATCGTGCAGCCAGGACAAACAGGATGATCATAATGACCGCAATGGCACTCAGGATGAGAGAACCCTCCATTCCATTTTGATTGATCCCACGGCTTCTCAAGAAGCCCATTCCTGCTCCGAGCAGCATCATGAACAGAGCACCGATAAAACCGTAATGGATGACCGGACGAAATCTGTGAATACTAAAACCGTAAGCAGACCATTTCCTTTTTAATAACCAGATAATAGCCACTGGAATGAAAATAGCCTGTAAACCGAATATGAATGTTCTCCATCCAGAAGAAACATTTATACCTTCAAGGATTGAGTCAAACCAAATTGAAAATAATTTCATTAAAAGAAAAAAATCATTACTTCAATAATTGATTTACCTTTCATAATTATTCCTATTTTTGATATTATTATTTTATTGAAGCAGAACTCTCTCTTTAGATTATTGGTCAGAATGGAGTCTCTTTGCTTTTATCATGCAAATCATTTACTGCTGCCTTTGATATTCTTCACCTTCATATTTCTCCCGGCAAGGTAGGAAACACCTCGCCGAGTGGGAAAGGATACTTACTTTTGAATTGTATAATTTCATCCTTTCCAAGTCCAACGATGATTACAGCAGTCATTTCCTTCCATTAAAGACTTGGTACGCTCAAGGCTCACTTTTGGATGAGCAGCTTTTGCAGATGGAAAATCGCTATAGCATACAGTTGCATAACCAATATCAGTAGCGTTTCTCTCTTTAAAGGTTTGAAACCATAAGCATTCAGTTACATGAATTTCACAAGCTTTATCGGTTTTCTCAACAATAGTTCGAGTCATCATATTTTTATATATTTCCGCTCCCCCACTTAACCACTTAACAAAGGAAAAATCAGGATCATTTTCTGCAACCATCTTATAATAGTCATCATTAGCTCGTTTTAACATTTCAATAAGTTTATCCCTACCAAGGTAATTAGCAAACTGTTCCATCAGGTCGATATAATAGCCGAATCGCCATCTGAATGCTTCTTCATAAGTATGTATAAAATCCTTTTGGAATTTGTGTTTCTCTTGTCCCGAAGTGAAAACATTTTTCAAATCAATAATATTCGGGAGTGCACATGCGGGTAGGATCGTTGAAATAAACTGTCTACGGTTTTGATTTAAAATTGAGTAATTGTTTTTCATGGCTTTACTCCTTTCAATAAAGTTATGACAATTCATTACTTAATTTCTTCCGATTTAAATCCTTGAATAATCTTTTCTACCAACCAATAGATATCTCTTACGTACTGCCGAAGATGTTCTTCACCTTCGGCTTTCTCCCGGCGAGGTGAGGAACCCCCTGCTGTGCGGAAAAATAAGTTTCATATTTTTATTTCTCGAATTATTTTTAAACCACATTGTCTCAAGTAAAAGCTTTAATGATTCCAACTCCAACTGACGCCTATGGATGGCAGCAGCTTGAACCAGTATTCCTTTTGTTCAAAAAGATAGGGCCTCCTGGCTCGGGAAATCCATCGCCAATTGTAATCAATGTTTCTCTCATTGCCGCGATTGTACACATTGATCAATGCCACATACGCCGAAATGCGCCCATGGGATGTATTAAAATGACGGTTGATCTTAAAATCCAGACGGTGATAAGCCGCATAATGAGCGCCATTGAACGGACCCATGGTCACATAGTATTGTGTAGAACGGTCGGGCATCTGTCGTGACTTTATGACTTGCTCTGTGTACGGCCAGCCCGAATGGTACTGCTATGAGACATTCAAATGCCAGTTCCGATTAGGACGATAATTGAAATCCAGATATATTGTATGGCGCTGATCGTACCTGCCTGGATACTCTCCGCTCTTCTCGGTATACTCGACACCCTCATATACCAGACTGCGGACATCCTCATCGGCGTACGCCAGGGCATAACTGATCCACCAGGTGAACTTGCCGCCTCGATCATACTTAAAATAGGTTTCGATGCCCTTTGAAGTGGCACCGCGGAAATTCAATTTAAAGCGATCATAGACCTCCGGGAAAATCTCGATTTCATTTGACCAACGACGATAATCGGGTCGAAGGTCGGACATCTTTTTATAATAACCCTCTAAACGGAAGTTGAATCCGTTCCTGAACGTATGCTCCACTCCGGCCACCCAGTGTTCGGCCAGCTCAGCAGAATAGAATGCATCCTCACCCTCGGCGAGTTCGATTTCATGAATTCCCTGACTCTGATAGAAATGGCCCCAACCTCCACGAAGGAATGTCTGTTTCCCCAACATGGTTACAATATTGAAGCGCGGACTGAAAAGTCTATCGTGCGTGTACGAAGTATAATCGTACCGCAATCCGATCTCCGCGGTCAATGGTCGGAAGATTCGGAAACGATTCGACAAATAACCGCCCACCCGCTCTCCGGATGGATCGAGTTTCGCCCGAGTGGTGTCGATCCAGGTCTGATAGTCATCTTCGGATATCCAGAGGACATTTCGCTGCGTATTCAGGTAGTCGTAATCGGCCGTATAATGCTTGTAATCATAACCCCATTTCACAATCCAGCGCTCGGAAAGCTCCAAAGTCCAATCCTGCTTGATACCGGTGATATCGACATCCTTCACATCCGAAACGGTAAAATCAATTTTTGATAGATCTCCTGTATACCCGATTCCGTGACGCCTATGGGACAGCTTACCGTAGGACACCAATGAATGTACAAAGAGACTGGGATTCAAGACAGAATTCAACGTCAGCCAGCCGTAGCTATTCCCGTAGCTGGTATTGTCTTCGTCTTCATCGTCTTCTACATAGTCCAGTTTATCATCGGCATGCAGGACATTGAATGACAGTGTATGTTTGTCGTTCAGACGATATTCGATCTTTCCCAGGACATCGTAATATTTGGGCGATAGCGGTTCTTTCTCCTTCATGAGATCAAGTACGATATCCAAATAGCCCCGCCGTGCAGACACGAGCCAGAATCCTTTATTGTCAAAGAATGTACCCTCTGATAGGAATCTGGCATTCATGAGACTGATACCCAGAGATGTACGCCTTCTCCCCGAAGCCGCCCGTGTGGACTTCATGTTGAAGACGCCGCTCATGCGGTTGCCGTACTCGGCGGGAAAGCCGCCGGTCAGCAGATCGATGCCTTCGATGGCTTCGACATCCACGATACTCAGGGCGCCTCCTTCGATGTCTTTCAGATGAAACGGATCGTAAAGTTCGAGCCCATCCATCAACACAAGAATTTCCTCATGTTCGCCCCCGCGAACGGTAAACTTTGCCGAGAAATCACTGGAAGAAATGCCAGGCAATCGCGTGATGGCTCGGTAAATGTCTTCCCCGAAAGTGACGGCCTGGATGTCGTCGTGGGTCAATGTCTGCCGAATCGTGGGCTCCTTTCCCATGATTGAAAACTGGCCTGGTGTAACAATAATCTCGCCCAATTCCAATGTCTGAGACTCCAATTCTACATTTAGCTGGGCATCAGAATCCGCCGAAATTTGAAAGCGTTCAATCCGCTCTGTTTTGTATCCAATATAGGAAAATTCAATTACATACTCACCAGGCGTAAGATGGGGAATAATATATTTGCCGTTGAGATCGGTACTACCTCCCCTGTTTGTGCCAACAATGACGATATTCGTGCCGATGAGTGGTTGTTGTGTTGCTTTATCCAATACCTGCCCTTTCATTGTGCCAAATTTGGATTTCTCTTTTTTAGTTGTTATGTTCTTCTGAGCAAAGACGTCGATGTCCAAAATGAGAAACACTATAAAAATTATGACAAACATAACATTTGTTCGATTAGACAAAACTCCAACCCTTAATATGTATAGACTCTCGAATGACCTGCCCTCCATTCCCCATCCTCAAATCTAAAAAACTTGTCATGTAGCTTTCCATCAAATGGACCAAAGCGACTTCCTTACCTTCTATTCATCCCCGGACGGTATGACACCCTTCCCCTCGATCATTAGCATCACGGTGCGTTCGGGGGCGCGCGTCCGGTGAACGACGCCCCCGGGGAACCGTGTACCCCTGATGGGTCTTGAGTTCAAATGTTTCGTCTTCCAGGTCGAGCAGGAGTTTTCCTTCCAGCACGAAAAAGAACTCGTCCTCCGCATTGTGCTTGTGCCAGTGAAACTCACCTTGGACAATCCCCAATCGGAAGACGCAGTCATTGACCGGACAGAGTGTCTGGTTGAACCATTTCTCTCTACAGAACGCGACAATTTGGGGGATGTCTATGAGTGTCGAGTACCAGAATTTCGATTCGAGGTGGATCGAATAATCTTGTTTTGAATCCATGAGGCGTTTCCTTTAAGAATTTGTAAAACAATTGTAGTTCCCAAACGTTAAAGTTTCTATAAGCCGCCATAGTCACGGCCATTTGACGTAGGCTGATCTTTCCGCCACCGAGCACAGGCCCCCACCGCTCACTGCCAGGGTCGGTGAAATCAAGACAGACCTTTCCGTTAA
>JABAOH010006955.1_pt1 | contig 17160 bp, 18 predicted proteins | sample 7062181 | NCBI WGS metagenome assembly JABAOH01 (sample SAMN14538630, study PRJNA623070) | marine sediment metagenome | biome: marine biome [ENVO:00000428]; feature: marine pelagic biome [ENVO:01000023]; material: deep marine sediment [ENVO:00002113]; isolation source: pool of 5 deep marine... | reverse complement strand
TTGGTAGGCAGTCTCTACGAGATCATTCAACACGGGATCATCAAATGCCGTCCACCACGTGCTAAAGTCTCCCGCCTCGCTTTTTATTTTCGGATCGTCCTCCTCGATCCATTCCCTCGGCTCCGGTGTCTCGGGCCGCATGTAATTCGGACCGACCATGGTACACCCGGCTGAGAGAAGAAATAGGACGACCAGACCCGCCAGAGATCGAGACAGAATTGCCCTGCCACGGCAACCCCTAAGACGGCTGCTTATGCATCTGCCGGATTCCCTCCCGGAGTTGTCGATTTCCCGGTCTTCGCTAAACAATCCTGATAGCATGATCCACCCCCTTATAGCTTGGTCACTTTGGAAATTCGAAATCAGAATATCGAGATCAGAAACAAGCCCCAAATCCGGATTTTGAAAGTTCAAAACCCCTTTGATTCTCCTTTACCTTGAGCAAATTGTGATTCGACTTCTCATTTTCGGTGACAGCATCAGGAAACGCTCCATTTGGGCCAGCGCTGGTTTAAGTACTTCTCTTGAGTTTAGATTTTTGATCATTCGAATATATTTCGAGATTCGTGCTTCGAACTTCGAATCTAGCAGTATGCTGAATCATTAACATACCGAAGTCTTAGCAATCGGCTCAGTCTTAATCTCAAATTAGGATCGTTGATAAGGTACCCGAAAGAATATGGCATAAAGGACAGGCACCACAATCAGGGTCAGGATAGTCGCAAATCCAAGCCCGAACATGATGGTCACCGCCATGGCGATGAAGAAGGCGTCTTGGAGGAGCGGCATCATGCCGAGAATCGTGGTCATGGCTGCCATCGAAACCGGTATGAGACGGCTGACCCCGGAATCCACAATCGCCTGAAATGGAGCTTTGCCACTCTCAAGCTCGAGGCCGATCTGATCGATCAAGACGATGGCGTTCTTGATAAGCATGCCAGACAGACTCATCAGACCAAGAAGGGACATAAACCCAAATGGTTGGTTGAATAGCAGCAGCCCGACCGCTACACCGATGATGGAAAGCGGCACGGTAAGCCAGATAACCAGGGTCTTCCTGATTGAGTTGAACAAAAAAAGGACGATGAGGACCATGAGGCCGAAGAATATCGGAATGGACGCAGAGAGTCTCGCGGTTGCCTTGGCAGAATCCTCGGCCTCTCCGCCCCATGCCATGTAGTGACCTGGCCTAGCCTTGAGGGGAAGCATATCGTCCCAGCGTACTGGAATCGTCGTGGCGTCCCATTCTTCGGAATCAACCGAGCGGCCAAGGATCTGCTCCGCATCCACACCCAAGGCCTTTTCGATCTTCGGCTTGACCCGGGCGAACAGTTCGCTGGGGAGACCCTCCCGTGGATCTGCGTGGATCTTCAGCATCTTAATCCGATTCCGCCGCCAGACATAAGGATCTTCAAATTCAACCTTAAAGCCAGTGACCACCTGGCCGGCTGGAATCATTTGCTGAGCTGCAGGACTCCAGATCTGTATGGCATCCAGACTGTCCAGATCAACCCGTTCAGTCTCCGGAGCCCGTGCGATAATTGGAAGGAGTTCGTCCCTCTCCCGGTAGACACCCGCCTTGGTTCCATCAAATACATTCTCAACCGCCCGAGCGAGGTCTGGCCTCTCGACACCTGCGCGACGGGCCTGGGCCTCTGCCAGCTGAGGTCGAAGCACCTTGACCTTACTCCGCCACTCGTCTCGTACCGCTTTGGCATTTGGGTCATCGAGGAGAACACCCTTGGCCTCTACAGCGAGTCTCCGGAGCACCTCCGAATCCGGCCCGTACAGCCGGAGCTGAATCTTTCCGCCCGTCGAAGGCCCCAGAATGAATTTTCTGACCTGGACGATGGCCGCGGGAAAAAGCGTTTCAAGTTCCCCCTGAACTTCGCTCACCATCACAGGGATGCGCTTGTAATCATCGACGTCAACCAATATTCTTCCAAAGCTGTAGTAAGGGTACTCCGGGGTGTAGGTGAGGAGGAACCGGGGCGAACCTCCGCCAACCTGGGTTGTCACGCGTGTCACACCATCCCGGGCCAGTAGGGTCTCCTCTGCCCGCGCCATCTCTCTCACCGTCTCGTGAATGTCCGTCCCCTCGGGGAGCCAGAAATCGACGTAGAACTGAGGTCGCGTCGAGTCCGGGAAGAAGCTGTTTTTCACGGAGCCGAATCCGATGAGAGCGCCAACGAATAGACAGACCACGACTGCCATCGTGATCCACCGATAGCGGATACTGGCAGACAGCAGACTCCCGTACATCTTGTAGAACTTGCCAGCGTAAGGGTCCTCCTGTCCCCCTTCGGTGCCCTCAGCCTTGGCCTTGACCTTCAGAAAGGTCTTACAGAGAAGGGGCGTACTGGTTACGGCCGTCAACCAACTCACCGTCAAGGAGATGAGTATCACGTAGAACAACGAGCGACAGTACTCCCCCGTGCTATCCTGGGACGTGCCAATCGCAGCAAAAGCAGCAACAGCCACAAATGTCGCACCTAAAAGCGGCATGCCGACCTGCCCGACAACGTCTCGCGCTGCTTTGAGAGCGTCACTCCCCTGCTCCATCCGTATTCTCATGCCGTCAGTCACGACGATCGCGTTATCCACCAGCATACCCAGGGCGATCACCAGGGCGCCCAGGGAGATCCGCTCCAAGGTGATCGATCGCATGCCCATGATGATGAAAGACCCCATGATGGTGACGAGTAGAATAAAGCCGATGATCAGACCACTTCGAAGTCCCATGAAGATCAAGAGAACCACGATCACGATGGCCACCGCTTCTAACAGGTTCACCATGAATCCCTTGATTGCCTTTGCGACCGCGTCAGTCTGAAGGGAAACCACATTGAGTTCCATCCCAACAGGTCTCATGGCTTCAAGTTCTTTGAACTTCTTCTTTAGCGACTCGCCCATGGTCATGACATTGCCGCCGAGAACGGTCGAGATTGCGAGGCCGATCGCCGGTTTACCGTCAGAGCGGAGAAGAGAGTTCGGAGGTTCTTGATACCCCCGCTTGATGTCTGCCACGTCACGGAGATACACCAAGCTCTCCGAGCCAGGACCACGGCTGCGAACCAGGAGGTCGCCGAACTCCTGCTCGCTCTCGAACTCTCCCGTTGGATTGATGGGGATATACTCGGTCCCTAGTGTGAGATTCCCTGCGCTCGCTGGCAGATTCTTAGCCCCGAGCGCCTGATAAATGTCTCCGGGTGAGATGCCGAGTTCGGCCATCTTTTCACGGCGCATCTCGACGTAGACGGCTTCCGGGATGACGCCGTAGAGAATGATCCGTTTAACGTCCTTGGCCTGGAGCAGCTGTCGCTGAAGGAACTTGGCATACTCGTAGACCTCCTTGTGGGTGTAACCCTCGCCAGTGATCGCTACGTAGATCCCGTAGACGTCGCCGAAATCGTCGTTGACAATGGAGGGACCGGCCCCTGGTGGAAGTCTGGTCTGGAAATCGTTGACCTTGCGCCTGAGCTCGTCCCATACTTGGGGAAGCGTTCGCTTGTCATACTTGTCTTTTATAATGGCCTTGACGAGCGAAAGCCCCCGGGAGGAACGAGACTCCACCCGGTCAAGCTGCCCCAACTCCTGGCACGCCTTCTCGATGACATTGGTGACTTCCTCCTCCACTTCAGCGGCCGAAGCACCGGGGTACGGCGTGTAGATCGCCGCCTCTTTGATCGTGAATTCCGGGTCTTCGAGGCGGGGAAGGTTATTGAAGGAGATCCATCCGACGACCACCAGCAGGATCGTTAGAACCCAGGTGATCACGCTCCTGCGCATGCTCCATTCCGCAATGTTCATGGCATCTTTCACTCCCCAAGAAGGCTAGGATCGCCATCACCTTGGTGATGACGTGTCTGCTGATGGTTCGTGCGTTATTATCCTCAGAACTCTATCTTGTCTACGGGCCTTATCTTCATCCCTTCGCGCAGCCGGCTGACACCACTTATTGCGATCATTTCCCCAGATTCAAGACCCGCGACAATCTTGATGTTCTCCGTTCCAGTCAATTCGCCAACCGTCACCTCTCGCCTGTGGAGCGTTAGGGATTCCTGATCCACCACCCAGACGTTTGAGTCTCCAGCCTCGTCCGCGAACACCGCGATTGCAGGAATGGCTGGCCGCTCCTCTTCGATTCCGACCGACCCAGCACGATGGACGCTTGCGGTCATTCCGGGGAGAATCCTCACATCCTCTGGCGAGGGCATGGCGAAAACGATCTGGTAGGTCTGGGTTCTGGGGTCTGCTTGGGTGGAGTATTCCTTGAGTGTCAGTGGGTAGTGCTTTTCCGGAGATGCTGCAAACTCGGCAACGACATTCACTTCTCCTCTTCTCACTCGGGTCATCGCCATCTCGGGCACGTCGACGAGTATCTCAATTTCGGAAACATCCTGAAGGCTCACAATGGGCTGTTTGGCTCGAACCTCTTGGAAATTGTCGACATATCGCTTGGCGATGACACCAGAGAAGGGAGCACGGAGATAGGTGTAAGTTAATTTATCCTTCGCAGCATCCACTGTTGCCTGAACCGACTGGATATCGGCCTGCGCCTTGTTTACGCCCTCGCGCCGTCTGTCGACCATCGACTCACTCACCGCGCCCGGGTCCTTTTCTCTAATCCTCATAACGCGGTCGTATTCGCTTTGTGCGAGTTGGAGCGCAGCCTTGGCTTTTGCGAGTTGGCCCTCAGCGCTCCGGAGGATGGTTTGGAAATCCTTTGGATCGATACGAGCAATGAGGTCATTCTTTTTCACTTGCTGGCCTTCATCGACCGGAAGCTGAATGAGTGGTCCGTCAACTTGAAACGCCAGATCTGCCCGCTTGGCAGCTCGGACCCTGCCCGGATAGGTCTGTCTGAAACTCACATCCATGGAGCCGACGGTCATGGTTTTAACGGGTCGGACTACGTCCTCCGCCACGATTTCCTCTTCTTTTTTGCCGCACGCGGTCACAACCATCGCCAAAGAAATGACCACACAGGCCACTGCCCCCGGCCTCCACCTACCCTGATCAGAATGTCGCCTTCTCCTCGTTGATTTCATGTTTCCTTACCTCTCTGCTTCCTAGGGGGAGTCAAAACTTGTTAACAAATTATAACATTCGGATAGCCTCATCCGCTTCTGCCCTGTCAGGACTCTCATTCTGCCCCACAACGGTTCTGAGGTTCACCCTCTACTCATCAAATTCACGGTCCTTATAGGCTCTACAGCTACAAAAACTCGTATATCCCTTTCACGAACCCTCCCAAGGTACCAGCTTTGCGAACAGCAAGCAATGTCAATCCTACCCCCTCGGCTCTCTTTCGGACCGTGTTCGATGCTCGACAGACGTTGAGGGGTATAAGCCGGGAGCGTTTGTCTCGATGGACTGTGGAAACTCCTCTAAAGAGTCTCGAGAAACGCCAAAAGGGCCGTAATCTCCTCTTCTGATAGGTGGGCGAATGGGGGCATGGCACGGAAGGGCGTTTTTATCTGTGCCCGAACGTTGCCCTCATTTGCAGGCCGTCCACTGACTGGAAGCGTTTCCCTCTTGAAGAGTCCCTTCAAACCAGGGCCGATTTTGATCTCGGTTTTGTCCGCATAGTGGCACCCGGAACAGTTCTTGGCAAAAAGGCCGGCTCCTTCTTTAGCAGGACCCTCCTCTACACTGACGACAGGGAGAACCTCCGGTCTCCCCCTCATTGTGAAGTGGTAGCCCGCAGAGAGTGCGGCGGTTGTCAAGGTCAGCAAAACAATACCCAACCCAAGGGGAACAGCCATCGTATAGTATTTCCGATAAACACGGACACATAAAAGCTTGAGGAAGACCAGAATCAAGGCACCTACGGCCAATGCACTGTGGAAAGCCACTCGGGGCGACATCTCTTGACCCGATGCTCTCATATAATTGAGGCAAAAATATGAGATGAGCAGAAAGAGAATGAGGAACAAAATGCCGGCGACCCGGTGAATCCGGCCGAGCGATTTGGGATCAAACTTTTTTTCAGTGCGCCCCAAGAACTCAAGTATGACAATCAGGTTCAACAAGGCCAATCCAACGAGCGGAAGTGAGAGAATCGACTTGGCAAAGAGACTCAAAACCATCGACATTTCTCCTTTGGTTTTTCTCAAGAACCCCGAGCCTCAAAAAAGCCCTCTCCAGGGGTTACTGAAAAGCCATAGCAGAATCACCCTTCCCTCGTCAAGTCTATTTTTTGTGGAGTTTCCTCAGTTTTGTGGACGCTCATGTCCCTGAGGGACGTTCGCGTAAAAAATCACCGCGTGAGCTTGGGAGCGAAGGGACAGGAGGTTCCCATTTGAGAACTCGGAAACATCCAAAAAATCTGGAACTTGTGAGACATACCCCCTGAGAAATGGGGGAAAGCCTCCAAAAGCCCCTTTGTTGACAAATCCGCGCGAACCTGGGATATGAGATATGAGGACAATGTCAGGATATCTGAAATCTCATACCCAGTTCCCAAGAGAAGGTGTGAGAAACGCTCTCACCATAATCAACAAGCTCGAGAAAGGAGACCCCCATGCCAAATGCATTATTTAAGGTTCCCCTTCCCGCCAATGAACCGATCAAAAGCTACGCCCCGGAAACGCCGGAACGTGAGGAGCTGAAAGCCAAACTATCAGAACTCAAGGGTCAACAAATCGAAATACCCCTGATCATCGGCGGCAAGGAAGTGAAAACCGGTAAACTCGGCCAATGTGTTCTTCCCCATGACCACCAAACCGTCATCGGCACCTACCATCAGGCAGGTGAAAAAGAGGTACAAATGGCCATTGAGGCAGCCCTCGAAGCGCGTAAGGGCTGGGCCACTATGGACTGGCAGGATCGGGTCGCCATCTTCCTGAGAGCGGCAGATTTACTTGCGGGTCCATGGCGATCTCTGCTAAATGCCGCCACCATGCTGTGTCAGAGCAAAAACGTCTTTCAGGCCGAGATTGATGCTGCCTGTGAATTGGTCGACCTTTTGCGACTCAACTGCTACTACGTCACCCAGATTATCGATTACCAACCGCCTTACTCGTCCTCGGGGACCTGGAACAGAATGGAATACCGTCCTCTCGAGGGATTCGTCTTTGCCGTAACCCCATTTAACTTCACGGCAATTGGAGGAAACCTGTCCTCTTCCCCAGCAATGGTGGGTAATGTCTCCGTGTGGAAACCAGCTTCGAGTGCGGTTTATTCGGCCTATTATGTCATGAAGCTGTTTCAGGAGGCTGGTCTTCCGGATGGCGTGATCAATTTCATACCTGGCCCTGGCAGTGGGGTGGGGCCTCTCGTCCTGAATTCGCGTTTTCTTGCGGGTATTCATTTCACCGGCAGCACAGATACTTTCCAAACCATGTGGAAGACGGTCGGTCAGAACATCAAAAACTATAAATGCTATCCACGGATTGTGGGTGAAACAGGGGGAAAGGACTTTGTGGTCGCTCACGCGAGTGCAGATGTCAAGGCCCTCGGTGTGGCGCTGATTCGGGGCGCCTTTGAGTATCAAGGCCAGAAGTGCTCTGCTGCCTCCCGCGCTTACATCCCCAAAGGTCTCTGGGGGGATCTCAAGGATTACATGATCAGCGAGCTGAAAGCTGTGAAGATGGGCGGCGTTGAGGATTTCACGAATCTCATCAATGCGGTAATCGATGAGCCAGCTTTTTCAAAGATCAGCGGTTACCTGGAGTACGTCAAGAAATCGAAAGACGCAGAGATTCTGCTCGGAGGCAAATACGACGATACGAAAGGCTTCTTCATCGAGCCGACCGTGGTCCTTACGACAAATCCCCATTTCCGCACCATGGAAGAAGAGATTTTCGGTCCTGTTCTGACGGTGTATGTTTACGATGACGACAAATACGAAGAGACCTTGCATTTGTGCGATGAGACCTCCCCCTACGGGTTAACGGGGGCGATCTTCGCCCAAGACCAACAGGCCGTCGTCATGGCGGAGAGAGTCTTGGTAAATGCTGCCGGAAACTTCTATGTCAACGACAAGCCAACTGGGGCAGTAGCTGGCCAACAGCCTTTTGGCGGGAGTCGTGCCAGCGGGACCAACGACAAGGCCGGAAGTCTCTGGAATATGATCCGATGGGTGAGCCCCCGGGCGATAAAAGACAACTTTGTGCCGGCAATGGATTGGCGGTATCCATTTATGGCCGAGAAGTAGGAAGGGTCAGATCATAGACGGGCTACTGCCCAAATCCCTTTTCTCGACCATTGTCTGATGAAAGGGGAAAGGGGCGCTGCTCGCTGCTCAGAAATCTTTTTCCGACGATTCTAAAGCTCGGCCTCCTCTGCAAAAAAGACTGATTCTCTCGCCCGCTCTCCCCCGCAGATTCCTGCGAGGAATCGCTCGAGCCCACAGAGTTCGCAAAGCGAGAAACCCAATGCGTCAGGTGTCTGCCCCAATTTTTTGAGATAAAAAATTGGGGCAATTGCTCTGCTCTGGATTGGCCTCTCACCAATCCAGAGCAGGTTCTCTCTGAGGCTCTGTGGATTCTGTGAGAGACTAAAGAGATCGAAGAGCGAAGTATTGCCCTCGGATGGGGGGAGATCATTCTAAGTAGTGGGGCCCCAGGGGATTGGCCTAAAGTCGAAGGTTTAGAAGGCCGATTCTAAAACTTCTCCATCTCCTTTTGCTTAGCCAACTCCTCATACTCATCGGTCAATCTTCGATGACCATAGACGAGTGCGTGGTTATATACATCCTTATACTCAAGCATATGGTCCATGTACGTGCCATCATCCATCTCCCAGCCCTCAATGATCGGCTCTTTCGATACGAGGGTGGCAATCTTTTTGTCCCGGTCTGAATAGGCATCACCGCTTTCCGGGGGGCCGTACTTTTCGCGCAATATCTCACTTATCCTGTCAAACTGTCTCAGAGCGTGGATCATGAAAAAGCGCTCCTTCTTGTTCATATAGAAATCATAGGTTATCGAATACAGCTCTTCCCGATGGTTAAATCGATAGACAACGCCCACTTTCAATCCATCGAGACGGTCCTCGTAAACCAGTCGATCCTTTCCCAGCTCCCTCGGTGATCCTTCAATCTGTCTGACTTGTTTCTTGGACATTCCCCATTCGGTCCCCCTGACGCCAGCAAGCCCGGGGGCCGCAAGGAGTAGAACGACGAAAGCCATCAATCGGATCCTTTTCATTTCTGGCTCCTTTGGAAAAAACCCTTCCCAATTATAGCATTCCAAGCCCATAAAGCAATCAAACCCTCTCTTACGCCATCGCCTTTCGCAACGCTTCTGGGGGAAAAAACAAAACCTGTGGACCGTACCGCACGAGATGGCGGTGTCAGGCGGGCACGGAAGATCCATCGAGGAAGACCACATAGGGGAAGGCTATATTGACTTTTTTCAATTCGCTCATTTTAATGATTGGGTAAAAGACAGCCCCCATCGAGAATGAGGACTTGGCAGCAAACAGCCAACTTGGGAGGGTGATCCCGGCTACCTTCAAATCAGTCGACTATTGGACGGGTTTCATCCTCATGAAACGATGGATCGGGTGGGCTCTGATGCGAATAACGATCCTGACAGTTGGATCTCGGGGCGACGTCGAACCTTATGTCGCCCTAGGGGTGGGGTTACAGGCATCGGGTCATGAAGTCCAATTGGCGACCCATACCCGTTTCGAAGCCTTTGCCCAAAGTCGGGGACTCGGCTTCTCACCTGTGCAGGGAGATCCCCTTGCGATTCTGGGGGACGAACCCGGTCGAATGTGGTTGGAGAGCGGCCAAAACCCCTATGCCTTTGTGCGACGGATGTTGGATGCAATGAAGCCCGTGGCATGGGAAATTCTGAATGATTTCTGGGCAGCTTGCCAGAATACCGATATCATTCTCTACTCGGTTTTGGCGGCATTCGCCGCAACCTCCATCGCCGAAAAACTCGCCATTCCATCCTGCCCGGCCTATCTCCAACACGTACACCCCACACGCTCGTATCCAAGCCCAATGGCAATGCCGTTATCGCCTTTGGGGGGAATCTACAATCGGCTGACCTATCCACTCGGGGAGCAGATTGTCTGGCATCTCGTTCGCCGGCTAACGAACCATTGGAGGCAGGAAACCCTCGGGTTGCCCCGTCTACCATTCAGAAGCACTTTTGGAAAGATGCTGAAGCGACACCCACTCTGCCTGTACGGTTTCAGCCCCAACGTACTTCCCAAGCCCCCGGAATGGGGTGCCGAGGTCTCTGTTACCGGTTACTGGTTTCTTGAAAAACCTGCTGATTGGCAACCTCCGGCCGCTTTGGTCGACTTCCTCCAATCTGGCCCTCCACCGGTTTCCATTGGTTTCGGCAGCATGACGAGCCGGAAGCCAGAGGAAATCAGCGAAATCGCATTACAAGCCCTGGCGGGGTCTCGACAGCGAGGTCTTTTGTTAACCGGTTGGGGTGGTCTGAGCCATGCCGATTTGCCAGATGATGTATTCAAAATCGATTCGGTCCCTTATGATTGGCTGTTTCCGCAGATGTCAGCTGTCGTCCACCACGGCGGTACGGGGACAACAGGAGCCGGGTTGCGTGCAGGCGTACCTTCTGTTATCGTGCCTTTCTTTGCCGACCAGCCTTTTTGGGCCTGGCGGGTGAGAGAATTAAGGGTGGGACCAAGACCGATCCCTCAGAAGAAGCTATCGGCTGAGCAATTGACAGCCGCGATTCATGAAACAACGAGCAACAGGGAGATGAAAATGCGAGCAGCCGCTTTAGGCCAGCGGATCCAGGCTGAAGATGGTGTCGCTCAAGCCGTCGCTGCTCTTAATCACCATCTCGCCATCCATTGATCAAAGCTTTTAAATAGGCGATCGGCGCCTCAATAATGCGTGATCCACTGAAGGACCAGGTCCTCCAGTCGCTCCTGAAAGGTCTTTTTCTCACAGTCTATCTTGTATCGGGTCAATCCGAAAAGGGCCTCCTGATCCGTTTCCGAAAGCCATTCGTAGGCTTCACCCCATCGGGCTCTCAGAGTTCGCGCTTCTTCCATCCCCATCGAAATCAATGCCTCGATTGGGAGAAGGGTCTTGAGAAAAGCCGCCAAAGCTATCTTTCTTAGGGTCGGACGACCACAAACCGCCTTCCATACCCGGCGTTCCTCTTCGGTGTCCGAGATGAGGTACTCAAGGAGGGCGATTTGGCTGAACCCAAGCCCTATTCTAGCGAGCCATCCGACTGCTTCCCGATCTTTGACCGCCACTGAGAGGAAGTAAACGCATTGCTGGAGAAGAGACAGGTCAAATCCATAGGCACGTCCGGCCTCCTGGAGATCATTTGAGAATCTAAAGGTGTAGAACTCTGGGGTGCCATGGTGCAAGGCGTGACTGAGCTCATGGTGTACAGCTCCCTGGATCACAGGAGTGGAGATCCCTTCCAGTCTCTCTTGACAAACTTGGATCCTTGGATAACCTCTCCACGCGTCATGGATGGCCAAGAACTCCGTCTCCTCGCCTGTCCCAACGCCGAGGGCCCTCTTTTCTTCTCGGTAGGAGGCCTCGAATTTCTCAAGTGTCTTCCATACCGTTATCCGTAGCGGCGGACGCCCGACCGAGGCACCTCCCCTCTCTAAGACCTCTTCGGCCCATCCTCGAATCTGTCTCAAAACCCCCTCATCGATTCCCTCAGGGGCCATGATCTGGATCTCAGGGTCCATTTTCGTTCCTTTCGGATCTCTCCCGCTAAACACGCTATTTCCCATCCTAGCACAGCAGATGCAGAAATCATACGCCTCATATCTGAAATAGCTCAACCCGAAGATCCCTAGATAAGAGGTAGAGCCGATGGTTTGGAGAAAAAGAGGGAGCTTCGAATCGTATCGCATGGGGCCGCGTTTTCTATTTTCTCGAGTTTCCTCAAAAACCAGGCATGTAGCTATGCAAGTACTCAAAATTAATATCCATTCCCTCATTATGCAAATACCCGACTCCCTTTTCGCTTTTCCCAAAGGTTNNAAGGTTTATGAACAAAAAACATTTGCAGGAACGCTCAAAGGGGTCTGGGCTATCTGCTTATAAGATGGATCAAAAAAGCCAGGAAACTCCGGTTTCTATTTTTCCTTGCATGATGCAGCGGTTTTTCTATAATTGATAGGTCGCCCAGTGGGACCTTCGCCACCTGACGCATTACCTGAGAGGAGGTGATTGCTATGAATCAACGCGAAATCCCAAACTATTGGTCCGGCCATTGCTTCGGTTGCTCACGAACGAATTCACAAGGCTTCAAGCTTCGCTTCTGGCTTTCGGGGCGAGGTTGTTTTACCCGATGCTCGATTCCTGATCACCTATGCGGGTTTGATGGGCTGGCTCACGGCGGAATTATTGCCACCCTCCTGGACGAGGTCGCGGCGTGGACCATCATCTCACGGCTCGGCAAAATCGGCGTGACACGGGAGATGCTGGTTCGCTACTTCAAGCCCGTGCCAACAGGCGCCGAACTCCTTGTGGAAGGCCAGATTATTAGCCAAGAGGAGAAGGCTGTGGCCCTTCGGTCTACAATCCATTCTGCGAATAAGGTGCTGCTAGCTGAGGGGGAGAGCACGTTTCTATTTCCGAGCCTTTCAAGTATTGCAAACATCACAGGCGCCGACGAATCGATGTTGAAAGCCTTCCTTACCAAATACTCCCAACCCCTTTGTTCAACTTAAGATCGAGGCTCGCATGCCGAATCTCTTTGAGTTCCAAAAAATCATCGCTTCCTCAATAGCCAAGTTCCCGTAAGACAAGGAGAGAGCCATGTTAGGGAAGAGACAGAAGAAGGCATATGACAACTTTTATGACTCAGCGCGAAATAACGAAATCTTAGATTCCAAGACAACGCTGATGATCCATCTTGCTGCTGCAATGGCGGTAGGGTGTTATCCATGAATGGAACATTACTTTGGCGTGGCCAAGGAACAGGGGTTAACCCATAAGGAAATCGGTGCCGTCCAGTCGATTGTCATGGCTGTATCTGCTGGTAGAGTCAGCGCGCAGTTTGGTGAGGCTCGTGCAAGAGTTCGGAGGCAAAACAGGGAACCCAGTTCTACCGAGCCTCGATGACTCGGGGGGTGGAAAGCGGTTTACAACTGGCGAATGGTTTGCTGCTCACTCCCCCAGGCCCGGCATTGGGCACGTGCCTTGTTAACCAGAAGGCAAACCGACTGCCCTTGATGAAACCGCGATCTTCACAGTGATCCACGACTGTCGATGTCAATTGAGTCCTGCCGAGATTCCTCTGTACAGCGCTAAGCGGAGCCAATAATTGAAGGGAGGCTGGCATGTCATCGAGTGGTTGGGTCATATCATACTTAGGCAGCATTCGCATCAAACCCTACCGCACGAAGGCCTGAATCTATCTTGACAGCCAGGGTGTCTCCTCTTGAGGAGGTCCTTTGCCCCTGTTCGCGAGCTTCTGAAATCTCGACACATCCTGATCGCGTTCAACCTTTCAATCACACTCGATTGCTACCTCACGACTCGAACTGCCTGGCATCTATATTGCTAACCGATGTGTGGAGGGTGGTTATATCCGATGCTGACGGTCCCGAGTGAGCCCTCATTTCGCACACCTCTGTGATCGAAAGAATCCCTACCAAAGTTAGTGACGAAAGGAGAATTTCATGGGAATAAACAACGTCGTTTTCCTCGAGGTCATCGAATGGTTTGACGAAACGGGCAAGGAATTGGTGCACCGAATCCCTGAGGAGGGTTCGGGAGAAATCAAACTAGGGGCTCAGCTCATTGTGCGAGAAAGCCAAGCAGCCGTTTTATACTACAAGGGAAAAGCCTGTGACGCCTTCGGCCCTGGCCGCCATACTTTGAAGACAGGCAATATCCCTGTCCTTACGAAGATCCTCGCTGCACCCTGGGGAATGACCAGTCCATTGCGTGCTGAAACGTATCTCGTCAACATGAAGGTTTTCCCGAACCTCAAATGGGGTACGAGGGACCCTGTGGCCTTCAAGGATTCGGAACTAGGCCTCATACGGCTCCGAGCCCACGGTGTGTTCAACATTCAGGTGGTTCAACCGGTGCTATTCATCAACAGCTTAGTGGGTACCATGGGCAAGTACACGACAGAGGAAATCGAAGAGTATCTGAAACGAGTCATTATCTCTCGTCTGAATGACTACCTGGGTGAAAAGCTGGATAGCCTTCTCAATCTTCCTGGCCAGTATGATGAGCTCTCTAAAGACTTGCAAAAACGGTTGCATGATGATTTCAGCCATTTCGGTCTCCATTTGACCCACCTCTACATCACTTCCATCACACCACCCCCTGAAGTGCAGAAGACCATCGATGACCGGAGTCGTCTCAGTGTCATTCAAGATCTCGAAAAGCTGGTCAAGATGAAGGCTGCCATGGCTATGGAGAAAGCAGCAGAGTCTTCTGGTGCCGCAGGATCAGGCCTGGGATTGGGTTTGGGCTTTATGATGCCAGCCATGTTCGCCGAGGCGCTCAGACCCCAAACCGGAGGAGCTGGACCCGGGACAGGAGGAGGTCCGGGCTCTCCACCACAAGAGATCAGCTGTTCGGATTGCGGTCATCCGACACCCAAAGAGGCAAAATTTTGCCCCCACTGCGGACATCAGCAACTGATTTTCGACCAGTGTGTGAACTGCGGCAAGAACCTGCCTTCAAACGCCAAATTCTGTCCAAAGTGTGGCCACCGAGCAGACGAAAAGCCAACCCCCAAATCGTGTCCGCACTGCAAGACCGAGAACCTCTCTGGGGCCATTTTCTGCAACCAGTGTGGAGAAAAGCTGAGTTAGTATGGGCTTTAGGGTCGAGCAGGACTGTCCACAATGTGGGGCACCTACCGAGCTGGATGAGACGGACCATCTGGTGCAGTGTCCGTATTGCAACATAAAGAACTTCCTTTTCACCTCCAACTACTTCCGCCACGTTTTGCCTCATAGGGCACAAAACAAGGAGATCTTCTATGCTCCCTATCTCCGCTTCAAAGGCAACGTGTATTTTTGCATGGGCAGGACGATCGGTCACCGCTTTGTGGACATCACTCACACTGGGCTATCGCTGAAAGGAATTCCCATCTCCCTGGGGCTAAGGCCTCAGGTCCTGAGGATGAAATTCGTCACACCAGAAACCGAGGGATCTTTCTTGAAATTCTCCCTCAAAGCAACCGATATACTGATGAGAGCTGGCAATTTATCATCCGGACCTGGATCTCGCCAGCTTTTTCACCGGGCTTACATCGGGGAGACGTTAAGCCTCATCTATTTGCCCCTATATCTTCAGGGAACCCGACTCTATGACGGCGTACTGAACAGGCCCATTTCCAACGTTCCCGTAGAGCACGATGTCATGGCCGAATCCATTGTCAGGAATCCCCGTTGGAAGGTCACTTTCTTGCCAACACTTTGTCCCCAGTGCGGCTGGAGCCTCGATGGAGAGAGAGATAGTGTCGTTCTGACTTGTAGCAACTGCGAGACGGCTTGGGAGGCGGCAACCGGTAAATTCATGCAGGTTAATTACGAGGGGATCCCAGAGGAGTGCGAGCAATCGGTTTGTCTGCCTTTTTGGCGAATACGTGCCTTCGGCCGAGGCCTAGAACTCAACACTTTTGCCGATTTCATCCGGTTGACGAATCAGCCGAGAGTGGTGAGAAAGGAAATGGAGAACCAGGAGATGAGCTTCTGGACACCCGCTTTCAAGATTCGACCCAGAGTTTTTCTTAGATTGTCCAAGGGACTCACCCTTTCACAAGAGGGGCTCCAGACACATAAGGTGAGGCTCAAGGAGAACCTCTATCCCGTCACACTACCCCAAAGCGAGGCTGCCCAGAGCATAAAGATTATCCTTGCAAGCTGCGCCCTCAGCAAAAAAAACATACTCCCCCGGTTACCCCGGATCAGCTTCACGGTCAAAGACTCCACCCTCATTTACCTTCCTTTCACAATCAAGGGTCACGAAATGATCCAAGAAAGGACGAATATCACCATGAATAAGAACACCTTGGAGTTCGGACGACGGCTGTGATCGAATGGCATGGTAGATCCCAACTCTGAGGACGGAAGTGGCACAACCTGATGACTCCCGAAAACACGATGAATAGAGCCGAATTTTGGGGTTGAAGGTGAGGAACTTTCCTTATCGAGAGAGGATACGGTTGTCTCAAAGTCCAAGATGAGAGGCTTAATCAGTCTCTTGATTTCGATCTTCTTGAGATTGGCGCTCTTGAGAGAGCGGGCGATCCTCCTCCACGACTTCGACCATGTATCTTCTTCCCTTGCCAGCGCCTGCAACGATGATTCTCAGGGCGCTGATGTTTTTCCCCGCTCTTCCTATCAGCTTTCCGATATCCGGTTTCGAGACACGAATCTCCACGATATTGGTACGAGGCCCCTCAATCTCTCGAACACGCACTTCTTCGGGATAATCAACCAGTGCCTGAACGATCTTTTCCACGAGCTCTTTCATCGGCTTCAAACCTCAAGAGAGACGTTCAAGTCAGAAAGCATCGCAATCCCACCAAATATCGCTAAACACAACCAACCCAGGGATTTCAAGTATCCGGCGCAGGCCAAACTAACCCTTTTGTCAGAAGCGACAAAAACTGACAGGCGCCGCATCCTGGGAGATCTAAATGGCAATCCCCCCCTTATCTAAAATATAGAAGACCAGAAATAATCTGTTGGGCCTTGTCTTGACCTCGATGGATTTGGAGCAGATGAATCAATGGGAGTATAGGCTGCTTTTCGGATCTCCATCTCTTCTCATGGAGATAAACCTACTCAACCGAGAGACTCGCCTCCAATGCCTGCTGCTCCATAACATGAAACAGGTACTGTTTCAGGTAGAGTTTGTCATTTGCAGACAGTTCTTCAAACTCTATTCCAGCTTCTACCTTACCATCTTTCCGCTCCACGACGTGCGCCACCCTCCCTTTGCACCTGATGACTGCGGGCTCTATGGCAATTGAGATCTCGAGTTTCTCATCCCTGTCGAGTTTATGCCGGCTGTCAATTTTCGCTCCTCCGAGACTGAGGTCAAGTGTTGATGCGATCTTGGGCCTAGGATAAATGACGGTGGAGTAAAGGACGGGGTGAATGACTACCACTCTTGGGCAGGCTCTCCTTTCCATCGTGTCTCTCCGAGAGCTAGCTGGGTTAAGCCCATTAAAACAGATCTTCGCGTAAAGCGCAAGAAGATTGTGAACC
>JABAOH010006682.1_pt1 | contig 17160 bp, 30 predicted proteins | sample 7062181 | NCBI WGS metagenome assembly JABAOH01 (sample SAMN14538630, study PRJNA623070) | marine sediment metagenome | biome: marine biome [ENVO:00000428]; feature: marine pelagic biome [ENVO:01000023]; material: deep marine sediment [ENVO:00002113]; isolation source: pool of 5 deep marine... | reverse complement strand
CCTGCCCGAGCTGCCGGAGGCGCGCCGGTATCGTTTCCAGCAGCAGTTCGGCCTCAGCGGCGCGCTCGCGGCACAGCTGGCCGGGAATCGTCCGCTGGCCGACTACTTCGAAGCCACCGTGGACGCAGCCCACTGTGACCCGAAGCTGGCGGCCAACTGGATCACGGGTGAGCTGGCGGCGCATCTCAATCGCCATCAGCTGGAGATCGAAGCGAGCCCGGTGAGCGCCGCGGGTCTCGCCGGGCTGCTCGCGCGCATCGCCGACGGCACCGTCTCAGGGACCGGCGCCAAGGAAGCCCTTACCGCCATGTGGGACGGCGAGGGCGATGCCGACAGCGTGATCGAAAAACATGGTCTGAGGCAGATGTCGGACCACGGCGCCCTCGAACAGGCTGTGGATCAGGTCCTCGCAGATAATCCGGCCCAGGTCGAGCAGTACCGATCTGGCAAGACCAAGGTACTGGGATATCTGATCGGCCAGGTAATGAAGGCATCGCAGGGAAAAGCGAACCCGCAGCAGGTGAGCGCACTCATGAAGAGCAGGCTCGATTCGAACGAGTGATGCCGGCGGCAACCCGGTCGCCTAGCCTTCCCCGATATCGATGACGACCAGCGAGCCGTCGTCAAAAAGACTCACGTGAGTGTCGCTCAACGCGCGCATGGTTTGGATCATTTTCAGGTTGTCTCTCGCCAACGCTTGGCGGCGGGTATTGAGCTCCCACTCGAGTGCCTTCTCACCGCGCATTCCCGGACTGTTCTCATTCCACATCAGGTACCGAATACCCCTTCGCCGAAGGTAATCGACGAAACCCGGGTGGCCGGACTCCAGGTCTACCCTGTCCGCCAGCACGGCGAGACCCGGCGTATCCAGAGTCAGGATCCCGTTTCTGGCGAAATCCAGATGAAATGGCGTCGCCAGCCACGCGAAAAACGGTTCGCCTTGCGGGATCGTGTCCTGCGCTGCACGAACCGCGTCACGGGTTTCACGCGCCAATGCAGAGTGAATGAATGTAAAGCCCCTGCCGCTCAACGGAAACGAGAGAATGGTGCCCTGCCTCAGCGCTTTCGACAGGTTGGTTGCAAATACGTCCACGAACTGTCCGATCACCAGCACCTGGCCGATCAGGAGGATGGCCCCGAGCGTGGACATCCGCACTGCCCTGTCCTGTGAGATCTGCAATGAAAGCGAAGATGCGAGCAGAGAGATTGTCATCGGAAACACCGCGATCAACAACGGCGTCGCATAGCGAACCGTGAGGTCCGGCCGCACTTGATAGGAAATCAACACGGTGCTAAGCAGAACGGCAATAAATGCTGACGCCCCGACGATGAGATTTCGATCGCGCGCGACCCGCTCGCTGCGCCATAAACGGCGCATGGAGCCCGCCAGGGCGAGCGCGATTGCAAAAAGCATCAGCAGATAAGCGATGAAGCTGCCTCCCCAGGAAAGGCGCGATGCGGAAAAGAGCCCCATCGGCCCGGTGCTCGTATCGGAACCGTCATAGCTCCAGCCCCCGGAACCTGTGATATTGGCAATCGCCTTGCCGATGAGCTCGCTGTAGCTGCTGAGGGAAACCGCCGCCCAGGGTAGAGCGAGAAGCAGTGACATCGAAATCAGGGATGCCCCCGCCCAAATAGCCTGCCTCGCCTGCCAGCCCAGTGCCGGAAAAAACGCGATAAACGACACCACATAGACCGCGACGAATCCGACAAAGGTGAGCTTCAACGAGGCGAGACAGGACGCGAACAGCGCCGGTGGCAGCAAACCGACAATCAGCGCTCCCAGCTTTCCCGGCTCGACCTCAGCCGCCAGTCTCGACGCGTACAGGAGTCCCAGAACCATCAAACTGCCCGAATAAAGCGCTGACAGATTCACGTACAGAGGGTGGATGAGAATGAATGCCAGAACCGGTATCAATCTAAAAAGCCAGTGAAGGCCCGCTTTCTTTCCGATGTCATCAATCAGAAAGCCGCAAACCATGTAACAGAATACGAGATCGAATCCGTTGGCGAAGCTGATCGGCAGGTAGAGAAGCAGCGGTGAGAGCAGAAATGACTGCGCGGTTAATGTGCCGTAGCCACGCAAATCATCGACGGCTGTGCCGGCGGCACCCGTTTGCAGCATCTGCATCGGATACAAAAGATAGGTGTGAAAGTCGTCGTGAAAGTTGAACGCGGTCGTTGGCAACAAGGTAAACGCGTAAAACGCTGTAACCACCAGAATTATCAGCTTCGGCAGATGCTCGGGTCGTGGATGCATGTCTGATTTCGGGCGCGGTGATTGGAGCAAGTCGAGAAGGGTCAGCCCGATGCCGACGACAATCAGAGCATTGAGCGAAAACGGGCCGATGGTATGGGTGATATTCAGAACGCCCCCGACGAAAATCCAGACCGCGCACCCGAGCGCCGAGGAGAATCCCGCCGGTTGCCGCTGTCCATAGATAGCGCGCGCGACCAGACTTCCCCACCCATAGCTGGAGGCGAGCAGGACGACAATGATGCCTATCGGCACGAGAAAAATGCTCATGAATTCCGCCGAAAGTTTGCCGCGCCATCAGGCAGCGCAGCGCTCGAAGCGCTCGAGACCCTGCGGCCCCAGATTAGGAAGTGTAGACGGCTTGCGGCTCGGCCGAGGCCGGCTCGATGCGGGCGATAGGCGCTACGTCGACCGGGACGGCGCCGCCACGCAGTCGCCGACCGAGAGGCCGAGGTGCTCGCGGGCGCTGCCCTGATTGACCGCGATCTCGGCCAGCCCGCAGGAATTGGGGTACCAGAAGCTCTCCCCGGGCGCCACCTCGCCGAAGGTGCGCGCCGGCGCGATGTCTCGACCTCGCACGCGTAGGCTGTCGTCGGCGTCCAAGGTGCTCGCACGTATGCCGGTCATGGCGTTTCCAAAGGCGTCCAGGTAGATGATCTCGGCCAGATCGTCGGGCCAGTCCTGAGGGCCGATGGCGGCCACGTCAGCCGGCTCACCGGGGACCTCGTCACCGCGCGCCAGCATCGCCGCGACCGGCGCGAACAGATCGCGGCCGTGAAAGCTGTCGGAAAGCTTCAGCGGCCGCCAGGTGACGCGCCAGATCTGCGACGGAGGCTGCTGCTGCGCGACAATGGAAAAGAGGCCGTTGCCCGGTCCCACGTACCAGCGATCCGCCGCGCGCATGACCACCGGCTCGCGGGTGTCGGTGCCCACCCCCGGGTCGACCACACCGAGCAGAACCGACCCGGGCGGTATCTCGTCAGCGAGGGATGCCAGCAGGTAGGCCGCGGCGCGCGGATTGAAGGGCGTGAGGTCCGAGACCAGGTCGATGACCGGCATACCCGGCGCGTGGCGCTCGATGCTGATGCGCACCTGTCCAAGGTAAGGCCCGTCGCGTCCGAAGTCCGTGAACAGCAGGATCATGGCCGGGATGATGACCCGCTACGCGGTCCGCTCCAACCAGGCGCGGGGCCGGCACCCGGCGACGGCGAGGCCGCGGGCCGCCTCACTCGGAGGAGACGGAGGCGCCCTCCTGCGCGGCCGCCGGCCGGTCCACGAGCTCCACGTAGGCCATCGGTGCACGGTCCCCGGGGCGGCTGCCGCACTTGAGAATACGCAGGTAGCCGCCCGGCCTCTCGCGGTAGCGCGGGCCCAGCTCGTTGAAGAGCTTGGTCACCGAGTCCCTGTCGCGCAGCCGGTCGAAAGCGAGACGCCGGTTGGCGACGCTGTCGGTCTTGGCAAGCGTGATCAGGGGTTCGACCACCCGGCGCAGCTCCTTTGCCTTGGGCAGCGTGGTCCTGATGAGCTCGTGCCGCACGAGAGACGAGGACATGTTCCTGAACATGGCCTGCAGGTGACTGCGGGTTCGGTTCAGGTGGCGGCCGCTCTTGCGATGACGCATGGTGATTCTCTCGCTACTATCGCGCTGCGTGCGCGCAGGATCCCTTCACTAGTCCTTGTCTTCGCCGTAAAGCCCCGCCGGCGGCCAGTTCTCGAGCCGCATGCCCAGCGAAAGGCCACGCGCCGCGAGCACGTCCTTTATCTCGGTCAGGGACTTCTTGCCGAGGTTAGGCGTCTTCAGCAGCTCCACCTCGGTGCGCTGGATCAGGTCTCCGACGTAGTAGATGCTTTCCGCCTTCAGGCAGTTCGCCGAGCGTACTGTCAGCTCGAGATCGTCCACCGGACGCAGCAGGATGGGATCGATATCGGGCTCCGCTGAGGGCTTTGGCTTTTCTTCCGCCGTCGTCGGACCAACGAAGTACGCCAGCTGCTCCTGGAGCAGCGTCGCCGCATGCCGAATCGCGTCACCGGGGTCCAGCGTACCGTTGGTCTCGAGCTCGATAATGAGCTTGTCCAGGTTGGTGCGCTGCTCGACGCGCGCGCTCTCCACCACGTAGGAGACGCGACGCACCGGTGTGAAGGAGGCATCGAGAAGAAGCTTGCCGATGGGCCGCTCCACGTCCTCCTCGGCAACGCGCGCAGCCGCCGGGTGGTAGCCACGACCCTGCTGCACGGTCATGCTCATATTGAGCTGCCCTGCCTTGGTAAGATGCGCAATCACGTGATCGGGATTCAGCACCTCCACGTCGTGGTCGAGAACGATGTCGCTCGCGAGGACCGTCCCGGGTCCCTTCTTGTTGATGGTGAGCACCGATTCGCTGCGCGAGTGCATGCGGATGGCGAGCCCTTTGAGATTGAGCAGAATCTCGGTCACGTCTTCCTGCACGCCCTCGATGGTGGTGTACTCGTGCAGCACGCCCTCGATCTCGACCTCGGTGACGGCGCATCCCGGCATCGAGGACAGCAGCACGCGCCTCAGGGCATTTCCGAGAGTATGGCCGAAGCCCCGATCAAGAGGCTCGAGGACGACCTTTGCCGTGTTGGCACCGACTTCCTGAACCTGAACGGTATGGGGTGTGAGTAGCTGTGTAGCAGCAACCTGCATGGGTACTGTTCTCCTTCGTCGTAACTACTTGGAGTAGAGCTCGACAACCAATTGTTCACTGATGTCCGGCGGCAGCTCCTCGCGCTCGGGCACAGCCTTGAATACGCCTTCCATCTTGCCAGAGTCGACTTCGACCCAATCGGGAAAGCCGTACTGCTCAGCGACTGAGAGGGAATCCTGAATCCTGGCCTGCTTCTTGGCCTTTTCGCGGATGGCAACCACGTCATTCGGCTTGATCGGGTACGAGGGAATGTTGACGCAGCGGCCATTGACCATGATCGCCTTGTGGCTGACCAGCTGACGGGATTCGGCCCGCGTCGAGCCGAAGCCCATGCGGTACACGACGTTGTCCAGCCTGCACTCGAGGGCCTTCAAGAGGTTTTCACCGGTGGCGCCCTTCTTCTGAGCGGCTTTCTCGTAATAGTTCCGGAACTGCCTCTCGAGCACGCCGTACATGCGCCGCAGCTTCTGCTTCTCCCGCAGCTGCAGCGCATAGTCGGACATGCGGCGTTGACGGCGTGCACCGTGCTGCCCGGGAGGCGTCTCGAGCTTGCACTTCGAATCGAGCGGCCGCGCGCGGCTCTTGAGCAGAAGGTCGGCGCCTTCCCGGCGGCTCAATCGACATTTCGGTCCTGTGTATCTTGCCATGATTGTTCTTTAATTCGCGTCTAAACCCGGCGCTTCTTCGGCGGGCGGCAACCGTTGTGAGGGATCGGGGTGACATCGGTGATGCTGGTAATCTTGAAACCCGCGTTGTTCAGCGCCCGGACGGCCGACTCACGACCCGGACCGGGTCCTTTCACGCGCACCTCGAGGGTTTTCACGCCGTTCTCCTTGACGCTCTCGGCAACTCGGCTCGCCGCCACCTGGGCGGCAAACGGGGTGCTCTTGCGAGAGCCCTTGAAGCCGCTGGCACCGGCGGTGCCCCAGGCAAGCGCGTTGCCCTGTCGATCGGTGATGGTGATAACGGTGTTGTTGAACGAAGCGTGCACGTGGGCGATGCCGTCCGTGACGGTGCGTTTGACCTTCTTCTTTGCTTTGGGCTTCGGCTTGGCCATGTTCGATGAATCCCGATCCGGTCTGGTACGGATTACTTCTTGATGATTTTGCGCGGGCCCTTACGGGTACGCGCGTTGGTGTGACTGCGCTGGCCGCGTACGGGCAGACCGCGGCGGTGACGGATCCCCCGGTAGCTTCCGAGATCCATCAGTCGCTTGATGCTCATCGACACCTCGCGGCGCAGGTCGCCCTCGATGGTGTAGCGCGACACCTGGCTTCGCAGGCTGTCGAGCTCCTCTTCGGTGAGGTCCTTGACCATCGCCTCCGGCTGGATACCCGCGTCCGCGCAGATGGCGAGCGCCCGGGTGCGGCCGATTCCGTAAATGGATGTCAGCGACACCCAAGCGTGCTTGCGGTCGGGAATGTTGATGCCAGCGATTCTTGCCATGCCGTCGGTCTCTTCTGCGTTAACTCCGCGCGACTGTCAAAATTGCCGGAGTGTAATCCGAATTTCTCACAAAATCAAACTGTTAAGCTGCGATCAGCCCTGCCGCTGCCGGTGCCGCGCGTCCTTGCAGATAACGCGCACGACGCCCTTGCGCCGAATGACCTTGCAGTTGCGGCACATGCGCTTTACCGATGCCCTGACTTTCATCCCGGTCTCCTCGTCTCGCGCCCCACCCGTCAGCGGGTTACGCCGCTGCGGCCATAGCCCTTCAAATTAGCCTTTTTCAGCAGCCCCTCGTACTGGTGCGACATCATATGGGCCTGCACCTGGGCCATGAAATCCATGGTCACCACGACGATGATGAGCAGCGAGGTGCCACCGAAGTAGAACGGTACGCTCCACTGCACGATCATGAACTCGGGCAGCAGGCAGACTGCCGTGATATAGCCCGCTCCCCACAGGGTCAGCCGGGTCATCACCCCGTCGATATAGCGCGCCGTCTGGTCCCCCGGGCGAATACCCGGGATGAACGCACCCGACTTCTTGAGGTTCTCGGCGGTCTCCTTCGGGTCGAAGACCAGCGCCGTGTAAAAGAAACAGAAGAAAATGATGGCGGCCGCGTAGAACATCACGTAGAGCGGCTGCCCCGGCGAAAGGGTCGTGGACAGATCCCGTAGCCAGGTCAGACCCTCGGCGCTTCCGAACCAGCCGCCGAGGGTGGCCGGGAAGAGGATGATGCTGGAGGCGAAGATCGGCGGAATCACGCCGGCCATGTTGAGCTTGAGCGGCAGATGGCTGCTCTGTCCCCCGTACATCCTGCGCCCCACCTGGCGCTTGGCGTAGTTGACCGTTATACGGCGCTGTCCGCGCTCGACGAAGACCACGAACGCCGTGACACTGAGCGCCAGCACCATAATCACGAGCACCAGCAGCACGTGCAGCTCGCCCGTGCGCGCGAGCTCGAGCGTCCCTCCGATGGCGCTCGGCAGACCGGCTACGATGCCGGCGAAAATGATAATCGAGATGCCGTTGCCGACACCGCGCTCGCTGATCTGCTCGCCGAGCCACATGAGAAACACGGTCCCGGTCACCAGCGTCGCCACGGTGGTGATGCGGAATCCGAGACCCGGATCGATGACGACCGGAAGGGCGCCCGCCTGCTGGCCCTCGAGCGCGATGGCGACACCGAGCGCCTGGAAGCTCGCCAGGGCCACCGTGCCGTAGCGGGTGTAGCGCGTGATCTTGCGCCGCCCGGCCTCGCCTTCCTTACGCAGCTCCTTGAGGCGCGGCTCCACGTGGGTGAGAAGCTGCATGATGATGGCCGCGGATATGTACGGCATGATGCCGATGGCGAATACCGAGAAGCGACCGAGCGCGCCTCCCGAGAACATGTTGAACATGTCGAGGATGGTGCCGCGCTGCTGATCGAAGAGCAGTCCGAGGGCGATTGGATCGATTCCGGGCACGGGAATGAAGGACCCGACCCGGTAGACGATAAGCGCCCCGAGCACGAACAGCAGGCGGTGCTTGAGCTCTGCGGTGGGGCCGCCGGCGGCTTTGGGCGTGCGCGCCATCAGCTCTCCTGCACCTTGCCGCCGGCAGCCTCGATGGCCGCCCGCGCGCCCGGCGTCACGGCGACGCCCTTGACCACTACCGCCTTGTCGAGCTTGCCGGCCGCGATGATCTTGACCCGCTTGGCGCGCTTGGCGATGATTTTCGCCGCGCGCAGCGCGTCCAGGTCGACGGTCTCAGCGTCCACGTAAGCGAGGTCGGCGACACGCACCTCGGCATTGAAACGCCCTTTGCGCGACACGAAGCCGAACTTGGGCAGACGCCGGTGCAGCGGCATCTGGCCGCCCTCGAAGGCCACCGTCGACTTGCGACCGGAGCGCGAGCGCTGCCCCTTGTGGCCGCGGCCGCCGGTCTTTCCCGAGCCCGAGCCGGCTCCCCGGCCGACGCGCCTGGAGCGCGTGTGGGCACCCTGCCCAGGCTTCAATTCGTTCAAGCGCATGGCTGTCACGCCTCCTCGACCCGCACCATGTACGAGACCTTGTTGATCATGCCGCGGGTGCAGGGCGTGTCCTCGACTTCCACGGTCTGATGCATCCGGCGCAGCCCCAGCCCTCTCACGCAGGCCTGGTGGCTCCTGAGCCGGCCGTGGCGGCTGCGAACCAGGGTGACCCTGATGGTCTTTTTGTCTGAACCTGCGCGCGCCATGGCTTATCCAACAATCTGCTTGACCGGCAGGCCGCGCTTGGAGGCGATCTGCTCGGGCGAGGCCATGTCGGCGAGACCTTTCACGGTCGCCCGGATGACGTTAATGGGATTGGGCGAGCCGACACATTTGGCGAGCACGTCGCGCACGCCCAGCACCTCGAAAACGGCGCGCATCGGGCCACCGGCGATGATGCCGGTGCCTTCAGACGCGGGCTGCATGTAGACCTTGGCCGCGCCGTGGCGGGCCATCATCGGATACTGCAGTGTGCCGCCTTTGAGGGCCACTGAAATCATGTTCTTGCGGGCGTTCTCCATGGCCTTCTGGATGGCCGCGGGAACCTCGCGAGCCTTGCCGCGGCCGAGGCCCACCCGACCCTTGCCGTCACCGACCACGGTGAGGGCGGTGAAGCCGAACTGACGCCCGCCTTTCACCACCTTGGCCACCCGATTGATGGCGACCAGCTTCTCCATGAGTTCGTCGCCGCTGGTTGGACTCTGAAAATTCGCCATGGTTCGATCCTTAGAACTGCAGCCCGTGTTCGCGGGCGCTCTCTGCCAGCGCCTTGACGCGGCCGTGGTACTTGAAGCCGGCACGGTCGAAAGCGACGGCCTTGAAGCCTTTGGCGAGCGCGCGCTCGGCAATCAGACGGCCAACGACCGTAGCGGCCTTGATGTTGCCGCCGTAACCCACCTCTTTTTTCACCTCGGACTCGACGGTCGAGGCACTTACCTGCGTCTCGGCACCGCCGGAGACGATAATCTGCGCATAGATGTGGCAAGGCGTGCGATGCACGCTCAGTCTCGGCACGTCGAGCTCGCGAAGCTTCGCTCGCGGGCGTCGCGTGCGCCGAATCCTCATCCTTTTCTTTTCCATCTCGATACCTATTTCTTTTTCGCTTCCTTGCGTTGAATGTACTCGCCTTCGTACTTGACTCCTTTACCCTTGTAAGGCTCCGGAGGACGGAAAGCGCGAATTTCCGCGGCGGCCTGCCCGACTCTCTGCTTGTCCACGCCCCGCACCACGATCTCCGTCTGCGACGGCGTCTCCAGCGTGACGCCCTCGGGCGCCTGGAACGTGATCGGATGGGAAAATCCGAGCGAAAGGTTGACCGCATTGCCCTGCATCTGGGCTCGATATCCGACGCCCACCAGCTGCAGGCGCCGCTCGAATCCCTCGCTGACCCCGACCACCATGTTATTGATGACCGCGCGCGTGGTGCCGGCGTGTGACACGCCGTTCTCGCTGCCTTCCCGAGCCGTGCAGGCGAGCACATCGTCGTTGTGCGCGACCTCAACGGTATCGTGAACGCGATGCTCCAGAGTCCCCTTGGGTCCCTTGACGGTGACCGACTGACCGTTGATCGTGACCTCGACGCCTGACGGCACGTTGATTGGTTTTTTCGCAACTCTCGACATGCTGCGTGCCCCTAGGTGACGATGCCGACGACTTCGCCGCCGTGGCCGGCCTCACGCGCCGCACGGTCGGTCATCAGACCCTTGGAGGTGGAAATGATCGCAATACCGAGGCCATTCATGACCTTCGGCAACTCATCCTTGCTCTTGAAGATACGCAGACCCGGACGGCTCACGCGCTTAATCGTCTCGATCACGGGCTTGCCTTCGTGGTATTTCAACACGATCGCAAGCTCTGGTTTGCCGCCCTCCACCTCGCTGGAAAAATCGCGAATATACCCCTGTTCCTTGAGAAGCCTGGCAATCGCCATCTTCTGCTTGGACATGGGCATGACTACCCGCAGCCTTCCCGCGGACAGGCCGTTGCGAATGCGGGTAAACATGTCCGCAATTGGATCCTGCATGCTCATTGCTCGGTAGCCTCGCTTGAATCTCTCAGCATCGTGTCGTATACCGTGCCCGCCGACATCACCAGCTGGCCTTCACCAGTCCCGGCACGTCGCCCTGCATCGCTGCCTCGCGCAGCTTGTTTCTGCCAAGGCCGAACTTCCTGTAGAAGCCGTGCGGGCGGCCGGTCATCCTGCATCGGTTGCGCAGCCGAACGGGGCTCGCATCCCTCGGCAGCCGCTGAAGCTCGCGCATGGCGGCGAGACGCTCCTCGGCGCTCAGGCTCTGCTTGTTGATCTTTTCCTTCAATGCGGCGCGCTTGGAGGCATATTTCTGCACCGTGCGCAGGCGCTTGGCTTCGCGGTTTATCAGGGAAAGCTTGGCCATATCGAATTCCGTTGCTCAGTTCTGCCGAAATGGAAAATTGAACGCCTCGAGCAAGGCCCGGCCTTCCTCGTCGGTTCGGGCGCTCGTGGTGATGGCGACGTCCAGGCCCCGGATAGTGTCGATCTGGTCGTAATCGATCTCCGGGAAAATGATCTGCTCCGTAATACCCAGGCTGTAGTTGCCGCGGCCATCGAAGGCGCGGGGGCTGAAGCCGCGGAAATCCCGTGTACGTGGAATCGCCACATTTATCAGACGATCGAGAAACTCGTACATGCGGTTTCCGCGCACCGTCACCTTACAGCCGACCGGCCAACCCTCGCGAACCTTGAATCCGGCGATTGATTTTCGCGCCTTAGTGACTACCGGACGCTGCCCGGAAATTCGCGTCAGATCCGCAACCGCGTTGTCGAGAATCTTCTTATCGGCGAGTGCCTCACCGACTCCCATGTTGATGGTGATCTTCTCGAGCCGCGGGATCTGCATGTCGGATCGATAGCCGAAACGCTCCTTGAGCCCCGGACGAACCGTCTGCTGATAATGATCGCGCAGTCTAGCCATGGCTGTTACCCGAATAAATCAAACGTCGACGACCTCGCCCGTCGACTTGTAGATTCGAACCTTTTTTCCGTCTTCCAGGCGCTTGAAGCCGATTCGATCACCCTGGCCCGTCATCGCGTTGTAAAGCGCTACATTTGAGATGTGAATCGGCATCTCCTTCTCGACGATACCGCCGCTCGTGCCCCGCTGCGGGTTCGGCTTCATGTGGCGTTTTGCAAGATTGATGCCTTCCACAACCACGGTCTCGTCTGCGACGCTGAGCACGGTGCCGCGCTTGCCCTTGTCCTTGCCCGCGCGCACCACGACTTCGTCACCCTTTCTAATCCTGGCCATTTTCCCTGTCCTTGAGGCTCACAAAACCTCGGGGGCAAGCGATACGATCTTCATGAATCGCTCGCTGCGAAGCTCTCTGGTCACAGGGCCGAAGATTCGCGTGCCCACCGGCTGGAGCTGATTGGTGAGCAGCACCGCCGCGTTGCTGTCGAACCGTATGAGCGAGCCGTCGGGCCGCCGCACGCCCTTGCGCGTTCTGACAACCACGGCATTGTACATTTCGCCCTTCTTGACCTTGCCGCGCGGAATGGCCTCCTTGACCGTCACCTTGATGACGTCACCAATGCCCGCGTAGCGGCGCCTCGATCCGCCCAGGACCTTTATACACATCAAGCGACGCGCACCGCTGTTGTCCGCTGCGAGCAGCTCCGATTGCATCTGTATCATTTCTGCACTCCGCCTTAGCGAGCACGCTCGATAATTTCGTGCAGCCGCCAGGACTTTGTTTTCGACAACGGCCTGCACTGCTCGATACTGACCAGATCGCCGACCTTGCACGCGTTCTCTTCGTCGTGCGCATGCAGTTTCGTCGAGCGCCGAATGTATTTTTTGTAGAGCGGATGCTTGACTCGCCGTTCCACGAGCACCGTCATGGTCTTGTCCATTTTGTCACTGACAACCTGTCCGACGAGCGTTCGGGTTTTGGCCGAACCCTGCGGCTGCTCTCCCGTGTCCGCGCTCTGCGGATTCGTGATGTTCTCGCTCATTTGCTCTCCGCCCTGCGGCGTTCATTGAGAATGGTTTTCACCCGCGCGATATTCCGCCGGACATCTTTGACCTGGTTTGGCCGGGAAAGCTGCCCCGTGCCCTGCTGCATGCGCAGGTTGAACGCCTCCCTGGAGAGATCCATGAGCTCTCTGCGCAGCTCCTCATCACTCTTGGCACGAAGCTCCTTGGCATCCATCAGAGTATCGTCCTTACCGAAAAAGCGGTGCGCACCGGCAGCTTGGCAGCCGCCAGCCGGAACGCTTCACGGGCGAGCGCCTCGTCGACGCCCTGAATCTCGTAGAGCATGCGCCCTGGCTGCACCTGGGCAACCCAGTACTCGACGTTGCCCTTGCCCTTACCCTGGCGCACTTCCAGGGGCTTTTTGGTGATCGGCTTGTCCGGAAACACCCGGATCCATATGTTCGCGCCGCGCTTCACGTGACGCGTAATGGCGCGCCGCGCCGCCTCCAGCTGGCGCGCCGTCAGGCGGCCGCGCGTGGTCGCCTTCAGGCCGTAATCGCCGAAGCTGACCTTGTTACCGACGGTCGCCTTGCCGCGATTACGGCCTTTCTGCTGCTTTCTGAATTTCGTTCGCTTGGGTTGCAGCATCGTTCTGTCTCCCGCTAGCCGGCTGCGGCGGCCTCGGCCTCCGCCGCCTCGCTTTCCTCGCCCGAGTCGAAGACCTCACCCTTGAAGATCCAGACCTTCACGCCGATCACGCCGTACGTCGTGCGCGCCTCGGCGAGTCCGTAATCGATGTCGGCGCGGAGCGTGTGCAGCGGCACGCGTCCCTCGTGATACCACTCCGAGCGCGCGATTTCAGCCCCGTTCAAGCGACCGCTGACTTTCACCTTGATGCCCTCTGCGCCGAGGCGCATCGAGTTCGTGACAGCACGCTTCATGGCGCGCCGGAACATGATCCGACGCACGAGCTGGCCGGCAATATTTTCCGCCACGAGATAGGCGTCGAGCTCCGGCTTGCGAATTTCCTCCACGCCGATGTGCACGGGCACGCCCATCATGTTGGAAACTTCTTTGCGAAGCGTATCGATGTCTTCGCCCTTTTTGCCGATCACGATACCGGGTCTCGCGGTGTGAATGACAATGCGGGCATTCTTTGCCGGCCGCTGGATTTCGATGCGGCTCACCGACGCGTGCGCGAGCTTCTTGCGTATGTATTCCCGAACGGCGATATCCGTGTTCAGGTTGTCTGCATAATCGCGACCGTCAGCGTACCAGATGGAATTCCAGTCCTTGACTATCCCCAGACGTAATCCGACCGGATTGACTTTCTGACCCATCGTACCCTCGCTCAGATATCCGATACCGTCAGCGTAATATGGCTCATACGCTTCATGATGTGATTCACGCGACCACGGGCGCGCGCCTTGAATCGCTTGTACGTCGGCCCCTGATCGATGAGCACCCTCTGCACATGCAGCTCGTCGATATCCGCGCCCTCGTTGTGCTCGGCATTGGCGATGGCCGACTCCAGCACTTTCTTGATGACGCCCGCGGCTTTCTTGTCGCTGAAAGTCAGCAACTCGACCGCGCGCTCGACCGGAAGCCCCCGTATCTGGTCAGCGACCAGACGGGCCTTCTGCGGCGACAGACGCACGAACTTCAATTTCGCTGAGACTTCCATCGTTGCGATATCCCGGCGTTACTTCTTCACCTTGCGATCGCCCGAGTGCCCTTTGAAGGTACGCGTCGGAGCGAACTCTCCCAACTTGTGACCAACCATGTTCTCGGTCACCAGCACCGGCACGTGCAGCCGGCCATTGTGCACGGCAATCGTGAGCCCCACCATGTCCGGCACGATCATGGAGCGTCGCGACCAGGTTTTGATTGGCCGCTTGCTGCTCGTAGCCCGCGCCTCGCCGACCTTCTGCGCCAGGTGATGGTCCAAGAAGGGACCTTTTTTGACTGACCGTGGCACTTGGTTCAACCTCCCTTGCCGCGCTTGCGTCGGCGCACGATCATGGCGCCGGTGCGCTTGTTGCGCCGCGTCTTGTGACCCTTGGTCGGCTGCCCCCAGGGGGTCACCGGATGACGTCCGCCCGAGGAGCGTCCTTCACCGCCGCCGTGGGGATGATCCACCGGATTCATGGCGACGCCGCGAACCGTCGGTCGCACCCCGCGCCAACGGGTGGCGCCGGCCTTGCCGTAGGACTGCAGCGCGTGCTCGGAGTTTCCGACCTCGCCCACCGTCGCCCGGCACTCGATGGGCACGCGCCTGAGCTCGCCCGAGCGCATGCGCAGCGTGGCGAACTGCCCCTCCCGGGCGATCAGCTGGACGCTGGTTCCGGCGCTGCGCGCCAGCTGCGCACCTTTTCCGGGCTTCAACTCCACGCAGTGCACAGTGGTGCCCACGGGGATATTGCGAATCGGCAGGCAGCTGCCCGCCTTGATGGGTGCATCGGCACCGGAAGCCACCTGATCGCCGGCGCTCAGCCCCTTGGGCGCGATGATGTAACGTCTTTCGCCGTCCGGATAAACGATCAGCGCGATGTGGGCGCTGCGGTTCGGGTCGTACTCGAGCCGCTCGACGCGTCCGACGATACCGTCCTTGGCGCGCTTGAAATCGATGAGTCGGTAACGCTGCTTGTGCCCGCCGCCACGGTGCCTGCTGGTGATGCGGCCGTTATTGTTGCGCCCTCCCGACTTGCTCTTGCTGGAGACGAGCGGCTTGTGGGGCTCTCCCTTGTGGAGATCCGAGCGCGTGGACTTGATCACGAATCGCCGGCCGGCCGACGTGGGTTTTGTCTTGATCAATGGCATGGTCGAGACCTCACTCTCCGGCAAGAAAATCGATATCGTTGCCGGGCTTAAGGCGCACGTAGGCTTTCTTCCAATCCGAACGTTTGCCGGCTGCGCGCTGGAAGCGTTTCTGCTTGCCCTTGTATGATACGGTGCGCACGTGCTCCACTTCGACATTGAACAGCTTTTCCACGGCGCGCTTTATCTCGGGTTTGCGGGCATCGGGAAGCACCCGGAACACGACCTGATTCGACAAGTCGGCCACGCGCGTGCTCTTCTCGGACACATGCGGACCGAGAAGGATTCTCATCAAGCGCTCCTCGTTCATACCAGCCGCTCCTCGATGCGCTTCAATGCCGGCACCGTAATCAACACCTTGTCGAAGGCAATCAGACTGACCGGATTGATCTGATGCGTATCGATATACGTGGTCCAATGCAGGTTACGCGCCGCAAGCGCCAGATTCTCCTCGAACTCCTCGGTGACAATGAGCACATCCTCGAGTCCGAGGCGCCCGAGCTTGGTCGTGAGCTCCTTGGTCTTGGGAGCCTCCACGCCGAACTCGTCGAGCACGAGAAGCCGGTCCTGGCGCACGAGCTCGGAGAAAATCGAGCGCATCGCACCACGATACATCTTGCGGTTCACCTTCTGGGAATAATCCTTCGGCTTCGCCGCAAAGGTCACACCGCCGCTCCTCCAGATGGGGCTGCGGATACTGCCTGCGCGGGCCCTGCCGGTGCCCTTCTGGCGCCACGGCTTGCTGCCGCCGCCGCTCACCTCGGCGCGGGATTTCTGCGCACGCGTGCCCGAGCGGGCACCGGCCATGTAAGCATTCACGACCTGGTGCACGAGCGGTTCGTTGTAGCTCGCTGCGAACGCCGTCTCTGACACCTCGACGTCCTTCGCCGCCTTCTTCCCCTCAGCAGTGACTACCGAAAGCTTCATCGTCCTGTCCCGAACTACCCGACTCAAGCAGACGCAGCGGGCGGTGCCTTGACCGCCGGCTTCAAAACAACGTCGCCGCCCCGCGGGCCCGGCACGGCCCCCTTGAGCAGGATGAGATTACGCTGCTCGTCGATACGCACCACCTCCAGGTTCTGAGCGGTGCGCTTCACGTTACCCATGTGCCCGGACATCTTTTTGCCTTTGAACACGCGCCCCGGCGTCTGGTTCTGACCGATCGACCCCGGCGCCCGGTGCGCGAGCGAGTTTCCGTGAGACGCATCCTGGGTGCGGAAGTTGTGCCGCTTCACCACGCCGGCAAAGCCCTTGCCGATGCTGGTGCCGCTGGCATCCACCTTCTGTCCAACCGAGAAGCGATCCACCTTGAGCTCTGCGCCGACCTCGAGGTCCGAGCCCTCCTCCGCGGCCAGGCGAAATTCCCACAGGCCGCGCCCGGATTCGACGCCGGCTTTGGCGAAGTGGCCCGCGTTCGCCTTGCTGAGCAGCTTGGCGCGGCGGCCGCCGGTAGTGACCTGCAGGGCGCGGTAACCATCGTTATCGATGTCCTTGATCTGCGTGACACGGTTCGGCGTCACCTCGATCACCGTGACGGGCAAAGACTCTCCGTCCTCGGTGAAGATCCGGGTCATACCGCATTTTCTTCCGACTAATCCAATGGTCATGGTCTTCGACTCAGTTGAGCTTGATCTGGACATCCACGCCCGCCGCCAGATCGAGCTTCATTAGTGCATCGACGGTCTTGTCGGTCGGATTCAAGATATCCAGGATTCGCTTGTGCGTTCGAATCTCGTACTGATCGCGCGCGTCCTTGTTCACATGGGGCGATATGAGCACCGTGAATCTTTCCTTGCGCGTCGGCAACGGAATCGGACCCTTTACCTGGGCGCCGGTGCGTCTCGCCGTATCGACGATCTCGAGCGCAGACTGATCGATCAAACGATGATCGAACGCCTTGAGTCGAATCCGAATTCGTTGGTTGGCCATTCAAAGTCCCCTACGTGTGCGCCGTCACTCTATGATCTTGGCGACGACGCCGGCGCCCACGGTCCGGCCACCCTCTCGGAT
>JABAOH010003579.1_pt2 | contig 17174 bp, 11 predicted proteins | sample 7062181 | NCBI WGS metagenome assembly JABAOH01 (sample SAMN14538630, study PRJNA623070) | marine sediment metagenome | biome: marine biome [ENVO:00000428]; feature: marine pelagic biome [ENVO:01000023]; material: deep marine sediment [ENVO:00002113]; isolation source: pool of 5 deep marine... | reverse complement strand
CGCTCGAAGCAGGGAGTGAGGTGCCATTGCTCCTATACTGGCGTGTATCTCAACCCATCAGGCCAGACTTGCTGTACGCTTTCTTCGCCCATGTAGTGGACACGCGCCAATACGTCTGGGCGCAGTCCGACACCTTGGGGTACCCCGTATCCAGCTGGATACAAGGTGACGTTGTGGTCCAGGCCTTTGGTCTGAGCATTCCGCCAGACGCGCCACCGCTGGAATATGAGGTAAAAATGGGTATGTACGATCTGGTGACGGGAGTGCGTCTGGAGCCCTCGGCTGGCGACGTTCCTCTGCCTGAGAGGGCAGTCACGTCCAAGCCTTTCTCTGTGATGAAGGCCGCCCTTGTGCCCAGCATCGAGGAGTTGGAGGTTCCTCGGGAGAGGTACGCCAATTTCGACGACAGGGTGATGCTGCTGGGCTGCGACCTGGAGCCGGTACACGCGAGTGCTGGCGATGCCGTGCATATCAGCCTCTACTGGCAGGCGTTGGCCGAGCCGAGAGAGGACTACCTGGTCTCGGTGCTGGTGACTGACCAAGCGGGAAATGAGTTGCATGAGGTCTTACGAACCCCCGTTGATGGTGAGTATCCCACGTCGCTCTGGTCGGAGGGCCAGGTTGTGAGGGATCGCTTCGATCTAGTCATAGATCCCTCCATCCCCGTCGGCCGGCATCGCCTATGGGCACGTCTGTACGATCCCGGGGCCCAGGCCTATCTCACTCTCGCGGAGTCGGAGGATGATAGAGTCCGGGTGGGCAAGGTATGGGTCCTGTCTGAGAGTGAGGGTTAGAGGTCGGTCACTGGAGCGTGTGGACATCGAAGATCATGCCTGGGGATGCGCGGGCGTGACGAGGTATGCACGCGTGATGGGTGGAGGGCGCTGAGGGCTTGCGAGGCTGACGAGATAGATCGAAATGAGAGCCCTTGCAAGAGCAGTCAAAGACAACTGGCCATGCCTAGCTGTGCTCCTGGCAGGCATCCTTCTGATACTGCTTGGAGTGGCAACCCGGCACTCCATCGCTGTCGACCAGTATAGGATACGGGGGCTGCCCGACGAATCTGTCAAGGAACCCATGGCGCGCCTCGAGAGCGTGATCATAGCTTTGGGGTTCCTGCTGGTGCTAGCCAGCCTTGTCACATATCGACTCCACGATCGTCTGTCCGACATCCTCGGCCGATTCTTGTACCCGGCTGATGATTTCTATGCGGACAAAAGCCCCAGGCGGAGAGCTATCGACCTCTTCTTGATCAGCTTTCTGGGGCTCTTTCTCGAGATGCTGGTCATCAGATGGCTGTCAGCGGAATTCCGGCTTTTCGCATACCTCAAGAACTTGCCTCTATTGGCTGCGTTCATGGGCTTGGGTATCGGCTTTGGGCTAGTGCGCAGAAGGGAAAATCTATTCCCGGCCACCCTCCCTCTCGTTGCGCTTCTGTGCGGCCTGGTGACCTTTGGGACGAGGACATTGATATTCGATCTCATACGCTACCCGGCAGAGGAAGAGTTCATCTGGGACCTGAGCATTCGCGCATCTTTGGTTGGCACAATCATTTTCTTCGGCGCCGTCATCTACTTCTTCTTCCTGACCGTGCTGATTTTCGTACCCTTCGGTCAGCTGACAGGGCGGTTGATGAACAAGTTCGCCCCTCTGACTGGGTACACCATAAACATCTTGGGAAGTCTGTTTGGAATCTGGGCCTTCTCGGCCATGGCGTTTCTGAGTCTGCCCCCTTTGACCTGGTTTCTCGTTGCCCTGTTGCTCTGTCTGTGGTTTCTGCGAGGCCGACGGTATGTGCTGTGGGGCAATGTGGCGGTGGCTGGGGTCTGCCTGACCCTGCTATTCCTCTACCGTGGAGACTCGCTCTGGTCTCCATACTACAAGATAGACATCGACCAGCTTATGCTGGAGGGTGCGAGCGCTGACCAGGGAGATGTGATCTGGGGACACAGAATTGTCGTCAATCACGACTACCACCAGAAGGCTCTCGATCTCTCGCCCGAGTTTGTGGACAGGTATGGTAGTCTATCCTTCGACGTTGAGACGGCCCAACGAGCCTACGATCTGCCCTACGATTTCATCGAGCCTACTGATGTGCTCATCGTCGGTGCAGGGGCGGGAAACGATGTGGCAAGCGCTCTGAGATACGGAGCGTTGCGCGTGGATGCCGTGGAGATAGACCCATTGATCGCAGACCTGGGAGAGAGGCTCCACCCTGAGATGCCGTATCAATCCTCGAGAACCAATCTGATAGTTGATGACGCACGGTCCTTCTTTGAGAAAAACGATCGCAAGTACGATTTGATCGTCTTTGGATTTCTGGATTCTCACACGCTTCTGTCGAGCATGTCCAGTGTTCGTTTGGACAACTTCGTGTACACCATGGAGTGCTTCGAGGAAGCGAAGAGCCATCTCAAGGACGAAGGTGTGGTAGCATTGACTTTCTCCGTGGCCAAGAAGTGGATCGGTGCTCGGCTCAGAGACATGTTGGCCACCGTCTTTGACAGCAATCCTGTGGCTTTCGAGGTCGGATATGACGGGGGTGTGACCTTCATCGTCGGGCCGGGCATGGACACCACAGAGCTTACGGAAGAGCACCGCCTGCAAGTACTGGCAGCGGAAAAGCGTTTGGACTTCAAGGGGGTGGCGCCTCCAGCGACCGATGACTGGCCCTACCTGTACTTGAGGGAGCACACGGTGCCCGACGTCTACTGGCAGGTTCTGCTGCTCTTGCTGATCCTATCAGTGATCGTGATTCTGATGGTCTTCCCGGAGTCCACCAACGTCCATCTTCACTTCTTCTTCCTTGGCTGCGCGTTCTTCCTCCTTGAGACGAAGAGCATCACGGAGGCGGCCTTGCTGTTTGGCTCCACGTGGATCGTCAACTCGGTCGTGATCTCAGCGATTCTATTGATGATCCTGGGCGCCAATCTCTTTGTCAGCAGGTTCAAACCGTCTGATGTGAGGCCTTTCTACGTGCTGTTGCTGTGCTCCCTCTTGCTAAACTACACGGTGCCGCTGAGCACCGTTCTTGGACAGCACTTTCTGCTCAGAGGCCTCATATCCGGCTTCGCGATGTCGCTTCCCCTGTTCTTCGCAGGGATCATCTTTGCCATCTCGCTGAGGAAGATGCGTACCGTCGAAGTAGCTTTTGGCTCCAACCTACTTGGATCGGTGGTGGGTGGTATGGTCGAGTACGCCTCGTTGATCTATGGCATAAGAGCTCTCTATCCCATCGCCGCTTTCGCCTATGTCTTGTCCTGGCTGGGTTTGCGTCGAGGGACCAGATAGGCGGCGACACGTGGCGCCGGACGCGGTGGAGCCTTCAGGGTGAAGTTGTGATCTCCGTTGTTGAGCGCATGGGGCAATATGCACGCGAGCAGGCGCGCGGTCCATCGGCACGGCTAGACTTCGGCCTGCTGGTCGTGGTGTCGTTGCCAGTGTTCATCGTCCTCTTGCTTGCCCAGCCGGGCCTACCGAGGACGGCAGACGGCCATTTGCATCTACTGCGAACTGTGGAAGTGGACCAGAGTTGGCGAGACGGAATCTTCTATCCGCGCTGGGCACCCGACATGGCCTTTGGCTACGGTTACCCCATCTTCAACTACTTCGCACCACTTCTGTATCTCATAACCGAGGCAGTACACCTGCTAGGACCAGGTTTTGAGTCGTCGCTGAAGTTGGTGTTGATTGGCTGCCTGTTGTGCGGCGCCGGGGGCATGTATGCCTTGGTCAGGGATCACCTGGGAGCCCAAGCGGGCGTCTTGGCCGGTGCGACATACATCTATGCTCCCTACATGCTCAGGGGCGTCTTCGTCTCAGGCGTGTACGCTGAGTTCCTGGCCCTCTCCTTGATGCCACTTGCTCTCTGGTCGGTCTATCGGCTCATCACCAGAGCGAACCCTTTGTATCTGCTTACCAGTTCTTTGCTGTGCGGCGCAGTGGTGATCAGCCACAATATTTCTGGCATGCTCTTTTTTCCTCTGTTGGTTTCCTTCGCCTTGTGGACCATTTGGTCACAACGCAGGCGTAGCGCCATTCCTCGCACCGTGCTGGCCCTCATCTTGTCATTGGCCCTAGTTGCGCTCTTCTTGCTTCCAGCACTGGTCGAGAAGCCGATGGTCAATCTCGACAGACTGACGGAGGACTACTTCGACTTTCGCCAGCACTTCCTCAGCCTTGCCGAGATCTTGTCTCCCTCCGTCGTGCCCGACGGTCGATCGTTCAATCCTGTTTGGCTGCTGAACCTCGGGACTGCTCAGGTGTTTCTGGCAACCCTTGGGGTCCTGGCTCTGGTGGTGGGCTCCCTTGCCCGGTGGCAGAGGATGCAGGGACTTTTCTTCGTGCTGGTACTCGTCATCTCGGTCGCGATGATGCTGCCCGTTTCAACCCCAGTGTGGCAACACGCTCCGCTCGTATCTTTCACAGAGTTCCCTTGGCGGTTTCTGGGCCTTGCCGTGCTCGCCAGTTCCTTTCTCGCAGGAAACAGCGTGCATCTGTGGTGGAAACTGCGATGGCGGCGCTACAGGACCGTCCTCTTGGCTTTGTCCGTGATCTTCGCCGTGGGGGCAGCTTTTGTGCATTTGTATCAAGAATGGCCTCCCAGCAGACGAGAGGACCTGTCGCCCAAGGACGTCGTGCAGCACGAGTTGAGGACCGGGATTGTGGGTACCACGAGTGCCAGTGAGTGTCTTCCCACTTGGGTCGTGGAGGAACCCACTGACTCTCCTCTCGTCGGCCAGTATCTTTCTTCCGGCCCAATCTCGAAGTTGGATGAGGGGAGTCTCCCTGAATCCGCGCGAGCCGTGTTGCTTGGCCACACGGTGGTGTCTGACGAGTATCGCGTGGAATTCTCGACACCCCTGACGGTGCAGTTCAATACAATATACTTCCCCGGCTGGCGAGCCTTTGTCGATGGCAGGCCCGTGCCGGTGACTCCTTCCTATCCCCAAGGTCTCATCACCCTTCAAGTGCCGGCAGGCACGCACGAAGTTGCCTTGCGCTTTGGCGACACATCTGTGAGGACTCTGGCCAATGTGACGTCAGGCGGGGCATTGCTTCTCTTGATCGGCACGACCATTCTTGTGGCAGCCCGGCAGCGAGACCGACGGGGGCTGCCTGCCGAGCAGGCGACGGTGGGCCGCCTGCCCTTAATGCAAGCCGGCCTTCTGGTCTTGGCCCTGCTCCTCCTCTTGCTGTTCAAAGAAGCTTTCATGGACCACTACACGACATGGTTTCGCAAGAGTTCTCCTCCCGGTCAGGTGCTGGGAGCGCAGCACCCACGCGAACTGAGCGTAGGAGACGAGGTACGGTTCCTTGGGTATGATATGAGTTCCGAGAGCGTAGAGCCTGGAGACAACCTGCGTCTCACCTTGTACTGGGAACCTCAAGACAGGCTGGAAGAGGATTACAGCGCCTTCGTACATCTGGATGATCTGCGCCCGAACTACATCTCCTGGAGCCTGTCCGAAAAGGCCAATCCAGCGGACCTCCCGACCTCCACTTGGTCACCTGGGTTCTACGTCTCAGACCCTCATGAGTTGCCCATATCTGCCGAGATCCCACCGGGTCTATACATGCTGCGGGCGGGGCTCTATCGATCAGAGAGCGGCCACCGGTTGGCGGTGCTGGACCAAGATGGAGATGTGGTTTCAGATGGCGTCGAACTGTCCAAGGTCCGCGTCCGACGCGTGGAGCCTGTGGATCTGTCGGGCGTCGAATTGGTGGGGCCCTTCAGGTTTGGGAATCGAATCCGCCTGTTCGGCTACAAGCTCTCAGACACCGGCGTGACGCCGGGCAACTACGTCAGGCTGGTCCTATACTGGAAGGCACTGACTGAGATGACTGAGAGCTATACCGTCTTCGTTCACCTGGTGGATGAAGCCGGGCGGACCTGGGCTCAGGCAGACGGGCTTCCTTTGAACGGCATGTATCCCACTTGGGCGTGGCTGGAGGGTGAGACCGTGGAGGATGAGCATTTGATCCCTCTGGAGGTGGACGTCCCACCGGGGACCTATGACGTAGCGATAGGAATCTACGAACTGGAGAGCCTCAGAAGGCTTGAGGTCACGACTTCAGCAGGCGCCCCGCTCGGGGATCACATTGCGCTGCCGGTGTCCGTGGAGGTCCTAAGCCCCTAGCGCGCTCATCCCGAATTCAAATTGCAGGGACGGCAGCGTAGACGGGGGTCGTCCAGTGCTCGTACTCGTCTCTCTCACCCCGCGCAATGCTGAAGTACAAATCCCGCAGCCGGGTCACGATGGGGCCAATCTCGCCCGTTCCGACGGGACGGTGATCGATCTCGGCTATGGCCGCTATCTGCACGCCGGTGCCGCAGAAGAAGGCCTCGTCGGCAACGTAAAGCTCGGTGCGGTCGATGGGCCGTTCTACTGTCTCCACGCCCAGCTCCTTGGCGGCCAACTGGATCAGCGTGGCCCTGGTTATCCCCTCCAGGATGTCTTCGGTGACCGGTGAGGTTATCAGTGTGCCATTCCTGACAATGAAGAGGTTCTCAGCACTGCCTTCAGACACGTGGCCCTGCTGTGTGAGGACGATGGCCTCGTCGTATCCGTTCATCACGGCGTCGGTTTTGATCAGCGCGGAATTGATGTAGGCTCCGGTGATCTTCGCTCGGGCCGGGACCGCATTGTCGTTGATTCGACGCCATGAGGACACCCCTACCTTGGCGCCCTCCTCTTTCTCAATGTACTTGCCGAAGGGCATGGCAAACAGGGCGAATCGATCCTGTAGATCGTGCAGTCTGACCCCTATGCCGACGTCAGCTTTGTACGCCAGAGGACGGATGTAAGTATCTTGGCGGAAACCCTCTTTGTTCAGCAGTTCAAGGGTGATGCGCGACATCTCGTCGACGTCGTAAGTGAGCGAGATGCGAATGATGCGACACGAATGGAGAAAACGCTCGTAGTGCTCTCTTAGCCTAAACACATAGAGCTGCTCCTTGGTTTTGTTCCAGTAGGCCCGGATACCCTCGAAGCAGCCCGTTCCGTAGTTGAAGGCGTGGGTCATAATGCTGACCTTTGCCTCTTCTATGGGCACGATTCTTCCCTCGAAGAATGCGTACTTGTTCGTCATCGCTGGCTTCCTCCTTCCCGCTCTGCAGGGGAGCGAGCACGTCGAAACTGGGGCGCACCCAATTATACCCGTTCGGCTGATCTCGGTCAAGATCCAGATTCACGAGAGTGTAGAAGAACGACATGAGATCCGCCGCTGGGCGCATCCTGAGCCGCGCAGGCTGAGTAGCCGCGAAGCGGCGTGTTTGTGCTGAGCCCAGTCGAAGCATCGAAGCCAAACGGTCCGACGGCGGGCGGAGCCGAAATGACGTTGTATGTGCCTCCGATAGGCTTCTTCGACACCCTCAGATTCACGCGGCCGCGTCGGTGCAGGCCCCATCAGCCCAACCCCGCCCTACGTGGACGGATCTCTCACTCGACGATCTGTCTGACTGTGTCCAGTCGCCGGCGATCAGTGCGCACGGAGGGCCGCCTGGCTGGGTAGCCTATGGGGATTATGGCCACCGGTCGCAAGTGGGGCGGCAGTTCCAGAGCCCGGGAAGCTTCCTCCTCATCGAAAGCCCCTACCCAACAGGCTCCCAGTCCCGATGCCACAGCCGCCAGCAGAAGGTTCTCCGTCGCGGCCGCTGTGTCCTGTAGTGAGTAGAGAAGTCTCCCACGGTCGCCGTACCTCAGTGCCGATCGTTCGGGCTCTGCACAGACCACGACCACCACGGGAGCGTGGCTGAGGAACCACTGGTTCAGAGCCGCCCGCGCGAGAGCGTTCTTGACCTCCTGGTCTCGAACGACGAAGAAGTACCATGGCTGACAGTTCCCAGCCGAGGGGGCACGAATGGCGGCCTCCAGAAGTTGGGTCACCATTTCGGAGGGGACATCGCGCTCGGTTTCAAAGTCGCGCACGCTGCGCCTTGCTTCCAATACTTCCCAGAAATCCATGACCACCTGCCGATCCTATGATATGCGTCCGCGTTCGGTTCGTCTGTGCGGCCAACTGTTAGGGAGATATCACCCAGTTTCTAAGATCCTTGAGGAAGCTGTGGTCGGTCATGTCCAAGCGGAGGGGTGTTATCGAGATGCAGTTGCGGGCCAAGGCCCAGAAGTCGGTACCCTCATCCCCGGTATGGCCCGTGGGCCACTCCCCACCGATCCAGTAGTAGTCTCGGCCTCGCGGGTCCTTCCGCTTGATGAGTTGGTCCCGATACAGCCGTCTGCCTAGCCGAGTGATCTCGACGCCGGCGATTTTGCCCTCGGGTACGTGGGGTATATTCACGTTGAGGAGGACATTTGCAGGCAGGCCACGGGCTAGTACCTCTTCGGCCAGGCGGGCGACAAAGCGAGCGGCATAGCTGAAGTCACCGTCCTCATATGTGTCCAGCGATGCGGCGATGGAGGGTATCCCTGAGACCGTACCTTCGAAGGCTGCGGCGAGGGTACCCGAGTAGGTGATGTCCTGGCCGACATTGGCTCCTAGGTTGATGCCCGAAACTACCAGGTCAGGCAACTCTGGGAGGAAGCCCAGAACCGCCAGGGCCACGCAATCTGAGGGAGCGCCGCTGCTGGAATACGCCAGGGAGCCATCGGGAAGCTCGACCTGGACGATGCGAAGGGGTTTGTGCATCGTCTTTGCGTGGCCGGAACGGGTGTGCTCCCGATCAGGTGCAATGACGGTTACTTTGCCCACAGCGTCGAGGGCTTGTTTCAAGCGAAAGAGGCCAGGGAAGTTGATGCCATCGTCGTTGCTGACGAGGATGTTTCTCATGCTGACACCACGGTCTCGTCCTCCCGTCGCACGAAGGCCCACCGACGTTCTATCGAGATGTCCCAGTTCGCCGCTTCAGGCTGCTCTTCCTCCTCCTGCTTGTGAACCACATAGATCAGTACTTCTTCGCTCTCCATGCGATTCCCTGCCGCGTCCACGGCTACCACATGGATGGTGTGAGGTACGGTGATGCTGGTGGTGAGCTCGATTGGTGGCTCCTCGTCCTCGGGGATCAGTTCGAGCTGTTCTCGCAGCGCAGCGTCCTGGGCCAACGTGGTAGTCATGACAATGGTCCACCTCTGATTGAAAGGACTCACCGTGTCGTAGGTTAGGAGTTCGTCGTCCAGATAGAATTCCACCTTGTCCATGGAGAAGTTGTCCAGCGCCTGAGCCTGGATGCTGACCCACTCGGCGTCCTCCATGATGTAGAGCTGCTCCGTGATGGGATAGGTGATCTCCACCGTCGGGGAGATGTTGTCTACCGTGACCTGGATGGTGGACTGACGGTAGAAGTTGTTCCTATCCACCACAGACAACTGCAACGTGTAGAGGCCATCCAGGCCTCGCACGTCCCATCGCTCTAGTAGGCCGTGGTCAACGGTATTGTAGTGATCGCCCCCTATCTGGGTCCAGGATGAGGGGTTCAGTCCAGGGCCGTATTGAAGGCGATAGAGCTGGACATCGGGCCCCCGAGCATTGCCTTGTATGTCCACTATGCGACGAATGTAGTCATACGGTCGGGGTTTGGTGATGGCGACATCGCCCCCCAGAGGAGTGGGGCCATGAAGGTCGCAGTATTCGACGGGCGGCTGGGGAATTTCGCTCTCGCGCACCCAGTCCGCAGCGTCAGGAGGGTATATCTCGTACACCCTCTGGGCCACTTCCTCGAGAGGACAATAGACCGTGGCTAGCTTCCCGGAGGTCCGGCAGACGTGGAACACCTGATGTATGTTGTCATGCTCCGTGGGCACCGTGCCGGGAAGGAAGACCTCCCTGATGGTGCTGGGGCTGTGCTCGGTGGGCAGCAACCCCGACGTCGCATCCACGATGGCCCACTCCAGACCTGGTGGTTCGACGAAGGGTATGACAGGCTCCGATTCCAAGGCGGCCAGCATGAGGGCGTGCCAGATGGGTGCTGCTCCCCGCGAGCCGGGCACATGTTCCATGGGCTCGTTGTTGCTGTTGCCGACCCATACGCCAGTGCATAGCTGAGGCGTAAAGCCAATGGTCCAGGAATCCCGAAAGTCTGTCGTAGTACCTGTCTTGGCCGCAGCAGGTCTATCGCTGCCCAAGAACAGCATGCTTCGCGAGCCGAAGGCCGGACTGCGGGCCACATTGTCGGATAGCATGTGGGTTATGACGTATGCCACCTGAGGCCTGATCACTTCCCTCAATTCAGGGCTGCGATACTCCTCCAGGACGTGGCCGTTGGCGTCCTCCACGCGGAGGATTGCCACTGGATCTAACTCTCGGTAGCCGGGCCTCAGCTTTTCTTCAGGCACGGGCTGGCCCGTCATATAGCCGCCGTTGGCCAGCACACTGAAGGCGTGGGTCATGTCGAGAAGCCTGACCTCTCCTCCGCCCAGCGTCAGACTCAAGCCGTAGTAGTGTCCGGTGAGCGTGTTGATCCCCATGCGGTGAGCAAGATCTATCACATTCTTCACACCCACCCAGCTCAAGACTCTCACCGCTGCCACATTTATCGAGCGAGCCAAAGCTTGTCTGAGTCGCAGGGGCCCGTGAAACTCGCGATCGTAGTTCTCTGGCGTGTATGGGCTGGAGTAGTCAGGATCAGGAAACGTGGTGCGTACGTCCATGACCATCGTGGCAGGAGTGTGCCCTTGGAGCAGCGCCTCCGTGTAGGTGAACATCTTGAAGGAGGATCCTGGCTGTCGCTCAGCAAGAGCCACGTTGACCTGCCCGTCAATCTCTCTGTCGAAGTAGTCCAGGCTGCCCACCATGACCAGTATCTCGCCAGTAGCGGGCTTCATGGCCACCACGGCGGCATTTGATGCGTTGCGTTCGTCAGCTTGCAGTTCAGCGATATGCTGCCGGGCGATGTCTTCTGCCACACTCTGCAATTCCAGATCCAGTGTGGTGTAGACTTTCAGCCCTCCCTGATAGACCACATCGGAGCCGTACCGCTCCTCCAACAACTGGCGTACGTACATTACGAAGTGGGGAGCTTCGATGTCAAAAAGAACGGCTGCGTAGTGCAGTTCCTCTGCCTTGGCCGCCAGTATCTCGTCGTAGGTGATGTACCCCTGGCGGAACATAGCGTCCAAAACCAGGTGTTGACGGATTCTCGCCTCCTCGGGGTTGACGAGGGGCGAGTGAGTGGCCGGCGCATTAGGCAGGACAGCAAGCATGGCACACTCAGCCAAGCTCAAGTCTTGCACGTGCTTTCCGAAGTAGTTCTGCGCTGCGGCCTCAACGCCGTAGGCCATGTTGCCGTAGAAGACGGTGTTGAGGTACCACTCGAGGATCTGATCCTTGCTGTACCTTCGGGTGATCTCCACCGCGAGGATGGCCTCTTTGATCTTTCGGGAGAGCGTGCGTTCAGTTCTCTCCTCTGGAGGGATGATCACGTTTTTGACAAGAAGGGTGGTTATGGAGCTACCGCCTTGAAAGCCCCGCCCCGTGATGTCCACGTAGAAGGCGCGGAGGATGCCTCGGATATTGATGCCTGGGTTGGTATAGAAATCTTGGTCTTCGATGGCGATAGTTGCATACTTTAGGTGATCGGGGATTTGGTCTATGGGAACCACCGTGCGGCTGCCAAAGCGGGGGTCGAAAACCTCGTACAGCACCTTGGTGCCCGTACGATCATAGATCTTCGTAGTCTTGAAGCTCTGCGAGGTCTGGATCTCTATCTCCTCAGGCGGGGGCAACTGCTGCGCGTAGCGGGCGTAGACGCCGACGGCGGATCCCAGGCCAGCCACGACCGCGAAGACGATGCTAAGCACAACTACGCCGAGCATAGACAAGGTTATCTTGGGGAGCTGGCTGTTGTTCTTCGCGGCATGCCTGCGCTGCCTGCGCCTGGCGATGACTAGCCGGTTGTTCGAGGCCATACTCTGTGTTCCTGTGAACCCAATCTAACCGAATGCTAACAGATGAGACTGCAAAGAGCAAACGTGCTATCGACCAGTTGTACGATCGAGAGGCATGGCTGGTTTCTCCACCACCAAGAAATGCGACAGGCCAAGCACACGCAAGGGTGTATCTTCTAGATAATAGGTGACCCGCCGCAGGGCGGATGCTAGCCGGGCTCGGCGAGCAAAGATGTTGTCATAGCCTGGGAACACCTGGCGCTGGACGATGGTGCGGTGCTCGAAATCCGATAGAAGCTGGTGCAGGTCACCAAGGGTGTAGGCTCGGACATGGGGGCACAATCGCCGTCGCAAGGAATGGGGTAGGTAGTTCACCAGAGGGAAGTTGCCGAACCTGTATCTGCCGCGCCACCAGATACCGTGGGTTTCCAAAGGGTACAAGCGGTTGGGGGCGAAGATGACGATCCTACCCCTTGGTTTGAGAAGCCGGTAGGCTTCCTCCATCGCCTGCCCATCGTCAGCCACATGTTCCAGGACTTCATGTAGCACGAGGACATCGAAGGAGTTGTCAATGAAGGGCAGTGCCTCGGCGGCAGCGGCGAGGAGGTTGGGCACACTCTTTCCTCCCTCTACCACCCTCTCCACCTCGATGTCAACGCCGTATGCCTGGTCAGTGAATTCGCGGAACCTCTCGACATACGTGCCCAGTCCGCAGCCAACGTCCAGGATGGTCTTGCCCTCGAGTGGCGCATACCTGTCTATGAGTCGCAGCCGTCGCTCCTGCCCGAAACGCCACACGTAGCTGGGATGTCCCAGCGTTGCAGCTTTGTCTTCCTGCGCCGTCATCCCCACTGTCACCCACAGTCGGCCTCGGGTGCCTGTCATTCTGCGGTCTAATGGTAGCCCAGAGCACAGAGCCTTGTCAACGGTAGAAGGGCAAAGTACAATAGCGGGGGCGTACTTCTTGAGGGGTGGAGACATGTCCAGCCACAGAGCGCAGTCTAGCGGGGAGGCGAGTAGACAGATGCGAAACCTCATCATCATTGGGTCCGGGCCCGCGGCGCTGACTGCAGCAATCTACGCAGGGCGAGCCATTCTGGCACCGTTGCTCATCAGTGGCAAGGACTTGGGCGGCAGCATGGCGCTGACCGAGCGGGTGGAGAACTACCCTGGTTTCCCCGAGGGGATTGGCGGTTTCGAGTTGGCTCAGCTGATGCGACAGCAGGCCGAGCGCTACGGCGCGGATGTGTCGATGGATGAGGTCGTCAAAATCGATCTCTCGGCAAGGCCATTCAGGGTCAAGACTCATGGAGCCGAGTATCAGGCCGAGGCCCTCATCATCGCTACGGGAAGATCTCCTCGCGCGCTGGGGATCCCAGGCGAGACGGAGTTCGCTGGGCGTGGCGTCTCGTCCTGCGCCACGTGCGATGGCTATTTTTACCGCGACCAGAAGGTGGTCGTCATCGGCGGCGGTGACGCAGCAGTGAAGGAGGCAGTATTCCTCACCAAGTTCGCCAGCACAGTGCATGTCGTTCATCGCCGCGACAGGTTGCGGGCGGAGAAGGTAGTCGAAGAAATCGCCAAGAGCAATGAGAAGATCCACTTCGTGTGGAATAGCGTGGTGACTGAGATCATCGGCGATGGCGGCGTGAGCGGTGTCCGTCTGAAGGACGTCAAGACGGACGAGGAATCAACGCTGGAGGCGCAGGGGGTCTTCATTTTCGCGGGTCACGAGCCGAACACTGAGTTGTTCCAGGGTCAGTTGGAGTTGGACAAGGCGGGCTACATCGTGACCGACGAGCGACAGATGACCAGCGTGGAAGGGGTTTTCGCGGCTGGAGACGTGCAAGAGGGGGTCGCTTGGCAGATTGCCACTGCGGTTGGCTCTGGCGCGAGAGCGGCCATGCAAGCAGAGGAGTTCATCGCTGAACTGGAGGGCCGGGCTCACCCCGAGCGGGACAGGTAGGGCTGGCGATCACCGCAGTTGATTCGGGGTCGAAGACCCCCAGCAGTGTCCGTCGGTGGCCGAGCGTGTATGTCTTGAGATTGTGGGAGAAGGAGACTCAGACTTGCCCAAAGTCAACGTTGCCGGTGAGGACATCTACTACGTTCAACGCCTGACGCGAGCCTCCGATACCTCGCTGGTCTTCATTCACGGAGCGGGAGGCACGCACCGCCACTGGGCCTATCAAGTGCGAAGCCTGGCCTCAGTCAACGCCTACGCTCTCGACCTCCCGGGGCACGGCCGGTCCGGGGGACGGTCACGGACTTCCATCAGTTCCTACGCGGAGTTCGTTGAGGACTTCGTGGGGGCTCTTGGCTTGCAGCGGGTGATCCTGGGCGGCCATTCCATGGGCGGGGCAATAGTACAACACTTTGCCCTCAATCACACCTCCAGAGCGGAGGGGCTGGTCCTCGCCAGCACGGGGGCTCGCCTGAGAGTGGCGCCGGAGATTCTCGAAGGGCTCCTCTCTGACTTCGACTCGACAGTTGACATGCTGCTCGGATATGCATACGCGGAGGATGCTCCTTCACACTTGGTGGAGTTGGGCAAGCGGGAGTGGCTCGCCAATACGCCGGAGGTGGTTCACGGTGATTTCCTGGCTTGTGACAACTTCGACGTGATGGAGCGGTTGGGAGAGATAGGGTGTCCGACCTTGGTGCTGTGCGGTGAAGACGACCTGTTGACGCCGGCGAAGTACGCCCGCTACTTGGAGGAGAACATCCCAAACGCGACACTGAATACTGTGCCCGGAGCGGGCCATATGGTGATGTTGGAACAGCCGGAGCAAGTGAACCGCGCCATCGAGGAGTTCCTCCAGGCGAGGGGAGCGTAGAATCAGCGGGTTGCGCGTCTCTCGGCAGCTAGATGGCGGGATCTCGCTCGAACGCTACACCTTGCGCCTCTAACCAGACTCCCCTCACATCGCCCACCAGATGCAGAGACCCTGTGACGCATACCAGGTCCTTCTTGTCGGCCAATTCCAGGGCATGCCGGAGCGCCGCCGACGGCTCGCGTAGTATCGTAAGGGGTGTCTCGGTCGTGTCAGTGCGCTCCACGATGGTATCAGACTCGCCCGCGCGGGGATGGTCGGCCTGGGTGACGATGACCTCCTTGGCGTGAGACGTCAGCTCGCGCATCATGCCGGGGATATCTTTGTCCAGCGAGAATCCCGCGATGACGATCAACTCGTCGAACTCCAGATACTCCCTCAGTGCCTTCATCAACCGCTGAACCGAGTCGACGTTGTGCGCTCCATCCATTACGAGCAGAGGCTCTCGGCTCAGGATCTCCAGGCGTCCGGGCCAGCGTGCGCGCCGCAGGCCCTCAGCCGCTTGCTCCGGGGACACGTGTATACCCTGCCGACACAACTGATCTATGGTGGCGATCGTCGTTGTGGCGTTCACTACCTGGTAGCGGCCCAGGAAGGGAATCCAGAACTCTTGGCTCCTTCCGTCAGCGAGCAGTCCGTCTGGGTGAGGCAACTCACTTCTCACTGTGAAGGACTGGCCCTCAATGTCTGCCTCGCTCACGTGGCAGCGCCAATCCCGGTCAACCAGGATCAGCGGCGCACTCCTCTCTCTGCACACTTGGACGATTACTTGCTCGGCCGCGTCACGTTGCGGTGCACAGACTACGGGTCGTCCTTCTTTGATGATACCAGCCTTCTCGCCGGCGATCTCCTCCAGAGTGTCGCCGAGGATGTAGGTGTGGTCATAGCTTATGGAGGTGATCACCGAGACGAGGGGCACGATGACATTGGTGGTGTCCAGACGCCCTCCAAGACCTGTCTCCACCACGGCCAGGTCAACGTTCTGCTCTGCGAAGTATTCGAAGGCCATGGCAGTCATGATCTCGAACGTGCTGGGGTCCGGCAACTGTTCTATGTATGGCTTGAGCTTCTCCAGTATCGCGATCATCTCGTGCTCGCTGACGAACCGTTCGTTGACCTTGATTCGTTCCCGAAAGGTGTGGAGGTGCGGTTGGGTAAAAAGCCCCACCCGGTAGCGCGCCGCCTCCAGAACGCTGGCTGTCATGGCGCACGTGGATCCTTTGCCTTTGGTGCCCGCCACGTGCACGGCCTGCAGCCCACGATGGGGATCACCGAGCATGGAGAGGAGTTCTGTCATGTTCGTCAGGTCGAAGCGACGCGGGACGTACTGGTCTGGTGACAGCTTCTCCTGATCAACGAAACTGTAGATGTAATCGAGGGCTTGTTGGTAGGTAAACACAGCTGGGCCTCGTTGGCGCTATTCTACATCAGCGCCCTGCAAAAGCAAACCCACGCGGAGTTTGCTGCCACGCTGTCACAATGGTTATACTAGGCTGTTCTTTGGGCCGGTCCGGGGCCCATTCGGCGAGTCATTGGCTCAGGTGGGGCCCGCGCTCTATAACGAAGAGGAGCATCTGGTTCTTGGGGAAGTGCGTCTGGTGGAAGCGGGATCTGGCCATCTTGGGGTTGTATCTCCTGCTGGCCATCATTTTGACATATCCTCTGGTCCTCCACTTCACCACCCACGTGCCCGGCGATGGCAGCGACGACCCGGCTCTGGTTTGGAACCTGTGGTGGGTCAAACATGCGCTCGTCGACCTTGGAGCCAATCCCTTTGACTGCGACTTCATGTTCCATCCCATCGGCATCGACCTTACTTTCTACACGCTGACGATCGTCAATGGGTTGATCTCGGTCGTTCTGCAGCCGATCATAGGTCTCGTGGCTACGAGTAACTTCATCCTTCTTACGAGCTTCGTCCTCTCTGCCTACGGGGCCTATTTGCTGGTCAGGTATCTTTTGCCATCCGAGGCTCTTGCTGTTGTCCCGTTCATCTCCGGGCTGATCTATGCCTTTTCCTCCAATCGGCTAATCTACGCCTCCCTCGGCCAATTCAACATAGCCAGCACGCAGTGGATACCCTTTTACGTGTTGTTCTTGATGAAGACCCATCGGCACCCCAATCGCCTGCGTTACCTCCTGTTGGCTGCCGTCTTTCTATTGCTCAACGGCTACAGTGAGTTGACCTATGCATCTTTCCTCATCATTTTGACCGCCATCTACCTGCTGTATTGGGTAGCGGCTGATGGCTGGAAGAGGAGTCTGCCGTTCCTCCGGAATTTGGCCTTCGTGGGGATCATCTTTCTGTTGGGCATGTCGCCCGTTCTGTACCGTATGGTCCGCGTGATGGCGGTGGAGGGAGACTTCCTGGTGGAAGGACTGGGCTTTGCCAACGTCTTCTCGGCGGACGTTCTGGGCTTCCTGGTGCCCAGCCATCTCCACCCCCTGAGCGACTTATGGCGGAAGAGATTCGATTTCTCGTATCTGAACTTCGTAT
>JABAOH010026623.1_pt1 | contig 17175 bp, 14 predicted proteins | sample 7062181 | NCBI WGS metagenome assembly JABAOH01 (sample SAMN14538630, study PRJNA623070) | marine sediment metagenome | biome: marine biome [ENVO:00000428]; feature: marine pelagic biome [ENVO:01000023]; material: deep marine sediment [ENVO:00002113]; isolation source: pool of 5 deep marine... | reverse complement strand
ATCCTGGCAAATTTCTGGAATCAGGCATCAAATTTTGAGCGAATTTTGGGGTCTTTTATTTGAAGAAGTATTGAAAGAGATCTACAAACCGAGAGATTGGGAGCTGCTCGGCCCGCGTGGTTTTTTCAATGCCAAATTTGAGGTAAGCTTTATCGATACTGGATAAAGGAATATCAAGCTTTTCCAGGTTATTTCGAAGGATTTTCCTTCTATGCCTAAAAGCCCCCTTTAAAAAATCCCGGAAGAGTCCTTCGTTTTCAAAAGAAAAAAGGGGGTGCACCCTTTTTTTGAGTGAAATCAGGGCGGAATCCACTTTGGGCGGAGGTGAGAAACAATCTGGAGAGACTGTAAAATGAAGGTGGATGAGAAAATGAATCTGAAAGAGGATGGAAATCGGAGCGTAAGCTTTTGAACCTGGCTGGCCGCAGAGCCTTTCTGCCACTTCCTTCTGGAGCAAAAAGACACATTCTCCAAAGAGCTCTCTCGCTTCGAGCACCTTGAATAACAGGGGCGAAGAGAGGGAGTAAGGCAGGTTTCCTGCCAGCTTCAGGTTTCTTTTGGAATTTTTCTCTTTCTTCAAGAGTTCATCGAAGTCGACTTTCAGGATGTCTTTCTCCAGGATTGTCAGGTTGGGAATGTTTTTCTTCTTTAGGGAGGGAATGAGAGCTGGGTCTTTCTCGATGGCGATGACCTTCCCGGCTTTTTCAGCTAGAGGGAAAGTCAGGACTCCCTTGCCCGCTCCGATTTCGATGATCAAGTCTTGTTCTTGGGGGGAAATTCGGCGGATGATTTTTTTTATAACTGTCTGGCTTTTCAGGAAATGCTGACCGAGGGCTCTTCTCTTTGTTCTTTTGGTCACGTCAATTTCGATTTTCCCCTCTCTTCTGTTTGCTTGATGACAACAGAACAGGTCATATCACCGATAATGTTGGTGGTTGTCCGGCACATATCCAGGAATCGGTCGACTCCCAGGATGAGGGCGATTCCTTCAAGGGGAATTCCAATTTGCGTGAGGACCATAGCCAGAGTGATGATGCCTGCCGCAGGGACGCCTGCGGCTCCGACAGAGGCCAGTGTGGCCATAAGGACGATGGTGATTTGATCCGTGAGCACCAGGGGAATGCCGTAGATCTGAGCTATGAACACCGCGGCCACGCCTTGGTAAAGGGCTGTTCCGTCCATGTTGATGGTGGCTCCCAGAGGAATGACAAAACTCGAATATTCCCGGGGCACTCCGATGTGCTCGACACATTCCAGGCTGACCGGTAAGGCCGCATTGGAACTGGATGTGCTGAAGGCGATGATCATCGCTTCTTTCACGGCCTTGAAATAGAGGATGGGATTCATGCGACCGATGAGGCTGAGCGAAAGGCTGTTGACTGAAAATGTATAGATCACAAGCCCACCCACGACCACGAGCGAATATTTAAGAAGAGTGATGAGGATGTTAACACCATACTGGCCGATCACAGCCGCGATTAAGGCCAGAACTCCGTAGGGAGCCAGCTTCATGGCAATATGGACCACTTGAATGATGGCATCATTCACACCATCGAGGAATTTTATGAGCATCTCTGATTTTGATTTTTTGATCAAGGTCAAGATGAGGCCAAATAGGAGCCCCAGAAATATCACCTGAAGCATGTTTCCTTCTATAAGCGCCTTCACGGGATTGGTGGGGACAATGTTGATCAGGATTTCTTTGAGAGATGGCTTCTCTTCCATTCTCTGAATACTGACCTGGGCTTTTGATTCGTAGCTCTTGTAGAGCTCAGCCTTCACCTCTTCATTCAGGCCGATTCCGGGCTGGACGACGTTGGCCAAGACAAGACCTATGGAGATGGCGATCATCGTTGTGATCATGAAGTAGACGATTGTTTTGACACCGATTCGACCGAGCTTGCGGATGTCTCCCAGACTAGCTGTGCCCAGCATGAGTGAAACGAGAACCAGAGGAACAACGATCATGGTGATGAGACGGAGGAAGATCGTCCCGACAGGCTCGATGATCATGGCCTTTTCTCCGAAGACAAGTCCCACCACCACTCCGAGGATCAATCCGATGAAAATCTTGGTGTGCAGCTTGATTTTTTTCAGTCTAAACACGGCTTTCATCCCTTCTTTTTCACTCAAAAAGCCTTATAGCTAAAATATTAGGGTTCATGATATATGCTCGCTTTTCACAAGTCAATGGGAAGAATCAGAAGATATTCAGAAGCTTGAGAGCCATCCAGAGTATGACCGGAATCAGGGCTATCCGGATGATTTTCTCTCCTTTTTTCACAGAAATCTTTGCGGCCCACCACGCACCGAAAGCCATTCCGACTGCCAGAATCAACCCGAAACTCCACTCCACATTTCCAGTGAGAAGAAAAACAATGAATGCAGGAATAGTATAGACAAATATGATGAAGACCTTATGCATGTTGACTCGGACAAGGTCCAGTCTCAGCAGATGATAGAGTGAGGCCATGAATACGAACCCGACACCAACCTGCATAAAACCGCCGTAAAATCCGATAGCCAGCATGATCGGATAGATAAACCAAGAGCTTTTTCCCTTATGGTCACCTTCAGGTTTCTCCTGATTTGTTTTTTTGAGGAACATAGAAATTGTGACAGCGATCAGGACAAAGGCCAGTATTTTCTGGAAGAGATCACCGCTTATTCGCGTGGCGATAATGGCCCCTGCAACGGCTCCGGGCAGTGTGAAGGCCGTTAACCTTAAACTCAGTTGGAAGTCGTGGTATTTCTCCTGGCGGAAAGCGACAACTGCTGAGAGAGTTTGAGCGAGTATTCCTATACGGTTGGTGCCGTTGGCGAGAGAGGGATCAAGCCCGAGGAAGATGAGAATGGGAAGAGTGATTGTGGAGCCACCGCCTGCGAAGACGTTGATGAAACCCGCTATGGAGCCAAGCACAAACAGTAGAAGTAGCTTTAATAATTCATCCATTGCCTCTGCACCTGAGAGTAATATGAGTCAGGATATTTTACCATCCAGAGAGGAAGAAGCAAAAAGTTTTTGCGGTTTTCCCTTCTTTTAGTTCCGTTTAAACAGGTTTCAACACGAAAGGCGATAAAAACGGATACATTTTAATCAGACTAGAGGTGGCTTTTTAGGCCTTAATGCGAAAATTGAGTCTCTTATTTATTTAAAAGCTCCCGTTTGTGTCCAGGCCATGAAAAAGCTGATAAATTTGAGTCAGATTGATACAATGGAGCTCATGAAAGAATTTAAAGGAGATGAAGATATATTTTGAAGGTGGTGTGGCATGGATATTAAGGGAAAGAATGCGATCGTCACAGGCGGTGACCGGGGTATCGGCCAGGCCATTTCGCTCATGCTGGCTGAAAAGGGAGCGAATGTTATCGTTCATTTCCATAGGAATGAGGAAAAGGCAAGAGAGACGACAGATAAGATTAAGGAATTCGGAGTGAAAACAGTGAAAATACAAGCGGATGTCAGGCATTTTGTACAGGTCGAGGAAATGGCAGAGAAAGCAAAGGAAACTCTTGGGAGCATAGACATTCTAGTGAATAACTCAGGGATATCCGGGCCGAATACGGATTTGACGCACATAAGCGAGGGAGAATGGAAGGACGTGATCGATGTCAATCTGACAGGAATTTTCAACTGCTGTAAGGCGTTTGGGACAGAGCTAAGAAAGAATAGGGGAAAGATAGTGAATATATCCTCAATAGCGGGAAAAATGGGAGGGACGATTGGATGCCATTACGCCGCGTCAAAGGCAGGTGTTATCGGACTCACCTTTGCCTTGGCCAATGAATTGGCTCCTGATGTCATGGTCAATGCCGTGGCTCCAGGGCCAGTGGATACAGAATTTATCTCAGCAGAGATAAAGAGGAAATTGGCAGGTCAAACGCCTTTCGGGAGGATCGCCACTCCCGAAGAAATCGCCCATACAGTTATTTATCTTCTCGAAAACGATTATGTCTCTGGAGAAGTCGTCGATGTGAACGCCGGCCGTTACATGGATTAAAATTTAACACTCAGTCCGAACCTGTATTTTGGGTCGGATGCGTCCTCCATTGGATAGATAACCTCGGAGAAGAGAAACCAAAACTGGGTTCCGACCGTTACATACGGATACTGATACCCTTCATTCCTGGAAAACTGGTATCCGCCTCCTGTGTATAATCTGAAGATGAGAATTTTCTTCGGAAACATATACACAGCGCCTGCCTGGAACTCGAGGTCATCGACCGATTCCCTGTAATCTAGATTCCCCGTCGCGTACACATTGCTGAACAGGCGGGTTTTAAGCCCTAAACTTGATGGCTTGAGAAACCAGGAGAAATTGAGATAGTTGCGGCTTGGATAATCCCTGTGAGGTTTGGCCAGTATTCCGCTGGCGCTGGACAGTATTATCAAGGATCCCACCAGAATGGTCAAAAACTTCTTCTTCATTTGCTCCTCCATATTTATTTTCCGGTTCTGTCGTAAACACAAGCAAAAATCATGCCAATTCCTTCCCTCTGTTGCCCCTTTTCATCTGCTCTAAAAAGAGGACAGTTGTGAATAAAAAGAACAAATCAGAAAAGTGCTTGCCTTAATCGTTCTATGGCTAATTGATGTTTCTGCCGGACATTCAAAGATTAAGAAACTTGATTGAAGATTAAACTTCGAAAAGACCGGAAATTGTTTTGGATGAATCAAATCAAGGGATTTTCTAACTCTTATGAAACATGCATGCATCAATTATTTACAATTTATGTCCGTACTCGGACAGAAATAAATATTCCCCCTCTCAACTATGTGACAGAGAATGGACAAAAGTGATCCGTTACGACTCAGTCTCTTTTGGACTCTCCTCCACAGGCTGGGGATTTTGAGCTGTTTCTGTTCCTTCCGCCTCCAGTCCTTCTTTCATCATCTTAACAGTGCCATCAAAAAAGGCGTTGTCAGAGATCATGACAGCTGGAGCGAGGATTTCGCCTCTGTATTTTCCTGTGTCACGAAGCTCAACCTTTTCGTTGGCCATCACCTTTCCCTCGACTTCGCCTTCGATAATGATGTACTGAGCCTTCACTTCTCCTTTAAGCTTTCCTGTTTTTCCAACTAAGAGGAGAGCTGTGAGGTCAATCGTCCCCTCAAATTCTCCGTTTAAGAAAAGATTGTGAGAGCCTTTAACGTTTCCTTTAACGCTCAGTCCTTCGAATATTGCGGTTGTGTCCGATTTCTGAGTTTTCTCAAGTGAACGGAGATTCATTTTCATTTTATGCCCCTCCTATCCAAGAATTTAGCGAACCAAATTTCAGGGAGAGGAACTTGCTTTTTTTTATGACCGTGCAATTTTCCTCGACCTTATCTAAAATCCCTGCCTGAGATCCACTCAGGAAGGATTACACGAATTTATGTTCAAAGCTTATAGCACAAGGAAAGGTACGAAGTCAAATATGAAAGAGCATGCTATGTTCTTAAAGTCATACCAGAGTCCCTGATTATTTGACCAGGGCAGTGGGATTTTGGCTTTGATAATCGCTTCTTCCCCAGTATTTTTCAAAAAATTTGTCCAACACTAGACATGACACTGTCCCGTTTTCGATCACCACCCAAAGATCGCCGTAATTGTATTTCACGTTTCCAGAGTACCATTCGAGGACAACTTGAGGTTTACCGACAGCCTTGATGACTTCATCCGGTGTCATTCCTATTTCTATGTTTTGCACATAGGGCCGAATATTTTCCTCCAGGGGTTTTTCTTCCATACTGGGCTTTGTCTTTAACCGGATTTCGAAAGATAGAGCATTGACAGGACTCTTTCGCTTTATCCTGTCTTCTGATGGTCGGCCGGGTTGAGGAGCTTTTAATTTGGGCTCGCGGCGTTCTCTCTCAATGGCTTTTTCCATATCAATCCTTTTAGCTGGCATTGAGGACCTCCGCGGTGAGCGCTTCAAAGTCCTTTGACCCGTTTGACCGAGGGGCATACTCAAAGATGGTCTGGTTCTCGATTCTTGCTTCTCCGATCGAGACATTCTTTCGGATTCTCGTTTTGAAGACTTTTGAGCTCCATTTTTCTCTTGCCACTTTGTCAATCTCTCTCGATATGATTGTTTTCTTCTCGAAAAGGTTAACCAGAACACCGAAGATATCGACAGACTGATTCCCTCTGGCTGAGATTTCTTGGGCCACTTCGATGTACCGTTCGGCTCCCATGATAGAATCGATGCCCGGGCTTATGGGGATCAGAAGATTGTCACAGAAGATGAGAGCGGCTCTGTTGATGAGTGTATCAGTGGGAGAGAAGTCACAGAAAACAAAGTCGTACTTGAAATCCTTGATAAAAGAGATGCGTTCTTCGAATTTGAAAATTCCAAAATCATCTTTTGTGAGTTGTCTCTGGGCGTCATACAATCTTTTCCGGCCGGATGTGATGATGTCCAGGTTTTTGCGGACTTCGATGATTACGTCCTGGTGTCCGTCATTGAGTAATTCTGAGAGAGTATGCTCTGAGGCGATGTTGAAATGGCCTCCCACATTCCCCTGAGGATCGCAGTCGACAATGAGGACCTTTTTTCCCTTGCGCGCAAGTCCTGCTCCGAGATTGATGGCTGTGGAAGTTTTGCCGACACCGCCCTTGGAAGTCGCGATGGCAATTTTCTTCAATTCTTCTATCCTCTTCTTCTGCCGCTCTGCACAGTCAGCACACACGGAGAAATCTTTCTTCTTCCCCGTCAAAAGGATTTATAGCACAGGAGAAATCTGATGTCAAAAATAAATAGAATCGGACTTTTTCCGATGAAAAATTGTCGAAATGGCCTCATCAATCTATTCAGTTTTGAATTGCTGAATTGAAGTGATAATGGTTCGAAATAGAGAAGTTTTAATTTAAGAAACGATTGAGTCTTGCAGTTTTGCCTTGATGGGAGGTGGGGGTGTTGAGAGGATATTAGTGAGGATGTGGAATAAGATTTCCCCTCAAAGTCCGAGAGGAATTTAGAGAGAAATCTTTCATCATGCGGTTATCATTCCCGCCTTTCCTTTTTCCTTCGGTCGCCTTTGCGACGGTCGATCAATCGACGCCGATCCGTACCAGACCGTCGTTCAGGCCCCGGGTATCTAAAGGGATCTTTTTTCTCTTCCTTTCTCATATGGCCTTCCTCCAATTCCCTTCTTTAGATTTTGAGGAGTGTTGATGCGCACATAAAAGCAAAAAACATTTTTTGGAGACAATCCCCTTAACTCAAACCCCAAGAAGACTCGCAATCTCCCCTAAAACTTCTAAAGGAATAATCCGTTTCATCGAGACGATAAAAGACTCGTTAGTGTTTATAATATTTTCAAGGCTAAGTCAAGGATGAAATCAACTCTATAAATGGAGTCAGGGCCGACATGAGACATCTCAAGATTAATGTTATTCATTGTTATCGAGAAGCTCAGGAATCGACAGATAGATCAGATAAAAACGTCTACTGTCGAGCCCTGATCCAATATAGTCATTCTCACCGAGTCTCGTATGTAGAACATTTATAAAAGCGGGCAAAACGGAGGCAAACAAATGACGAAATCAAACTTCTTGAGCCAGAAAGTAATCCGACACTCTGATGTTGTATTTATTCGGATCCAGAGATTTCACTATCGTCCTCTTGTAATCTCCCTTTTTTGGATCCATTTCTGTGAGGTCGATGATGTCTCCATTGATTTTTTTCCCCCTCCTGTTGGTGATAAGTTTCACCTTGGGCCTGAGCATGAACGCTATTTCAGGATTGGCTTCCATCACGATGCCGAGTTCCTTTGTGTCCAGGCAGACAAGTGATCCGATCGGGTAGACTCCTACCAGGTTGGCGAAAACCTTGAGTAAGACCGGGTCGAACTCTGTGCCGCTCTTCTCCATCATTAAACTCAAAGCCTCGTCTCTCGTCAGTACTTGCTTGCGATAGGGTCTTTGGGTTGTTACTGAATCAAAGAAATCGCAAATCTTAACGATTTTGCTATAAAGACCAACCTTGTTTCTTTTCCAGTATTTGGGGTAGCCGGAAAGGTTAGCCCAAAGATGGTGTTCCAGGGCAACATAAAGAGTTTTTACTGGGAGATAACTCGAGTCTTTCATGTTGATGAGTTTTTCAACTCCATGGAACGTGTGCTTTTCTATGACTTTTCTTTCTTCTTCGTTCAATTTATCTTTCTTTTCCAGGATTTCTTTGGGGACATCCAATTTTCCCACATCATGGAAAAAAGCGCTCATGCCTAACTCTATCATCTCTTCTTTGTCGAATCCCAGTCTCCTTCCGAAACTTATAGCCAAGACGGCAACATTTGTCGAATGATTGACTGTGTATTCGTCGTAATTTTTTATGTTGGTCATCCCTATCATAAAAGACTCATCCTGGCTGATGAGATTGACAATGGATTGAATTAGCCTGCGGGAAGTCTTCCATGGAATTTTTTCATTTTCTTTTTGTTTGGCAAATGACTCTTTCAGGTGGGACATGCTTTTGCAAAAAACGTTTTTGGCAGTTTGCTTAACATTCTCTGCTTTCATGCGTGCCGCTGGGTCATAAGGGTGGATTTTTTCTAAGAATATATGTTTGATTCCCTTAGCTTTCAATTCTTTCTCAAAATCTCTGAATGGGTTGTCCTTTTTTCCATTAGAATTGGCGAGATGAGTTACGAATTGTGCAAGTTCATCGTCATCCAGGCCTGGTTCGAAACCTATGGTTCCAATTTCCTTTTTTTTGAATTCATCAGCCAAGAATTTAAAGTTATGAAAGCTAGTAAGGTCAAATTTTATCCTCTTGTTATTAAAAAATAACGTATTTTCCTGAAACTGGAACAGGGCGCGTCCTTCTTGCGCAAAGATTTCCTCGATTGAGGAATAAAGTGAGCTGATGTGTTCGATGAAAGTCAGATTATTGAGTTCATAGATTTGAGCGGTTTTTAAGGCGGAGGCAAAACGAATGAAGATATTTTCGATTCTTTTCGAGAGGACTTTTTTGGCAGGAGAAGAAGGATTCTTTGACTTTTTCTTGTCCTTTTCTACCTTGTAATTAAGCATTTTGTTCGCCTGGAAGGATTCTATTCGATTCAAAATTCAGGGCAATTTTTCTCAGCGAAAGACAGCATGCTTTCCGGATGAATTTATTCCGAGATTTTGCCCCTTCTTCAAGAATGCTCCGGGCTTCGGGATTAGCCATTTTTTCCAGCGCTGGGACTGCACAAAGACGGGTTTCATTCTGCTTTGTTTTATTGAAAATGCTCCACCTCTTCATAATAGAGCGGAGTAGAACACTGACTTCTTGGGATTGAGTCTCAGCTAAATATTCCAAGAGAGCCCTCTTCTCACTTTTTGATCTTTCTTTGAAATTTCTTTTTTCAGCTATCCGAATGAGAGAAGAGATCGTGGTCTGGTCTTCACAGTACTTAAGGCTCCTTGCCGCCCTGGTGCGGACTTCAACGTTTCGATCAGAGAGAAATTCTAGGAGGGCAGCGTTGGTCGTTTCGTCTTGGATTGTTCCCAGTGCGTGTATGACAGAAAGCCGCACTTCTTTATTTTCGTGGCCAGCAAGCTTATTAAGAAAGGGGAGGGCTTTTTTGTCACCAATCTTCCTAAATATTTCCAGGACTTCCTTTGTCAATGGAACTCTGTGGTTTTGGGTAATGGTAAAAAGAGAGGCGATATCCTTTTTTCCGAGTTCATAAAGGAAGTTTGAGGCCTTCAAACGGATAATCGGGTCGTCCGTTTCTTCCCAGATATCGGCTATAAGGGGGATGGTGCTGGGGCCGAGAAGCCTCAGGTATCTAAAGAAGGAGTCAAAATCAGTAATCTGGCGGTTTATGAATAATTTCTTTAGGTAGGCCAGAGAGCTTTCACTCTTAATATTCTGAAGAGTTTTCTCCAACAGTTCCTTTTTCTTTTCAAATTGACCAGAAAACAGGTCGGCCAATTCCTGCAGACGGTTAAGGATCAGAGAGGCGAGAGCAAAGAGGGACTTATAGACGACTTCTTTATAGAGTTGATCGAGAACGTTCAAAATGGATGAGAATGCGTCAATTTTATCTTCCATATAAAGGATTTCGAATAACAGGGTGACCATCTCAGTCATTGGAGGCGTGGCCCGATGCTCGACGAGCATTGATTCAATCACCGGGGATTCTCCCCTGTTGCCAGATGACATCTGAAAAGGAAGAGAGATGTCTTCTAGACCGACTTTGTTCTCCTCTTCTTCGTCCTTTTTATTCGTTGAATTGAGGCCTAAAGCGACGCTCCTTTTACGTAATTCTTTTCGGTCATTCGAAGTCAGCTTAATTTTTCCTTTTGTGAGCTCTTCCTTATCGATGTTGAAACGAGCTTCTTCTTCTCCCTCTTCTCCTCTTTCTCCTTCTTCACCAATTTCCGAATCCATGAATTCATCCACAGCAAAATAGCGGATATGAGGAAAATCCTTAATCCAGAGTGAGTTGACAATATCACTGTCATCTGGAGGAAGATCTGCATTTTCTTTGATGACTTTCAGAAAATCTTGAAGTTCTTCTTTATCCAAACCTTTGTAGAAAGCCAGTTCTCTGATTCCATCCTTGAAGAAAAGAAAAGGAAGACTGGCCTTTTTTTGTCCGTCCTGGAAGACTGTTTCTTCCTTGAAGGTGATGCGGAACTCTTTAATGATGAGTTTGAGTTCTTCTTCTTTGTCGAGGAAATTTTGCATTTTCTCGTTAAAGGTACTCACTAGACTTTTCACGGTGGGATTTTCTGTCGGGTATATTCTCATGGAGGCGAATGCCTTAATAAAGAGATTGAGGACTTCCTTTGCTTTCTTGATACTTCCTGCTTCCGGGAGAAGTCCATTATAGTCCGAAGAATTCTCCCAGACCGGTGAAGAAAATGAATTTAATCTTTCTTTTTTCCAAGAAGCAAAGTCATTATTAGATGACATTGACTCACTCACTCGTTTCAATTGAGAGGAGGTTAAACTTCGGCCGTTTCACCCAGGTTGGAAACAGGAAGGATTGGAATTCTATCGGAGGGATTGAGGTGCCAGGGATAGCATTCATAGAATCTCTTCTTTTTCCCCTCAGTTAATTTTTCTCTTGATGCCCATCGATGAGACTTTCATCAAGCCATTCACCCCTTAAATAAAGGGCAAAGATTTAGTCGTCCCAGATAAAAGAAAATGGAAAAAAATTGGACTTCGAAGAATGCCACCGAGTTGAACGAGTTATGAATACATTCAGAGAGGCTTCGCTTTTGTTCTGTCTGGTACAGGCACTCCTGTCTTAGAGAAATCATCCTTTGCCTCTTTATTTAAAGGGAAGAAAAGGTGTAGCTATTTGTAATAAATGGAGAGGTCTGTGAAAATCGCCTTTCAGGGTGAATTTGAAGATGATTTTCATCACCATTTCTCACCCCTCGTTCTCACCCCTGTGTGTGAGGATGTACTCTAATGATGAATTTGAGTTAGTTATGGGGTGGAAATCTGAAAGCGTGCATTTCCTTTTCCAAATTGGCTTGGTAATGAGGGTTCCAAATCTTGGCCTCGTGATTATCACACAGGGAAATTGAATTGTCAAGAGGAAAAATAGTGTCAAATAGTGGGAACTTAGGGCTCTGAGTCGATCACCATCAGGTAGTCTTTTCCTTTTCCAGAAGGAGCAAGATAATCATCTGTTTTTATCTTTTTCTTTGTCAGATTAACAATCGCTTTGACTCGAGAAAGTCTGAATGAGTAAACAAGATATTGGAAGTCAGGAAGCTAAACTGTCAAAAACTGGGGAATGGATTCAGGTTTTTGGTTTCTCTTTTCGATGAATTCTGGCTGAGAATTCTTATTCTATTGTTCCGATTCTCTTGTCCAGACGCTTTCCATCTTATTCTTGAACCTTATCACACCGTTACTCGCGGGGTGATAATAGAAGGGAAATTCGTACTTCTGAAAGCCTCTCACCACATAAGAAATGGTGTAAAGTGTCCACTCTTCCTCGGCAATTTTCTGAACTCTCATGTCCTTGATGAAGAAGCTGCTGACCTGGCCGTCTTTGGATCCAAAGCTAATCTCCTCTTTTGTTATCTGGAAAAAGCACCCCTCATAAATGGGAGTTGGAGTCTTCCATATTCCTATGAGTTCATCTGGAATAATGGGATTTCTTGCACATCCGTAGACAAACAACACAGAGAGGATGGAGAATAGGATTATTATATTTTTTGTTTTCATTTGAATTTCCGCCCAATTTCAAATGGGATAGCGTCCGGTAGTGGACTCGCCGGACAAAAATTCTGTGATGCAAAACTGTTCTTTGTTTCCGTAGTGAATCCTTTCCAGTGACAAAGCCGAGTTGGCCTTTCATCCTCATGACATTTGGGGATGTGCTGAATGGTTTGTAGAAGATGTGATAATCGTCTGTTGCTTCGGGCCATCTTACTTTTTATCCTTTTTGGCAATGACTTTCAGAAAGGCATCCGCCACTTTGGGATCAAACTTAATTCCTGCTCCCTCCTTGATATACTTGATTGCACTCTTGTGGTCAAGTGCTTTTCTATACGGACGATCTGAGATGAGAGCATCATATGTGTCGGCCACGATGAAGATTCGGGCTCCCAAGCTGATTGATTCTCCTATAAGACCGTTCGGATAACCGGATCCATCGTAAAACTCGTGGTGCTGGAGAACAATAGGAATGACATCAGAATACGCCGCAATGGGTTCCAGGATTCGTGCGCCTAAACTCGTGTGTTTGCGCATTAAATCTAGCTCTTCAGGAGTTAAATTCCCCGTCTTGTCAAGAATTTCAGCTGGGATGCCCAGTTTTCCGATATCATGGAGCAAGCCCGCTCGACGAAGGTCATCGAGGTCTTCTTTGGGGAGTCTCAGGGCTTTGCCGATTTTTATGGCCAGTTTTGTGCTCCGTTCTGAGTGTCCTGCCGTCCAGGAGGATTTGGCGTCGATAGCCCGGGCCAGGGCTCTGAGCGTTCCCCAGTTGAGCTCGTTCAGTTCTTCGATCAATCGGGCATTTGAAAAAGCGACGGCCACCTGATTCGCCAGTCGACGGGCATTGTCGAGGTCTTCCTGGGAAAACTTGGGCTGTTTAACGTAACCAAGAGCGATTATCCCCGCCAACCCTTCTTTGAGGAAGAGAGGGAGTAACAGGAATGATTTGATCCCTCGACTGGCCAGAGGAGAAAGGTAATTAGGAAGATTGTCATCCAGTGTGATCAACAGATTCTCTGGATTTTCCCTGAGGATTTGCATATCTTCTTCTGTGATATTGACCTTTTCTGTGATTTTTCCTTTTCCTTCACTCTGCTCTTCTCCGATATAAGTCTGGGCTGTATCGACAGATTCGGGATTGATGACAGTGATGCTCATACTCTTGCAGGGAAAAACATCTTGTATACGGGTTATGACTGTGTTCACGATTTTTTCTGTATCCAGGACTGATAGAATGTCTCTATCGATTTCTCCCATGGCGATCAAAGCTTTAAACTGTTTTCCCAGTTGACTGGCCATCGAATTGAAGGATTCCGCCACTTCTTCGAACTCATCTTTGCTAGTGACCGAGACTCGGCTGTCAAATTCTCTTTTGGCGAGGCGTTTCGTCCCTTCCTTGAGCCTTTCGAGGGGCACCATGCTTCTCCTTATCTGGATGATACTCAGGAAAAGAACGAACCAGAGCGCAGCCAGAACGATAGGAGGAAAAATCTGCCAGAAGGTACGAGCAGGTTGGAGCACAGTGGCGTTAGATTCACTCAGCACGAGTTTCCAATTATCGGCCAGGTAAATATTCCCAAGGACGATGGGTCGGAAAAAGGAAATATAGCTTTTTCCGATGTGTTTCCAATCGAAATAAGATGGTTGGTTTTCTTCCATTTGGAGCTGAATGGCAACAGGAAATGAGATCGGAAGCCGCAAGGTTGTCACAAGAATGTTGTTGGACTGATCTATCAAACATAGTTGAGAGCCGTAGAGGAGAAACTCCTTTTTTAAAGTGGACCAGATAAAAGATGGATTGATTTCGGCGAAAAGAAGGTCCTCTGTCTGACGTTCAGGATGAATAGCCACGCCCATGAATATTCGGGTTTGCTCGTTTTCCCGGAAATCGGTTTTGATCATGGTCATTCCGCTCAAGATAATTTCTTTGGCTTCATTGGAAATCTCAGGGAGATCGGATATGTGACCGAAAAGATTTCTGGACGTGCCGTCTTCAGCAACAAGGGCCAGACTAGAAATCTGAGGTTTGAGGCCAGAATCAGGTTCTTGAGGAATGTAGTAGTTAGGCTGTTCGGAGTTAGTTATGAGGTTGGCGGCGATCATCCTTAGGTTGTCATTGAGATGATAAAAACTTTGATAGATAAATTGGGCCATACTTCCGGATGTCTGACGGAGACGATCTTGACTTTGATCGCGGAGTTGACTTGTCACGGAAATAACGGAGATAACCGCTTGGATAGTTATTGGGAGCAGGGCACAGGCGACAAAGAGGAAGAAGATACGTTGGGCAACTTTACTGCGAAGGAATGTCAGCTCAAGTTTCATACTCTAAGAAGGAGATTAATACTTGTGAGCCAGGCCTACAAAACCCCCGTTGTTGGCACGGACGATATCATCCCAGCTCTCTTCAGCCGTCAGAGGCGCTACGGTCATTCCGTCTTGACCGATGCTGTAAAGATCAAAATCTGTATTGAGTGGAACCAGAAATCGGTCTTTCCGCAATTTTCCTTCAATCGCTGTTTTATCCAAGCCAAAAATGACAAGGTACTCGTACGGATTTCCCCATGGGTCTGTCACGTTCGACTCTCCAATCTCATCCAGAGTGACGGGGAGCCTTCCGTAATCTATCATGAAATCCTCGATTTTCTGCCCCATCAGAGCGATTTTCGATACGGCCTGGTTGACTTTGGCTTTATACATTGCATTCGTGTAAATGGGCACTCCCACTGCCATGAGAGTCCCGACTATGGCCACGGCGAGAAGAAGTTCTATTAAGGTCATAGCCTTCTGGTGTCCTCTCTTCTTACGGGGTAAGAAAGGAATGGGAGTTTTAAGCCAGCGTGGCGATGGGAATCGGCTGGCGAAGTTTTTAAGTGTAATTATTCTCATTTTGTTCACTCGATTATAACTTTTTGAGACAGGAATGTTTCCTGACTCATTTTATGGAGGCGTAATTGGCCCTCCGTTAAACGCCCATGCATTCAACTTGGAGTGTGAATGCCTGAAAAGAGCTCGTGATTTCTTTAAGAATACGAAATCGCTCTTTCCCATCCGCTACCTTCCTTGGCGGAGATTGTTTAAGAATTGTACCATGATAAAAATTTAAATGTCAAAGCGTAAAACGGCAATTTCACTTTGTTAGAGAAGGAGTTTTCATGCGGAAAACAAAAAAAATTTTTGCTAAATGCTCATCTCCACCCCCCCCTAAATTTGAGTATCGATGGTTTTATCCAAGCATCCAATTTTTGTAATGTTTTGAATTTTGTGCCCGCTACCCCTGGAATAAAGGAAAAATTCAAGAAATTTCATATGCGATCTTATGAATATGTGTGAATAAAAAATCAATAGCCAGTCATCAAGTGTATACAGAAAATCATCGTCATTAACCTTTACTAACGGGAGATAATCCTCTTTTAAGGTGAGAGGAAAAACGAAAAAATCACTGCAAAAATCACCGCGAGAGGCTATTGGTCAACAGGAAGATTTTGATTATCTTTTCTAGAGATGTTTAAAAAATGTTATAGATGTCGACTGCGACAGAAAAAAGGGGAAGATAAATTGCCCTCAACCCATTTTTAGCTATGAACTATAACACAGCCATGAAATGCTGGTTTGATGGAATTCGAGAGAGCGTGAGATGGAAAAGATAAAATCCTATTTCTTCAAGCATTTTGAAAAAATTCTTGTTCTTTTCATCTTACTCATCATTATCCTCATCAATTTTTTTGTTCCTTATAAAATCGGATTCCTCAACTTTTTTTATCTGCCCATAATCGTTGCTGGCTACTTCCTGGGAAGGAGGATGGCTGTTCTCACTTCCTTTCTCTGTATCCTAGTTGTCATCATATTTATCCTGATTTCTCCTTCGCTTTTTTTCTCAGCCGGCACAGAGAAAACCTATATCATAGTCAGTCTTATCGGATGGGGATCCTTTTTAATCCTGACCAGTGCGGCAATGGGATATCTTTACGAAGAAAAAGAAAAGAGAATCAAGGATTTGAAAGCCGCTTACATCGGAATCCTGGAAATTCTTTCCAAATATCTTGAATCTGCGGATCGCTACACTCAGGGACATTCGGTCCGGGTGTCTCATCTTGCCGAAGACATTGCTCGTTTTATGGGTTTGCCTTCCAATGAGAGAGAGAATATAAAAACCGCCGCATTGCTTCATGATATCGGGAAGACTGAAATAAGCATGGACATCGTCAAGAAGGCCGCCAACCTTAGCGATAAGGAAAGAGATCAGATGGCTGAACATTCAGAAAAGGGAGCCCGCATCATATCACTGGTGGGCGGAGTGCTTGAAGAGGCAGTGCCGATTGTCCTAGCCCACCACAAATTCTATTTTGAGAATAAAACGTCTTCAGCTAGAGAAAGGGCTGATATTCCTCTTGGTGCCGAAATCATCGCTGTGGCCGATGCCTATGATGCCATGATCACTGACAGGCCTTATCGAGCTGGGATGCCCCCATGGAAAGCGTTTGAGGAGATTGAAAAGGAATCCGGGAAACAGTTCCGTCCCGATGTGGTGAAAGCTTTTAAAGAAGTCCTGATGTCGAGCGATAAGTACAGCAAGGAAGAGAGAGAGTCACTCCTTAACCTGGATCATTCATAAAATCTGCCGACACCCTTTTAAAAACACCTCTGAAGAGTATCTGATCATTCTATGTCGGCATCTTTTCCCCTTCGGGCGAGCCGATCTCACCGCATCTACTTCGTTACAGCGCAAGCGCGGTGGACGACCACAGCATCTTGCGCTGTGCCTCGTATATACGGCAACCTCGACTCGTGAATAATCCAGGGGCCTTGGATCATTCATAAAATCGGCCAACACTTTATTCTATCTAACAAAAAAGGGGACAGGCTGCTTTTTTTAAAAAGAGGGACAGTCCCTATCTTTCTTAACAAAAGGACTGAAAGGGACAGTCCCTGAACAAAGCAGCCTGTCCCCTTTTTGTTTATCGTTAAGGGTTGTACGACTGAGAGAATATCATTTGAAAAAATACCTGATAC
>JABAOH010002014.1_pt3 | contig 17178 bp, 11 predicted proteins | sample 7062181 | NCBI WGS metagenome assembly JABAOH01 (sample SAMN14538630, study PRJNA623070) | marine sediment metagenome | biome: marine biome [ENVO:00000428]; feature: marine pelagic biome [ENVO:01000023]; material: deep marine sediment [ENVO:00002113]; isolation source: pool of 5 deep marine... | reverse complement strand
CTCCGAAGGCTGCGCCACAAGCTTGGCCTGAGGCTTCTTCACAATAATGACTGGCTTCCAATCACTGTCATTAAATTCCACAGTGTCCCAACCGGGCATCTCTTTCCGTGCGTCGTAGTGCTCGCCCATCAAAAGATCAGAGCTGACGATTGGTCCCTCCGAACACCGCCAGGTTTTATCCGTCGCAGCCATTTCAACTGTCCCGTCTTCATACTCCACTTCAAGCTGAAGGAGCAGGCTGTTCTGGAGACCGTAATTCCCACGGAATTTTCGCCATCCCAGGTAACCGCTGTACCAGCCATCTCCGACCACAGCGCCAATGGCATTCTTGCCCTTCATCAGATTTTCGGTGACATCATACGTGCGGTACTGGATTCGCGTGTTGTAATCCGTCCATTCCGGCGCAAACACCTCCTTTCCAATCTGCTGGCCGTTGATATGAAGCCTGAAAATCCCCCGTGCAGTGATATGAACAAATGCCCTTTTCACAGTTTTATCCAGGTCAAATGTTTTCCGGAACCAGGGCGGAGGCGGCCCCGGTGCCAGTTTCTCTGGCTTCAGATACTGGGGATCCAATTCCATAGATAGCCATGAGCCTTGCCAATCCTCCTGACTCAGAAGCCCCATGGTCCAGAAGGCAGGCTCTCCTGAATCACTCACTTCACCATGTTTATTCCAGACAAACACCTTCCAAAAGCATTTCATCCGAGAACCAAGCGCTTTTCCTTGATAAGTGATCTGGTTTGTGCGGTCGCTGTTCACCTTCCCGCTGTCCCAAAGATCTCCGATGTCCCTCTCAAGATTCTCTTCGTTCGAGGAAACGATGATCCTGTAAGCGGTCTGCTTCTGGCCGCGTTCGGATGACTCCAGGATCCAGCTCAACCGGGGCTTCACCGCATCCATTCCGAGCGGATTCTTCAAATATTCACATCTCAAATGACTGATCTTCAAGCCCGAAATCTTCCCGTGATCTTCAAGAGAACAGGCTGAGCTAAGGACAAAAACAGCCAAAAACGCCGCCACTATCCATTTTTTCATTTTAACCTCCCAATGAAAAAATCTGACTCCGCAAGAATCTATCCGAATTTCTCCCATCAAACGATAACTCTTTATTTTTCAACTTTTTATGACGCGTCTCTTCTTTAATACAAGCCTCTTATTCTTTTCTCTTCTCTGTGTTCGGCTCTTTGCTCTTCATCCCGATCGGAGCGAAGATGAACCAGAGCAGCATCCCGATAAACATCAACCGGGCATGGACCTCCCAGGAGAGATCCCCCAAAAACACAAAGAATGCGGGGACAACTGTCAGTATCAAACCGGAGAGAGCAATGACAAGTACCATTATTCGCATTTATCCTTCCTCGGATAAGATTTTTCCCTGTTTTATTCTCTGCTCTAAAAAACTCAGGAGGACGTACAGGACCAGGGCAATGAAAAATCCGGGCAGACCCTTGAAGAATATTTCAAGAGGAATCAGGAAAGCCACAACAAGAGTGACCAGCCAACTGATGGCCGCAGACCAGCTTATCCTGGCGCCGCTGAATTCAGCGAAATTTCTTTTAAGGCCCATCTTAGGCAAAATCCAGAAATCCGCAAAGATGACTGCTCCCATGGGCATAAGAATCAATCCATAAAGAGCGACAAAATCCAGAAGCCGCATGACTAAAGCCGGGAAACAGGCCGCGATCGTGGTGCCAAGTCCGGCAGCAGCCGTGACCTTCCAGCGTTTCCAATTCGGAGATGCAGTCTGGAGGGCGAGCCCGGCCCGGTAAAGAGTCGGATTCGCAGTTGTCCATCCCGCGACCACCACGCACACCGCTCCGGCGATTCCCGCTCCCATAAAGGCGATCGGTCCGGGGGCCACAGTCACATCTGCAGCCGCACAGAGGATGCCCGAACAGATCCAGGCCACATAATGCCCGAGAAACATCCCGAACGCGCTGGTGAATCCGTATGCCCATCTTTTTGCATAGCGAAAAATCGAGAGGTCCGCCATACCGATATGCATAGCCATGTTGCAGAACCAGGCAAAAAACATCACATGCCAGAAGGTGAATTTTGACTGGCCTTCGACCGGGATCCCTGTCCAGATCTTTTTGTTGGCCACGCCCCAGAAATCCCCAAAAGATGTAATCCCCAATTTAGGGAGAACAGCCAGGGCTGCGGCCACGAACACCAAAAACATCCAGGGCGAACAGATTTTGGCAAAATTGGCGAACTTCTCGAACCCGAGAATGGCCAGGCAGGTCACCACAAATCCCACAAATAATACGACGACAATCCAGGTGATATTTGTGGGGAACATATCCTGAAGACCGGGCATCGGCATGTTAAAAGGGATCCCGACAGCGGTGGCAGCCACAGAGATCATTGCCCCGGCGAGGAAACAAAACATTAGAGCATTGACGATGCTGTAAACAAAAGTCAGATACGGACCGCAGATTTTGCGCAGCATCCAGTAGAGTGTGAGCCGGGTTCTAACCGCTATAGGTGCACACAGAAAAGCCCAGCTCAGGACAGCCAGGATGTTCCCGACAAGAAGTCCAAGAAAAAGGTCCGGTGCAGAGACCCCCCGGGCCACGAACAGGGCTCCGATGACGAATTCCGTCCCGGCCACATGTTCACCGGCATACATGCCGATGAACTTCCCGATCCCCTGGAGCTTGTCTCTCGAGACAGGTTCACGGTCAAATTCATAAAGAGCATCCAGCCTTTCTGCTATCGAGGCTTCTTCTGGAGAATGCATAATGTATCTAATAGGGTGAAATCCGGGATGGATAGGGCCTTACAGCTTTTCACTAAGTCTACATTATTATCATTCGATCACTTTTGTAAAGCTCCCCGCTCCTTAAAAAGTATTGAGACACATTTTATCGTATTGACATTGAACACCCTTTAAAGTATCAATGGAGTAAATCTTTTCATTTGTAAATTTGCATAATTCAGAGTTTTGGACGATGTCCAACAAAAACACTATCAGGGGGAAATAACCATGAAATTCCGGACAAAGACTTTAATCTTTATTTCATCATTTTTTCTCATCACGGGTCTTGTTTTCAGCCAGGAAGAGGATGTGGAAGGAAGCCAGGACCATCCGCTTCTTTCCAGAATGGAGAATTTCTACATCAGCGGCTATGAAGAATTCGAGTACGAATCCCATGATTTTTACGATGCTGAAGACAACGAGTACATAATCGAAGGCCACAAGTGGGTGATTGAGTACACTCTGAAAGGAGGATTCACACCACCGGGTCAGCTGAAAGTGAGAAGGAATTATATCAATGCGATCAAAGAAATCGGCGGGACGATTCTATTCGACAAGGGTGTGTACATGAAGGTCGCCACAGAGAACAAAGAGACCTGGATCGAAGTCTGGGTTAGCTCGAACAGCCGGGACTACACACTGACTATTGTGGAGCGAACGATCATGGGACAGGAAGTGGCGGCAGATCCGGCTGCTCTGGCTGGCGATATCAAAGCATCTGGACGTGTAAAGGTTTATGGAATTTACTTTGACCTGGACAGCCATGAGATTAAGCCTGAGTCTGATCCGACTCTCCAGGCCATCGCGGACATGTTGAATGCGAACAGTTCTCTCAAAATCTATGTTGTCGGACACACAGATATGACCGGACAGCTCGATTACAACATGGAATTATCGCTGAGACGGGCGGAATCAGTCGTCGATGCCCTGGTCAACACACATGGAATCGCGCCCGATCGTCTGAAAGCGCAGGGAGCTGGCCCTCTTTGTCCGGTCAGCACGAACAACACAGAGGAAGGCCGAAAACTGAACCGTCGGGTTGAGCTTGTCGAGATGAAATAAAAAGGGGTCGCGTCTTAACATTTGACATTTCTATTTCTACGATCCTTCCCGAATACATAATCCCTAAAAGTAACAAGACTATCTACCGAGACACAATCAGGAGATGCTGAATGTTAAGACCTGGCCCTTCCAAATCAATCCAAACAGAGAAATGTTAAATGTTAAGACGCGACCCCATCTATCTTCTGAGAGTTGCATCAGTCCATTCTTTTTCATATGATAAATCCACTCGAGTATAGGCATTTAGCCGAAAGATACACAGTACAGAAGATGTCAAATCCTTTAAACTCATTCTCCATAACCTGAAGTAACGGAGGAATACCATTATGACTATAAAAAAACTAAAATTAATCATTCATCTCGCTTTAGGCGGCCTTCTTCTGTTCACTCTTGTCAGTCTCTCATTTTCTGTGGAAATTGTGCCTCGAGCGAAATACCTGGACTACGCCCGGGCTGCAGCGGACTGGACCTGGGACCATTACGACGAGCTGATCGAAAGATGGAAACAGCGCTTCGATCCTGAGAGTGTGTTCGGGTACCGGCCTCCGGGAGGACTCCTGGAGATGTCGGTCATCTATAGCTACCTGTACGAGAAAGAGAAAAAACCGGAATACGCGCGGCGGGTGAAAAAGATACTCCTCGAATACGGAGACTACCGGTCTCAATATCCTGAATCGTCAATCAAACAGCGACCGGACTACGCTGACGGTGTTCCGGCCCTTCCGGATTTCTTCACGGTGATGCGCTATATCCGCGCTTACGACACACTCAATCGCCTCGAAGTCTTCAACAGATCCGAGAAGAAAAAAATCGAATCTCTGATCGCCGAGAGCATGACCTATCTCCTCCGCACTCAGGAATGGGGACCGATGAACCGAACAGCTCTGCGGGCAGAATCCCTGGCCTGGGCTCTGCGCGCTCTTCCGGACCATCCCGATGCTCCGGAATGGGAGATGCTGCGCCAAGCCCTGGGAGACGACAACTGGGGAAATTGGGAGATCGAGGACGCGACCATCTACCATGGCGTCTGGCTCTACGCCCTCTGCGGATATGCTAACGCTTTGGACAGAATGGACGAGCTTTTTAAAACACCTGAGATGTACTACTACGCCCATTATTTTCTTAACCTGATGTGTCCTGCGGGGATGGTCCCGGATTTCGGCGATGCCAACTGGCTGAGGAACTGGCAGCTCTATCTAGTCTTCTTCGAAGTAGCGGCTCGCCAGTACAAAGATCCTCACCTGAAATGGGCAGCCTCGACCATTGCCCGGAAATTCATCGATTTCGCCAATCCCACCAGCATCGGGCTGGGCTACATTTTTCTGGATTGTTTCCTCTGGGCAAACGATGACATCCCGGCGGTCCAGCCCCAGAGCTTATCCCAGGAAGTGATGGAGGACGTTCAGGGAAAGAAGATCGTCTTCCGCAACGGCTGGGATCCGAAATCCACGTATCTTCTCCTCAATTACAGGGACGAGGGAGACGGCGGTTTGAATTTCCGGGACTATCTGCGGGATACCATCCCTGTCGAGGAAGAGAAGATGACCCACGGGCACTCGGATGAAAACAGCATTGCGCTGCTCATGTCCGGCGGCTCAGTGCTCCTCCACGATGGCGGCTACAGGGATTACATGCCCAGCGGTCCGTTCGGCGCCTACCGCCAGGATTATTTTCACAACCGGCTGTGTGTGCGACCGGAGAAAATCTGGATGGGACAGGAGAAGGGACAATTCCGTTACAGCATAAAGGATGCGGTCCCCGGACAGAGCATTCTCGACTTTCTCCACAACGCTGGGTCCTACAGAATCGTCCGCACCCAAAAGGTCGATTTCCTCTCCTTACCGGACTTTGATTACAGCCGGACGCGGCTCATCGATTCCAACATGGGATACGAGTGGGATCGGGTCATTGCCTATGTCAAAGACCCGGAGGTTTTTGTGGTTTTCGACATTTTCAAGTCGCAAAAAGAAGAATTCTTCACTCTCGCCAACCTCTGGCATACCCGGAAGATCCTGGACCAAGGGGCACACTGGTACGACACGGTCTATGACAGGATCCAGAATAGTCAGCTGCCCCGGGATACACATCTGCTTATCGTCTTCCCTGCCAACCATTACCGCTTGGAAGGTGTGGAGTCAGAAAAACGCCACTACCAGGATGAAATCCTGATCCATCAAACAACCGCCCAGCATTTCGAACTCGGCGAAACTGTCGGGTTTGTGACTGTGCTCATCCCCCACAATAAGGAAGAATCCCCGCAGAAACTGGCCCAACAGGTCAGCCTTCTTCCGGCCAAGCCGGAGGGAGCGGGTCTCGGCATTCAAGTTAAAAGAGGAGATAAACTCATAACGGTTGGAATTAAAAATGACCTGCGGATGGATATGGCCCGGGACTGGCGCCGGCCCCGATACACCTACGAATCAGGTCGAATGAACTACGGGGATATCGAAACCAACGGCGATTTCGTGTTTGCCTCCCTTCAAGGGACGATACTCAACTACACGATCGTCAATCTGACTAAAGCGATGTATAGAAACAGAGTCCTTGTGGAAGCTAAGCCGGGCTTTTTCGGACTGGCATTTGACGGCAGCCCGGAAACGACAGGTGTCGGGAAACTTCGCTACTGGCGGGATAAGGTAAATTTGAAGAAAAAATAATAAGCGAATGAGGATAGGGGCAGTCCAAAAAGAGATCACTCCTTCCCTGCCTGCAGAATTGGTCGGCTACATCAGACGATTCGGGAAAGCCGCGGGAATCCATGATCCTCTTCTGGCCAATCTTCTCCTGGTTGACAACGGAACCGAACGAGTTCTTCTCGTCTCCCTGGATATATTATTTCTGAGCACCGATTTTGCATTCAAGGTGAAACAGGCTGTATCTGAAAAGCTGAATATAGATACAAAAAACATTCTCCTCGCTGCCATCCACACCCATTCTGCGCCCGCGATCCACTTCTTCAGAGACGAGAGCATACAGGATAAGGCCTGGGAGGAAAAAGTCTTTCAGACTCTTGTCCAAAGCGCAGTCGAAGCCAGCCAACAGCTTCAACAAACAACGATGGGAGTAGGAGTGGGCCGGTCTTCAATCGGGCAAAACAGGCGGAAAGACAAAGGACCTTTTGACTCGAATTTTCCCCTCATCTGTTTTTTCGATGAGCAGGATCGTCCTCAGGCAGTGATGGCGAACTGTGGCTGTCATCCTGTAGTTCTGGATGAAAGGAATTTGTTCATCACAGCGGACTATGTCTTCAACTTCCGCAACAGCTTGAACACCATGCTCTCCTCAGATCTCACCACCCTCTTTTTTACAGGAGCCTGCGGGGATGTGGATCCCTTGGAACGCGGCAGCTTCTCTGCGGCACAAAGACTCGGAAAAAAATTAGCGGGAGAAGCTCTTGTAATCATTGACTCGATGGAAGCAAGTTCAGACATCGAAATCAAAAGTATAGAAACCTCACTCGAAATCCCTTATGCAGGAATCCCCAATGCTCATGAGGCCGAAGAGACCTACAAGAATACAAGAAAGAATTACGAAAATGCCGCTGCCAAAGGAGAGAGAGAAGCTCAAAAAATACAGAAAGCGTTCCTGCTCTGGGCGGAAAAACTCAGGGAGAAGGCGTTGAAAAACGAAATTCCCGCCTCGCTTCAGTGCAAGCTTCAGTGCATCAAATTGGGGGATGCCGTCCTGTTCGCTTTTCCGTTCGAGCTCTTCTCTTCCATTTCTCAATCTCTGAGAGCGCGGAGTGGAATTCCAAACTTATTCATGGTCGGTTACGCGAACGGATACGGCGGCTATCTTCCGGATAAAAAATCAATTGAGGAAGGCGGTTATGAGGTCGAGGAGGCGTTCAAGTATATCGGGCTGCTGCCTTTCACTGCGGACGCCGAGACTTTATTCCTGAGGAAAGCCCTTGAGCTTATAAAAGGAGTGACACATGGACTCGCTCAATAATTCGGCGACATTTGACTCGTATCATTGCGGGCGACTGAAGGAAGTGTGACGATCCCGTAAAAAGAAATGTATATTTATCCATATGAGATTACCACGTCGCTCTGCTCCTCGTAATGACAATTGGATGAGATGACCGGGTAAGCTCACAATGACACCTTTTCCCTCGATGAAAAGAAAGAAAGTGTTACCGAATTACTAAGCATAAACAACTCAGGAAGACAAGATGAAAGTCAGTTCATAAAAGGCATAAAGCCGATGCAAACCATAGATTGGACAATCATTGCTCTCTACTGTGTCTTCATGATCGGGATGGGAATCTACTTCACCCGCCGGGCGGGAAGGAACATGGAGAGCTACTTCATCGCTGGCCGCAGGCTTCCCTGGTGGGTTCTCGGCTTCTCCGCTGCAGCCACTTACAGCGGTGCGGGAGCCGCACCGGCTTTCACCATGCTCGTCTTCCAAGGGGGATTGATGGGAAACTGGTGGTGGTGGGTGCCTTTTGCCATCTGGATGCCACTGGTGGCCGTCATCTGGTCCAAGCTCTGGCGGCGTCTGCGCGTGGTCACCACAGCCGAACTCATGGAACTGAGGTACAGCGGTAAAGAGGCCCGGATTTTCCGGGGAATCTATGCCACTTTCATGAGCCTGGGATTCGCTGTCCTGTTGAACGGCTATGTCATGGGCTGGTTGATAAGAGCCATGGCTCCGATATTCAACTGGACAGACCTTCAGGTCGTCTTGTTTTCCACGGCACTCGTCCTGGTCTACTGCACACTTTCCGGACTTTTCGGCGTGGCTTACAGCGACGTCATCCAATTTCTCATATTTTTCGGTGCCAACCTCGTTCTGATCCCGGTCATCCTGAGCAAAGTCGGCGGTCTGAATGTTGTCTATGAAATGGCGACATCCCAACGCGGAGCGGATTTCTTCCATGCCCTTCCTCCTCACGGAGAAATCGTGGGCATGACTCTTTTCTTTTTGGTTATCCAAGGGCTGTTCTATGCATCCTCCCCCGCCGGCGGAGAGGGGTACACGGCTCAGAGGTTCATGGCCGCTAAAAACGAGTTTCATGCCCAGACCGGACAGATGTTCAACGCGTTCATCACTCTGATCGTGAGGGTCATTCCGTTTCTGTTTCTGGGGATAATCGGAGCCGCCCTTCTTCCGGCTGCCACGACTGAGCCGGACAGAGTCTGGGGAATCCTGGTCTCCCGTTATTCCCTTCCGGGATTGACCGGACTTCTGGTCGCGGCAGAGCTGGCCGCTTTCATGTCCACCATCGACACCCATATCAACTGGGGGAGTTCGTTCCTGGTCAATGATCTTTACCGAAAGTTTATCAAACAGAAAGCCAAGGAAAAACACTATGTTCTGATAAGCCGCGTCGCAACTGCCGGCATCCTTCTTCTGAGTGTCCTGGTGGGATATTTTCTGGTCGAGCAGATGATGGCCTGGTTTCTGTTCATCAACTCCGTGATGGTGGCCTTTATCCTGCCTTTGAGCTGGCTGAGGTTTTTCTGGTGGAGGCACAATATTTATGGAGAAGCGGCCGCCATCATCATCGGGCTTCCTCTTTCGTATGTGATCTGGTTCCCCTTAGGATTCTCTCAAACCGATAAACACCCCTTCTGGCATGGATTCCTTCTTCTCTTTGCTCTGGGATGGATCATCATCCTGGGTGTGGATTTGCTGACACGGCCAGAAAAAATGGAGAAGCTAAAGGAATTCTACAAAAGATGCCGTCCGCCGGGATTCTGGGGGCCAGTTGCCCGAGAAATCAAAGGAGAAGAGAAAAAAGACCGGAAAAGAGAAAACCTGAGAGATATCATCGACTGTATTTTCGGAATTGTCTTTTGCCTGAGTTCGATCGGCGCGCTGACCGCTTTTTTCGGCCGACACTGGGCAATGTTCACGGCCGCCCTTGTTCTCTCCTTAGCCAGCGGCGGTATGTTCCTCCTGCGCTGGAATAAGAGAGGAGTGTTCCAGTCATTATAAAATGTATAATTTTAATTATGAGATTGCCACGCAAGCTCGCAATGACACATGCATGAGATTGCCACGCAAGCTCGCAATGACAAACACGCGAGATTGTCGCGTTTCACTCGTAAGGACAGAACATCGGGGACATTCCTCAATGACCATATAAATGAACGAAAAATAAGGAGGTCAAGATGAAAAAAATCGTGCTCATCCTATCCTTATTCGCTTTATTCAGCTTGGCTTTGGCAGCCGATTCATTCCAAGGAAAAGGCATCTGGATCCATCCCGGAGACATGGGGAAAAGCGAGGCAGAAGTCGAGGAATTTTTCAAACTTTTGGACAAATGTGGCTTCAACATCGTCTTTCCTCTCGTTAAAGGAACCGGCGGCACTATCTTCTGGCACAGCCAGAAATTTCCGGAGGCGATCCATGCAGACTATACAAAATTCGACCTTCTGCGCGCCGCTGTCAAATACGCCCATCAATATGGGATCAAGATCCACCCCTGGCTGTGTGACTTTCCCGAAGGAAAAAACAGCCCGGCCTTCAAGCAGCATCCGGAATGGGCGATGCTCAATCCCCAGGGAGGCTACACCTCTGATGAGAAACTGAGCCAGGACCGTCCGTATAACCCAGTCTGGATGTGTCCGGCCCGGCGCCCTGGATACACGGACCAGTGGCTGATCCCGATGATCGAAGAGATCGTGAAGAATTACGACGTTGACGGCATCCATCATGACTATGTTCGCTACCCGGGAGATGTGGCTCCGGATTCCTACTGTTTCTGTGACTACTGCCTGGAGCATTACCTCACGTACAATCATTTCTATTACCAAAACCGGCCGCAAGACCAGATCTTCTTGAAAAAGGTCCTGCCGCGAGAAGAGTCCAACTGGCACAACGACCTGACCCTGAAGCCTCCGGACTGGGACAAGATGAGCCGGGAGGAGAAGGCGGACTACCTGCTGGAAGGGAAGTCTGTGAACCGGAATGACCTGGATTATTACTTGTATGAGACGCGAAGCGACGCCATCACCCGGTTTGTCCGGGAAGCGACAGAGAGTGCCCGGAAGATCAAACCGGACATCGAGTTCTCAGCAGCGGTTTTCATCAATCCGATGAGAAGTGCCAGACACATAGGACAGCGCTGGACCGATTTTCTGGACTGGGTCGATGTGATGGCACCGATGAACTACCGGAGTCATTTTCAGGGAAGCTTCGAGGATTATCTGGCCTATCTGGAGGATTACATTCGGGCCCAGATGAAATGGAGCCGGGGAAAGAGCTTTCTCTATGCGGGAGTGACGGGACATTACATCTACAGGGAAGAACGAGAGCCCTGGGAGAAGGCCATTAATATTCTCGCATCTGAGGATAGATCAGATTCAGAAATGAATAAACTGAAAAAGCTGATGGAAAAAAACATTGGATATTTGAAAGAATTCTCACCGAAACGGGCAAAAGAGCTGAACAGCACGTTCAAATCCTGGCTGAAGAATAAAGTTCAAAAGGATAATTTCATCGAGGCTTTAAGAAAGGTTCTCAGAGATCCTCCGGCTGGATTCTTCCCCGAGGAAAAGCTCCTCCGCACGATCGATACTGTCAAAAGTGCGGGAGCCGACGGCGTCGTGATCTTCGCCGCAGGGATCATTCAGCGGAACAAGCTGTGGCCCGCGCTGGAGAAGTCTCTCTCTCAATAATCAAAACAGAGAATTGATCCCAAGCTTGGCTTGATTACTTTTGTTCGGCTCGGCCGCCCAGATGCTTCGCCAGAAACTGCTCCATCGCCCGGTAAAAATCGAATCGATTCTCCTCGTTTCGGAAGCCGTGCCCTTCGTTGTCTTTAACCATATACTCGACTTCAATCCCGCGCTTTTTCACAGCCTCCACGATCTGGTCGGATTCAATCTTATTTACACGGGGATCATTGGCGCCCTGAGCGACGAACAATGGCGCTTTGATCTTATCGGCATGGAACAAAGGCGATGTCCTCTCGAGTAACTCTCTGTCTTTTTCCGGATGACCCACCATTTCGTAGAACATTTCCCGCATCGGTTCCCAGTAAGGGGGGATGCCTTCCAGAATCGTAAACCAGCTGGAGATGCCCACATAATCCACGCCGCACGCATAAAGGCCTGGAGTGAAGGCCAGACCCGCCAGTGTGCAGTATCCTCCATAAGAACCGCCGTAGATTCCCACGCGGTCGGGGTCAGCGATGCCCTGGTCGATGAGCCAGTTGACTCCGTCCGTAATATCATCTTGAATGGCCAGCCCGTTCTGTCTAAACCCGGCTTCCCAGAATTTTCGTCCATATCCGGTGGAAGTCCGGAAATTCATCTGCAAAACCGCATAACCCCGGTTCGCCAGGAATTGAACATCAGGGATGAAGCCCCATGTGTCTCTGGCCCAGGGTCCGCCATGGGGATTGATGATAACAGGCAGGCTCTTGGGTTTCATACCTTTGGGGAGAGTCAAATAGCCGTGGATGGTCCATCCGTCCCGGGACGTGTAGGAAACGGGCTTCATTTCAGCCATTTCATCCTCGATCAACCAGGGGCTGACATCCACAAGCTTCATGAATTCGTTCGTATCCCGATCCAGATAGTAATAGGCTCCGAGCGACCTGTCGCTGTAGGTTCTCACCAATACTTTTGTTTCATCTTTACTCGTGCTGTACACGCGAACTTCGTAACCCGGAAGCCGTTTTTCCAGGTCCGCCTGCAATTGTTTCCTGTCTTCATCAAAAAAATGATAGTGGAGCTTTTCAGTGTAGTAATAGGTTCCTGTAATTTTTTTCCGTTTGTCGGATTTCATCAAGCTGTTCACATCAACTTCTTGATGCTCGTAGATGAGTCTGATGTTCTTCTTGTTCTTGATATCATATTCATAAATGGCTTCTTTATCCCGGCCAATATTGGAAGCGACATAGAGGTTCTTGTTATCAAACGTGAAGAATAAAGGAGTTAAGGTTTCTTTAAAGTGAGTTGTGATCATCGTCTGGAAATCATCCTTTTCTGTATCGCGGTAGAGCACACTGGTGTTGACTCCGTCCGTAGTCAGAGCAATCCTCAACCTGCCGTCATGGTCGGTCATCCAGCCTGTGATATTTCCAGGATTTTGAGCGATCATCTCCATTTCGCCCGTGTTGATGTTGATCCGGTAGACATCAAAAACACGGGCATCGCGCTTGTTCATTTCGATCAGCATGTGCTCGGGATCATTTTCCAGTTCATCAGTAATCCCGACTCTCACTTTTTCGAACGGAGTGAGCTCTTTAAAATCGGAACCATCAATATTCACGGCATACACTCTGAAGTTCTCATCCCCGGCTGTATCCTGGACGTAGGCGATTCGCTCATTATTCGCCCAGATATAACCCGCAATATCTCTCTCCGTTGCGCTGGTGATCCGCGTCACTTCTTCCTCCCCAATTTTCTGCACGTGAACATTCAGCCGGTTCTCCCATGGCTTTAAAAAGGCCAGGTGCTCTCCGTCCGGTGAAAGGTCATACCCCGTGCTTTCAGGATTCCTGAAAAAATCCTCCATCGGAATGAGGCGGGGCACTTGCTCCTTGGGAGCGCATCCAAAAATAAAAATGGACAAGACAACAAACAATGAGATGAATCTTTTCTGCATGTTTTCCTCCTTTACCTTTTATCTATAATTGATGAACAGTATTGGATTATACACTCAACTCAAAAAGTTCACGTGAAAATTCACCTTTTAACTAATCTTTCGACTAGAATCTCAATCTCACTCCTAATCTCTTTATATATCTAACGTAACAAAAGGAAAAAAGTTTTCCCCAAGGTCAGGCTTTGATAACTTTGATAAATTATTAAATTTGATCAATCAGGATTCAGCGGAAAACATCAAAGATATTAATGCAGCTCTTTGTTCCGGTTTATGTGGTAAACGCTTTTAAGTTATCAAAGCCTGACCCCAATGACACCCCAATGATTGACATAGAAATTCTACTCTGGTATAAGCTTTATTTCTGGCGAAATTGAATACAACCCAAATCCACTCCAGTCCCGATAAAAAAGGAGGGCAGCATGCCGTATAAAAGAATCATTATCGCTTTCTTTCTGATCATGACTTTGGCCGTTGCACCGGCCCTATCTCAGAATAAAGTCACCACGCCGAAGGAACATTTCGGTTTCACTCCCGGCGATGACTATCACCTGGCGAATTACACCCAGTATGTGGAATATTTGAAAAAGCTTTCGCTCGAATCCGAGCGGATTTCCTACAAAGGAATCGGGATTTCGGCAGAAGGAAACCCGATGTTCATGGCCGTTATCACCTCCCCCGAGAACCAGAGGAAACTCAGCCGATACAAAGAGATTTCTCGAAGATTAGCCCTGGCAGAGGGACTTTCAGAGAAAGAAGCAAAGGCACTGGCTTCCGAGGGACGGGCTGTGGTCTGGATCGACGGAGGGCTCCATGCAACCGAAGTTCTGGGCTCGCAGCAGTTGATCGAGCTCCTCTATCAGATGGCCAGCCGCAACGACCCGGAAACACTCCGAATCTTAAATGACGTGATCCTGCTCGCTGTAAATCCCAATCCGGATGGAATGGATCTGGTGGCCAAATGGTATATGCGGGAAAAAGATCCCACCAAGCGCTCCACAAGAGGGATTCCCCGTTTGTACCAGAAGTACATCGGTCATGACAACAACAGAGACTTTTACATGATCACTCAGCCTGAGACCGAAGCTGTCAGCCGAGCGCTCTACAGGGAATGGTTCCCGCAGATCGTCTACAACCAGCATCAGACCGGACCCAGAGGATGCGTGCTGTTCGCGCCTCCCTTCCGTGATCCGTTCAACTACTGCTTCGATCCTCTTGTACCCATGGGAATCGAACTCGTCGGAGCGGCCATGCACAACCGATTTGTGGCTGAGGGCAAGCCCGGAGCGACGATGAGGTCAGGCGCCAGATACTCCACATGGTGGAACGGAGGGCTTCGCACCACGACCTACTACCACAACATGATCGGAATCCTCACAGAAACCATCGGAAACCCGACCCCCATGGAAATTCCGTTCCTTCCTCAGAGACTTCTCCCGAGAACTGACCTTCCGTTTCCAGTCACACCCCAGAAGTGGCATTTCCGCCAATCGATCGAATACACGATGACAGCCAACCGGGCTATACTCGACCTGGCGTCCAAATACCGGGAGGACCTCCTTTTCAATTTCTACAGAATGGGAAAAAATTCGATCGAAAGAGGAAGCCGGGACCACTGGACTATCCGACCAAAGAGGATCGCAGAAGTCGAAAAAGCCATAGAAAAAGACAAAGCCCGGCCGACAGGCTCTGGACGCTCTCGCGGCTATGATTTGAAATACTACGATATGCTCTATGACCCGGCCAAGCGTGACCCGAGAGGCTATATTCTCTCTTCAGACCAGCCAGACTTTCTCACAGCGACAAAATTCGTGAACGCGCTTATCAAAAGCGGCGTTTTCGTCCACCAAGCGACGCGTTCCTTCAAGGTTGGCGATAAATCTTATCCGAAAGGTTCCTACATCGTCAAAACCGCTCAGGCCTTTCGTCCTCATGTTCTCTCCATGTTCGAGCCCCAGGATCATCCCGATGACATTCCCTATCCGGGAGGCCCCCCGATCGCTCCTTACGACAACGCAGGTTGGACCCTCGCGTTCCAGATGGGAGTGGAATTCGACCGGATTCTGGATGGATTCGATGGTCCGTTCGAAATGATCGAAGGCCTGGCAAAGCCCCCAGCCGGCCAAGTCACGGACAGCAAGAACGCCGTCGGATTCCTCCTGGACCATAGAGTGAATGACTCATTCATCGCCATCAACCGACTCTTAAAGAGTCAAGAGGACGTTTACTGGCTGAAAAAGGAACTTCAGGCGCAGGGAAAGACCTATCCGGCCGGAACGATCTTTATTCCGGCAATGTCCACAACGGCCTCCAGACTTCAGAAGATAGCAGAAGAGGTCGGGTTGAATTTCGAAGGAATCCAGACCCAACCCGCAGGCGAAGCGTTCAAACTCCGACCGCTGCGCATCGCGCTGTGGGACCGATACGGCGGGTCCATGGACTCCGGCTGGGTGCGGTGGATTCTCGAACAGTTCGAATTTCCGTTTAAGGTGATCTACGCGCCCACTCTGGATGCGGGCAAATTGTCGAGCAAATTCGACGTTTTGATCTTTGTCCGGGGAGCTATTCCCAGTGTCAGCAGACAAGAAACAAGCCGGTTCCGTTACTTCTCTGAACCCGATCCCAAAAGCATTCCCGCAGAGTACCGGAATCGCCTGGGACGGATAACCGTTGAAAAGACTCTCCCGCAACTCATTCAATTCCTCAAGGACGGGGGAACAGTACTCACGATCGGAAGTTCGACCAACCTTGCCTACCACGCCGGGCTCCCGATCGCCAGCGCCCTCGTCGAAAGACTCGAGGATGGCACAGAAAGGCCTTTGCCGAGGTCGAAATTTTTCGTGCCCGGCTCTGTTATCCGAGTCCGGGTGAATAACACTCATCCCCTGGCTTACGGTTTACCCGAAAATCTGGATGTGTCCTTCAACAACAGCCCTGTTTTCAAGCTGCTTCCAGATGCATCGCTGAAAGGAGTCAACCCTGTCGCCTGGTTCGCCAGCAAGGATCCACTTCGGAGCGGCTGGGCCATGGGAAAACATCATCTCCAGGGAGGGATTGCGGTCATCGAGGCAGATATGGAAAAAGGAAAGCTTTTCCTGTTCGGTCCGGAGATCACACGCCGCGCGCAACCCCACGGAACCTTCAAGTTCCTGTTCAACGGCATCTATTACGGAGGTTCGTCATCTGGAACGCTCGAATGATCAAGTCCAAACAATAGAGAATCCTTAAATCCCGATCAAGGAGTCGAACATGAAAAATGATTTAAAGCAAGGGATTATAGTCTCTTTGAGAACAATTTTTCTCGCTTTTCTTCTCGTCATAACTCCTTTTGCGAATTCTTCACAAAGAATTCAAAAAAAAGAAATCCCTCAAGAGGTTACACGAGAGATGAACAGAATCTCGAGGCTTCTCCAGCCGACCGCCCGACAGAAGTTGGAACGTGCAAAAAATTCATTTCAACTCAAAGCGTTTTCGCAATTAGAAGACATGGATAACTCTCGAATGAGGTTAGAAGTCCCGAATTACTCTGAAATTGCCTCTAGCTCCCTGCTCGCAGAATTCCTCAAACTTAAAGTGCTTGAAAATGATGTTCTCGTGGCCCTGATATTATATGAAACAGCCCTCGCTGCTGAGGAGGACCTAATGGAACTCACCCAAGAACTCCATAAAATGAATGAAGTAAAAAAAAAGCTCCGCCGTCAAATTCGGCATGTGACACAAAAGATAAAGGAATTGCAATCCAAGCAAGACAAGACACGAAAATCACAAACAGAAAAAAAACCTGTCAA
>JABAOH010153180.1_pt1 | contig 17189 bp, 17 predicted proteins | sample 7062181 | NCBI WGS metagenome assembly JABAOH01 (sample SAMN14538630, study PRJNA623070) | marine sediment metagenome | biome: marine biome [ENVO:00000428]; feature: marine pelagic biome [ENVO:01000023]; material: deep marine sediment [ENVO:00002113]; isolation source: pool of 5 deep marine... | reverse complement strand
GAGTATGGCCGCGTCGACGTATTACCGGAGATCTCGGAGCAATTCGAAACATTGAAGGCAAACGTCGAGAATATGGTAGACGTAACGGTCACTTCAGCCGCCGCGTTAAGTGCGGCACAGAAGAAAGCAATCACTGCGGCGTTGCAGGAGCGCCTGGGACGCAGCGTGCAGCTTGAAACAGAAATTGATGAATCACTGATCGGCGGTGCGGTCATTCGTGCCGGCGACGTAGTCATTGACGGATCACTGCGGTCGAAACTCGAAGGTCTTTCGAACGCATTGATTTCATAAAGAGGAAAGCAAAATGGCACTCAAAGCTTCTGAAATCAGTTCCCTGATTAAAGAACGCATCGACAAGTTCGAAGCCGCCGCCGAGGCGCGGGATGTAGGCACCGTTATCGTCGTGACTGACGGCATCGTACGCATCCACGGCCTGGCCGACGCGCGCTACGGTGAAATGCTCGAATTTCCCGGCAATACCTTTGGCATGGCGCTGAACCTCGAGCAGGATTCGGTCGGCGCCGTGGTATTGGGCGACTACAAGCACATTACCGAAGGCGACACCGTCAAAACCACTGGCCGTATTCTCGAGGTGCCAGTGGGCGAAGCATTGCTCGGCCGCGTCGTGGATGCGCTCGGCAACCCGATCGATGGCAAGGGCCCGATCGAGGCGACCGAAACCTCGCCGATTGAGAAAGTCGCGCCGGGCGTTATCGCACGCCAGTCCGTCAGTGAACCGGTACAGACGGGCCTCAAGTCCATCGACTCGATGGTGCCGATCGGCCGCGGTCAGCGTGAGCTGATTATCGGCGACCGGCAAACGGGCAAAACCGCCCTGGCCATTGACACGATCATTAACCAGGTCGGCACCGGTATTAAATGTATCTATGTCGCGACCGGCCAGAAGGCCTCATCGATCGCCGGCGTAGTGCGCAAGCTCGAGGAATTCGGGGCGATGGAGCACACGATCGTGGTTGCGGCCGCAGCGGCGGATTCGCCGGCGATGCAATACATCTCGCCCTACTCCGGCACCTCGATGGGCGAGTATTTCCTGGATAACGGGCAGGACGCGCTGATCATTTTCGACGACCTGACCAAGCAGGCGTGGGCATACCGACAGGTATCGCTGCTCTTGAGGCGCCCACCGGGGCGCGAAGCGTATCCCGGCGACGTCTTCTACCTGCATTCACGGCTCCTGGAACGTGCTTCGCGAGTCAACGCGGATTACATCGAGGAAATCTCGGGCGGCAAGATAAAGGGGAGAACGGGATCACTGACCGCGCTGCCGATCATCGAAACACAGGCCGGTGACGTATCCGCTTTCGTGCCGACCAACGTGATCTCGATTACCGACGGACAGATCTTTCTCGAGACCGACCTCTTCAACGCCGGTTTCCGGCCGGCCATCAACGCGGGGTTGTCGGTTTCTCGTGTCGGTGGCGCGGCGCAGACCGCGATCATCAAGAAACTGGGCGGCGGTGTCCGATTGGCGCTCGCTCAATATCGCGAGCTCGCGGCGTTTGCACAATTCGCCTCCGATCTCGATGAAGCGACACGCAAACAGCTCGAACGCGGCGAGCGCGTCATGGAACTCATGAAGCAGAAGCAGTATTCACCGCTGTCGGTTGCGGAGATGGCCGTGTCGCTATACGCGGTAAACGAGGGCTACCTGGATGGCATTGCCGTCGCCAAGGTCCAGGACTATGAAGCAGCGTTGCACGACTATGCGCGTGCAAATAATGCGGACCTTCTCGAAAAAATTAACGAAACCGGCGCGTACGATGATGAAATCGAAGCGAGTCTAAAAGCACTCTGCGAGGGTTTCGCGGAGAAAGGTGCTTACTAGAAATGCCTAGCGAAAAAGAAATTCGCAACAAGATCCGAAGCGTGAAAAACATGCAGAAGATCACCAAGGCCATGGAAATGGTTGCTGCATCGAAGATTCGCAAGGCGCAGGCGCAAATGGAAGCCTCGCGCCCCTACGCCGAGCGTATTCGTCGCGTGATCGGGCATCTTTCATACGCCAACCCGGATTACAAGCATCCCTGGCTGGTGGAGCGTGAAGCGAGACGCGTCGGCTGCATCGTCATCTCGACCGACCGCGGCCTCTGCGGCGGCCTGAACGTCAACATGTTCAAGACGGTCATCGGCGAGTTGCAGCGCTGGCAGGAACAGAACGTCGAGGTCGATCTTGCGCTCGTCGGCGCCAAAGCCGTGCAGTTTTTCCGGCGCCTGGGCGGCAACGTCGTAGGCACGGCAACCCACCTCGGGGATCGGCCACAAGTCAATGACCTGATCGGTGCGATCAAGATCATGCTGGACTCGTACAGCGAAGGAAATGTCGATCGCGTGTTTCTCGTGCACAACGAATTCGTCAGCACCATGAGCCAGCGGCCGGAGGTGAAGACCTTGTTACCGGTCAGCGCCATCGACCTCGGCGACGAAAAGCTGCAGGCACACTGGGACTACATTTACGAGCCCGACGCCATCGACCTGCTCGACGATGTGCTGTCGCGTTATATCGAGTCACAGGTCTACAGGGGCGCGGTCGAAAACTTTGCCTGCGAGATGGCGGCAAAAATGATTGCCATGAAATCGGCGACCGATAACGCGGGTGAAATCATTGACAAGTTGCAGCTCGACTACAACAAGGCCCGTCAGGCTGCGATCACACAGGAAATTTCAGAAATCGTCGGTGGCGCGGCTGCCGTTTGAGATTAGAGGACTGAGTACATGAGCACAGGAACCACCGTGCAAGTCATTGGCGCCGTTGTCGACGTCGAATTCCCGACCGACGCCATTCCCAAAGTTTATGATGCGTTGCTGATCGATGACGTCGAGCTGACGCTCGAGGTGCAGCAGCAGCTGGGCGACGGCGTCGTGCGCACGATCGCGATGGGCTCGAGCGAGGGCCTGAAGCGCGGCATGGGCGTAAGCAATACCGGCGGGCCGATCACGGTTCCGGTCGGTGAGAAGACCCTCGGCCGCATCATGGACGTGCTCGGCAAACCGATCGACAACGCCGGCGATATCGGTGCCGAGACGCACTTGCCCATTCACAGGAAGGCGCCGACCTACGAGGAACAGGCGGCTGCCACAGAGCTTTTAGAAACCGGCATCAAGGTCATCGACCTCATCATGCCGATCGCCAAGGGCGGCAAGATCGGCCTCTTCGGGGGTGCCGGTGTGGGCAAGACCGTGTGCCTGATGGAGCTGATCAACAACATCGCGAAGGAACACGGTGGCTATTCGGTGTTCGCGGGCGTCGGCGAGCGGACCCGCGAAGGCAATGACTTCTACCACGAGATGACGGACGGCGGCGTTATCGACAAGGTATCGCTGGTCTACGGCCAGATGAACGAGCCGCCGGGCAACCGCCTGCGCGTCGGCCTCACCGGCCTGACGATAGCGGAAGCGTTCCGCGACGAGGGCCGCGACGTCCTGATGTTCATCGACAACATTTACCGCTACACGCTCGCCGGCACCGAGGTGTCGGCGCTGCTCGGCCGCATGCCGTCGGCGGTGGGCTACCAGCCGACGCTGGCCGAGGAAATGGGCGTGCTGCAGGAGCGCATCACGTCGACCAAGACCGGCTCGATCACCTCGTTCCAGGCGGTCTACGTTCCCGCGGACGACCTGACCGACCCGTCTCCGGCAACCACCTTCGCGCACCTCGACGCGACACTCGTCCTGTCGCGGCAGATCGCCGAGCTGGGCATTTACCCTGCGGTCGACCCGCTCGATTCCACGAGCCGTATCCTCGATCCGAACATCATCGGCCAGGAGCACTACGACTGCGCCCGCGGCGTGCAGGCCATCCTGCAACGATATAAGGAATTGCAGGACATTATTGCGATCCTCGGCATGGACGAGCTTTCCGAAGACGACAAGCTGATCGTCGCCCGCGCCCGCAAGATCCAGCGCTTCCTGTCGCAGCCGTTCTCCGTGGCAGAGACCTTCACCGGCACCAAGGGCAAGTACGTTTCACTGCAGGAAACGACTCGCGGCTTCAACGGTATCGTCGCCGGCGACTACGACCACCTGCCGGAGCAGGCGTTCTACATGGTCGGCGGCATCGAGGAAGCGGTCGAGAAGGCCAAGACGATTTAATAAGAGAACGGGACGAAGCACATGGCTACCATTCACGTCGACATCGTATCCGCCGAAGGCGAGATCCACTCGGGCGAGGCGAAGATGGTGTATGCACCGGCCCGCATGGGCGAGGTCGGCATCGCGCCGCGTCACGCACCGTTGTTGACGGCACTGAAACCGGGCGAGGTCCGCGTCGAAGATACGGATGGCAACGAGCACTTCTTCTACATCACCGGCGGCATGCTCGAAATCCAGCCGCACCTCGTCACCGTACTTGCCGACACGGCGCTGCGTGGCGATCAATTAGACGAGGCCGCGGCGCTGAAAGCGCAGCAGGAAGCCGAGGAAGCACTCAAGGGCGTGTCTGCAGAAACGGATCTCATCCGTGCACAGCAGGAACTCGCCGAAGCACGTGCCCGCTACCAGGCAGCGCAGAAACTCAAGGGTAAGAGTTAGTCTGCTGTCGCCTTGCGCATCGCGCGCACGGTGATGTCCCCGCGATACTCGACGAGTTTGCGACCGACATCCTGCATCGCTTCGATCGAATCGAACTCGACGCCGTGCACGGACAGGTCGCCATTTTTCAATCGCGTGTTGGCGCGTATCGAATCCGGGTCGATGAGCGCCATAATGGCTTCATAGTGCAGATCCGTGTGAATCCCGTTGCGAAACGCAGAGTTTTCATCCGGTTGTTGCACGAACCCCAGTTGCTTCAAATAGTTGTAACTCCAGGCGTCTTCTTCCTAATACTCGGGGAGGTAGAGGACACGTGTGTCTTTCCACTCTCGATTCAGGACGTCTGCAACGTTGCGCATTCCGTCCTGGTTGCCGCCGCTGTCACCCAGCAAAAAAATTTTTCTGAAGCCGTTTTGCCGAAGGCTGCGGCAGATATCCGTCAATAAAGCTTCGTAGGTCGCCTCGGTCAGGCTGATCGTGCCCGGCATCTGCATATGACCGGTCGGCGGATCGATCTGGCCTTCGGGAACGAATTGCACGATCGACGAGACCAGCGTATTGCCGTATTTCCTGGCGATCGCGTCTGTTGTCGCGCGCAAGGTGTAGTTATGCTTGCCGGTCACGACATTCGGTCCGTTCTGCTCCAGCCCGCCGGTCGCCACGATGGCCGAAGTACTGCCCGAACGAATGGCAGCGGCAATTTCACCCGCAGTCATTTCTTCCATGAACACGGTATCGACACCCCCCACCGCGACATCCCAGATCGCATCCGGCGGGTACTGGCCATGAGACACGGCCGGGATTACAGAAAAAGCAAGAAACCCATACAGGAAAAACTGAATGATGTGCTTTCGACTTGGCACCATTGGCTAATCTCCGTTCATGCCGGCGTGGTCGGCGAAACCCGAAGTCTAGCAAGTCGGTTTTGACCTCGCCGAATCAGCCACCTATGCTTGATCGAAAACATTGGAACAGTTCCCGGGGAGATCACATGATGAATACAGAGGGCGGCCGACCGCACGTCGCAGCTTTGCTGTCTTTCCTTGTTATCGGCGGAGCGCTAATTGCGGCGTGGGCGCAAGCGCAGGAGGGGCTGAAGATCTACATTTCCGCCGACATGGAAGGCGTGGTCGGTGCCGTGACCGGCGAGCAATTGGGCCCTGACGGATTCGAGTACGAGCGCTTCCGGCAGTTCATGACCAACGAAGTCAACGCCGTGATCGACGCCGCCCGCGCGGCCGGCGCGACGGAATTCCTCGTCAGTGACTCACACGGCAACGGCCAGAACCTGCTGATCGAGCAGCTGCCGGACGATGTGACCGTAATCCGTTCCTGGCCGCGCGAGCACGGCATGATGGCAGGGATCGACGACACCTTCGACGGCGCCATCTTCACCGGTTATCACGCCAGCACCGACAATACGCGTGGCGTGCGCGCCCACACGATGTCGAGCAGCAATATCACGAGTCTGCGCCTGAACGGCATGACGATGACCGAGGGCAGCATCAATGCAGCGATAGCAGGTCATTTCGGCGTGCCGGTCATCATGGTCTCGGGCGACGACATCGCGGTGGCGGAAAACCAGGTGATCATCGGCGATATCGAGGGCGCTGTCGTCAAATGGGCGAGCGGCTTTCATTCGGCGCGCACTTTGACACCCGAGGCGGCCTACGAGGTCATCCGGACGCGGACGAAATCCGCCATCGACCGGATCGACGGGTTCCAGCCCTATGTGCTGGACACGCCGATAACGCTCGAGCTCAGTCTAAAGCATTACCGGCCGGTCGAGTTGCTGGCTTATCTGTCGAACGTCGAGAAGGTGAACTCCCACACGATAAGATTCGTCGGAGAAGACATTACCGAGGTCAGTAACTTCCTGCAGTTCGTCACCAGTTTCCGTGTTGACTTACAGCCATAGTCAAATGAATCGAAAATATTCTCTCTGCCTGATAATCATCGCAACACTCGCCGGGTGTGCGGAATCCGAACCCACCGGGACGGCGATCACAAATGTCACCGTCATCGATGCCGTGAATGGCGTTCGCGAAAAGCAGACTGTTGTATTCGACGGCGATCAAATCACCGCTGTCGATTCGACAAACACAGAAGCGCGGTTTGCAGACACGATAGACGGCAGCGGCAAGTACCTGATCCCGGGACTCTGGGACGCACACGTGCACCTGAGCTACGACGACCGGTTTACGGACGTCATGCCGGCGCTGTTCCTGTCCTACGGCATCACGAGCGTTCGCGATACCGGGGGATTGATGCACAAGATGCTACCCGCCGTCGAGAAAATGCGTGCCGAGGGCGCCGTTGCGCCGCGGGTATTTTTCGCCGGGCCGCTGCTCGACGGCAACTTTGTCGTCTACGACGGCGTATCGAGACCNNTTTCATCAAGATCTACGAGATGGTCAGGCCGGACACCTTCGAGGCGATGGTAGAGACAGCACGCGAACTCGGCCTGCCGATCGACTCGCACGTCCCTTTGTCGATGCGGGCCGGTACCGCCGGGCCGCCGGTCGATTCCATCGAGCATCTGCGCAACATCGAGCTTGATTGCGCAAGTAACGCTCCGGAACTGCATGAGACGCGGCTGGAGTTACTGAAGAACCCGGAGGGACTGTCCGGCTACGAGCTCCGCTCTTCACTACATTCGCTGCAACGCCTGCCGGCGATCGCGAACTATGACGAAGAACGCTGCGACGAGGTGATCGCATCCCTGACGTCGACGCTGCAGGTACCCACCCTACGCCTTGGTGCGCTCAACCTGGATCCGCCGTTCCTGAAGGACGACTGGGAGGAGGCGCTGTCGCGCATACCGGCGGAGGTCCGCGAGGAATGGCGTAATGAAGCCGCCGAGATGGCGGATAGTCCTGTCGAGGAGTTCACATCCTTCGGCGAGTGGGCGGTGTTCCTGGTCGAGCGCATGCACGCCCATGGCGTGCCGATCGGTGCCGGTACCGATACGCCGATATTCATATCCGTCCCCGGGTTCAGCCTGCACTCGGAACTGGAGTACCTGGTAAGCGCAGGATTGTCGCCGCTAGAAGCAATCCGCTCCGCGACCGTCAGGCCGGCGGAATTCTTCTCACTGGAGGACCAGATGGGAACGATCGATGTCGGCAAGAAAGCGGACCTCGTGCTGCTCGATGCGAATCCGTTGGAGAACATCTCGAACACGCGGCGAATCGCGGCCGTGGTGACAAAAGGCAATTATTACGACGTCGAATCGTTGCTGACCCTGGCGAAGGAATCCCACTAGGAATCCGGACTTACTGCCTGCCGACGAATCTGCGCCCTTCACCGGGCTGCAGGAAAAGGTCTTCCCCGAGCAATTCTTCAGGGATCGATGACCTGTCGANNGATGACCTGTCGATGGCGTAATTCGCAGGCACGTGAATGCCGATCGAATGCCGGGCGTAGATGCGGTCTTCGAGGATTTCACGACCGCTGTCCGATAGCAGGAACCAGTACGGCGGTAATGCGAGGTCGACTTCGCGTTCGTCCCAGAATGCCCGGTCATTTTCGAAATGCACCAGCCTGGCGTCGGCATCGCCGAGATGTACCACGGTACTCGTCTCCTCGAGCGTTACGCGGAACGCGATGTTTTGCACCTCGGTACGTGCCGTAGGCCAACCACTGTGCGGCACATGCACCGCTTCGATCAACAGGCCGCCTTTACGCACGAACACCGCGGCGTCACCGTACTCGAGATCGAAATTCGTCACTCGCTCGAAAATTGACTCGTCTTCCGCGGATGCTTGTCGGCGCATCTCGGCAACCGCTTGTGCCGGCGCATACAGGTGAATCCCGGGACGTTCGCGAAGCAATCTGGTGAGCCCCGGGGCGGAAAAATGATCGGCGTGATTATGGCTGACAAAAACCGCGTCCACGCCCTCATACGGCGGTTGCCCGGCGTATATCGCCTCCTGCATTGCCGGTGGAAGCTTCTGATAGGTATCGTGCGGATAATTGTGGATCGGATCGAAGAGAATCTTGGTCTCGCCATGCGTAATCATCACGCCTTCGTTGCCGAGGTACTGCACGCTCGAGGTTTCCTGGCCGGTGGCGAAGGTACACGCCGCGATGAGAATAAGGCACGAACAAAACCTGGCCGTACCCCTGTGCCAATTATGCTGCTGCATGGTGCGTATCTTAATTCGAATGCTAATCGTCAGTTACTCGCGTGCGCCCACTCGCTGTCGCGCGGTCTCGAGGGCTTCCTCCAGGGACGGGTGATATTCCCTGTAATGGTGTTCGAGCCAGTCCTCACCGTAGTCGTTTACCGGATCGCGCATGACGGAGTGATCATGGGTCGGGTTTTGCCGGTTGTATTCGATAAGTAGTCGCGGACCGTGCACGCGAAAATAAAACTCGCCGTTTAAATCGACCGGGCCGCGCCAGGAAAACCACAGTTCATCCCAGCCGGTCTCGTCGATCAGCGCGAGTTGCGCCGTGGCACTGTCGTAATCGACGTTGCCGACGTATTCATCGATAAGCGCACGCAACAACGACATCTGGGCGACGGATAACTCGCCGGACTTCAAGCCTTCGTATTTCGCAAGGCTCGCGCGTCGCCCTGGCCCTTCGAACACGTCATCCGCGACCTCGTCGGCGATCGTCGCAGCCTTCTGCTGTGCGTCCGTGAGCGACATCATCAAATCGATGCCGCGGCGCGCCTCGTGCGGCATCGCCATCCAGCCGGCATAGGGCCCGGCTTCGATGATCGTCGGGTTGCTGCCGACAAACATCGGCGTAAAACTCACGCGGCCGCCGCTCACGGTGAAGTTGGCCGCGAAGTGATGCCCTGCAAGCTTCCAGCCCCAGTCACCATTCGCGGGCTCGCCGAATATCGCGAAGGCATAGTTGCCTGAACTGCGCGTTGCGACGAATGCCCGCCGGAACGGATCATCGCGACCCTCCGCGTCGCTTTCGAGCCCTGCACTTTCGATTGCGTAAAGAAGGTCATCGAGGCGCATGATGCCCGCTGCCTTGGCATAACCCTGGCTCGACATCGAGGCGCGCAACAGATCATGCAGGGCCAGCCGCTGGTCGTCCTGCATGTCGCCGACGAGGATCCCCTCGGGATGCACCATGATGATCGGCAGGTTCGACCAGGTGGTGCGCGCGGCGCCTTTCAGCGGCAGGAGCGTGGCCTTGCGTTGCTCCGCATCGAGGGTATCGACAAATGCTGTCGCCGCGGCGGTCATCCTGCTGGCACTCTGCGCGTGGGATGGCAGTGAATCGGCGGCCAGCGACGACGTCGCAATCGGACAGGCCAACAGGGTAGTAGATACCAGGATTACCGTTCGTTTCAGGCTCTTCACGTCGCTCTCCCTTTGCTTGCCATTGTAGGAGGAAATCGCACGGTTCGCCGATGATACCAACGAGCGCAACACAGTTTTCGCCCATGCATGCGGTATCATTCGGCCAAGCAGGACAGGTACAGGAAATGGCTAAGCAAGACAAGAAACAGGAAGCTGCAGCGGAAAGGGCGCGCCAGCTGCAACTCGTCGAAAAGCTGATGGAGCAGGGCGTGAGTTTTGCCGATCCGGCGCGTGTCGACATTCGTGGCAAGCTGAGCTGCGGCAAGAATGTATTCATCGACGTCAATGCGGTATTCGAGGGCGACGTCAGCTTGGGCGACAATGCGCGAATAGAGCCGAACAACCTTATTCGCGACAGCATTATCGGTAGCGGCACCGTCATTCATCCGAATTGCCACATCGAAAGTTCGAAGACCGGCAGCGACTGCGAAATTGGCCCGTTTTCGAGACTGCGGCCGGGCGCCCAGCTGGCGGACAGGGTGAAGATCGGCAATTTCGTGGAGGTCAAGAAGAGCACGATTGCCGATGGCAGCAAGGTCAATCACCTGACTTACATCGGCGATACGATCATCGGCACCGGCGTTAACATCGGCGCCGGGACGATTACCTGCAATTACGACGGCGCCAACAAATACCAGACCGTCATCGGCGACAATGCATTCATCGGCTCCGGGGTGGAACTGGTCGCGCCGGTCGAAATCGGTGCCGGTGCAACCATCGGCGCGGGCTCGACGATCAGCAAATCGGCCCCGGCCGACAAACTCACGCTCGAACGCGGCCAGCAAAAGACCGTCGAGAACTGGACACCGCCCACCAAGAAGAAATAAACGCTATTAAAAACAGCGTGTTACAATTTCACGATTGAAGGTGTGAACGGTTCCTTGTCCGGGAACTCAAACTCATGCAATCTCACCGGCCGCGAAAGCTGCGACAATAGAGAGTTCGCGATCATCGGTCGCCGTTGTAAGCGACCGGATCACCCACGGAGTTACTGCCAATGTGCGGAATTGTCGGCGCCGTTGCCGAAAGAAATGTCGTCCCGATACTGATGGAGGGCCTCCGCAGGCTCGAGTATCGCGGCTACGATTCGGCCGGCATCGCGGTTCGCAACGGCCAGGCGATTCAACGTATCCGCAGGGTCGGCAAGGTCCAGGAATTACAAAACGCGCTGGACGAAAATCCGGTTCGCGGCGAGAGCGGAATCTCCCACACCCGGTGGGCGACGCACGGCGTGCCCAATGAGATCAACGCGCACCCGCACATGTCGCAGGAAGACATTGCGATCGTGCACAACGGCATCATCGAGAATTACGAAGAACTGCGCGACGATCTGTTAAAGAACGGCTTCGAGTTCGAGTCGGAAACAGACACGGAAGTCGTCGCACACAGGATCAAAAAGCATTTGGGCGAAACGGGTGATTTGGCGGCGGCGGTCAAGGCGACGGTTGCGGAACTCGAGGGCGCTTATGCGCTTGCCGTCATGAGCGCGAGCGATCCCGGCAAACTGATCCTCGCCAGAGCAGGTTGCCCGGTCGTCGTCGGCCTGGGCATCGGCGAGAATTTTGTTGCCAGCGACGTAGCTGCTCTGCTTCCGGTAACGCGCAAGTTCATGTTCCTCGACGAGGGCGACATCGCCGTGGTCGAGAAAGAAGGCGTGTCGGTCTACGACGCGGACGGCAAGGAAGTCGCGCGGCCGATCAAGGAAAGTGAATTATCGGCAGATGCGGCGGAGCGCGGGAATTTCCGTCACTACATGCAGAAGGAGATTCATGAGCAGGGGCGGGCCGTCAGCCGCACGATCGAGGAACGCATCGCCAACGGCAAGGTGCTGGATGCCGCATTCGGGCCGGAAGCGAACGAGGTCCTGGATCAGACCAGGGGCGTACACATCGTTGCTTGCGGCACGAGCTTTCACGCAGGGTTGATCGCCCGGTACTGGATCGAGCAATTGTGCAAGTTGCCGTGCTCGGTCGAGATCGCCAGTGAATATCGTTACCGCTCGCCGGTCGTGCCGGACGGCACCTTGTTCGTGACCATCAGCCAGTCCGGCGAGACCGCGGATACGCTCGCCGCGTTGCGCGCGGCGAAGGAAATGAATTACCTGTCGTCGTTGACGATATGCAATTCGCCAGAGAGTTCAATGGTCAGAGAATCCGCGCTGTCGCTGCTGACGCATGCGGGACCGGAGATCGGTGTCGCGTCGACAAAAGCATTTACGACACAACTTGCGGCGCTTGCGCTGCTGACGATTTCCCTCGCGCGCCGCAACGGGCTCGAGGAAAGACAGGAGCGAATCCTGGTTGCGCAACTTGCCGAGCTGCCCGGCTTGATTGAAGAAGTGCTGGCGCTCGACTCGGCGATTGAAACGCTGGCCGAACATTTCGTCGACAAGGAACACGCGCTGTTTCTCGGCCGCGGCGTGCAGAATCCCGTGGCGATGGAAGGGGCATTGAAGCTCAAGGAAATTTCCTACATTCACGCAGAAGCGTACGCGGCCGGCGAGCTGAAGCACGGACCGCTCGCACTCGTCGACGAGAACATGCCGGTCATTGCTGTGGCGCCTGACGATGAATTGCTGGAGAAATTAAAGAGTAACCTGCAGGAAGTCCGCGCACGCGGTGGGGAACTGTACGTGTTTGCCGATCCACGCGTGCAATTCGGGGATCGGGTGGGCATACACACGATGCGCATGCCGGCACTGATCCAGGATTTCCAGGCACCGATCATCTACACGATTCCGCTGCAGCTGCTCGCCTATCATGTCGCCGTATTGAAGGGCACGGACGTCGACCAGCCGCGCAATCTCGCGAAGTCGGTAACGGTCGAGTGAAACTACTAAGCGTTCGATTTCAGGAGTGAGCTTCGAGCAGCTTCTCGATAGCCGCGACATCTCTGCCGACCATTTCCTTGTCGATCGATAGAGCCGGTACGATATTGCCTGCTTTGGAAAGCGCATCCCGCAGTATGCCCAGAAAACGCGGCGCGGCGATCAATGCAATTTGATCGCAGTGACCGTCGTGTACCGCACGCGTAAGCCGCTGCGCTATGGATTTCGCGAACGCCTGGGCAACGCGTTTTTTCGGATCGACTTTTTCCCTGGCCATGGTGTGCCGTCCTTGCCCGTGACTGTCGAAGCTGCGGCCGCCGCGATCGGAAATCAGCTCGCCGGTTTTTTGTCTTTCCGATTCATTATTGAGTTGATACAGCTCGGCCAGTGCGCCGTGTCTGGATTTTCGCTCGTAGACGGTGGCCGCTGATTCGTCCGCAACTATGATCCAGGTCGTCTTGTTATTTATCAGCAGATTTGGGGCCACCATGAGCTCGATTCTCCGAAAGGTCGCCGATCCTGATTATCGTTCATGCGTTGCGCCAGCGCAGCAAGTAGAAGTACGAATTGCATATAGGCGCGGGCTGCCGCATTAAACTGGAGTAATGACTACGGGCTCGACCACGGTCAATGGTGGCGGCCGCGCGCCGGCCTGCAGCCGGAGTGCGGCCAGGGTGCTGGCCGATCTCGTGGTCGATCCGTTGCTCGGCCTGACAAGCGCGGAGGTGGCGAGTCGCCGCCGTCGCCATGGCCCGAACCTGCTGCAGACCACGAAACGCCGCAGCGTCCCGTCAATACTCGCGGATCAGTTCAGGAGCGTCGTCATCCTGTTGCTTCTCATCGCAGGCGTACTCGCATTCCTGTTTGCGGATATTGCCGAAGGGCTGGCGATATTTGCGGTGATCGCGATCAACAGCTCGATCGGGTTCCTGACCGAGTGGCGTGCGATTCGTTCGATGGAGGCGCTGAGAAGGCTGGGTTCGGTGACGACGGTCGTGATGCGGGACGGCAACGTTCAGGAAGTGCCTGCCGGCGAGCTGGTGCCCGGGGACATCGTCCTTCTCGAGGGGGGAGATATCGTCACCGCGGATATGCGACTGATCGATGCCGCCAAATTGCAGGCTGACGAGTCGACGTTGACCGGCGAATCATTGCCGGTTAACAAGCAGACAGAACCATTGCCCGGGGATACGCCGGTCATGGAGCGCAGCAACTCCGTGTTCAAGGGCACGGCGATTACCCGGGGTTCGGGAAAAGGCGTTGTCGTCGACATCGGTATGGCGACCGAACTCGGGCGAATCTCGAGGCTGGTTACCGAGGCCGAGGCACACCAGACCCCGCTGGAAAGGCGGCTCGACGCGCTCGGCAGGAGACTCGCATGGGTGGTGCTGGGTATCGGCCTTGCGATAGCGGCGGTCGGCATACTCGTCGGCCGCGATACCCTGCTCTCGATCGAGGTCGGTATTGCATTGGCCGTTGCCGCGGTGCCCGAAGGACTGCCGATTGTCGCGACGATCGCGCTGGCCCGCGGCATGTGGCGCATGGCGAGGCGCAATGCGCTCGTCGCGCGCCTGTCGGCCGTCGAGACGCTCGGCGCCACGAGCATCATTCTGACCGACAAGACCGGGACCTTGACGGAAAACCGCATGACGGTGACCCATATCCGGCTACCCGGCGATCTCGAAGTTGTCCTCGAAGGACATGGCGACGCGCTTCACAGCAGGTTTACGGTAGAGGATGGCGGTCTCGACCGGGTTGCGGCGCAGTCGCTCGATGAACTGTTGACCGCGGTCGCGCTGTGCAGCAATGCAAGCCTGCGCATCGGGCCGGGCGGCGACGAAATTACCGTTGGCGATCCGACCGAAGTCGCGCTCCTCGTCGCCGCAAACCGCCGCGGCCTGCAGCGCGACAAGCTCTTGACGCGCTGGCCCGAAATTCACGAGATCGCCTTCGATCCCGCCAGCAAGAGAATGGCGACGGTACATTCCGGCGACGGCGGGTTTCGCGTCGCGGTCAAGGGCGCACCGGAGACGGTTATTCCGTCGTGCGGTTCGGTGAAAACGGGCGATAGCGAGAAGTCGCTGGGCGACGATGACAAACAGCAGTGGCTGGATCACGCCCATGAGCTTGCCCACAAAGGTCTGCGAACACTGGCTGTCGCGCAGAAGAGGAGTGGTGATGCGACGGAGGACCCGTACGGGAATCTGGTTCTGCTCGGCGTCGCCGGGCTCGAAGACCCGGCGCGGGAGGGCGTCAGTGATGCCATCGAGCGTTGCCACGATGCCGGCGTATCCGTCGTCATGGTTACCGGGGATCATGCGGCCACCGCACGCAACATTGCCGTCGAACTCGGCATGGTCGAAAGCGATGCCGATACCCGGCAATTCGTCAATGGCACCGAACTCGACGAACTCCTTGCGGAACCGTCCAGCGAGAACTTGCTCGCTGTGAGAGTCTACTCCCGCGTGTCCCCGGAACAGAAGCTCAACCTGATCGACTATTACCAGCAGCAAGGCTCCGTCGTTGCGATGACCGGCGACGGCGTCAACGACGCGCCGGCACTGAAGAAAGCCGATATCGGTATCGCGATGGGCATCCGCGGAACCGCCGTCGCCAAGGAAGCGGCGGAAATGGTTCTCGAGGACGATGAGTTCCGCACGATCGTCGCGGCGATCGCACACGGCCGCGCAATATTCCAGAACATACGCAAGTTCGTCGTCTACCTGTTGTCCTGCAATATCAGTGAGGTGCTTATCGTCACGCTTGCGACCGTAGCCGGGGCGCCGCTACCGCTGTTACCGCTGCAGATTCTGTTCCTGAATCTCGTTACCGACGTCTTTCCAGCACTTGCCCTCGGCGTCGGCCCGGGCTCCGCAAAGCTCATGCAGGACCGACCGCGGCCGGGCGATGAACCTGTTCTGACGCGCACGCACTGGCTGCGCATTGCGTTGCACGGTGCGGTCATTTCGGCGGCCGTTCTCGCGGCGATGGCTATTGCCGTGATGTACCTCGGGTTCGAAACCGACCGTGCCGTCACAGTAACTTTCTGCACCCTTGCCATGGCGCAGCTCTGGCACGTCTTCAATATGCGCGAAGACGCGATGCGGTTTGTCAGGAACGAGATTGCGGCAAACACATGGATCTGGGTCGCCATCGGTATTTGCCTCGCGCTTATCCTGATGGCGGTCTACGCGCCGCTGTTGCGGGACCTGCTGAAGCTCGTCGATCCCGGCGCGGACGGATGGCTCTTGATCATGCTGGCGAGCCTGGTTCCGGTGATATTCGGCCCGTTCGTGAACCACGTCGGGATTCGACCCGCGAAGGATTGAATACGGAAGTGATATCCTCGATCAGTTTTCGAACGCGAGGCGGCAATTCATTGATGTCGAACCATCCTTGTTGACGCTGGATGCCAAACAGGTTGCCGAGGCGCTGCCCTATGACCAGCTGATCAAAGCGCTGGCGATCGCTTTCGGCAGCGACTACGAGGTTCCGCTGCGTGTGCATCACGAGGTTGCGGTGCCCGATGGCAACCCGGGAAAATTGCTGCTGATGCCGGCCTGGCGAAGCGGTGGCAGCATGGGTGTAAAGATCGTCAGCGTGTTTCCGGACAACGCGCTGCAGGGCTATCCCGCCGTTTTTGCGAGTTACATCCTGATGAGTGCGGAAACGGGTGTACCGGTTGCGGTGATCGACGGTACCGAGATCACCCTGCGCAGGACCGCCGCCGCATCGGCGCTCGCCTCGACCTATCTGTCGCGGCGTGACGCGACGAGACTGCTGATGGTGGGCACCGGCAACCTGGCGCCGCATCTGATTGCCGCGCATGCCACGGCGCGACCGCTTACGGAAATCTGCATCTGGGGGCGGCGCAAGGAGGCGGCCGAAGGGCTCAGGGACTCGCTGGCCACATCATCGTGGACGGTGACCGTTGCCGACGATCTCGAAGCGGCAGTCGGCCAGGCGGACATCATCAGCTGTGCTACGCTTGCGAGCGATCCCCTGGTTCATGGTGCCTGGCTGCAACCGGGGCAGCACCTCGATCTCGTCGGGGCGTTCAGTGCCGAGACGCGTGAAGCGGACAGCGAAGCTGCGGCACGTGCAGATGTTTACGTCGACACCAGGACCGGGGCCTTGTCTGAAGCTGGTGACATTATCCTGGCTATCAATGACGGCTCGATAAGTGAGTCAGACATCTGCGGCGAGCTTCGGGACCTGGTCGCCGGGAATTCGCCGGGTCGAACATCCGACGACGCAATCACATTATTCAAATCGGTTGGCACGGCGGTCGAGGACCTGGCCGCCGCGGAACTGGTAATAAGAAATAGCGGCTAAATCTCTATCAGGCCGTCCCTGGAAACTTGTGCTGCGATCGCGGCAACCTGTTCGGAGATGACCGAGTCGACCGATACGGTGTCGAACAAGAGGGATTCGATAGCCCAGACTTTTTTCTTGGCACGTGCGTCATAAACCTCGACGACGAA